>ENA-UENX01000386-UENX01000386.1-marine-metagenome-genome-assembly--contig:-NODE-386-length-20268-cov-3.492908_pt1 | contig 20268 bp, 16 predicted proteins | sample MGYA00237875_ERZ529327 | MGnify/ENA primary metagenome ERZ529327 (study PRJEB26372, sample SAMN05368347) | marine metagenome | biome: cultured habitat; feature: ocean water; material: water; isolation... | reverse complement strand
CATTAAACATTAAACATTAAACATTAAACATTACTCAGGTGTGACATAAGCCGCCGTAATCCCACCATCCACCAGAAACTCCGAACCCGTCATATAAGAGGAGTCATCAGAAGCCAAGAATAGAGCCGCTTTTGCCATTTCGGCCGCTTCCCCAAACCGACCCATGGGTACATGGACTAGTCTACGCTGCTTTTTCTCATCCGTATTCAAGAAGTTCATCAAAAGCTCTGTTCGGAGCGGCCCGGGAGATAAAGCATTCACGCGAATGTTTTCTCGAGCATGGATGACGGCTAGCTCTCGGCTCATGGAGAGCACAGCCCCTTTGCTGGCCGTGTAGGCCAACTGAGGAGTAGCGGCTCCTAGATGGGCTACGAATGAGGCAGTATTGATGATAGACCCGCCGCCCGCTCTTTGGATTGCAGGAATCCCATACTTGCAGCCAAAGAACACCCCTTTGACATTAATGGCGTAGGTGAGATCAAAGATTTCTTCAGCGGTAGAAGTAGCATCTCCGTCCTCTCCGTGCATGATCCCCGCATTATTGAACAGGATGTGCAATGCTCCAAAGGTATCTTCTGCAAATTTGATCATGGCCTCGCAATCGGAAGCCTTGGAGACATCCGCATGAAAAAAGGCGGCTTGTCCGCCGCCTGCTTTGATTTCTGCCACCGTTGCTTCTCCCGCAGGATCATTGATGTCAGTTACAATAACCTTTGCCCCTTCTTGAGCAAATAGTAAAGCACTGGCCTTTCCGATGCCATTGCTGGCACCGGTGATCAGTGCTACTTTATTTTCTAAACGCATTGGATGGGTCTTTAATCCTTATTGATATGAAGTTGTATAAATAAATCTTGCCCTTGGCCACCCTAGTACAAGGATAACTTGGCGTGGCCAAAATTACGCATTTAGTCTGAAAATTGTGCTGCCTTAAAGCGGGAGTATTTGCTTTTGATTTATCGGACCGCGGCGGCCAGGATTCCCCTCAACCCGCGTAGTACTTTGAAGGCCAATTTTGCTTGTCCAGCTCGATGTGGGAAATGTTGGAATTGTGGCAACAATTGATCCTTTGCCAGGTAGATGGCTTGAAAACGATTGGTAAGATGAGGTTCATTGGTAGATGCGTCATAGCTTTCACCGGTAATGACGTAGTGTTTGCCAGCAAATCCATGATCATGGTCTTCGTGACAGACGGTCTCGAAAAATATGTGATCTTCCGTGATCCAGGTAATCTGTCCAGCTTGATCCAAATAGGCATAGTGTGGGGTTTGATTGATTAAATCCCCTTCTGAGTCATAGTGATAGACATGCCCCAACATGTGAACCTCTCCCTTGTGGCGAACAAGGAAATTCCAGCCCATACCATCCCCAGTAAAGGCGGACTGAAAGGCGAGTAGCTGAAAATCTCCTTGTAAGGGATGCTGGCTTTGCCGAACAGGCAACCAAAGGTGCTTGACCTTCATTTTTTCCCATAGGCCATACCAAGGTCCAGTGAACCGTTCTAGAGCTGCGATACCATCTGTCAATTGGGTAATGGACAGCCTTTTCCGTTGGACCTCATGGATCATTGGAAAGCGGAGATGGAATGGGCTAGCGAGTTCTCTCTTGGCATTGGGATTCTGAAGGACATCTTCCGTGAAGTAGTTGGTAGCCTGTGCTAAACCTTTCCAAAATAGCTTCTCAAAAGTAAGGGCGTCAATCCCATAGTACTTGAACTTTGGGCTGAAGCTGGCCAGTTCTTCATAATCTGCTTCTAGTTGTAAGGAAACTTCAGATGGCGCGGAACAGCCCATCATAGGACTTAAGGCTAGCAGGACAATGATAGATGTTTTCATTGGTACAGTTTTCATGATTTTCTATGGCTTTTATAGGACAAAATTAGAGGCAGGTGAAGCCAGATGCATTCACTTAAGTTAAGATCGTATGGAGACCCTGAAATTAATGTTCAGTCTGCTAGACATTGGAAGGGAAAATGTGAGCGCATTAAGTATCAAGATGGTTGACTCTCATACTTTTTTGCGTTACAGTATTCCCTGTTTGTCGATACAAAGAAGGAGGGAAAAATATCCTGATGACAGGATTTTAGGGTGAATGGTCAAATAATTGGATCAAAGGACAAGAAGTAATTCATCCTGTTATATGGCAGTTCGTCGGATTTGGATTGGTATATACGCTATACCCCGACTAGCAGGACTATCGGAAAAAGGGAAACTAATATGCTGAAGCGCTTATGTTGGGCAGCAAGCTTTGCTTAGATCCGCTCAAAATATCGTTTTCGCTCCCAATCTGTCACTGCCGAATTATAGGCTTTTTGTTCGGTTTCGAAGAAGTGGGTATAGTGTTTTATGACCGCCTCACCAAAAGCTCTTTTAGCAAACTCACTTTGCTTAAACTGCTCAATGGCTTCCCCCAGTGTATAGGGTACTCGATCCAGGTCTTTGGCTTCGTTCGATTTTGTTCTCAATGCCAGCTAGACCAGAGGCGAGTGCTGCAGCAAAGGCGAGATAAGGGTTGCAATCCGCTCCAGGAATACGGCATTCAATTCGTAGACTAGCCCCTTTGCCCACGACTCGAAAACCAGCTGTCCGGTTGTCATAACTCCAAGCCAAACGGGTGGGAGCCCAAGAACCATCTACATAGCGCTTGTAAGCATTTACCGTCGGGGCATAGAAAGGCATAACATCAGGCACATGAGCCATCCAGCCACCTAAGAACCAACGGAAGATATCAGATCCTTGTACTGGCCCAAAAGCCTTGTCACCGGCGAAGGCATTTTTCCCATCCTTCCATAAGCTGATATGAACATGGCAGCTAGAGCCTGCCCGGTCTTCATGATATTTAGCCATAAAGGTTACCGATAAGCCCATTTGATCGGCCAATTCTTTTAAACACTGCTTATACACAACATGGCGATCAGCCATTTCGGTGATTTCCGCATAGCGGACGTTGAGCTCGTGCTGGCCTAGTCCCCATTCGCCCTTAGAGTTCTCTACTGGCACTCCTGAATGTTTGAGGTGTCGGCGAGCTGCCGCGGTGAACTTTTCAGTTCTGGATCCCTGCATGATATGATAGTCTTCCAAGTACCATCCTGCAGGCTGCAAGTCATGATAATGCTGTTCAAAGGCTCCACGGTAACTGTTTTCAAACAGATAGTACTCAAGTTCGGAAGCTGCTGCCGTATAAAAACCCATAGCTTTTGCTTTATCCACTTGCTGGAAGAGCATAGAGCGGGGCGCTTCAGCGATGGGTTGGAGGGTCTTGTCATTTTCAAGCTGACACAGGATCAGGGCGGTTTTTTCCAACCAGCTAGCCACCCGCAAAGTATTTAGATCTGGTACCAGATGGAAGTCTCCATAGCCTAACTCCCAATTGGCGAAATCGTAGCCTGGAATGGGTTCCATTTCCATATCCGTGGTGAGCAGGTAGTCACAACCGTGTGTTCCGTCTTTAGCGATAGATTCCAAAAAGAAATCCGCATCAAAACGCTTTCCTACTAATCGACCATAATGGTCAGTAAAGGCGACGATGATGGTTTCGATGGTTTCTTCTTGTACTTGAACTTGTAATTGTTCCAGGCTAAGCATTCCCTTGGTTGTCATACGGATACGGTATTGAAAATCTTGAAAGCAATATAGGATAGCAGCAAAATACCAAAATATATCAAGGCCAGCATAGGATTGTAAATGCTTATGGCCAAAAGTGCGACTGACGCGATCACGAGTGCTATGATGGGAGCGATAGGGTAGAGGGGGACCTTAAAGGGTCGCTCAAGTTCGGGCTCTTTGCGGCGTAGCGCTAGAAGAGAAATCATGGAGATAATGTACAAGCTCAGTGCCCCAAAACAGGCAATGGTGATAATCTCACCTGTCTTTCCTGTAAACAAGGCTACAATTCCAATCAGCATGTTGATAATCAGTGCGTTGGAAGGCGTTTGAAAGCGTTTGTGCACCTGGCCTAGACCTTTTGGAGCAAAGCCCACCCGGCCAAATTCGAAGGTAGCGCGACCGGCAGCCAGGATGATGCCGTGGAAAGAGGCTACTAAGCCAAATAGACCAATAAAGGTGACCGCCTTGTACATCAAATGCCCTTGCCCAAGTGCTACGCTTAAGGCCAATGGAAGCGGTGAATCCGAAGCTTCCGCTCCAGGCTCCGGATATACAATAGCTTCCCAGCCTCCTACGCCTACAGAAGCCGTAAAAGTCAGAATACAAAGGGCTACTAAGGTGAGTATGGCACTACCAAAGCCGATCAGCACGTTCCGTTGTGGGTTGATGGTTTCCTCTGCTACATTGGCTACCCCTTCAATCGCCAAAAAGAACCAGATAGCAAAAGGGATGGCAGCAAAAGCCCCACCCCAACCGTTAGGCAGTGGATTTCTGGTCAAGTTTTCATATTCAAAGGAGGGAAGAGCTGAGCCCGCAAAAATGAGCAATTCGATGACCGCAACTATAGTGATGATCAGCTCAAAAGAAGCCGCCGCTTTCACACCATAAATATTTAAGGCTGTAAAGAGCACATAAGCGATAATAGCAATCCAGATAACGGGAATAGCCGGCATGAAAATATTCAGGTAAGCACCAATGGCAAAGGCAATAGCCGGAGGAGCAAAGATGAACTCAATGTTCTGCGCCATTCCACCGAGAAAACCTAGGTCTTTACCGAGCCCGCGCATGGCATAGGCGAAGGCACCCCCCGCTTTTGGAATGGCACAGGCTAATTCCGTATAGCTAAAGGTGAAGGCCAAGTACATGATAATAATGAAAAAGGTCGCTACGGCTAGTCCCAACGTTCCTCCTTTTTCTAAGCCTAAGTTCCAACCGAAGTACATCCCGGAAATTACATATCCAACGCCTAGGCCCCACAACATTAATGGACCTAGTGTTTTCTTGAGAGTTTGGTCTGACATGCAAGGTGTTTTTTCTTTCCGCTTAATTACGAAAAAATGCCGGGATTAAAGGGGCTATGACCTGTCCTTCTGCTAGGACTTTTACATAAAACAACCAATTCAGCTCTTTTCTGTTATTCCTGTATGCGAAAAAAAATCAAGCCCAAGAAAGGTCAAGAAAGTGTTTGGGATTACCCTCGTCCTCCGCGACTAGAATCCACCAATCGACACTTGAAGGTGATTTTCTCAGGGAAAATACTTGCGGAAACGAATGCAGCTTACCGAGTGTTGGAAACTAGCCATCCTCCAGTGTATTACATTCCTCCTGATGCTATCCAAATAAATCAATTGGAAAAGGTCGGAGGCCAGCGCTCTTTTTGCGAGTTCAAGGGGGTGGCGGAGTATTGGCAAACTCGGGAAGGGCAGCAGGTGCTCGCCTGGAGTTATCCTAACCCGACGACGACTTTCAAAGCCATCAAGAATTATTTAGCTTTCTACCCTTCGCGTGTAGAGGCCTGTTATGTCGATGGAGAGTTAGTGGTAGCGCAAGAGGGCGATTTTTATGGGGGGTGGATTACCAAGGATATTGTAGGACCTTTTAAAGGGGGATTAGGTACCTGGGGTTGGTAGGTACCAAGCTTTCGGGATTAACTAATTGTTACCACACCAAGCTTTCCTTTGCTTTCATTGGTATTTAAAGCTATCTTACCTGCTTCATTTGTAGAAAACTCCTCGTCAACTAAGCATTAGCTTCATAAAGGCAATGGTTCTGGATCGGGTGTTTTCTGGATAAATGCTTTTGTTTAAGACCAAGTTAAGCACCGATGAAAAAAATTTTAGTTAGTACAGGCGGAGGGGATTGTCCGGGACTAAATGCCGTGATCAGGGGCATATTTAAGGCAGCCAAGAAATCGAAGGAATGGGAAGTTTGGGGATGTATGGAGGCTCTAAACGGCTTAGATGCGGATCCCCCTGATATTGTGAAATTAACGAAAAAGCGGGTAGCGGGTATTCATGTTAAAGGCGGAACCATTCTCAAAACGAGCAATACGGCCAACCCTTTATCATATCCGGTGGAGCAGCCCGATGGCACCATCAAGCGCGTTAATCGTACTCCGGAATTGGCACAGAAAATTAAAGATTTAGGCTTTGATGCTTTAGTCAATATTGGTGGCGATGGCAGCCAAGCCATTTCCCAGGCCCTATATGAAAATGGACTCAATGTAATCGGGGTGCCGAAGACGATCGATAATGATCTCTCAGCAACTGATCTTACTTTTGGGTTTACTACTGCGGTGCAAATCGCTACGGATTGCTTTGATAAACTAGTGACGACGGCTGAAAGCCATCATCGCGTGATGATTATGGAAGTAATGGGGCGTGATGCGGGCTGGATTGCCCTGCATACAGCGGTAGCTGGTGGAGCAGAGATCTGTCTGCTACCGGAGATTCCGTACGACCTAGATCTCATCGTTAAACGAATCAAAAGACGGTTTAGAAAAGGAAGAGGTTTTGTAAATATTGTAATTGCTGAAGGGGCCAAGCCTATTGGCGGTACCGTAACAGGAAGAGCGGCTGCCAGTAATAAGGATGAACACATTAAGCTAGGTGGCGTGTGTAATGCTTTGCGCTATGATTTGGAACAACATCCGGATATGCCAAAAGTCCAGGTTCGTTCAACCATTCTGGGGCATATTCAACGTGGAGGTACTCCCGCTGCTTTTGATCGAATCCTAGCAACTGCCATGGGAGTAAAAGCCTTTGAATTGGTGGCGGAGAATAACTTTGGCAAGATGGTTTCCTTTACGAATAACGAGATTACTAGCGTACCGATCAAGGAGGCGATTGCTGAATATAACTTTGTTTCCAAGGATCATTATTTGGTACATGTAGCACGTGCTACGGGTGTAGCTTTCGGAGATCAATAAGGAGAAATAGAAGTCCAAACGAAAAACCCCAACTTTTCGGATAATTCCGAGAAGCTGGGGGGGATTAAACACTCATTATTCAGTCTTTATAAAGATTTCTCTCAGTTGTTCCACGACCTGAGCGCCGCCGGAAAGAGAAATGCTATTGATCTTTTCTGCAATTTTTTCTACGTATTCCATTTCTTTCAGTTTCAATAGCATAGCGTTTTCTTCCAATAATTTCGCAGTGTTCAGTAGGCTCCTAGTTGAGGCCGTTTCTTCTCGTCTGGTGATGATGTTGGCCTGAGCTTGTTTCTGGGCAACTAGTACCTGATTCATGATTTCGCGAACATCCCCTGGCAGGATAACATCTCTCAATCCTGCCTGTAATACCTTCACACCTAGATCTTTGCTGGCCTTCTGGCTGTGTTCCAACACAAAGGACTCGATGCCTTCTTTTCTCAGTAACAACTCATCCAAGCTCAATGTACCTACATATTCCCTCAGAGCTAGCTGGATCAATAGGTAGAACTGACGTTCAAAATCCTTGTTCCTTAGGAGTGCTTTCTCCGCGTCAACGACTTGGTACTGCACGAAGAAGTTAATTCTTAGACTGGCTTTGTCCTTGGTTAAGATCTCCTGTCCAGAAACTTCCATTTGCTGCTGTCGTAAATCCACCGTTTGTACTTGAATCTGCTTTTCGTTTCGCCAGAAGTGGTATACGCCCGCCTGCAAATGTCTAACCAATTCTCCGTCGACCATCAAGAGCCCGACGGAATGTGCCGGAATGGCAACTTTGATTAGGAACGCTTGCAGAGTACTTTCAGATAGTAGTCGTTTGTTTAGGCTTGCAGACACTTCATAGGTGTCTCTATCTAGTATCTGGAAGCGGTAGTTTACTACCCCTTTCCAAAAGGCATGCCTTCCAGGCTCCAGCACTTTCAGGAAGTTTCCTTCCTGGAATACCAGGGCAATTTGGTGATCCTGCACCTCGATAAGCTCTAGTTTTTCCTGCAAAAGGGAGTTTTTCAATAGAATATTGAGTTCGCAAAGCGGTACAAACTCCTTGGACATGTCGTAGGTGATGAGCTGATCATTCCAACGAATCCAGTGCTTTCCAGTAGAAAGTGCGTCAATAAATTGATCTTTTCGAAAAACTAATCCCATCTGGTATGGGAAGATCCTAATACGTCTCATTTTGGTTAATGGTTTAAGTCAGGCTGCTGCTTGCAGCACAAAACATCCGAAGTTTTACGAGTAATTACCTGGGCTAAACTCCGGATATTCGGCTTGTGCAACTTGTGATCTATTTTGGGATAGCACTCCAAAGGTGCTTGCAAAATTGTTGTTATAAGTAGAATCACAAAAGCGTGGCCATCTTCGCGAGGCGGAATGGCATTGAGCAGGGTTTTGATCAATAAGGGGAAACCGTTCATTAACTTGTAATAGCATGAAATGCATGGTATTAAAGGTGAAAGAGCGCGGCTTGCCTGTTATTGACCGTCACCGAACGGTATCCTGGCCATTGCAAAGCATCGTTCAGATTGTCCAAAGGGAGGACCGGTCACACTTCTGCAACTCAAGAACCTTTTTAAGAGGGTTCAGCTCTTGATAATGGGGCATGGATAATAGTCCATGAAGCATACATCGCGCATAAGCGAAGGTAGGAGTCGAACCTACAGAACCATTCACTTGCTCTACCCAACTGAGCTATTCTCCCTTCGGGAGAAGGAGGATTCGAACCCCCGACCGAGTGATTACCGTGAAAGAGCATCAAGGTGATGTCAGCATATCGATATAAGAAGCTTATTCGATACTATGGGGCCATACAGAAACCCTCATCAGGTTCAGCACAATGATCTCCCTCCTCTTTTGACTAACTGGCCGAGGGTATCCGAATGGAAGCCCTTGACCAGCGATACAACAGAAGAACTATTGGAGACGAAAAATGGTTCCCGTTAGCCAAAAAGTCCGAGTAAAAAGGCTAAATTTGAGGAAGGGCCGGTTCAGTTGTTATGGCTGACCGTCTTAACCATCACAAAACGAAAATCAACCGATGACCGCGAAACTTATCGTTCGGGGATCTATGCTTCTTTATGTGGTTTTTGGGCTTATTTCCTGCCAAACCACCGCCAATCCTCCCTCAGAACCTCCTATCGAAAATATGAAGATTGCTCGTTTGAGTGCTGGGGATACCACCGCCCTGCAGCAGATACGTACCGAATTTGTTCGGAATAATCCAGGTTATGATCTGGGTTATGTGGAAAACACTGTGGAGCTGCCCCAAGTGCCTGGCAACAGAGTCGTATTCATACAGGAAGGTGGCGGAACGGCTGTGATCAACGGACAAGATAGTTCCAAGTTTTCAGTGGGGGATATCATCTTGTTAGGGGAAGCTCAAGGCATAACAACGGACAGCTTGTTTAGCGCCTTGATCTTTACGGTACCAGAAGCTCCACCCGAAAATATCCCTGCTTTCGTACGCCCGGATTGGGATCTAAATATTACCGATGTTCCTGGCGGCTGCGCCACAGAAACAAACGCCTATCGAAGAATCTTACTGACTTGGTTAGGGAAAGTAGGCCCTTATAATTATCATGCGATCAATGCCCATCGCGTGCGGATCATGGATTCTTTTTCCCATTACCATCCAAAGGAAGGGGGCTTCGATGAGTTCTATTTGGTACAAATGGCCTTACCCGAAGCGAAGATCTTAACAAGTTCTAAAGTAGGCAAAATAGAAGATCCAGCCAGTGTTGGGGAAGAGGAGGTGGATGGACTCATCCAGTCAACAAAGCTAGAAGTGGGCGACTTAGTTTATTTGCCGAGAGGAGTCATGCATCGCGGTGTTGGTGGAGTGCTTGCACAAGTGATTACGGTACCCGGTTTTATCCCGGGTTCAGAAATTGGAGTCGATCATCATTTGCGACGGATCAACCATATACTGTCTTTAAAGGGGGCTAAAGGCCTTCCTTATAATGAGGCAGCTTCTAATGAAGCTGTGATAAAATAGTGATTTAGCAACGCTTCTGAGTGGAAACTAGGTTACTATGCTAAAATACGGGCCTCCTTTATTCGGACTTGCCTGAGAAACAAAAAAGATAAAATGAATCGTAAGAGAATTATCCCGTGTCTGTTTCTATTGTCACTGATATTTACGCTAAGTACTTGTGAGTCGAGCCCAGTGAATGTTATACCTGAGGTGACAAGAGTGACCAATGAAGACTTTGCAGATGAAGAAAAGGTGGCTGTAGAATTGGCGGAAGGGTTAGAGTTGAAGCTTTGGGCACCTGGCCCACTTTTGTCCAATGCAGTGGCGCTTACCTTTGATCAAAATGGAGTGGCATACGTGGCTGAGACTGCTCGAAGAAAAAGTTCTGATCTTGACATTCGGCAACATCGAGACTGGATGCTCGAAGATCTTGCTTTGCAATCTATAGAAGACACCAGAGCTTTTCATTTAGAGAAGTTAGCGACGAGCAAAAGTGCTGAAAACACCTGGCAAGAGGATTTCAACGGGGATAGCATACACGATTATCGGGATCTAATGGTTCAAACAGAATTTGTGCGACGCATCTGGGATGAGGATGGTGATGGTCGTGCCGATGCATCCAATCTTTATGCGGATGGCTTCAATGATATGCTAGCCGGCGTGGCAGCAGGTGCATTGTACCATGATGGGGAAGTTTTTGTTACCTGTGCTCCAGATGTCTTTCGTATGAAGGATACAGATGGGGATGGTGATATTGATGAAAAGGAAGTAATCAGTCATGGATACGGTATCCACATCGCCTACGCCGGGCATGATATGTCTGGGCTGGTGATCGGACCGGATGGGAAAATCTACTGGTCTATCGGGGATATAGGAGTTAATGTGCTGGATGACAATGGAAAGCGATGGAAGTATCCTAACCAAGGAGCAGTAATGCGCTGCAATCCAGACGGAAGTGACTTTGAAGTATACGCCCACGGATTGCGCAATCCCCAAGAGCTTGCCTTCGACGCATATGGTAATTTGATTAGTGTGGATAATGACGGGGATCATGCCGGAGAGCATGAACGCTTTGTTCACATCATCGAAGGATCTGACTCTGGATGGCGGATCAATTGGCAATACGGGAAGTATAAAAAAGAAAATGAAGGCTATAAGATCTGGATGGATGAGAACTTACATATTCCTCATTTTCCAGGACAAGCAGCATACCTACTTCCACCTATCGCCTTGGCTCCCGATGGGCCGGCCGGCCTTGCCTACAACCCAGGCACCGCTATGAATAAGGATTGGAATGGTTACTTTTTTAGTTCATTTTTCAAGGCCTCTTCGGCAAAATCAATGGTGCAAGCCTTCCGCCTGGAGCCAAGAGGAGCTTCCTTTGATCTCGGACGTACCGTCGATGTTTTATCTGGAGTGGTTCCAACAGGTTTGAGCTTTGGCCCTGATGGAGCGCTGTATGTCAACGATTGGCTGGATGGTTATGCCAAGAAACCGCAAGGTAGAATATGGAAACTTGACGTAAAGAAGGAGATTGTAAATCCAGATCGAGCATCTACTCAATCTATTCTCAAGCAAGGCGCCAAGGATCGTCCGAAAGAGGAGTTGCAGGAATTGTTGGCCAATGCCGATATGCGCGTACGACAGATGGCACAGTTTGAGTTGGTGAAACGAGGAGAAAGCTCAAGTTTGGCGACTGTAGCGGCAAAAGGTACAACCGAGTTTGCACGTTTTCATGCAATCTGGGGCTTAGGGCAGCTGGCGCGTGTCAAGTCAGAGGAGGGGGCTTTGATTCAGCCGCTTCTCCAGGACCAGGCGGCAGAGGTACGTGCTCAGGCAGCCAAGGTGCTCGGCGATGCTAAATTTCAGGCTGCGGAGTCTGATCTATTGCAATTGCTATCTGATGAAGAGCCTCGAGTGCAGTTTTTTGCTGCTGAAGCGCTAGGTAAAATTAAATCTAAGACAGCATTCCAGCCCATAGTTGATATTCTTGAAGAAATAAAAGAGGAAGATCCACATCTTCGCCATGCCATGATGTTTGCGTTGTCTAGGTTAGCCGAGGCAGAGGACTTGGCTAAGCTCAGCGAGCACGCCTCCCCAGCAGTGAGAATTGGAGCAGTGGTAGCACTCCGAGAACAAGGCTCTTCTTTAGTAGCTCGCTTTTTGCAGGATTCGGACCCCTTAGTCCTTGTAGAAGCGGCTCGCGCCATCCACGACGATTTCTCGATTCCCGAGGCACTCCCAGATCTAGCTGGGGCCTTGGCGCGTGTAGATATTCAGGAGGAAGCCTTTCTGCGGCGTGCGATTAATGCCAATCTCCGCTTGGGTGACAAGGAAAGTGCAGCGCGTTTAGCTGCTTTCATTAATAATAAGGAAGCTGAGCAAGAGATGAGAAAGGATGCCTTATGGGCATTAGGATACTGGCCTACGCCACCGCTTTTGGATCGAGTAGACAACCGATACCGAGAACCCTCGGGCCAGCACAAACTCAATGAGGCTCAGTTGGCCATGGCTGGCAGCTTTACAGGCTTGCTATCGGGCTCAGCAGCAGAACTTAGGGCAGCTACTGCCACAGCCGTGGGACGTCTTCAGCAAAAGACCTTGGCCCCAGTTCTGTTCCAGATGTTTCAAAACCGAAATCAACCCAGTCTAGTAAGACAGGCTGCCTTACGATCACTAGCGAAGCTGGAGACAGCAGATCTAAAAACAGCCTTAGAGTTAGCCTTGGAGGATGCTGATGTGGAATTGAGAAAAGTCTCTCAACAACTCATCGGCGAGGTTAAATTACCCGCGGAGGATGTAGTTAGCATGCTAAGCAAGGTGCTAGAAAATGCATCTTTGGCGGAGAAGCAGAAGGCGATCAATAGTTTGGCGGTACTACAAGGTGCTGCAGGTGAAACCTTAGTCAATACACTGCTGGATCAATTGATGGCTGGAGACCTGGCCCCAGAATTGTCTCTTGACTTATTACAGGTGGTCGATGAAATGAAGTCCGAGGAGCTGACTGCTAAGAAAGCGGCATACGAGGCCTCAAAACCTGAAGGAGACGTTTTGGCTGAGTATCAGGAATCGCTGGCTGGCGGGAATATGCGTAAAGGAGGGCGACTCTTTTTTATGGATAACTCGGCACAATGTATTCGCTGTCATGCTGTGAAAGGCTATGGCGGAGAAGTGGGCCCAGATTTGACCTATATTGCGGATGAATTAACGCGTGAACAACTATTGGAATCCTTAGTAGACCCGAATGCACGCCTTGCCCCTGGGTATGGCACGGTGAGTCTGACCCTAGAAGATGGGCAAGAGGTAATCGGCACCTTAATTGAAGAAAACGATCAGGTGTTGACCGTAAAGGTAGGAGAGGGCGACCCGCAGCAGATAGCAGCTACATCTATCAAAAATAAACAGTATTTGCCTTCTGCGATGATCACTATGCGGGATGTGCTGTCAAAATCTGAGTTAAGAGATTTGATGTCATTCCTGATGTTGCTGAGCAAGGATAGCAAGGTAGATTTACAGCAACTGCTCCAGTAAGCGTATGCGCTAAGGGATAATTTCGAAGAGGAAATCGTAAAGGGAAAAGTTGATTATGGTCGCAGTTCAGAAAACCTAGTCCAACAACTTATTGGTGAGGATGAGCTTCTGAGCCATCACCCGGGCTAGGTTTCGCCAAATGGCGGTGCGGTCGGCCTCTGATTCCAGATTATTGACAGCAGATTCACTGAACTGTACAACTTCTGTGTTGGGGCTGGCAGCTACGACTTGCGCAGAGCGGTTGCTTTCCAGGATGAAGGCGATCTCTCCAAAAATGTCTCCTTCCCCGAGCAATACGATCGTTTTTCCATTGATCATCACCTTAAGCAGCCCCTGTCGAACAAAGCCGAAGGTCTTGCCTCCATCATTCTCCATCAACAGAACCTCCTCCTCATTGTAGGTAATTACAATTGCGTTCTTTAGGAATGCTTTCTTTCCAGCAGGACTTAAGCCTTCAGTGATGCTCTTGTGTCCAGTAAATTGTTCTTCGCTATCCGGGAAGTAAGTGGAACCAATCCGAAGATCCTGATTGTGGTCTACAAGGTCTTGATACCAGTCCTGAAAGCCCTTATAGGTCATGAAATCTAGACCTCGTAGCAAGGAAATTACAGGAGAATGTATGGTGGCAAAATAGTCCTCATCTGGGAAACAGATCATCGGAATATGAATGCCATTATTGCTCTTTTGTTGTAGTCCAATTGGCCGTAAACCAAGGCGTTTGAAAATCGGGAATCGCTCCGCTTCGCAAGACAACAGGATGGCTTGCCCTCCCGCCTTGAGAATTTCAATAAAGCAGTGACTGATCAGTACTGCTGCAGCTGGCGTTTTTTGGTATTCCTCCTCGATGATCATATCCACGAAGACAGCCATGGTGCTGAGCTGATCCTCGTCGAATAGTTCTAGTTGGTAAGTATTTTTCCAACAACTGTCTTCACTCAATTGCAGGGCATCGGCTAAACACAGCGCTGCAATAATTTCTCCACTTCTCGTATCTTGACAGGCGGCGATCTGCGAGCTGAAATTGGGAAGATAGTCATCCCCTTGACGATTCTTACCTCCTGCTTTTTCCATTAAGTCCATACAAGCCTGTAGATCCTCTTCCTCGGTTGGAAAGAAGGCCCGGTACTGTCCAATCCACAGATCCCATTTTACCGAAAGGTCGTCAATCAAGCTTGTTATATTGTCAATCATACACAATAGCAGTTTGAAAATTTAGATTTCGTCAGCTGCTTAGTTTCACCTTAAAGAACCTGAAATTTAGGAAAATATTCTTTGAATGGCGAACCCCCTTACACTTTTTTCGAGCAAGAAAATTTCTTTGACAAACTTATGATACAACAGCTGGTTTTGAGGGGTAGAAATTTGTCTAAAATTTCTATAACCTTTTACCTTTGTTTTCGTATTCTTGAATGGATTTTTCCCTGAACTGATTTAAGACTTTAGGTTGCTGTCCAGATGAATCGGTTTACATCAGTTCCCTTAAAAAATTCCTTCTTTGGCAATCTCTGTGAGCAACGTTTTAGATGGAGGAATGGCGGGCAATCGGCAGGCCTTCCAATTAAAATGCTGACTCCTACAAACGGAAATTGGCAGAGAACAAAAAATTAAAGCTTACATGCAAAATCTAGAACCCTCTGTACTTAGTAAAGTCAATCAATGGCTAGAAGGTAATTATGATCAAGAAACTAAAGCAGCCATTCAAGCGATGTTGGATCAAGGCGAAGAGACTGCTTTAACCGATGCTTTTTACAAAGACCTAGAATTTGGCACCGGGGGACTCCGTGGAATAATGGGCCCGGGATCGAATCGGGTTAACAAATATACCTTGGGGATGGCCACCCAAGGCTTGAGCAACTACCTAAAGAAGATCTATCCAGATGAGCAGATCAAGGTAGCCATAGCGCATGATAGCCGCAATAATTCTGATTTATTTGCCGGCCTCACAGCAGACGTTTTTTCTGCTAATGGGATCAAGGTATATTTCTTTGAAGGGCTCCGACCTACCCCGGAATTATCCTTTGCCATTCGCGCTCTGGGTTGCCATAGCGGGGTGATGTTGACGGCTTCTCACAACCCCAAGGAATACAATGGTTATAAAGCCTATGGCCGCGATGGAGGTCAATTGGTTGCGCCCCATGATAAGAATGTGATCGCTGAGGTACAGAAGATCAATAGTGTGGATGATATTAAATTCGATCGCGATGAAGACAATATCGAAATGATAGGGGAGGCAATAGATCAACAGTACCTGAAGGAATTGGTAAAGCTGTCCGTTTCTCAAGATGCGATTCAGCGTCAGGCCGATCTAAAGATTGTTTTCTCGCCCATTCACGGGACTGGTGGGGTCTTGGTGCCACCTGCGCTGAAGATGTTTGGCTTCAATAATGTAACTGTAGTAGAAGAGCAATCAGAGCCTGATGGGAATTTCCCCACTGTGGTATATCCCAATCCAGAGGAACATGAGGCATTGACCTTGGCTTTGAACAAGGCGAAAGAGATTGATGCTGATCTAGTGATGGCCACCGATCCAGATGCGGATAGGGTAGGGATAGCGGTGAAGAACGACCAGGGAGATTTCGTGTTGCTAAACGGGAACCAAACGGGAACATTACTGATCCACTATATGCTTACTGCTTGGGAAAAAGCCGGTAAGTTGACCGAAAAGGAATACATCACCAAAACGATTGTTACTTCGTATCTGATCGACAAAATTGCAGCCTCCAAAAATGTGGAGTGCTTTAATACCTTGACGGGTTTCAAGTACATCGGAGAGATCATGACCAAGTTTGAAGGCCAGCGGCAGTTCATCGCAGGTGGAGAAGAGAGTTATGGCTATTTGGTAGGGGAGCATGCACGAGATAAAGATGCCGTAGTTTCCTGTACTATGATTGCCGAAATGACAGCTTATTATAAAGATAAAGGTAGTAGCTTGTACGATGCATTGATCGATCTGTATTTGGAATATGGGATCTATAAAGAAAAGCTGATTGCCATTACCAAGAAGGGAAAAAGTGGAGCCGAGGAAATCAAAGCCCTGATGGAGGCCCTGCGAGCTACTCCACCGCAAACTTTGGGGGGAGGAAAGGTGGTAACCGTTAAGGATTATTTGAGCAGCGAATCCACTGATATTGCTTCAGGCGAAAAAACAAAGATTGATTTACCTTCTTCCAATGTACTACAATTCTTTACAGCAGATGGTAGCATCATTTCTGCAAGGCCGTCAGGTACAGAACCAAAGATCAAGTTCTATTGCAGTGTAAATGATGAGTTGGCTGATCGTGCCTCATTTAAGGCGAAAGAGAAAAGTCTAGATGAAAAGATCGACCGAATTATGGCAGATCTAGTAGGTTAGGATTTTACTAGATAAAACAAGGAATGGGGTATCTCGCAGTCTGCGGGATGCCCCATTCTCATTTCAGCCATTTTTGCAAGTGGATGACGTGGTTTTTAGTTTTGAATTGTATTTTTACGATTCATGGCGTATTTTAACGTTAAAAATGATCACTCGACTTGTTATTATCCTACTACTGTCCAGTAATTTGCTGATTGGACAAACCGATTTTCTGGAATCGGATTGGGTCGGTAGAATAGAACTACCCGGCGAATCTCACTTTGTGCGGGTTCAATTTAGGGACGGGAAGACCTTTCTACAGCTCCCATATCGTGACGGCAACCTACGTTATTCCCTAGATAACTTTACCGTAAAAGATGACTTACCAAGTTTTTCGATCAAACAGAAGATTAGTGGATTGATATTTAAGGTGATGAAGCGAGAAGGCGATCACCTGGATGGGGTCGTGGATAGAAATGGCTTGGTAGGTAGTTTCTATTTGCATCGAGTTTTGCCTATAGAAGAGGCGCAGTGGCAACCCTATCTAGGAGACTATATTGGCGAAGCAGGCTTAGTTTTTAAGGTATGGGATCGATTTAATACCCTCCGATTGCATTCCCCCTTGAGTCAGGAAGTGGGGCGGATGTATAGGATTGGAGATCATCGATTTTGGGTGGCAACTGGGGAGACCTTGCAGTTTTCTGATCAAGAGGGATCGGACTTTGCCACCGTGGAATGGAGCTGGGGTGAACAGCGAATGTCAGCTCAAAGAAGGGAACTTTATCAGAAAGAAGATGACTTGATCACTACAGATAGAGGCGATACCATTGGAGTTTCTCTGTTTGTTCCAAAGGGCGAGGGGCCGTTCCCCGCCGTCCTCATCGCTCGCGGGGCAGCCAACCTAGATCGCTCCCTCAATTATATGGAGGCGGAGATCTTAGCTAGTTATGGGATTGCTGCTCTTGTGTACGACAATTATGGCACCGGTCAAACCAATGGCAATCCTAGAACTAAAGATTTTGAGGACAAGCAAGACCTGGTACTGGACCTTTATACTCACCTGCAAAACTACCCGAAGATCAAGGCCGATCAGATCGGCTTAATGGGAGGGAGCCAAGGAGCGAGGATCGCTGCTATGGCAGCTTCTAAGGCAGAGCAACCCGCCTTCCTTATTTTACGAGCACACCCCATGGAAACCCGCAAAGATCAGCAACTGTATGCCATTGGAGCTTTCCTGAGACAGCGAAATGTGACGGAAGAATTGATCGTGCAGATATTACATCTTTGGGAGCAATATTTTGACCTCGCCCATCGACAAGTGGTAGACCAGGAATACATAGCGGCCGTGAACAAGATGCGTGCTGCACATCCAGACTTAATGATCCCTGCGGCGCCTGCCAATCAGGCCCCTCCTTTCCCATGGCGGGATGATATCTACGATGCGACCAAGCGTTACCTACCAAATATTCATTGTCCCGTACTCTCCGAACATGGCGTTGAAGATGATCGGGTACCTCCGTATAAAAGTGTACACTTTCTAGAAACTGGCTTGGCAGCGGCTGGAAATGATGCCTTGACGGTGATCTTCTATCAGAATGCTAATCATTCCTTCACCATGCCTGGTTTTCGGATCGCTCCAGGACTCTTTATGAATGAAGTGCTTTGGATTAAGGAAGTGCTGGGGAATCGCTAGCAGCAGCTATTTTTAGACAGGTTGAGCCTGGGTTTAGGAGGCCCAATTGGGGGCCCAAAACCCAGGCTTAGCAAGATAAAGTTAATTGTTTTACCCACCAGATTGATCTACCCAGGGGATAGCTCCGCCTTTAATCGCTTTGGTCTGAGGAACCTCAAGTCCGCCTTCTGCTAATTGCTTAAAACGGATGAAATCCTCCTCCTGCCTTTTGCGCATCATGCCTTTCAGAAAAGGTAGCATTAGTTTCATGAACAAAGACTTTCCTTTGACTTTCTGCTGTACCCCTAGCCTAGTACTTCCTCCTAAATCTTCTAATAGGGTGTGTCCTTCCATAGTTAATCCATCGCTATCCATCTGGGCGGAAAAAGACCGACCTGGCTCGACAGCCGTGATCTCTTCATAAAAGATGACCGTTCTATTATTTTCATAAAAGGTGTACTTTCCTTGAAAGCCGACCTGCCCCGGGATGCCATTGATCGTTTCCAGTTTTACTAATCCTTTTATCCAAAGATTGACTTTGGTCTCATCAGAAAGTAAGGCGTAAACCTGATCTATGGGCTTTTCGATCTCAGTCGTTGTGGTATAAGAAATCATGTTTTAGATTTTGATATTTACACTATGCAGTGCAATGATGGGGGCTCTGGAACAGAAAAGCGTCTCATTTTTGAAATTGTTACCTGTTCTTTTAATCAGGAAATTGCCAGACGAAGAACAAGCAAGGAGAAGTGTACAATCAAAGCAAGCTTTTTACTTGGCTTGCTGACTTTTCCGGAAGGCGGAAGGGGTTTGGCCAGTACTTTGCTTAAAGACTCTATTGAAGGTGGCTTTATTACTGAATCCAGCGTCGAAGGCAATGGCTAGAATTTTGTTGGATTGCTGCATTGGGTCACTTAACAAGGCCTTTGCTGTCTGGATTCTATATCCATTGATGTAGTCCGCGAAGTTGGTGTGCAATTCATTGTTAAGAAACTCTGACAAGTGATGAACGGGAAGGTCAATGAGGTGCGCTAGATCGCTGATTTTAAGGTCGTCCTTTAGGAAAGGTTTTTCTTTTTCCATTAAGTCTTGTAGACGCTGATCTAGACTTTGGGCACTTGAAGTGGTCAACTGAGTCTGGGTTCTGCCCTTCCTGAGCCCCTCTTGGAAAAGTTTTGGTTGAGATAGGGCTACATATCCGATCACAAAGATGAGGATAGAAAGGAGTAGCACGACTAGGTAGTCAATTTCTAATCGGTAGGTGTTTTGAATCACCAGTATAATGCTCATTAGGCCGAAAAAAATGCTGAACAGACCGAATGCTTGTATGGAACGTTTAAGCCAACGGATTTTAAGAATATTACCATTTGTTCGGAATCGAGCAATGGCTTTTTCTTGCCTTTGTACACACTGATAGGATAAATAGGTATATACCAAGAACTGTCCGATCTGCAAGAACATAATTACGAATTGTTCAGGCGGCAAATTTTTGAAGGCATCTTGACCGATCGCCTCTAGAAATTGCAACTTAAAGCTGGCACTTTGTAGATAAAAGGGGAGCATACTTAGCAGTAGCAAGATGGCGATCCCAAAGTGTCCAAATAGCCTCCATTTACTACCCAAAGGCATTTGTAAATAGCTCCGAACGTATAGATAGAATAAAGGCGCAATGACAAAGAGCAGTGGGTAGGAGGTGAAGGTTAGGTGTGGGACTTCGAGAATTAGCCCTGAGATGCTCAAGGAATAGTCCAGAAGATGTAAAGAAAGAGCAAAGATCATTAGGGCAAAAAGCCGATTGGGTTGCCGATTGTGTGGTTTGGTCCATAGCACAAGTGCAAGGAATAGAGCATGAATGGCACTAACTGCTATCGGGAAAAACCAAAGATTGATGCTCGTCATGGTTCCTTCGTTAGATCTTGATGTTGGTGCTTACTAGTACTTTGTCTCCCTTTTCTA
>ENA-UENX01000385-UENX01000385.1-marine-metagenome-genome-assembly--contig:-NODE-385-length-20301-cov-3.406651_pt1 | contig 20301 bp, 11 predicted proteins | sample MGYA00237875_ERZ529327 | MGnify/ENA primary metagenome ERZ529327 (study PRJEB26372, sample SAMN05368347) | marine metagenome | biome: cultured habitat; feature: ocean water; material: water; isolation... | reverse complement strand
GGGCATATGGTGTGTTTTACCAAACTGGTGGTGGAGCTCATCCTATTTTTGAGCGCATGGGGGAAACCAATAATGTTCAATCCATTCTCGCGGAGGGGGAAGATCAAGTATGGGTGGGTACCTATACTGGCTTATTGGAGTTTAAACTGGGGCAGCGCGGTACCATTCCCGAGTTGATTGAGACTTTTAATCCTGTAGCTGAGAACCCATATAGTCTAAATAAGAACGTGATCAAGGCCCTGGAGAAGGATCGCTCCGGAATTATCTGGGTCGGAACAAGCGGAGGGGGATTGAATAAATTTGACCCTCGTCGAAAGCCCTTTTATCATTTTGGTCAAAATCTAAGACGTGAGGGCAACCGATACACCGAGATTCGATCTATGCTGGAAGATAGTTATGGAAATCTTTGGATAGGCACAGAGGGAGGTGGGCTGTTTTGGTATCCAGGAGATGCTGCTGCCGGCCCATACACTGAATTTGCTTCCATAGCTAGTTCTGCCAGTGTGTTTGCACTAGAAGAGATTGAAGAGAATGGCCAAAGCTATCTTCTGGTTGGGTCAGAAGATATGCCTACTCTCCGCAAACTCTCTATTTCAGCGGATGGAGTAGAGGAATCGGAATTAGTGGCGGGGATGTTTGGCTCCGTATTTTCCATCCTGCAAGATCAGCAAGGTATCGTCTGGATCGGCACCTATAATAAGGGCTTGGAACGTTGGCTGCCAAAAGAAGGAGGCGGATATACGAGAGAATGGTTTACCAAGCAAACAGGGGATTTAGCCAACGATATTGTCAGAAGAGTTTTTGAAGATGCGAATGGAAACATATGGATAGGTACGGCAAAGGGACTTCATAAGATAGAAGCAGGAGAGACCAGTAAAGAAGACCCAAAAATTACGCTCTATCAGAACAGCGAAGAAGACTCCCGTAGCCTTAGTCACAATTATGTACTAGATATATTTGAAAGCTCCGCTGGTTATTTGTGGATCGGCACCTTTGGTGGAGGATTGAACCAGTTGGTGTATGAAGAGGACGGGAGAGGTGCCTATTTCAAGCGGTATTGGGAAAAAGATGGGCTACCCAGCAATACCATCAAGGGAATATTGGAGGATGAAGTCGGACAACTGTGGCTATCTGGAAATGGAGGCCTTTCGCGCTTTGACCCAGAGACCGAGACTTTTCAAAACTATTCCATTACCGATGGCCTTCAATCGGCTGAGTTCTTTGAAGCAGCTAAGGCTAAGAGATCGGACGGAAGCTTGCTTTTTGGGGGGGTGAATGGATTCAACGCTTTTCTACCTCAGAGTATTCAGGAGAATACCCATCAACCAAAGGTGGTGTTTACGCGCTTATTGGTTCATAACCATGAGGTGGTACCGAATGAAGCGGTGAATGGTGAAATCATTCTGGAGCAATCCATCACGGAGAGTGAAAAACTAGAATTAGCCTATCGACAGAATGATTTTTCCATTGAGTTTGCCGCACTGCATTTTGCGGATCCCAAAAAGAATGAGTATGCCTTTAAATTGGAAGGATATCACGACGATTGGATTGAAGTGGGGGCAGAAAAGCGGTACGCTACCTTTACCAATCTGCGACACGGAAACTATACCCTGTTGGTAAAGGCTTCTAATGCTGACCGCGTTTGGGAACCGGAACCTGCCCGTCTACAAATCAGGATAAAACCTCCATTTTGGTTGGCTTGGCCGGCTTATATATTGTATGCCGCAATATTCGTCGGCGCCTTGTGGCTTTTCCGTCGTTACACCATCATTGATGTGCAGGAGAAGCATCGCTTGACCCTGGAACATATGGAGCGAGAAAAACTAGAGGAGCTGAATCAAATGAAACTCCGCTTTTTCACGAACATCTCACATGAGCTTCGTACACCATTGACACTTGTCATTTCCCCGCTGGAGTTCATTCTAGAAAAGGGGAAAACCTTGAGCTCCGATAATCTACAGCAGCAGTATCACTACATGTACAAGAATGCTAAGTACTTGCTGCGGCTGGTTAATCAGTTACTGGATTTCCGAAAACTCGATCAAGGAAGCCTCAATTTGCGCGTTCGTCGGGGAGACATCAGATCCTTTATCGAAAATGTAACTCAACCTTTTCAGTTCCTGGCCAACAAGAAGTCCATTGACTTTGATATGGGACAATCAGAAACTGATATTTACACCTTCTTTGATCCCGATTTGATCGAAAAAATCATGTATAATCTCTTGTCCAATGCCTTCAAGTTCACACCTGCCGGCGGAGCGGTTAGAGTAGAAGTGAAAGAAAAGTATTTACAGAATAAATCAGGTAAAGAGCCTTTTGTAGAGATACAGGTACAGGACGACGGAATAGGGATTTCAAGGAGCCAGCTCAAGAAAATCTTTGAGCGTTTCCACAAGGGGGAAAATAAGAAGATGAATAAGGATGGAGCTGGTATTGGTTTGGCCTATACCAAGAGCTTGGTTGAACTACATCATGGAGCTATTAGCGTGCAGAGTGTTAAAGGTAATGGCTCTTGTTTTACCGTGATTCTCCCGATGGAAAAGAGTGCCTATTTGAAATCAGAGATCGAACAAGGAAAGATCGAGCAATTCCAAGCAGATTCAGATCCCTTGGAGTATCTCGTTGCAGAACCTGTGGCAGAACTTAGCGCCACCAGTATCGGGATGAACTCCATGGAGCAGGAAAAGGAACTGCCTCTGTTACTTTTCGTAGATGACAATGCTGATATCCGAAGTTTTATAAAAGAGGGATTCCAAAACGACTTCAGGATTATTGAAGCGGAAGATGGAGCGCAAGGGCACGAGGTAGCCTTGTCCTCCCTCCCCGATATCATTGTCAGCGATGTGATGATGCCAAATACGGATGGGATTGAATTATGTAAACGTTTGAAGACTAATCCACTGACCAGCCATATTCCGATTGTTTTGCTCACGGCGAAGTCGGCAGATGAAGATGAGTTGGAGGGCTTGAGAACTGGCGCAGATGCCTATGTCGTCAAACCCTTTAAGTTGGATATCTTGCGTGCGCAGTTAATGAACATCTACCGACAGCGAGAACGACTCAAACAACGTTTTCGCCAGGAGGTGCTTTTACAGCCAGAAGAAATTACCGTCACTACGGCGGATGAAGAATTCCTTAAACGCGCCGTATCTATCATTGAAGATCACATGTCTGATTCCGAGTTCAATGTAGAGGCTTTGGTAAAGGAAATGTATCTAAGTCGTAGCAAACTGTATTTGAAATTAAAGGCCTTAACCGGTCAATCCTCCAGTGAATTTATACGTACTATTCGCCTCAAGCGCGCCATTCAATTGTTAGAAAAGAGTGATTATACGATCAAGGAAATCATGTTTATGACGGGCTTCAATACGGCCTCTTATTTCTCCAAATGTTTTAAGAATCAGTTTGGGGTCGTACCGAGTGAATACCTGAAACAGAAAAAGAAAAGAGAGCAAGTGGAGATTTAGGCCGAGGGCTTGATGCCCACCTCACCCGGTGAATACTCACCGGGTGAGGTGGGGTGGTCAATTAACTAGTTTATTAATGGAATCGCTTAATGACCAGGGCATTCAACCAAATGCTTCGCTGGCCCGCCGCATCTTCAATACGCACCAAGACTGGATCTTTTCCATTGGACTCAAAGGTGAAAGAGCAATGTGCGGCGCCACTGGCTGGCAACATCTTTCCTTCCGTAATCTGTAGCTTTTTACTGACCGTACGACTGACGCTCGAAAGCTTCAATTGTAGGACCTTGGCATAGGGTATTTGAGTTAGGTTGAGTGTTTTTAGGCGTTCTCGGTTGGGGTCCATGCTATCCGTATTTGATCGGGGGGCGTGATGGTAAGAGGTCACTTCATAGGTGCCTGCTGGAAGGTCGTGGAGTTCGATGGTTAAGCCCTTTTCGCCAATCTCCAAGAGCCCTTCTCCGATGGCATAACCATGGTAACCCATCACATTCATTTCTCCTAGCCAACGCATGCCACCATCGGAGGAGGTACTTTCTAGAACGATTTTAACTTCTCCCCAATCATCTAGTTCCAATTGACTCTTTGTGCCATCTGTCCCGTTCCAAGGTGTCCAGCCATATTGCAGTAATTGCTTGGAAGAACCCAAGTCTATTGCTATCGTTTCGACATCAGTAAAGGACTTAGTGAGGGAAGCCATCACATCTGAATCGTACGGACTACTGTCCCAGCTTGCTTGATCGGAGCTCAAGCCGGAGGAACTAGCGGTGAGGGTAATGCGGCCTGCCTCCAAGCCAGCTCGGATTAGGACCGGAGCCATCCCCTGGCCCTTCTCTAAAGCCTTAGGGTTGGCCCTGATCTTTGTTCCATCTCCCACGATCGTTGCTGGCCCCTCCACGGAAAAGGAAATGTTAGCTTCAGCGTCTTTGAGTATGGTCCCATTCTGATCTACTACGTAAGCGTAGGCTACGACAATGTCAGCTCCGTCTGCGGTAAAGGAACGCCCGGAGGTGTCTACCACAAGCCGAATGTCGCTAGCTCGCCCTGGTGTATAGGTAATATCCGATGCTAATACCTGGCCGCCAGTCCAACCTTTGGCTTCAAGTTTTCCATGTTGGTTATCGGTAATGCGGAAGCGAAAGGGGGGATGATCAAGCGCAGACATCATGCCACTATAGTCCGCTCGTTGGCGTGCTATCGATTTTCCATTGAGCAATAACTCTACTTCTTCTGTATTGGCATAAACCACCACTTCATCTGTGCCTTCCTCCCAGGCTTTGGCAATGAGCACCTTTGGCTCTTCTTTAAGCTCGATGGGATACCAGGGAGTCTCACCGTACGTATGCCGGAATATACTCATGATCCCTCCTGGTCGTACTTTCTCCGGCCAAGAACCAGGGTGGAAGGTGTAGTAATCATGGGCTGTCCAAGCTATAATACCGGTGAGTAGAGGATCCATTTTGTAGCGTGCCAATTGCTCAATACCCTCCCGACCTTCCATGGCAAGCATAGGTTCATGGCGATACCATTCTACGGGTCCGTAGATCATTTGCCCATATATATCAGTCAGTCCCGAAGTCTGCCAGCCCGTCCAACGGCTGCTTTGTGAGGCGGTAAGGCGAGTAGGGTCTTCTTGCTTGACGGCATAATGCATTCTAGGTACGTATCCTCTATGATTAATACCTGCCCCCCAGATCACTACCGAAGGATGATTCCGGTGATTGCGAATCATGGTGCGGGTAGCCCTTTCTAAATTGTCAAACCATGCTTCTCCCCCAATGTTGATCCAGGTCGGAGCTTCCTCATACACCAAGATACCCAGCTTATCGCAAGCCTCAATCAAGGCATTGTCCTGCGGATAATGCGCTGTTCGCACCACGTTAAAACCCAAGGCTTTGAATTGTAGCATGTCCTTGTAGTGGAGACTATTGGGCAAGGCATCACCGATATAGGGAAAATGCTGGTGTCGGTTGGCACCAATGATCTTGATGGGTTTGCCATTTAGGAGAAAGCCTTCTCTGGGGTGCTGTTCAAATTTTCGGATACCCAGATTTTGCTCGATCCCATCCAGCACCTGTTCTCCTTGATAAATGAGGGTATTGACGCGATATAGGTAAGGATCTTCAATGGACCAAAGTCGTGCGTCTTTTTCAATGCCTCCAATCTGTCGAAAGATACCGTGCTGCCCTGGGGCCAAAGCTTGGGTCTGGGACAACTTCAAAATGACATAGCCATCGGCATCTACGATTCGATTGATGATGGTAATTTCCTGGTTTACCTTCGTTTCATTCTCCACTACCGTTTTGATGTCAATCGTCGCATTGCCATTGATGGGATCTACCGAGGGCGTGGTGAGGGTAGTTCCTGCATCTAGCGCTTCCCAATTGAAAGTAATTCGGACCGGGTTCGTTTCCACCAGATATACGTCTCGATATAAGCCACTGAATTTTATATAATCGAAAGGGCCTGGATCTGGCGGTACATCTTCTCTTCTCCTGTTATCGACCAATAAGGTGATCTGGTTCTCTTTTCCCTTTTCTACAAAGTTGGTGATGTCAAAATGAAAGGGTGTATATCCCCCAACGGCATGTTGGCCAACGTGCTTACCATTGACCCAAAGATCCGTCACCTGATGCGCTCCTTCGAATTCGAGGAAGACCTTTCGCTGACTTTTTTCAAGGGTAATAGATCGCCGGTACCAACCTACTTCTCGTTGGAAGCTAGCTTGCGTTTTATCATCCTCAAAATCATTTAAGTTCAAAGAGGTGAGCGCTAAGGTATGAGGCAACTGTACCTGTGGCCAATCCTGATCATCTAGATTTCTCGTATAGAATTTTGCATCCGGGTCGCCCAGATGAAATTTCCAGCTAGCATTAAGACTAATTTTCTTTCGTGGACTTTTCTGATATCCCCAGTGTTGTTGTGCTTGTAAGGGACTTAAAGCAGCTAATAGTAGAAGGGCATAGATCCATCGTTGGAGCATGTCGGTTTTTGTTTTGTTGAAGGGCTAAAGTTCCAACATGCTCCAGCTATGCAGTACCACTATTGTTCATATTTGCACCACATTGGTTTTGTAGCCCCTCACCGGGTGAGTTACTCACCCGGTGGGAGGCTAGCACCGTAGGCTACAAGCTATACACCTTCCCAACTTCGGAAAGCGGAACACAGCCTTGATATGGCCCAGGAATCGGATCGTAATTCAAGACATTCTTCCCAATTTCCTCGCTAGAACAATAAGCCCAAACGGCCATTGATTTCAGGGATCGGTAAAAGCCAACGGGCTCCGTTTTCTCTACAGCCATGCCCCAAACTCCCCGCCCGCTCTTTGGCGAATTAGCTTCGGCTTCTTTCAAAACTGCCACCTTTTGCTCAGCATCCAAATCGGCAAAGGCTTTGCCAAACTTATTCTTGCAATCTCTATCAAATGCCTCCATTTCAGCAGCTACTTGCTGCTGCCCTTCCTCGTCGTACATTTTGTGATAGACAAGGTCCAGGAAGACATCGACATTCACATCCAAAGCACCAGGCGTATCCGTGCTAGGGAGGATAGTATCTACCAAAGCACTAACCAAGCGAGCCTGATCCGTGGATAAAAATTGCGGTTCCCAGTCCAATCTTGCCTGAGATTGACAAGATTGTAAGAGGCCTATTAGAGAGGAGGACAAAGCGACTGATCCTCCAAGGAGGGCTGTATTTTTTAGAGCATCTCTTCTATTCATAATGCTAGAGATTTTGCTTTTTGAGTTCAGAAATGGCGTGATTGGCGGCGCGTGCAGTGAGCGCCATGTAGGTCAGCGAGGGGTTGACACAGGAGTTGGAGGTCATGCAGGCTCCATCTGTAACAAAGACATTTTCGCATCCATGGACCTGGTTATGGGCATTTAGCACCGAGGTCTTAGGATCTTTGCCCATACGTGCTGTACCCATTTCATGGATTCCAAAACCTGGCTCGTGCTTATTGTCAAAACCAATGATGTCTTTTAGTCCTGATTTCTCCAGCATTTCGACCGCGTCTTCCTGAATCTGCTTATTTAGTGCCAACTCATTCTCTTTCCACTCACAATCTATGGCTAGGGTAGGCTGGCCCCATTTGTCGAGGCTATTGGTATCCAGTGTTACCTGATTTTCATGGTAGGGCAAGCATTCTGCGAATCCGGTAATAAAGAAATGCCATGGCCCGGGATCATTGAGTAAGGACTTTTTGAAATCCGCGCCAAAATCATCCATGTTTCCACCTCGGCCCCATCCCGAGCGGTAAGCCCCGCCTTGGTAGCCAAACCCTCTCAAGAACTTATCCGATTTAGTTTCCTCACTGATGTTCCAGTAACGTGGAATATAAATGCCGTTAGGCCGTCGGCCTTTGTAATACTTGTCTTCATGGCCCTCAAACACACCCATGGCACCTACGCGATAAGTATGATCCATCAAGTTGTGCCCCAATTCTCCACTATCGTTACCCATACCATTGGGGAAGCGATTGGAAGTGGAATTTAAAAGGATTCGCGTACTACTTAAAGTTGAGGCATTGCAGAAGATGATCTTTGCATAATATTCCACCATCTCGCCTGATTCCGCATCAATTACCTTAACCCCTGTAGCCTTCCCTTTATGCTCATCATAGATGATGGACTGTGCGATGGACCAAGGACGAATAGTCATATTTCCCGTGGCGTTGGCAGCAGGTAAGGTTACGGAGGTACTGGAGAAAAAGGCGCTGAACGGACAGCCCATACCGCATTTGTTTCGAGACTGGCACTGTCCTCGTCCGTTGTGCGGAACCGTTAAATGTGCTACCCGACCGATAGTCATATTTCGACCTGGAAAGTTCTTCTCTATACGAGCTTTGACATCCTTTTCTACACAGTTCAATTCCATGGGAGGAAGGAAATGACTGTCGGGCAGTTGCGGAAGGCCCAAGGCTTGTCCACTAATCCCAATGTACTTTTCCACGTAGGAGTACCAAGGTTCAATGTCCTTGTATCTGATGGGCCAATCAATAGCAATACCTTCTTTAGCATTAGCTTCAAAATCAAGATCACTCCAACGGTAAGTTTGCCTTCCCCATAGTTGGGAGCGTCCACCCATTTGATGAGCACGAAGCCACATGAAGGGCTTGATTTCCGTGTAGGGGTTTTCTTCATCATTGGCATACAAGTCTTTGTTTCCTTCCCCTATCCAATTGGTGCGAATGGCTTTGTAATGTTTCTTTTTCTCGGCAGGCGTAATACCACCTCGGAGTTCCCAATCCCAACTTTCCTTATCGATGTTGGGATAGTCTTTTAAATGTTGAACGATTCTTCCTCGTTCCAGTACCAGGGTCTTTAGCCCGGCCTCGCAGAGCTCCTTGGCTGCCCAGCCGCCGCTCATCCCAGAACCTATGACGATGGCGTCGTAGGTCATGTTTTTCTTCGCGTCAATGTTGTAGTTGTAATTGTAATTCGACATAGCAGTTGGTTAATCTATTGTATGGTACAGGTTTCATTATAGAACCAACCTAAGCATAAATTTTCAGCTAAAGGGCATGACGGTGAGTAAATTTGTCTGGTTTGTGGCTGAGATTGGTTTTGCTGATCTCCTTTCTATTTGATAGCTGCTGGCGTAATCGCCCCTACAAAAATAAGCTTAGTAAGGAACCAATCTAAAATCAACTCGGTTGATGCAATTGTCTCAACGAGACAGCGCTCTAACTGATATACCCCAAGGTGATTTTCTGAACACCACCTGGAAACCAAAGAAGAAAACCAATAAAAGTGGAAACGGCCATCCAAAATACCATACCTGCACAAGATGAATTACTTCCTTTTCGTCGTATTTGGGCTATCGATCTTTCCAACAAAAGGTGGAAGAGAATTCGACGAGAACTAGAGTCATTGGAATGCCGACCTAAAGTAGAAGATATAGATGCTCAGGCTATTGCCCGATTGTATAAGCGACGTTGGTTACGTGCAGATGTATTGCTATCTCCGCTTACGCTGAAATTATTGACTAAACTGCTAACTGCCTTTTTGGCGAGCCCACATTTTTCAACAGTCTGCACACGGTTTGGCTTGAAACGTGAGGAAGGGCTTAGAAAACTGGGGGTAGCGGTCTGTGTCCCACTCATGGCGTTTTGGACCAATCGACAGTTTCCTCGGATGCATCGGGCGCTCTTCCACGGAGAGCTCAAGCGTCACTTTATTCTATTTAAGGATATTCCGCTGCGTGACTTCTTCAATTATGCGCCGCTTTTCGTTTTGTATCGACTGTCAAATGTGCTAATGCACACAAAAACTGCAAGATGGACATGGAGCATTATTACGGGGAAGAACCTGCGGCAGTGTGCTGGTCTGCCTTTCCCTGTCACTAGAATGATGGCGCATTGGACGATTCAGGCTCCCTACTACTTGTCTTTTGAGGAAGCGCTCTTTTATGGACGTGTGCGAGGCCTAGGGGGATCTGATAAATTACATGATCGACTGCGTTCTTGCTTTGATCAATTCTATTTGTTTAATGATCATTTCAAAGCAGAACTCTTGCCATTTCTAGCTCGACATCAAAAGAATCTAGACCTGAGAGAATTGCCGGTACTACTTGGCTATTTGCATCATCGTTATTTCGAAAACAGGCAGAATGACGCCTTTCAATTGGGCAGCTACAGCTTGCCAAGGTTACAGCGCGAGATGGGTGAGTGGTATACCACGGTAGAATCGGACCCCAATTACCAGCCGAGGTTCCAGGGCAAATTTTGGAGAAGATCAGCGCTCAATGAGTATGAAAGTCTAGAAGGAAAGAAGAGGTATCATATTGTTGAATTGACAAGCTATGACGACTTGTGCACGGAGGGTAAAAGACTTCGCCATTGTGTGGCTACTTACGTGGAAGATTGCATGGAAGGCCGCTGTTCTATTTGGTCGCTCAGAGTAAATGTCGGAGAGGAAGAAGAAAAGTCAATTGTAACGATTGAAGTAGGCACCGAGGGATATATTGAGCAGGCCCTTGGGAAGCACAATTCCCGTCCAAAATCAGAGCACATGACAGTGATCCGAAAATGGGCGGCGAAAGAAAAGCTCAAATTTAGAATATACTAGAACGTATAATACGCTTTTGTTGAAGAGGAGTATACTGACACTAGGTCGATTTCTAGTATTCAGATTACCACTTGTTTAAATAATTGTTTTGAAAGCTAAAAGTCAAGCGGCCGAATTTTATTGGTATCGAAATGTCTGGACGTGCGAATTACCTGATCCTATTTGGAGTCGCCTCCTGAGAGATCTTCATCGATTGCATGAAATGCCAAAAGTCCCTAGTGACATAGCCCGTCGTCGGAGCGGAAACATCCTCCCTAATAGATGCTTAAACAAAGATGTAAAGCAATCTTTTGGTACCGCCCTATTACTAGAGCGCTTAATGGATGCTTTTATTGCCAGTTCACACTTTGCTACGCTTCAACACCGGCTTGGTTTTCGGCCAGCACGTCGCCATTACATATTGATACGATCCAGACTCGATCCCTTAATGAATTTTTGGGCGAGCCGAGAATTTCCTTGGCTGCATCGCAAACTCTTTGGAGCTGAAGTAAAGCGCAATCTTGGATGCTTTAGAAGCGTTTCGCTAGATGAATTCTTCCAGTATGCGCCACTTTTCGTACTCTATGGCTTGAAGAATGTTTTGGCAACAGCTCAGACAGCAAATTGGGCATTTTGGATCATTTCAGGGAAAAACCTGCGGCGAGCCCCGGACCTTCCCTTTCCGCTCACTCGCAGGATGGCTCACTTTACGATTAATGCCCCACGTCATTTGACGTTTAGTGAGGCGCTGTTATTTGGTCGTGTACGAGGATTAGGGGGGAGTTTGGCCTTATTTAAAGAACTCTACGTCTGCTTACGACAGTATCATCGATTGCACGAATTCCATATAGAGAAGTTATTGTCTTTTGTGATAAAGCACCAGGAGGACTTATATCCAGGCGAGCTATCTCTATTATTGGGCTATTTGTGGCATCGCTTTTTTGATTCGAGGGCACAGGGGGAGGCCGAACTTGAAGAATGTTCACTCGCGCGAATCCGTCGGGAGATGCGATTTTGGTACCGGGAGACAGAGGCAATACCCGAGCACATGTACGAACATCAAAATTTGGCTTGGGCTAGTACTAAGCGGCAAGGGTTTAGTACTAAAATTGATGGTGTCCATTACCGAATCATCGAACTTACTTCTTACCGAGAGCTTCGAGAAGAAGGAAATTTCCTTTCCCATTGCGTGGCTTCTTATGTAGAAGATTGCCAAAGAGGGTTTTGCTCCATCTGGTCCTTGCGAGCGCGTAGGGAAAAAAGGCAAGAAAAACTCGTGGTAACGATTGAATTACGTGCAGACGGGTATATAGCTCAGGCCCTCGGCGAACTTAATACTAAGCCCAAACCCGAAGAGATGGCTGTGATTAGAGATTGGGCCGGACAAGAAGGATTAAGATTTAGGGGTTACCGCTAAATACTATTACCAGGTGTTAGCAGCTTGACTTTGGCATGATCCAACTAAGGGCGATTTTGTCTAATTTCACAGCTCAAGAAATAGCCATGGACACCAATTTACTAGAGCAAAAGATCCGGAAATTGATTGCCTTCAACCCTAGCGACTTTTTGATTTTTGCTAGTCATCTGGAGTCTGTCCAATTGAAGAAAAATGAGTTGTGGGAGAGCCCGGGTAAAATAGCTTCGCATGCAGGCTTCATTAACAAAGGAATCATCAGAGCCTATCAGTTAAAAGATGGTGCCGAGTTCATACATGAATTTTACACAGAGGGAGATTTCTTTGGCGACTACATTAGTTATCAAAATCAGCTTAGTACCGATGTAGTGCTCAGCGCCATTGAAGATTGTGAAATTCTCAGGATCTCTTTTCGGGCTATTGAGGAACTAAGCGATCAGGTTCCCGATGTTAAACGCTTCAGTGAATTCATTGGTAAGCAAAAGGAAAAACAACTCTACGACAGGGCTGCTTCCCTCTTGACGAACACCCCAGAAGAAAGGTACAAGCAACTGTTGCAAGAACGGCCTGATCTCATCCAACGCCTTCCCCAATATTACCTGGCACAGTATCTTGGTGTAACGCCCATTAGTTTGAGTCGCATTCGCAAGCGGATTTTTATTAACAAACGTTAATGACTGGGATTTGCGAGTGATCGTTCTTTGTACAAAAACAATGAGCAGGAAAATCACCAGAATTATTTACCTCCTACTAGGCGTTTTTTTCCCCATCCTAGTGGGCGCACTCCATACCTGGACGCACTTTAAAGATTTGATTAGTCCCAATGTCGAAATCAAACTCACCGCAACCATAGATATCATGGGGACTGAACAAAGCCTTTGGAATACCTGGGGACTAATGAGTTTTATGATGGGCGTATCCTTTATGATCATTGGCTTGCTGCATTTAGTGATTGCCTACAAGCAAAGCAGAGAAGCTTATCCTTCTATACTGGGTTGGTGTGCCATCATACTCTATCTCATCTGTGTTGTCTATGCTGCCCAGACATTCTCCGCCCTTCCGCAATATTATGGAGGGATAATTGGCTTAGGTCTCGCCATACTTTGTTTAGGGCTTACGCTGAAAGGGAGAACCCAAACTCGTCAGGAACTTACTTAATTACCAACACTCTAGGATTGATGGGGTAAATCCATTCTACACCCCTTTCCGTTACGATGGCATCATCTTCCAATGGAACTCGAAGCTTCTTGCCGCCCCATTCCGGAACCTTGGTGTAGGCGAATAGCTCAATTGATAGCATATTAGAAGGCCTGATTTGAAAACCTAGGCGTTTGGGGTTAAAGAAGGCAATGGATGGCCCAATGCCATGGCCCCAATTACCCACCGAATGACAGCCGATGATTACATCTGTGATGTCTCCTTCGGTGTATTTGTTGAAGCCCTTCATTTTGTTGAATCCGGCAGCAGTAAGTGCTTCGTATACCGTAGTCTCTACTTCTTTGGCCGTTTTCCCAGGCTTGATCGTTTTTTTGATAATGTCTCGGACTTTCACGGCCTGATCAAAGGCATTTTGAATGCCGGGAGGCACGGTGGTTTCACCTTCTTGCAGTACATATGCCATGCGCTTCATATCCGTGTACATATTCATCAAGCCTACCCCCCAATCAATCATGATCACGTCTCCCCGCTGAATAATCCGATCCGTTGAAGTCGCTATAATTCCTCTAATACCTGTAATATAAACAGAAGGCATTCCAAAAGAAGACTCCAGGTTGTTTTTGAATAACTGTTCTTTCATCCACCAGGCGACATCTTCCAGGGTAGTCACTCCTGGCGTGATCACCTCATTTGACAAGGCCCTTTCCGTAATCGTATAAGATAGCTCGCAGGCCTCGCCATAAGCAGCTATTTCACTTGCTACTCTTCTCGATCGAAAGTCAGAGGCTAGCTTCTCCGCGGAAACGAAGCGGTCCTCATATTTCTTTCCGAGTGTCTCGGCTAATTCTAAATACCCAGAGTGTGAAAGCCCATCCGCTCCTCCGATGGACTTAGATATATTCAAACCAATCCGCTGTGGATCTCGCTCTGCCACAAAGTTCTTTAGCTCTAACTCGGATCCGAAGTAGTCATAGGCCCCTCCTTCTTCTAGCAAATACCCGCTAATCCCCAGTGCCACCCGCTCAATCCGATCTCCGCCTCTATCCGTAAAGATATAGTAGCCAGTAGATCCTACGTAGCCTTCGCCCATATCAGGATACAAAGGATCGAAGTTGCCTTCCCGGTTCATAATGATCCACATGTCAATGCCATTCTCCCGCATCACCTCAGGAAGTATCAAATCGAATTTATCATTACGAATCTGATTCATTTTGCGCCAACGGCGGTGCGCTTCTTGGGCGGAAGTAATGGTGCTAAAGCTTATGAACAAAAATAGACTAAGGACGGTTAGACGAGAACTGGTATTGATTTTCATAGACAAATCATCAAGTAAGGAAAATATGTGCTTTGCAATATAGTATTTTGCAGATAAGATGGAGAAGGATCTCAATACTAGTAATAGGTGATTGCCGCTGAATAGCCTTAGAAACCGGTAGTACATTCTCTATTCCTTGAAACCCCTAGCAGTAAAGGCAGTAAGCGTAGATTACTATTCTTGAATAAGGTGAGAAGAAAAGAACCCATATCACTGAATGTATAAGACATGAAAAGAATTTACTTACTACTTCTAAGCCTGGTCTTTTCAGGTAGCATTATTAGCCAGGAAGTTCAGGGGATTATTTATTATCAAAATAGCGGCGGGAAACCGGCCGCAGGCATTCAAGTGAGTGCATTTGGTTGTGGCTCGGTATATTCTGTTAGCAATGGGACCTTTGTCTTGCCATGTCCACAGAAGAGTGTGGGTCAGAACATCAGATTGCTCTTGGGTAGTACCGACGGAAAAGGGAAGAGTATCGAAATAGTCAATCAGCGGGAAGTTGACTTGCTAACTATCCCAAAGGATGCATCTGGTTCACCGATCGAAATCATCGTGAGCTATGCTGGAGACCGGGATCGGGCGGCCTTAAAATACTATGGTATTCTCACCAAGCCTACCTACCAGATTTTTGCGGATAAATTAGCTGCAGTAGAAGCTCAGCTCGAGAAAAACACGCTTCAGGAAAGGGAGCGAAAGACCTTGCTTGCACAAATTGAAGAACTCAAGGCTGAACGCAATGCGGCATTCGCTAAACTTGAAGAACAAGCGCAATTGCTGGCCGATATCAATCAGGATCGCGCAACAGAAGCCGTGAAGATGGCCTTTCGTCAAATCGAACAAGGACGGGAAATACAACAGGCATTGGCAACTATCTTCGATCCTTCGAAGCTACCGAATGCAGATGATCTACCGAAGACTTTGAGCGCAAATTTTGCTCAAGTATTTAACAGGCCCGAAGAACTTATCGAATTGAACCTTCCCCCATCAGGCGGAAGATATCCAGGCTCAGTTTTACTCTCTCCAGCACAAGGTCAAGTTTTACCCATGCGACGTGTCTTTCGCCCGGAAGATCTTCCCAGAACCACAAGCGATGTGAGCATTACCCTGAGTGGGCAAACTCAATCTGAGCTGGTTAGCGAGTTGCTAGGCAATTCAAGGGCATCTGCAGGCGTAGATATTCAAATCGATCTGAAAGATCTGCGGCTATTTGAGATGGATCTTAGCGCTAAATTCAAGCGATCCTTGTTAAGGGACAAAGGTATCTATCGAGCGGAGAAGCGCGGTCAGAACCCCAGAGCTATTGTCCGCGCCTACGAAGCATTACTTTCTTATACGATCCAGAAAAATGATGCCTACAGCCGAGACACTTGGGAACGTATCCAAAAGGATGCCTTGGCAATTGGCGGTCGACTCACTAATGAGGGTGGAATTACTATCCAAAGCAATCAACCTGCTGTCATCGCCTATGAGAGTGTGTCAGTAAATTACATTGTCAATAACCTGAATGCTGGAAATCCTGATGAGGTGATTTTTAGGGATCATATTGTCAATGCGAATAGCCGGAGGACTTTGAATTTGAAGGATGTGAATTTGCAGCCCGCCAACAAAGCCATGACCTATTTGGCTTGGGGCAATACGCAGTATGAAAGTGAATACTTCGGGAACCTCAATGTAGTGGGTTCAAGTATCGACCTATTCAGCGGTGTGATGGAGCAATCTGGAGGGCGACCTCTATTAGAGGGGGCTAATCCAGAAAGTCTAACCAGCGCCCAAATGGACGAAATACTGGACAAAGCTGCCGCTGCGCTAAAAAAACAAAAGAGGAAAACACCCTTCATCTTCTACTACGTGGGGCATGCGGTAGCGGGGCCAAATGGGCATCAGTACCTGGTCTTGCAGGACTATCGTGGAAACCCTACCGAAGATATTGGTGAAAACTACCTATATGGGTTATCTCGAGAACAATTGGAGGCGCCTGCTTCTCCGGTCAGCGGCTCTAATTTCAGTGATCTGTTTGATGTAGCCAATGCCCTGAAGACGGCCTATCCCGAAGAAATTGACGGTCTATATCCCGTCAGTGAGATTGAAAGGCGCTTAGGAGAGGCTGGGGTTCCCATGGTGGTCCTGGTCGATGCTTGTTTTAGCGTGGAGCAGATGGAGCAGCTTAGAAATGCACTTTCTTTGACCTCTGATGGGGATTATTATGGCCCCAGTAATTTTGGCGGGCCAGATGAGGTGTCGCGATATGCAAAAGCAATCAAGCGATTCGGCAATGTACCCTATTTGAATTCTCAGAATCCCGTTATACTTTCTGCTGCTCCGGGAAGTATTGCGGTGGTGGTACCTGATCCGGTGCCGGGTCTGCTCAAGTCAAATCGAGTGGCGCCATTAGTTCGAAAAATCTACACTCAATTTGAAAATACTTTGGTAAACGGAACGGCCATCAGTTTGGGCGATTTCTTCTACTCCATTGTAGACATTAAAGAATTGGGTGAGGTGCGTATCAGAGGTAGCGTTAGCTGGTCAGATTTTAGTAAGCTTAACAAAGTGGGCTTCCTAGAGGAGTACAAGAGAAGGTAGTGTGGTAGTCTCCTGAGAAGCGGCGACGGGGAAGCAGTACATAAGCTGAGTACATATTCTACCTCCCGCTATTTGCCCCTTCCATACTCCACCACCACCCGATCCGTCTCATAAACCGGGGCGAAAAGCGTAAAATTCCCTTGGATCGGCGCAACATTGGACAAAACCAAGTACTGGTCTCCATCAAATACCTGCTGAGTGAAATTAGTAATGGGCAATGCCTTACGCAGTTTTTTATTGGAGATATCCGGCTGTTTATTCAACAACTGGTACACCCTTTTGGGAACACTTGAACTAGACTGAGAAAAGAATCCGTCGGTATTAATACTCGGATCTTTGGCCGCCATTTCCATAAGCTCTTGATAGGGATAAGGAGAGAAGATATACCCTTCTTTCCCCCAGTTGATCAGCTTTAGATCAGGTGCGTAATCGCAGGAACTTTCCAGAATCACCTGGTTGTGCAAGACTTCAATTAGCGTGAACTCGCAACCGGCCAAGGAGAAAGTTTCTCCTGTGTTCTCTTTGGCGAGTTTGACTTGGTCGTACCGTAGGAGGAAGGATAAATCGTAGGTAGCATCGCCTGAGATTTTATCTGGATTCGGGCTTTGATTACCGGCAATTCCTAGTCGATGAAGCAAGGTGTTTCCATCCGCTCCGGATTGGGCCATACTAGCCAATTCGATCGTTTGCCCCTTACTATCTTTCAGATTGGATTCAACCAAGGCAATATTAATTTGCTCGCTGATAAAGTCTGGATAGCCGTCGGATATCTTAGCCTCGAAGGCCAGCTGCGGCCCCATATCCTCTTCAATAAATGCGATTTTGGCCGTCTTGCCAGCTAAGGCTCGGGTCTTGGCAATTACCTCGGAGGAAGGTACCTCCACGAAGAATTCTTGGCGCTCAAAAAGGACTTCTTGGTAGACGTAGCTTTTGGCTGCTGCCAACTCTTGAAATTGTTGGTGGTACGCCTTTAGGGCTGACTTCCATTCTTTTTTGGTAAGGGCTTGGGCGTGCAAGAGACTGGTGCTGGCGAGGGCTAGGATGAGTAGGTTCCATTTTCGAGGCATAGTGTTAGTCTTTTGTTTGTTGGTGCATGTGAAAATAGGAGGAATCTATCAGAATAGGGCATAGATTACTAATCCCTTCCATAAAAACTTGCTGGCTAAGTGGGGGTATAACTCCTGGTCCTGCCTTTAAAATTTTATTACCTTGAGGAGCTTATCTAAAACATCTTAAGCTGCCATATGAGGTTTTCAAGTTTATTGTTGTCGACTCGGAAAGAAACAGTTAGCCAAGTCAGTATCAAGTCGCAGGAGCTACTGATTCGTGCTGGATTTATTCGTCAACTTTCAGCCGGCATCTTTTCTTCATTGCATCTGGCACATCGCTCCTTGAATAAGATTGGAACCATTCTTCGGGAAGAAATGAATGAGATAGGTGGGGTAGAGGTAAGCCTTCCCATCGTACACCCGGCTTCCATTTGGAAACAGACGAATCGCTATCATGAGATCGACGAATCTTTGGTGCGCTTTGCCGATCGAGCAGGGCGGGAGATGGTGTTGGGGATGACGCATGAAGAGGTTGTCGCTTCACTGGCTAAGAGTGAAGTATCCACCTACAGGCAATTACCCAAGCTGATCTATCAGTTGCAAACTAAGTTTCGGGATGAAGCCAGATCTCGAGGAGGCTTGATCAGGGTGAGGGAGTTTGTGATGAAGGATTCGTATTCCCTCGATACCAGCTGGGAGGCTTTACAACAGCAGTATGATGCCCATTACGAAGCCTATTTTCGCATGTTCGCTCGAGCGGGGCTGCCGGTGATGGCCATTCAAAGTGATGTGGGGATGATGGGAGGGAAGATTGCCCACGAATACATGTACATTACGGAGATGGGGGAAGATACCATTTACTTATGCGATAGCACGGGCTATCGCGCCAATAAGGAAGTAGCTACCATTCAAAAGGACTATCCCTCAGGAGTTGATCCCCTAGCCTTGGAAGAAGTACATACACCGGGTACCAAGACGATTGAAGACTTGGCGAATTTCCTGGATTCCACCGCTCAATCTTGCGGCAAGGTGGTTTTCTTTTCAGCTGAAGTAGCAGAAGAACAAAAGGTGATCCTGGCCGTGGTTCGAGGAGATATGGAAGTCAATGAAGTAAAGCTCCAAAACTTAATCAAAGCCAAAATTCTACAGCCGGCAACGGATGAACAAATCCGCGGCATTGGAGCTGTCCCAGGCTATGCCTCTCCAATCGGCATAGATCGAGAAAAGACCATTGTGGTAGTAGACGACTTGATTCCTCCTTCCATGAATTTAATTGTGGGCGCGAACAAGGAGCACTATCACCTGCGCAATGCTTGCTACGGGCGCGATTATGAGGCGGATTTCGTAGGAGATATCATCAACGCATTCGATGGCGCTTTGGCCCCAAATGCTCAGGTAGACGAAGACCGGCTTCGGTCCGTTCGTGGGGTAGAAGTGGGGAATATCTTTCAATTGGGAACCAAATATACCGAAGCATTGGAAGCCAGATTCATCGATAAAGACGGTAGGCCCAAACCGATCGTCATGGGCTCCTATGGGATTGGAGTGGGCCGACTACTTGGCTGCCTGGCCGAAGAATACCACGATGAATTTGGACTGCAACTTCCGATCAGCGTAGCCCCATACCAAGTCATGTTAGTTGGGCTACTTGAAAATGATGAAGTGAAGGAACAAGCAGAAAGGTTATACGAACAGCTGAAGGCCCATAAGGTCGAAGTACTATTCGATGATCGCCACATTAAACTGGCCCGCCCCGGCGAGAAATTTGCTGATGCAGATTTGATTGGCCTACCCATCCGCCTGACCATCTCTAAGCGGTCCCTCAAAAATGGAGGCGTGGAACTCAAACTTAGGACGAGTACTGAGAAGCAGCTCGTTCCTTTAGAGGAGGTATGCGATCGGGTGTTGGGGCTGATTGGGGAGTTGATTAGTGAGCTTGAAATTAAGGGCTAATATCATCTATCACGTTTTCTAGCCGCTTCCCATTTAGGATCACAACAATAGGATGAGCCTAGTTTTTTATCCATTCATGCTAACAATATTTCTCGGAAACTGCGATCATCGATCTATGGGTCTTCCTTCTAACCGCCATAACTTGTCGTGTTTACTAGCCCTGAATTCATCAATTAATTGATCGAGAGGTTTACCCTCCGATTTTTTTCACGCCCCTCCTCCGTGCTATTCGGCGCTACCGGTTGTCGGTCTCCTTCGGAACGAGCTGTAATAGTAACTTCGATGCCCTGTTCTTCCAAATATTTCTTGACATTATTAG
>ENA-UENX01000381-UENX01000381.1-marine-metagenome-genome-assembly--contig:-NODE-381-length-20601-cov-148.667007_pt1 | contig 20601 bp, 10 predicted proteins | sample MGYA00237875_ERZ529327 | MGnify/ENA primary metagenome ERZ529327 (study PRJEB26372, sample SAMN05368347) | marine metagenome | biome: cultured habitat; feature: ocean water; material: water; isolation... | reverse complement strand
AACCTACACAGTAGATGAGACCGGAAAGGTAACCTTTACCCCTGAAATTACTTTCACTGGTATTACTACTTCCATTACATATACTGTTCAAGATAACTTGGGAGAGGTATCCAACGAAGCAAATATTTCCATAGAATTCACAAATATAGGAAAATTAGAAAACGACAGCACTACCACCCCGACTAATACCCCCGTCACATTTAGCATCATCAATAACGATGAAAATATCGATCCTACCACTATCGACCTTGACACTGAAGCTTCAGAAAGACAGAAAACATTCACACTACTAGACCAAGGCACATTTACCCTAGAAGATGAAGGCAACGTTATTTTTACCCCCGTGGACGATTTTGAAGGTGAGGCATCTATTCCTTATGTTGCTAATGATATTTTTGGCAATCTCTTGAAAGCAGCAAATATTTCCGTAGAAGTGGTCTCTATTCCAACTCCAGCGCCAACTCCAGCGGCAACTCCAGAAGTAACTCCAAATAATTCAGAAACTATAGAAGAGTCTCAAATAGATCATGACCATTCTTGTCCTCCACCTCCACCTAGACCATTTGTAGATTTACCTGTTGTACCTTTTATAGATATGAATTCCCAATTTGAACAGCTTTCATTTGGTACAGAAGATAGCGAAGATATTGAAAGTAATGACCTGATTCAAGCAGCTCAAGTAACTTTTGATGCCTTGGCAGGTGACGATCAGATCAACGCTTCAGATAATAGTGACACTGTGTTTGGTGGAAAGGGTGAAGATACAGTTATGGGTAATCGTGGCAATGACTTTCTTGGTGGTGATGAACAAAACGATTATATAAAGAGCGGAAAAGGTGACGATACAGTTCGTGGAGGTAAGGATGATGATACAATATCAGGTGATGTTGGCAATGATACCTTACTAGGAGATCAAGGTAAAGATTTACTTATAGGAGGTACTGGTGGTGATAATGACAAAGATGATACAGGGAAAGATCTGCTCAATGGTGGTAGGGGTGATGATTTATTAAATGGAAACCGAGACAATGATACCGTCATGGGCGGTAAGGATAATGATGAAGTCTATGGAGGTAAAGGTGATGATACAATCTTCGGAGAAAAAGGTAATGATACGCTCTTTGGTGACGATGGTGATGACAAGATTGTTACAGATCCTAATTCAAGTTCATCAGAAGAGGGAATAGGAAAAGATTTGGCTTATGGCGGTCGCGGCAAGGATATTATAGCAGGTCATCGTGGAGATGATATAGTGAATGCAGGTAAAGGAAATGATTTCATCTATGGTGGTAAAGATAATGATAGCATCTTTGGCGACCAAGGAAACGATACTCTTTTAGGAGAAAACGGAGATGATACAATTTTTGGTGGCAACAATAATATTTTTGGTGAGGATGAAGACTACATTAATGGTGGTGTCGGAAATGACTACCTCACTGGCAACGATGCTGATGACGTTATTATTAGTGGTGAAGGCGATGATACAGCACGAGGTGGTAAAGATGATGACTTAATGTATGGTAGTTCAGGGAATGACCTCATGTTTGGAGATCAAGGTAATGATATTATATGTGGTTGTGTTGGCGATGATACCATATATGGTGACAGTGAAAAACCTCTACCTGTAGCAACATTGGGAACGCAAGGTCATAAAGACAAGTTATTTGGTGGTACAGGAAACGACCTTATGTTTGGTAATCAAGATCAGGATACATTGTATGCAGAGGAAGGTGATGACACTTTGTTAGGAGGTAAGGATAATGATGTATTGTGTGGCGACCAAGGAAACGACTCTCTTTTAGGAGAAGCAGGTGATGACTTATTGTATGGAGGGGAGGGTGATGATACTTTCTCTGGAGGTATTGGTAGCGATACCTTCCTGGTTAACTTTGACCAAGGAATAGATGTTATTACTGACTTTAATGTTACTGAAGACTTCCTTGTATTAGGTAATGGACTAACCACTAATGAACAAAGCTTCACTTTGAATACTGTTGATGGTAACACTTCAGTATTCTGGAATGATATATTTGTAGTCACTTTAGAAAATTTATCTGCAACCTCAGAGCAGATAGAAACTAGATTCACCAATATTAATAATTCCTTAATCATCTAATTAGGGAATAGGATAGGAGCGAAAAAACTTATTCCCTAGCTGCAGTTATATCAAATCTAGTAGCATCGGTATAATATAATTGCTATTGTTGAAATAGGGGATGAATTAATAGAATTCACAAATATAGGAAAAATAGAAAACGATAGCACTACCACCCCTACTAACTGGGGTTTAGACCAGGGCAAATGCATCTAATTTTTTTGACAAATGACCAAGACTAGGTTCTGAGAATGGGGTCTGTGAGACATCTTAGCTCACGCTTCACAAGCGCTATTTTCGAGTTAGCGATCAAACTCCGTTCTGCGCTATGCAATCGCGCTAGACCTTGAACGATAACTGATATGGGAGTATTTATATTTGTTCTATCTGTCTGCAATCACTTTGATTGATGAAATCAAAAGCAAATAATGTTTGAGTTTTATTCCAAACATTATAGTCTGCAATCACTTTTTTTTGAGGAGCATCAAATATTATTGTTTGACTTTTCTTGTGAAAACTAACAGTATACAATCATGTTTAAGCAATCAAAGTAAAATAAATAATATATAGTCGTTTCACTTGAGATTGAGATCAGCGTTTCTTGCTATGAAAGGATTTCATGGGAAAAATTGTTTCATTCTTAATTAAAATAACTATATCTACTACTTCACAGTAAAATAAAATCCTTCTAGGGAATATTTTTCCTTGTTTGTATTCTCTAATTTATTATGGACTGAATAAAACTTTGAGAAGGTAATTATTGTTCCATCCAGCTCTGTTTCGTTTATTTTTGATTCTGGTTTTTACAGTTTTTTCTTGATTCAATAAATTTAAAGCTATTTGCCTGATTATTGCGAAATTTTCTGGAGCATTATCCTTTCTGATTCTAGAATCATCTTCTTGGAATTGAACATCCAAAACCCAATTTAATTGGTTTTCAATTCCCCAATGACCACGAATAGCTTCAGCTAAAACTTCAGCATTATTATCTAAATTACTAATGTAATATCTTCGTATCTCTAGTTATTTCCCCATTTTTTTCAGAGCGAAAGTAATCGACGAAGCCAATTGATTTGAGATTTTTTCATTCCCCAAATGGATCGACTTCATCCACAATATTACTCATCATATAATAGTATCGACCTTCGATACGACCACGAGTTAAATCAGATATACAATAATCACTTTGTGGGCTTTTTTCTCTTTCATTTTTAAATAATTTATTTAGTAATTTTTCCACCCTTTGATAAAAATCACCTTGATTTTTTTTCAAAATAATTACATAGTCAGCATTTTTTTCTGTAATTTGTTTAACAATTTCTTTTTGACATCCCATAGCATCAATAGTCACCAAACAACCAGAAATAGATAAAACTTTGAGGAGTTTGGGAATTGCAGTAATTTCATTTGATTTATTGTCTACTTTTATTTGACCTAAAACTAGGCGATTTGCTGTTGCCCAGGCACTGACCATGTGAATGGGTTTTTAAGATTTTTTTTGGATTGCTGTAATTTTTCTGGGTCTAGACGTGCAAAAACTCGCGCAAATGTATCGTGAGATGGAATTCCATTAGGCAGTTCTAAAAAACTTTTTAGCCATTCATATTTAGATTCACCATAAGCTTCTATATCCACCCATGTATTCGCATCACAAATTACAGCACAAATCGTAATTATAATAATATCAATTAATTTATGACGTTTAGTTCTATCTACCCTTGGGTATTCTAGTTCACTAAAATACTCATAAATACTCTTTTTTGGCTTGAGTTTCATTGTTAAAAATTTTTATTATTACTATAAAAATTATACTTAAGGAAACTATAATATTCAGTTTTAAGTAGTTTTTTTTAAGTCTTAATTATGAAATTTATTTGATAGTTTTGACGGTTAAAAGTTTGGGTATTTTTTGATAGTGATTTAAAAAGCGATAGACTTCCATTGCGCTTCGCGATCGCATAGTTTCAAAGAGAAACTATCTTCTTAGTCATTTGTCAAAAAAATTAGATGCGTTTGCCATGGTCTAAACTCCAGCTACTAACACCCCTGTTACATATAACGATGAAAATATCGATCCCACCACCTAATATCATGTTCAGATGATCGCTTATAATCAAGCCAGAATCATTATTAGAAGTAATCATCCGAATATGATATAAAATATTAGAGTATGCAAGGTTCCCGGTTCCCCTATGTAATGTTTAGAATGCCATTCCCACCATATTTGCAAAAATAGCATGAGACAAGGTAAACAAAATCATAGTTAATTATTCTCATCAGCTTGTAGTAAACCCTAAGCATTACAGAAGCTACAGTAATGAAGTGAGTCTATCTTGCCTAAAAACTTCTGTCATCAGTGGATGTTCCAGTTCCAATCAGATTCATCTAATAATTCAGAAATGCAAAAAAAAATCCTGTAGAACTTATACCTTTGACCTAATTAGTAGCGGTATAAGTCCTAACAAGATAGAAATATTATCTAATCACAAAATCATCTGTTGTGAGAGCAGGAGCGCCAGTTAAAGTGGCAAACTGACCACCATCTCCAAAACCATTTGTGGTGCCATTAGCATTGTAGAACAAAGTACCATTATTAGAATTATAAACAATTATAGCGTCACTAGTAGCAGCATCACCCTTACTTTCTACAGTAGCAAACTCATCCCCAATATTTTCACCAGAAGCAGTGGTAATTTCTGTGAAAGTTTTCAAGTCAAGCAAAATCAAATCTAGATCAGGGTTAAAGTCTGTAATTTCATCTACTCCTAAGTTCGCCTGGCTAAATTTACTATTAGCAGCAAAAATAAACCGGTCAATACTTGCGTCTCCCGTTAGAATATCATTACCCGCACCACCATTGAGTCGATCGCGACCTTGACCTCCACGGAGAATATCTTCCCCCTTACCTCCTAACATCTGGTCATTACCCAGACGACCAATTAAGGTATCATCTCCATGACCACCGAAAATAGTATCATTCTCGTAACCACCATTGAGGCGATCGCGACCCTTTCCACCAATAAGACGGTCATCACCACGGTTACCTTTTATATCATCGTTGCCATCAGCACCATTAATAGTATCATTACCACCGAGACCACTGAGACTGTCATTACCACCTAGACCATTAATCTTATCATTACCCGTACCACCTATCAGGTCATCATCTCCTGGAATTCCCTGAAGAGTTTGGTTAGCAGTAAACTCATAAATAGTAGTAGTGCCACTAACTTCATTAGCAACTACTAATAATGCCTCCCCATTGGGGCTATCTTCTGGAGAGATAAACTTAAGTCCTTCTGGTCCTAAATCTCCTACCGCACTGGTCTCAACATCTGCCGTGAAATCACGGTTGTTGATATATTGTACAAAACTAGGTTCAGTGGGTTCGCTAACATCATACACCATAATTCCACCTATGCGTTCTAAACCAATAAAAGCATAGGTTTTATCGTCTAGAACTCCTGTAGTTATAGCTTCAGGTTCAGCTCCCTTATCATCGCTACGAGTATCAAGAGAATTTTCATCGTTGTCAGAATTGAAGTTATTGGGGAAGTCTTTGCCAGTAATACGTTCAAAAGCATCCCCACTATCGAACACTAAGTTGCCAGCGGCATCCCAAAGACTAAAGGAGCGACCCCCATAAGCAAAGATTTGGTCGTAGTCCCCATCACCATCAATATCCCCTTCTGTGGTTGTTACTTTCAGACGGCCTAGAGCAGCTTCATCCTTTATGGCATCAACTTCAAAAACTTCAGGATCGAGTACATATTCCTCATCTCCTACCCGTACTTCTTCTGAGAAATTATCATAATCTCTTGAGTCTCCTTCATTTGCCGTCAAATAATAGGCCTTACCATTACTCTCAAAAGAGGCAATACTATCTGGTTGAAATAACCCAAACACAGGCCAGTTACTTAGATTCAAACCATCATCTTTATCGCTAGGATCAATTTGATTACTTAGTGTTGAGAAATCAACAATACCTAGAACTACTGGTACTGGAGCAGAGTTGATAGGAATGGTACCATCTATAGGAATTTCTTCATCTAACAAACCGAAGTCATTATCATTCAATACCGCTAACCGTCCATCTGGTAGTAATGATAAACCTTCCACCTTATCTCCAGCAGTGTAACCAATGGAAGGTAAGTTAGTTACTTTAATTTTATTAACTGCTTGAATACCCACTGCTGCTAAATCATCCGCAGTTTGTTGTTCTAGAGTTTCACCCTCTGGTAAACTTGGCGCATCATCAGCAAGCAAATTAGTTGCACCTTTGAGGTCAATCTCAAAAATAAACTTTTTGGCAGTAGGATCAAAAGAGGAGTCTCTTTCTACTACAAAGAATTTACCATTGCCACCATAGACAGCATCTCCAATTTTATCAACATTGGGACTGCTACCTAAATCAGACTTTTCTAAGAGATAAACATATTCTGCTACAGCTTCTCCAGTACTTGGGTTAATACCTAACATTCGGATAACACTGGAATTGTCGGAAGTTTCGCGATCTGGATTTTGTAGAGGTGTTTGAATAAAGCTATAGAGAATACCTGCGTCTGTATCCAGGGCAATAGCTTCAAAGCCACGGTTCCGGCGACGGTTAGAATATTCTTTTGGTAGGGTTTCTGTACCAAAAGTTCCTGCTTCTGCTTCCGTTTCTGCTAGTGCTGCTGTTCCTTCAGGTACAAAACGGTTGATAAGTGAACCATCAGTATTAAAGTGGTAAATAGCAGGGCGATATTCATCTACAGTCCAGAAAGTATCGTCAGCAGGGTTGATCACAATACCTTCAAGGTCTGCACCAAAGGGGTCATAACCTAGTAAATTGCCAGATAAGTCTACTGGTTCTTCATCTACTCCTGCTATATTAGGTAAACCTGTAATGGGAGTTGTACCGTCTTCCCTGGTGAGGAGAATTTGTTCAGTTATTTCAATATCACGACTATTTTCATCTAATGTAAAACGAACAATTCTTGCTTGATAGTCTGGCAGAGCAAATGGTCTTTCATTTTCTCCATCATCATCTACATCTGTAGGTGCGCCGTTAGGTCCCCGGTCTGGTACGGTGACAAATTTTAAGTTGCCCTCTTCGTCTTCTCCTTCAAACCATAGCCCAGATAAACCACCCAGGAGAATATCTTGACTCCCTTCAGTTGTACCTAAAACTGGGAGATTGGAAAATTCAAATTGTGTTAGGTTAGGAAGACCGCGACTGTAGTCTTTGACTCCTAATGATAAAATATCTACAATAGTGGCATTGTTAATATCTAACACCGCCACAGCATTATTTTCTTGCAGAGTGACAAGAGCTGTATTGTCATCGGGAGAAACAGCAATATATTCAGGTTCTAAATCTTTAGCTGCATTTGTTTCAGGTCCGAAGATCCGCACACCACGGGAACGTAATTCTTCTTCCCGACCAATGAAAGCAGAAAAGTTAGCAGTAGAAACATTTGCTTGAGTTAAACTATTGACTCCATCAGAAATATCAATAATACTAATAGAACCTTCTGGGTCGTTAGTATAGTCATCATTAGGTTCTCCTTCATTTGCTACTAATACCTTTGTTCCATCGGAGGTAAACGTCAGCATATCTGGTAATGCACCTACGTTAACTTGTCCAAGTGTCTCACCATCAGCATTGAAGAAGACAACTGTGCCTGGGTCCTGTTTAGTGTTAGCTTCAACTGCTACTGCTACAATACCACTCTCATTAACTGCAACACTATTAGCACCTGCACCGAAAGAGGAAAGATCTATTTGATTTTCACGAGTTGGGTTGCTAGGGTCGCTAATGTCTAATACATCAATAGTAGCACTGTTAGCATTGACAACAAACACTCTTTGTGTGTTGGGGTCATGGGCGATAATTTCCGCAGCACTCTCATCAAAGAGTCCTGTTTCATAAGTACTTAATAGTTGGAGTTTTGGATCAGTCATTAATATTCTAAGTTCTTTAGTTCTATATACAAGACTTACTGTTAAGTCCCCACGCATCTAAAAATATACACTATCTTTAGAGGTTAGCGGTCCTTAGCCTATGCTAAGTTATAAGATATAGTAATTGTGCATAAGTTTTGATCTAGTTCAGGACTTAGGCAGAGCCGTCATCAAACCATAGATATACACATATATATAGTAGGGGCATAAAGCATTGGCCTTCTACAGATAGGGTAATCATCACGAAGTTTGCCTAAGTCCTGATAGCTTATAGACCGATACTATACTAGCAGCTTATGTTTAAGACAAGTTTAAGTAGATCATTAAAAAAGATACCTGCTTGTAATATATAATATAATTTAGGGTTATAAGGTACCCCTAAGACCGCAAGACGCCCACACTACATAAATTTTTACCACTTACCCTCTCATAATTTTTTCGTAATTAGCTGCATCTTAACCTTTGACTTAAGAGAAGTTAAGATAAGTTAAAAGTTAAAAGTTAAAAGTCAAAAGTTAAAAGTTTTTCTTCCTCAATTCAGCCTTAATCTTTCACTCTTCAGATAAAATTGCTATAGCTATCTCTATAATTATCACCTTTGTTTTTGTTCCTAATTTACTCCTTTTTTCCCTCCTCAAGAAACTAATCTTCTAATCCAACCATTAACAGTAAACCGACTATTTTCAAATGCTTGAGAAGGACAAATTACAGGCATTACTTCATGTCGGCAGCGGCTATTAAAAAAAACAATTGAATTATTAACAGGTGTAATAGTCTTATAATTATCATGATTTATTGCTCCACCACCTTTCAATTCAGTATCATAAATTCTCAATTCACCTCCAGAAAAAGCCTTAGGTTCTTGATAAAAATAATAAACATAAGTAATTTCTCGACTAGCAGTTTTTTCGCTACCCGCATCATTATGAATTTTGTAATAGCATCCATCATTATGTGCCGTTAGTTGCACTTCAATTTCTGATATCTCAAAAGGACGAAACTCTAGTTGAGTTAATACTTCTGGCAATATTTCTAATATTTTGCTTTGAATAAGTCCTGATAATTCAGGAAAATATTGTGAAAATAGTACATAAGATTGGCGATATTTATCTGCTTTAGTTGTTGTAGACGATTCAACATATTGCTCTTTTCTTTTGATAGCTTCCTTAATAGCTGTTTGATTATTTTCAGGCAATAAAAAATTTTTAATTTCTACATAATCAGCAGATAAAAAAAGCGGCTTAAATTTTATTTTTTCTGGTACTTGATTAAAGCCATTTCTTCCTAAACTATTTATCTGTAGTTCATTCAGTTTTTGTTGAGCTTCAGATAGTAATGTAGCTGGTGAATAATTATTTTTTTGAGACAAAAGACCAGTCATTTCTATAATTTTTAGAGCTACTGTTGCTCGTTCTTGTGTAGGAAGTTCTTGATTTTTCAGAATTTCTTCTAAAGTATCAATTGATTGGAATAGTAATTTGTTTACTCTTTCTATAGTAACAATATTATGATCATTAAAATCGTGATTTTTGTTAACTTTTGGTTCCGTGTACATAATTAAACTTGAGAATTTACTAAGGATTTGATAATACTTTACCTTGATAATTTATCTTAACAGCATTTTCCCAAGTTATAAAGTACATATAAAGTATATATATTAATAGTTCAAAAAAGTAGGTAGTAGAAAAGGTATCAGGTATCAGGTGTTAGGTATTAGGCTTAAAATTAACAAATTGATAACATCTTACTACCAAATACATTTATTTTGGCCCGTTAAATCTCAATGACTTTTTACTTCAATCATTTTCTATCTTTGCTCTCTACCACCAAACCTAAAACCACTAAACCTACTAACTATCTTTACCCTCTACCAGCAAATCTAAAACCATCAAACCACCAAACCTAGTAAACCTTAACATATAAATAATTACTAATGGTCAATTAATAATTTGGCATTCTTGGCGATCGCTCTTAAATTTAATCCCAACACAAAAATGAAAAATCCTGGCTTATTATTGCCTAAACTTAGACAAAAAAAATTAATCATACCACAAAAATTTTAGGCAAGAAGTCTATAGAAACTAGTAGAAGAAACAAGCAATAAATATTTACTCCCTCCTTTCTCCTCCCTCTTCTTTCTTCCTTAAAATCTTATATAATTTTGATTGAAATCTAAACTTTAATATCTATGTCCAAAAAACTTGTACTAATGGATCATGACGGTGCAGTAGATGATTTTCTCTCCACTCTTTTACTCATGACTATGGAAAATATTCAACCCTTAGGAGTAATTGTAACACCAGCTGACTGTTATATTGAACCCGCAATTAGTGCCACTCGAAAAATTTTAGATTTAATAGGACGTTCTGATATTCCAGTAGCAGAAAGTACAGTCCGTGGAGTTAATCCTTTTCCGGTTTTATTTAGAAGAGATTCTTTTGCAGTTGACCATTTTCCCATTTTAAATCAGAAGGAAAATATCAATACTATTTTAATTTCTGAACCTGGTCAAAATTTTATGGTAAAAGTTTTAAAATCTGCACCAGCACCCGTAACATTAATGGTAACAGGTCCTTTAACAACTGTTGCTACAGCATTAGATATTGCTCCAGAAATTGAGTCAAAAATTCAAGAAATTGTCTGGATGGGTGGTGCATTAAATGTACCAGGAAATGTCAGTAAAGACATGGAACCAGGTCAAGATATGTCTGCTGAATGGAATGCCTATTGGGACCCGTTTGCTATTGAAAGAGTTTGGCAAACTCAAATTCCTATTGTACTTTGCTCATTAGATATTACTAATAATGTTCCCCTAACTTCTGAATTTTCTCACAAATTAAGTAAGCAAAGAAAGTATCCTATTTCTGATTTTGCCGGACAATGTTATGCATTAGCAATCTCTCAAGACTATTATTTTTGGGATGTTTTAGCAACTTCTTACTTAGCACATCCAGAATTTTATCAACTTCAAGAATGGGAAACTGTAGTTATTACAAAAGGTCTCAGTCAAGGCCGGATAAAAGTAGAAAATGGTGGGCGGAAAATTATGGCAATGGAAACGGTCGATAAAGAGAGATTTTACACTTATATTCTTCAACAATGGGCGCGGTAGAACTAATTAATAGTTAATAATTAAACTTACCTTCAGACATTGTTGAACAAATTTAATAAATTATTTATAGCAAATTTTTGATTAATCCTGTATGACACTACAAACAAAGTGTTAGAACATTGATATAGTTAAAATTCTGTATAACTTATAATCAATAATTTGAACCTGGCTTAACTTAAGCTGATAACTCAATACTTAAAGCTTAAAGCTATATAATACTTTAAAGGTAATTAAAATATGAACTCTGAACTTTTTGAAACTAGTCGTTTATTAGATCTAATGCCTGCTTCTGGTCGCATGATGACAAAAATAGTCGGAAAACCAGAGCAAACTACAATTATTCAAACAACGTTTCCCGTACCTTGGAAAAATAATCGGGTCATATATTTAAACTTTGATTTATGGATGAATTTACCCAAAGCACAAAGAGATTTAGTTATGTTACGAACTGTAAGTTGGTTATGTGAAATTCAATGGTTTAAACCTAACATAAATCAAGGTATTTTTGGAGTAGGGTTAGTAGGAATATTTTCTCAATTAACAGAAGCAGACGTGTTTGGGCTCTTAGTTGCTAGTAGTCTAACCACAATTGGTTTAATGAGAATTTGGCAAAGAAACCATAGCACAAAAACAGAACTAGCAGCAGATGAAATGGCAGTTCGAGTAGCAACTAGACGGGGTTATGAAGCACCATTAGCAGCTAATCATTTATTACACGGAATGGAAAATGTTGCTAAACTTGAAGGGCGCAATAGTTTTAATTTCACTGAATTAATTAGGTATCAAAACTTAAAAGCGATCGCTGGTTTATCTCCAGTAGGAATACCAGAAAAAGTCAGGAAAGAATAATTTTTCAAAGGAACAAGATGCTCCCAATTCACTAGGGAGCCTCATAAAGATAGGTTTTGACACGGATAATAGGGTAAGACAAGGTAGACCGGCAAAGCAAATAGACAAAAAACCAGAAACAGGAAAAATTATACCAATTGAATAAATGTTTGTCTGACTTTATCAGTATAAGACTCACCTCTAATGCTCCCATGAGCAGGAGCATCTAAAAAAATCATCGCCCTTAGTATAACGATCACCCTGACTTACCTTCTAGTTAAAACCTCTGATCATTTAACTTGACCCTTTCCCCATAATTTAACAACATCTCCAAAGCTGTCAAACGATTTTGCCAAGTCTGAACTTGATAAGCATTTTGCCTAGCATGATCACTCATATTACTTCTAAATTTTAACTGGAATTTCCTCAGCTTTCTCTTAGCAATATTAAAATTACTATGATCAGGACTATCAGCCAAATTTTCCAAAGCTGTTGCTAACTCCCCTACCTCATTACCCCAACTCTCAAGCTGAAGCTCCCTCAGGAAAAGTTGCTCATTTCCCAACAAAAAACTCCATTCTTTTTTCAAAGCTTGAAAACGATCTGCAGCAGCAATAAATGGTTGACGGTAAGGAATTACACCCTCCACAACTTTAGCTGTTTTACCAAAAGTATTTAATGAAGCTCTTCTAGTATTATCCATTTCTACCCCACCTTGAGTACGAGTTAAAAATCCATGGAAACCACCAGTAATTCTTTCCGCCGCAAAAATAATATAACCCCCAGTAGGTAAATCTCGAGCTGCTTGAATTTGGTCTACTGCTACAATTTCAGGAATATTCAAAAGCTTAACCGCCGGCGTTATCAAAGTACTACCTAACACTCCAGTATTTGTCAGCGGTTGAGTTATTCGCTGAAAACGATTTGTATCTAAAGCGTAAGTCATAGGAGTCAACAAATCAATATCCTCATTCATAACCCAACTTTCCCAGTCTTGCTGAATTTGATCAAAGCGTTGATGACGAGGAAAAGGAAACACCGCTACCGAAAAAATTAACCTTGGATACTTCTTTTTGAGAAAACTAGAAGTATTAGCAACAAAACTATTAACTTGGTTAATCTTAAACTCAGTCCACCTCCACAAATTCTGGCGATCCCGTGACGAAATCTTCATCGGATCTATCCCATACAACTGCCGAAACTGATTACGCGCTATTGTACTATAACCATAAGAAAAATTCCGTTCAGGATTTTGAAAAGGATAGCGAATATAGTCAAGGTGAATCCCATCAACCTCATACCGACTAGCAATTTCATCTATTATATTCAGCAAATATTGCCTCACCTCAGGATTCGCAGGATCCATATAAACCTTGCCATCTAAAGGATGTCTTTTGCGACCCCTTTTATCAGTCATCACCCAACTAGGATGAGCCGAAATTACCGGACCCAAATAACTATCTCCTTGACCAAGAGCCTGGTTATGAGCTTTGTTCCCCACTGCAAACGCCCAAATCCAAGGGTGTAACTCCATATTCCTTTCGTGGGCTAACTTCACCGCCGCCTTCAGAGGATCCCAAGAAGTTGTCAAAGGATTTTGTCTTGGAGCAACATTACTAGGATAAATCGTATAACCAGCATTAATGGTTTCAAAGAAAACAGTATTAATACCAGCAGCAGCAAGTCGGTTAAATACCCCAGCCAAACCTCTTTCAGACCTCGCCCTCACAATTGTTCCCCGGTCTAACCAAACAGCTCGAATCTCAGCTCCCGCTCTTTGACCATCAGTCGGGTAGTTATTCCACAACATTTGCCTTGCTTGTAGCCATTGGTTTCTCGCAGCAGCGTATTGTTTAGCTTTTACCTGTTGGGGAAAATTTTGAATTACCTGACGCACTTTAACAATAACTTGTTGACCACCCCTAATTTTTTGATTTCTTTGAGCAATAAACCTAGCATTGCCAGTACTCGCAGCCAACAAACTCACATCATCTGCTGCCAGATCAACTTTTACATTTGCAGATTTAGCTGCTATCAATGCGCTTTCAAATCTACCAAGGAGATTATTTAATTCCTCTAACATGGCATAAGCTTTCGCCCTGCTAATTGGATAATTTCCTTGTCGAATATCTAAACCAGGAGATGCTGATCCTGATGAAGGGTCTCTTTGAGCACTTGGTACTTCTATTGGTGGTAGAGACCTGAGTAAGCGCATTATAGGATGACGGCGAGAAGATGATGCCCTTGTTTTTGTTTCTTCTTGAGTCCGGTTCCAAATACTCCCCCTATTATTATTTTGTAGAGTAGAGTTAGTACTTGAGTCAATAACTTGATCTTTCTCACCAACAACTTCACTAGCCTGATTTTGTTCTTCTTTTTCTTGTTGGAGCCTTTGCCAAATATTCCTACCTCTATTATTAGTAGTCTCTGTAGTTGAATTTTCAGACTCACTAACAGCAGTATCTTTCCCACCAACAATTTCACTTTCAGGAACCGTTGTTATTTTTGATCCTAAATTACTATTTTGGCTACCTAATTCTTCCCTTGCTTGAATCAAATTTTCTGGTTCGTTTTCAGTACCGCTCTTCTTTTCCTGCCTTCTCAGCCAAATATTATCTTCATTTACAATTGAATTTTCAGCTATAGGAGCAGTTGGATTTATATTTGAATTTTCCCCAGTATTTACAGAATTCCTTTTAGGTTGAACTCTAACTGGACTCACACTTTCCTTCCTTGAACTCGGCGAAGGGTTACTTCTTGGGTGAATTTTTACCGGGTTGGAGTTATTAGCATCAGATACACTCCGTCTATTATTTTCTAAAGAAAAAATATTATTATTTCTGGCACTAAATTCTGGTTGACCTTGATAACGATTCAAAATAGCCTGCAACCAAATACTATCCACAGCAGCAGATTCAGTATTTCCCCAATGCCAACCCAAATAAGTAACTTGAGGAGTAATTACTACTGCTGAAGAACCAGAAGTTCCCTTCCAAGTAGCTGCAGTTGTGCTATTTAAACCGGCTGGAATTAATATTCCACCTGTGACTGTACCTACATTATTGGTTTTTGGTGCCCAATTTGTAGATTTTGTACAAGTTAGATCTAAACAACGATATTTGGGTTCTGGTATTGTCGGTTGACTTAGAGGAAAAGCCCAGTAAGAACCAAGTAGCGATCGCAACTTTTGCCTTACTCCTAACTGAGATTTTTGACCTATTTGACCACTAGCTATTAATTTTCCTCCACCCTTCACCCACTCTTCAATAATTTGTACTTGAGGTTCAGTTAAAACTTCAATATTTGGTAAAAAGATCACCCTTACCCCAGATAGCTCATCTACTGTTTTTATTTGTCTTAAATCAATTGGTTCATAACTAATACCGAGAGCATCTATTCGTCTAATAACTTGATTCCATTCATCTGTATTCTGGAAGTCTCGAATTATCCCTAATAAAACACTAGCTCTACCAGCTTTTGGTAACAGTACCATTAAACTTAGTAATGCACCTAACAAACTTGGTAGAAGTAGTAAATTTTTTTTAGACAAAGCTTTTTTTTGTTTTTGTTGATTCATGACTCCTCACTATGATATTAAATTCAATTAACAACTAAATATTAAAAACTATTAATAATTCTCGTAATTTCTAGTTGTCTCCTTTAACTGACCTTTTCTCAGATTCAAGAATAGGTTATATAGCACTCGCCATTACTATTAAAACATTCTCACTCCTCTCACAATTAGTCACAACAAAAATTTAGTTTCTGTACATAGTTTTCCCAGTTGATATAATCTCACAATTAATATCTAATTATGTAGAATATTGTAAAATTATGTACAAGTTTTTAACTTCTGTAGTTAGCCATGGGGAAATATTTCATGAGATTTCAAATTTATTTGATAATTATAATTTTGATCATTTTTTTTAGTATCTATAGGTACAGAAAAAAAAATCGTAAAATCTCAATGACTTGATGTCAATAAAACTTAGCTAACTTATAAAATAAAAATTAAAGATTATTTATAATAATTTTGTCGGCATTTACTGAGCAATTATGCTCAAACAGCAGTCAGCTATCGCCTATTAGATTCATAGTCTTTAAAGGAGGAATTAGCATTAAGATATTTCCCATAATCAGAAGTCAGAAGTGAAATTTCTATGTCAACTAATTACTGTTAATTGATAACAGAAAAAGGGGTTGACAAAAAAATTGACATGACATTGTAAGTATAATAGAAGAAATGTACTATGTAAAAGTATTAGGTATCAGATATCAAGTGTCAGGTTAAAAAACTAATCAAATGATCTAATCTACTTTTCATTCTGTGAAGCTCCAAAAAAAACTACAGGTCTTCCCCTTGCATCCCCCTCAAAACCATGATATTGTGTAATTAATGGGGGTAACTTGCCCCTAAACATGACTTTTTATTCAAATAGAATAAATTTTAAACTGGGCTTTCCTCGGCTAAGTTTTGGCTAACTCAAAACTTCTGATTTTAGATGAAGCGATCGCTCATCAAAAAAAACACCATAAATTGGTAAAACACCCATTTTTTTTATCTAAACCAAGAATTCATCTGGGGATGATTAATCTACTTTTGCATTCTGTGAAGCTCCAAAAAAACTACAGATATTTCTCTTGCATCCCCCTCAAAGCCATGGTATTATGTAATTAATGGGGATAACTTGCCCATAGACATGACTTTTTATTCAAATAGAATAAATTTTAAACTGGGCTTTCCTCGGCTAAGTTTTGGCTAACTCAAAACTTCTGATTTTAGATGAAGCGATCGCTCATCAAAAAAAACACCATAAATTGGTAAAACACCCATTTTTTTTATCTAAACCAAGAATTCATCTGGGGATGATTAATCTACTTTTGCATTCTGTGAAGCTCCAAAAAAACTACAGATATTTCTCTTGCATCCCCCTCAAAGCCATGGTATTATGTAATTAATGGGGATAACTTGCCCATAGACATGACTTTTTATTCAAGTCTGCAAAAACAGCAAAATTGGAAAAACAGTATAAAGATTGAATTAAAGAGAATTTGCAGGAGAAACCTCATAAAAAATCAAACATATTTAGAATAATGATATTAGCTAAAAATCTAGGATATTGTAACCCTAGAAAAGTCAAATCATTATTCTGGTTCAACCACTTCATTCACAGGGAAACGATCAATCAACTGCATAGCACGATGAGCATTCCGTCGTAAAGCATCCGACAAACAAGGCACATGAGGAATCTGAGACAAAAAATCCAAAGTCCGACGTAACATCCGGACAACATCACCCTCATCAAGACTTGCATTGTTTACTAGCTCCTCCCATTCCACTCCCAAAGCCCACTGTTCAACCAAAGCAATCAAATCCCGCTCCAACCAGACAGGCAAAGCCACCTGATGCCGATGCTGCACCTGAAATAACTGATGTCGTAAATTGCGCAAACTTGCCATTGCCTCCTTCACCTCAACAGACAACTCATAACGAGTCCAACTATCAGGTCTAGTAATCTCTGTCACCAGACCAGCACAAGCAGTAGCCAAATGGTGTGGGTCAAGTTCGTCAAAAGATCCAGACATCAAGACCAAACCAAGCCATAATTCATTATCACCCCGAATTGCCGCACAAGCTTGACCAACCTCAGTCGGCTCGACCCCATGGAGACAGCCAAAATATTGCAAAATTTCAATTAGATGGAGAAACTCTTGCCAGTGACGTGCTAACTTATCCTCCAACTCTCTCTGGCGATCCTCTATTTCAGCCCTCAACATTTCTACCCGTCGCCAACCCTTGATCAGAGTACGAGGGTTCCCCCACTCCTTCAGAGGGTGTGCCTCAGCTTCTGCTTCACATATTGCCAGTTTCTGCATTTGTGCTAAAACTTCTGGAGGATCTACCGGAAGCGGTACCGCTGGAATTTGTTGAGCCAAAACCAGAGAAATTTCATCTCCCTTGCGACATTGACCTAAACGAGAACCCATCTCTTCAGGGACTTCCATGTAGTCCACAGCAGCCAACCGAGGGAAGTCCGCCTGCAAAGTCATTACATCCATTGCTCCTACTATATACCATCGATTATCCTTACCCAAACACAAGGAATAAGAAGACTGACCAGAACCAGGAACTTTTGCTACTAACACGGCTGGAATAGGTTCTGCAGTAGACTTTTTCGCAGTAGGAACATGCTTTCCTTTCAAACTAAGCACAGTTCCCAAAATTGCAAAAGACAAAGACAAAGACATTTCCCTAATTCGAGTTTCCTCTGCCTGCCTTTGCAAAATCCTCAGTAGTCGTTTCTCCTCTTTGACTTTTCCCCGTAACTTTTCATAACTAGCCAGTAGTTGTTCAAGATTAATCCAATCATTATCTTCATAAATTCCCAGTTTATTTTCTAGAGCTTTCAACTCCTTTTCCTTGAGTTCAATTTCTTTTCTCTCTGGCAATAAAGATAGGGTAGACAAATACTGACCAAAACTACGTTCTACTAAATCTTTTGCCTCCTGCAAAGTATGAGTTTGTAGTAAATTCAGCACCATACCATAGCTAGGAGTAAACTGGCTCACCAGGGGGTCAGCTCCTGAAGTTGCCAAATAAGCTGCCTCTTTGACCCCCTCAAACCTAGTTTGTACAGTTACAACATAACCTTGAATATCCATCCCTCGTCGTCCTGCCCTACCTGCCATTTGCAGAAATTCTGATGGTTTTAGGAGTCGGTGCCCATCATCTGTGCGTTTTGAGAGACTGGAGATAACAGTTGTACGAGCTGGCATGTTTATTCCTGCAGCCAAGGTTTCGGTAGCAAATACTACTTTGATTAAACCTTGCTGAAATAATTCCTCAACTAATCCTTTCCAGACTGGTAACATTCCGGCATGGTGAGCTGCTATTCCTCTAGTGAGAGGTTCTAACTGTTGAGATTTCCCTAGATCTGGGTTGCGCTGGAGAAATTTCTGAACTAGTTTTTGTAGTTTAGCCGCTTCTTCTGGGTTCACTAAGGTGAGATTGCTCAGTTGTGCTATTTCTGCTACAGCACGAGCGCATCCTCTACGGCTGAATATGAAGTAGATGGCTGGTAACATATCTCGCTCTTGGAGCTGAGATAATACTGTTGATAGGGCTGGTTCTTCTTTTTTATCTTTTTTGTCTGTTTTTGGTTGTCTACTTTTAGGCTTAAGTTGAGGATTGATTCTTTTTTGATTACTATTGAGTAAAGAAAATAAGCCTTTACTATTGGAGAAATTAAATTTCAGAGGGACTGGTCGAAAATCAGAGTAAATTAATTCCGTCGGCCCATGTACTCTGAGAATCCAGTCTGTGAGTTGATCGCTATTAGCTACTGTAGCGGAGAGGGCTAATAGTTGGATTTCTGGCGGGCAGTAAATTATTGATTCTTCCCAGACCGTGCCTCGCTGGCGATCATTCATGTAGTGGCATTCGTCTAAAACTACTGCTTCTACTTTTTCTAAGGATGCGCCTACTTCTCCAATGTGAGTACCATAGAGCATATTGCGGAATATTTCTGTAGTCATCACTAGAACTGATGCTTCCCGGTTGACGGATGTATCTCCTGTCACTAAGCCCACTTTTTCTGGCCCAAATAATTTGCGGAAGTCCCGCAATTTCTGGTTTGATAGGGCTTTGAGAGGTGTGGTATAGAATACTCGTTGTCCACGACTTAAGGCCCGGTAAATGGCATATTCTCCAATTAGGGTTTTGCCTGAACCTGTGGGGGCACAAACGACTACTGATTTTCCAGCGTTTAGGGCAGCGATCGCTTGTTTCTGGAATTCATCTAATTGAAATGGAAATAAGGTCTTCAGAGCCAGCTCTTGGCTGTTCTGGGTTGAGTATGACACTAAAATTTATTTTCTTGACTTTACAAAGGTTATATTATACAATCTTTCTCCCTTTCTGTTTTTGATCAGGAAGAGGTATAGACTTTATGCTTTTATTTTAACTGTATTTTTCAAAGGTTTAAGATTTGAGCGGACTAATACTATTTCAGAGAAGTTAACTTTCCTTTAGTGGGAGTCCCCTGTTCATGTATTAAGATTTGTTTTGCTTAAGGCTTTGATCCCCCTCAATAATGAAAATTATTTTACATATAAAGTATATATATTATAGTTTATTACTATTTACAATATTCTTTTTCATATTTGGTATAACTCATAAGTTTTGCCATGAAAGATCTGACTAATTTTCATACTAAAATTATATCAAATCTGCTTAGTTTGACAGGGTATTTTTTTTAGTTACAGCTATTGCTAAATAAGGGATAAATTTGGTAGCTATACTTATAGTTTTGAGTGTTGACTGAATTAAAAAATAAGGATAATATTTTAGTCATCAGTTTTTTTTTACTTACTGCCAAGGCAAGTTGTATTAAATAGGGTCAATATTGAAAAATGAAAAGTGCTTATCCTATAAATAATCATAAATTAGTAGGAAACTGGGAACAGGAAGTAGGCTTTTGGAAAGTTTCAGCTCCTCTACAACTATTTAATTCTGAACCAGAACTTAGGACTTCTTTTTCTACTAATAACAATTCAAGAAAACTGTGGGGAGTTAATCCTATTACAGATATATAGCAATCCCATATTGGTCGCAACAGAT
>ENA-UENX01000380-UENX01000380.1-marine-metagenome-genome-assembly--contig:-NODE-380-length-20611-cov-3.284284_pt1 | contig 20611 bp, 17 predicted proteins | sample MGYA00237875_ERZ529327 | MGnify/ENA primary metagenome ERZ529327 (study PRJEB26372, sample SAMN05368347) | marine metagenome | biome: cultured habitat; feature: ocean water; material: water; isolation... | reverse complement strand
AGGAATAAGATTGATTTTTTCATTGGTTTGAAGTTTTTTGAAGTAAACGAATTAAATTGAGTTTGGTATATCTTTAGCGTTTATTTATACGGATTCTAAGTAGTCCAGGGTTGATTTTTAGATAATTATTTATGTTTGTGTTCAAACTGGGAAAATATGGTGATCAAGACTGCAGATTTCGTAGGGAGTTTTCCTAATCTTAAATCCACGCCTAGTGATAAACTAGCCCAATTTGCCTTTATCGGCAGATCTAATGTAGGTAAATCCTCACTAATCAACATGTTGTGTGAGCGTCGAGCCTTGGCTAGAGTATCTAATACGCCAGGGAAGACACAGCACCTGAACTTCTATAAGATAAATAATAATTGGTACTTAGTGGACTTGCCCGGATATGGCTATGCTCGTACATCCAAGAAAAATCGGAGAGGGTTCAGTAAAATGATTGAGCAATACTTGCGTGATGGGGAAAATGTCAAATGTGCCTTTGTACTCCTAGATGCCAATATCCCGCCTCAAGCCATTGATATCGAATTTATCAATTGGTTAGGGGAAAAAGCAGTACCTTTCGTAATCGTGTATACGAAAACGGATCGCTTATCTTACGAGCAGTTGAAAGCAAATACGGAGCAGATTCAGTTGGAGCTGCTCAAATATTGGAATAGCCTGCCGGAGCAGTTCGTTAGCTCATCAAGAAAAAGGGTAGGACGCGATGATATTTTGGGCTTTATAGAAGACGTGATCAAAAGTTCATGAAAAGAAAACGAAAAGAACCATACTCACCCTATTCACCAGTTTTTCCGAATATCGAAGACTGGCCCATCTACAAGTTGAGCCAAGATCGTCGACAGTTCGTGCAGGATATATCGCAGTTCACCTATGAAAAGCTTGTTGACCGTCATGGTGCGCGAATTGCCGATCTGATCACCAGGACCATCTATTTGGAGAGAATCCGAATGAAGGAAGAACCCTGGAAGGTTGACCCTCCGAAAGAGCGCCAATTTTGGAAGAAGACCCAACAGCGTTTGATTAAGCGCTCGCTAGACAAGGCTGAGGCCGAGGCTGATCAAGTTAATCAGGAATTATTAGGGCGCATCATTTCTCGCTATTCAGAGGAAATTGTAGGAACTTTTAAAAAGAAGACCTTCCTTTTTGCGCGTCGATTCTTATATGTTTTTTTTACTCGTTTATTGAATACCGCAGCTGGACGAAATCTAAAGCGAATCTACTCTCGAAAGCATCGCTTGAGTGATCGACTGATTGTAGAAGGAGAGGTGGAGGCTATTCGGGCCTTGATGAAGAAGGGGACGGTGGTAGTGGTACCTACACATTTTAGCAATCTAGATTCCATTTTGATTGGTTATGCTTTGGATGAATATGTAGGTTTACCCTCCTTTTCCTACGGGGCAGGATTAAACCTATACAATACCGGCTATACGGCCTATTTTATGAATCGTTTAGGGGCTTATCGAGTGGATCGAAGGAAGAAGAACCCGATCTACTTGGAGACCCTAAAGGCGATGTCCAATCTTTCTATTCAACGAGGCGTCAATAGCCTCTTTTTTCCGGGTGGCACCAGATCCCGCTCCGGTGAGTTAGAGAATAGAGTGAAATTAGGCTTATTGGGTACCGTAGTGGAAGCTCAGCGTGCAGTATTACAGAAAGGAGAGGATCAGAAGGTATTTGTGGTGCCGCTGGTGCTGGGTTACCATTTTGTCTTGGAAGCCCAGTTTCTAATTGAACAACACTTGCGCAAAATTGGCAAGGAGCAGTACATTCGCGCTAAGGACAAATTCAACAGTTTTCGTAGTATCTTAAAATTTGTATGGCAACTATTTTCTACTGGGAATAGTATCACTATCTCCGTTGGAAAACCAATGGATGTAATGGGGAATCTAGTAGATGAGGAAGGAAACAGCTATGATCAGTATGGTAATCCCATTCTATTAAAAGATTACTTTACTACCAATGGTCAGTTGCGAGCGGACGAACAGCGAGAAGCGGAATACACAAGATTATTGGGCGAGAAAATTGTAGATCGATTTCACAAAGATAATATTGTGCTTAGTAGCCATTTGGTGGCGTATGCAGCTTTTCAATGGTTGCGTCAACAGAATACTCATCTTGATCTATATGGTATACTTCGCTTGCCTCCGGATGAATATGTCTTTGATCCAGCAAGCTTGAAGGATGCCCTAAAACAACTGATTGTTCAGCTGCGCCAAATGGAAGAGCAAGAGGAGGTTAAGTTATCTGAAATCATCAAAGGGGATTTAGAGGTATTGCTCCAAGATGGGGTTAAACGACTAGGAAGTTTTCATGTACAGAAGCCCTTGAGAAGGAATAAACGTGGAGAAATTGTCAGCGACAGTTTTAAAATATTGTATTTCTACCATAATCGGATGGCCACCTATAATCTAGCGAAAGGAATTGTATGGAATAAGGTTGAAGAGCCAACTGTCGTCGAAGTATAGAGCCTTTCGTCGGAATATCTGGAAGGATTACAATAAGTATTAATATCTTTCGGGCGTCATCAACTATGGCTTATTTACCCACGCTGCTGTCGGCATTGTCCATTGCAGTTGCACCTTGATTTGTATGCTTAAGCGCTTATTTCTTTCGGAGCGGAACATAATGATTGCCATTCTCATCAATGCACTCATTATTTTCATTATGTACTTTCCCAGCTGGAAACATCATCCTTGGCTGGAATCAGCGGACCATCTTCTCGTTCTCTTTTTTCTCATAGAGGCTATTGTGAAAATGCGGGCACTTGGCACCAAGGCCTATTTTGCCAGTGCTTGGAATCGCTTTGATTTCATTATCGTGATGGGGAGCTTACCGACGCTCTTCGTATTCTTTTTCCCGATTCTACCGGATACCTCTTTATTGATCGTACTGCGACTGTTTAGATTGATTCGCTTGATTAGGTTCATCCAATTTGTTCCGCACTTGAACCAAGTAATGACAGGCTTGACAAGAGCTTTACAAGCCTCAATTTTTGTAGTCTTGGCTTTGGTATTTCTTAATTTTCTGCTGGCTATCTTTACCTGTCATTTTTATGCAGACATGGCTCCTGAATTTTTTGGGAACCCCTTAGTCTCGGCCTATTCCATTTTTCAGTTGTTTACCTTGGAGGGGTGGAATGAAATAGTGGCCATCATTACGGCGAGAACGGAGAATCATTTTATCATTGGCATAACCCGATTCTACTTTGTAGTTGTTATATTGTTGGGAGGGATATTTGGCCTCTCTCTGGCTAATGCTGTCTTCGTCGATGAAATGACCATGGACAACAACCAGGACTTGGAGAAGAAGATTGATGGATTACAGCAAGAAATCACGGAATTACGACGTCTTATTGAACGTTCCGTATCATCAGATAAGTAGCGATGAACTATGAACTTTATAGTTTACGATTTGGAAGCGACCTGCTGGGATGGGAATCCGCGTACACAGGTCCAGGAGATTATCGAAATTGGCGCCTACAAATTAAATCCCTATGGCGAAGTAATGGATACCTTCAGTCGGCTTGTCCGTCCTGTTATACACCCTTATCTATCTCACTATTGTAGGAATTTGACCGGAATAGAACAGGATGATATCAATCGAGCCGGAAAGTTTGATAGAGTCGTGGAGGATTTTAAAGATTGGATCGATATCTACGACGAGGATTATCTACTATGTGCTTGGGGCAGTTTTGATCAGGAGCTGTTAATTCAAGATTGCAAACTCCATAAGACGGAGTATGATTGGACCGAGCCGCATATTAATATCAAGCAGCAATACCATGAACTGAAGCGACTACATCGTCGCAGGGGCCTAAGGCGCGCCGTCGAAGCCGAGGGCTTTGAGTTTTCCGGCGAACAACACCGCGCCTTAGATGATGCTGAAAACTTGGTCAAGGTATTCAACGAATACCGAGACGAGTGGCGGTTTTAGACATTAAAGCGGAAATGCATTACATCTCCATCCTTCACTACATATTCTTTACCTTCTACTCCAAGTTTGCCGGCATCCTTCACTGCACTTTCTGAGCCGAACTCAACATAGGTGTCGTACTGAATAACTTCGGCTCTAATAAAGCCTTTTTCAAAGTCGGTATGGATCACACCCGCAGCCTGAGGAGCCTTAGTTCCCACCTTGATCGTCCAAGCTCGAACTTCCTTCTCGCCAGCGGTGAAATAGGTAATCAATTTCAAAAGTTTGTAACAAGAACGGATCAAACGATTCACACCTGGCTCGCTCAAACCCATATCCTGTAAAAACTCCATTCTTTCTTCGATATCATCCAGTTCGATGATGTCTGCTTCAATGCCGGCGCTGATCAAGATTACTTCTGCACTTTCATTAGCTACTGCTTCTTTGAAGGCCTTGGTATAATCGTTGCCATCATGAACGGCCTCTTCCGCTACATTACAAACGTAGAGGATCGGCTTAGCAGTGAGTAGCATCATGTCCTGAATCATTGCCGCTTCATCATCGCCGTGTTCAAAACTCCGAACGTTGTTGCCACCCTCCATGTGCTCCTTTAAGCGTTCGGCAGTAGCAACTGCTTTTACTGCTTCCTTTTCTCCAGATTTGGCAGCTTTCTTTAGCTTTTCTAGCCTTTTCTCTAAAGTTTCCAAGTCCTTTAACAGCAACTCGGTATCGATGATCTCTTTATCCCGAACTGGATCGACGCTACCGTCGACGTGGATCACATTATCATCATCAAAGCATCGGACTACGTGTACGATGGCATCTACTTCTCTAATATTTGCAAGAAACTGGTTTCCTAGACCTTCGCCCTGACTGGCTCCTTTAATCAAACCTGCGATGTCCACTATTTCAATCATAGTTGGCAGGATCTTCTGCGGATTGACCAATTCGGCTAGCTTATCCAAGCGCGGATCTGGCACAGTGATCATGCCTACGTTAGGATCCTTGGTGGCAAACGGATAATTCGCAGCCAAGGCCTTAGCAGAAGTAAGGGCATTAAAAAGAGTTGATTTTCCTACGTTGGGCAATCCAACGATTCCACACTTGAGTCCCATATCAGTAATATAGTTGGACCTGTATTATACAGGCGAGGTGAATACGATTTTTCAGAAACGCCGCAAAGATAGAATTTTTTCAGATTGGAAGAACAGTTCCTGACTTAGTTATCTAAAACTGTATATGCATTATCCTAGCCTTGTATTTTGAGTAGGAAATTGGGGAGCATTGATTACCTTTAGCACATGAATTTTTTGGCACATCTCTTTCTGTCTTGCGAGCAAGAGGAATTGCTTGTAGGTAATTTCCTGGCCGATCTGATCAAGAATAGAAATCTAGAAACTTATGCGGAGGGAATCCAGGAGGGAGTGCAATTACATCGTAAGATTGATCAATTTACGGATCAACATCCGCTAGTCAGCCAGGGCGTACATCGTTTACATCCGTACCATCGCAAGTACGCCTCAGTTATTGTGGATGTATTCTATGATTATCTTTTGGTGAAGAATTGGACACTGTACACTCAAGAAGAATTTATCCCCTTCACAAAGCGTGTTTATGCCATTCTCGAAAAGTACAAACCCATCATGCCACTGAAGATTCAGATTCGACTGTCGAATATGCTGGATGGTGATTGGCTGATCGGTTATAGTAAATACGAAGGCTTGGCATTTACATTTGATCGCATGCAATACCGCCTAAGTAAGCCGGAATACTTGCGTGGTGTGATTGAGAATCTACAACGCTTTGAAAATGACTTCGATCAAGAATTCAAGGCCTTCTTCCCAGATGTAATAAACTATGTCAATGATGAATGTGGTTGCTCCCTTGGGACCACATAAATGCTAAACTCGTCTTTATGCGTCTGCTTTGTTTTGCACTATTAATTTGCTTTCTGCCAGGACTGTCCATTGCACAGGTAGATACTTCAAAACTTTACGAATTACCCACTGTGACACTTCGCGTGCCTCGACTCAGTGGGGGACTTTTGGGACAACCCATGGCCATCACAAGTATCGAACGATCCGCTATTTTTGCAGCTCAACAACAACTATCGATCAATGAATATCTAAACGAAGTGCCTGGGCTTTTTGCCTTAAACCCTGGTAACTTCGCCCAGGATTTACGGATATCGATTCGAGGTTTTGGGTCCAGGGCGGCTTTTGGAATTCGGGGTGTCAAAATACTGGTAGATGGCGTGCCTGAAACCACGCCGGATGGGCAAGGCCAAACGGACAATCTAGATCTCGGGATTATAGATCGGATTGAAATCCTACGTGGACCCAGCTCAGGGCTATTTGGAAATGCTTCCGGAGGGGTGCTGAGCATTGCTACGGAAGATCGGGTAGCGGCTCCATTTTTTGAAGCCGGAGCAACTTTCGGCGATTTCAACATGCAGCAATTCCAAGTTAAAGCCGGATTCAAATCAGGGCGTACCCATTACATCATCCACGGTACGGATAGTGAAACGGATGGATATCGACAGAACAGTGGCATGAAGTCCACCACGGTCAACGCACAAGCTATGCATGAGTTTGCTAAGCATTCAACCTTCAAGGTGCTCGTGAATTATACCGACAGTCCTCAGGCGGATGACCCCGGTGGAATCAATGCAGATGCGGTTATTGCGGATCGCCGTCAGGCTAGGGATCGAAATGTCAGCTTTCAAGCCGGAGAGGCCATTGATCAATTTAAGATTGCTGCCATACTGAAACACAATAAGATCAATACCAATGTATTTTATAGTAACCGGAATTTCTATGGCCTACTGCCGTTTGAGAACGGAGGGATAATTGACCTAAAACGAGATTATTGGGGACATTCCTTTCAGTACCATCTGACGGATTTTGACCCAGATAAGAAAGATGAATTTGGTCACAAGCTGCAGGTAGGATACAGCATAGCCCAACAAGATGATCAACGGGAACGCTTCTTAAATCAGATGGGCACGCAAGGAGCCACTACATTCAATCAATTGGAATCCTTCAGTAACTTAGGGATTTACCTACTGGAAGAGTTACAATTAACGAATGGATGGAGTGCAATGGTGAGTCTGCGTTACGATTGGAATAAACTGAAGGCGGAAGACAGTTTCCTGAGCAATGGCGATGACTCTGGGGAAATTAACCTTTCTGCCTTTAATCCCAGCCTAGGCATCAATTATCTGGTTAGCCCAGGAACTCATTTTTACACGCAGTTTTCTACTAGTTTCGAAACGCCAACACTTAATGAGTTATCCAATAACCCAAATGGACAAGGTGGATTTAATGCTGATCTCACTGCGCAAAAAGCTCGGAACTTCGAAGTAGGATTGAAAGGTATATTGAACGGGAAACTACAATATGATCTTGCTTATTTTTTCATTCGTACACAGGATGAAATAGTTTCCTTTGAGCTGGAAGATTTTCCTGGGCGCGACTTTTTTCGAAATGCGGGAGAAACGGTGCGAAATGGTTTGGAATCCCAATTCAAATATGCTTTCGCCAAGAACTGGCGTTTCAATGTAGCTTATACCTATTCAGATTTCTACTATGATACTTATGTAACTGGAGGAGATGATCTTAGCGGTACCCAATTGCCAGGAGTCCCTAGGCATTTTGGTTCTGCTTCCCTCCGCTATATTGACGCGGATGGATTCTTCGCAAGATTGCAGGCCCGAATGGTTGGAGTGACCTATGTAGCTGATGGCAATGCACTAGATAGCGAGCCTCAGTACACGGTGCTTAATCTAAACCTGGGCTATAAAGTGAAGGTTGGCGATTGGAGTATCGTGCCTTTTTTCGGCATTAATAACATTACTGATGAGGAATATAGCGACAACCTACGTATCAATGCCTTTGGCCGTCGGTTCTTTGAACCTGCACCTGGAAGAAATGTCTTCGGAGGTTTGAGAATAAGGACCGTATTCCGCTAGTAAATAGTCTCTATTTGGCTGCTTCAAATAGAAAGGTCTTGGGGTTCGTTACACAGAAATGATCAAGTTGTTCTTGTTCCAGTTCTTCGAATACACTTTTGACGATGGTCACTAGACTTTTCTTATTGTCCGTCATATAATAGTCAGAACCGTACAGAATTTTTCTCAATAGTGTAGCTCTTCGTTCTTCTGTAAATTGCTCTGGCGCAAACCAGCCTCGGATTTTCCAAAGGTTTCTGTCGAAAGCACAAGAGTAGGAAATATCGCCGTATACATTGGGATATTCCGTGATCAGGTCTAAGGTCTGATCAACATGTGAACCGCTCAAACCATCCCGATAGTTGGCCCACTCCAAATCACTCCCGAAATGCGCCAAATTTAATTTGAGTTTTGGAAAGGCTTTGATCACCGGAATCCAAAGGTTCGGGGCATTGAAGAGCTCGGCCATCCGTTTACCTGTTTTTTTCCCATATCTGGCCTTGATCTCATACGGCTCTTCTTCTAGTTGGCCTTCCTTCCAGATCATTCTACTCCCTTTAACCCATTTGCTGTTGTTGTAACGTGTGGAGCCTCCACCACAATGAGTAGTAACTGGGATGTTTTTTGCGGCGCAGATCTCAAAGATCTCCATTAGCTTTGGATCGCTTGGGAAATAGCCCAGAGAAGGATAGATTTTCACCCCGAAAAAAGGAAAGGCATCATCTAGTTCTGAAAGTTTGGTTTTATTGATTCGCTTATCTGAGTCCGTAAAAACGGCTAAGAAATCTTCGTATAAGTTCGGATTTCGGGGGTCAGTTGCCAGAAAGGGCAGTATCACGTGATCATGTTTCCGCTTTTGCCGTAAGGTACTTAACTCTACCAGTTGGTCATAAAAACCCTGTTTTGCTTCACCTTTTACCCCGCGTTCCATATCCATCATCAAATGTGTCATGATGATGTGCGGGCGCTTCCGCTTCTTCAGTCGGAATGCCATATTATACAGCCCGAATTGATGCATCAGCACCGCATCGGCTGAATCGTATTGAGCGAACTTTTTCAATAAGCGTTTCTTGGAATAGAAGTTCCAATAGGTGGATTCTTTCCGTTTCCCGGCACTTAATAAGTAGCCGATGCCATTTACGGCTTTACCTAAACCAGACAACACAAAGTCCGGCAAATGAACACCCATTCCCGGGAAGCCGGATGGCACATTATTATAGGTGAAGCAATGAGGATGAATATCGAAGAAAAGGGTGTCAGTGGAATCAACTTGGTGTTTTTCCAAGACTCTTTTGATGGGGCTAGGAACTCTGGTCATTGGATCAGCCGAAATGTTCTGCTGAGCCAATTGTTTAAACTCCTGGGCTGAGTATCCCATAGTAGGTGGTGGCTTTTAGGTATCGAAAGAATAGTAATCCATGACTAGAAAAGTGATCTAGCCGCAGAAAAAGATCTACTTAAGATAGGAATTCTATTCCGGAATCTAAGCCTAAGTTTTTACCTACCTATTTACTATCCTTCAAAATGGAATGAAATGGTGAAGGTCCGTGAAAACACCTTCTCCAATATCGTGGATTCCTCTAGGTTAGGATTAAAGAGTAGGGTATTACCAATCCCTTGGGACACCTTAAATTCCGGTGAAAAAATGAAGTAGGGAAAGAAAAATTGAATACCAGCCCCGTACTCGATGGAGAAATCGTGAGGAGAAATCTTGACTAGGGTCTCGGCCTGCCTAGCCCTGGAGTCACTAGCCACATCGAAGGCATATTTCACCCCGGCAATCACAAACAGACGCTTGTCTTTATAGGGAACGGATTTATATCGGAAGTGGAAAGGAAGTTCAACAAACACGGATTCAACGCTCCTTTGACTATTGGGTCTCAAAGAGCTGGTTTTGGTATAGTCAAGATTACGCGTGGCGAAAGACAGCGTTGGAAGAAATCTAAAATCGAAAAAGTTGCCAATCTTAAGGTTGGTCACAATGCCTAGGTTAAATCCTGGCCCGCTTAGGGATTGTACCGCACTGATACTATCACTGAAGATAAATTCCCTGGAGCGGAAGGGTTGAAAGGTGGCTCTATTGAGCGCTAGGGTGATACCGAAATAGTAGGGTTTCTGCTGGAAATCGAAGAAGTTATAATTGTCTCCGCTATAGAATTGAGCTTCTGCCTTTGGTGCAAAGGCTAAACTGAGAAACAGTACCAGAATTACTTTTGTCCCGAGTAAATAGAACAGATTCCTAATGTTAACGGTATGCATTGATTCGATTTGTATCCGGTTTTGGATAATATGTTCACAAAATCATTTCCATCGGGAAAAGCCTGCACGGATTCGTAGAGATAACTATATGCCCGAGGATCTTTAGAGGTTAAACGTCCGATTGTGGGCAAAATGTATTTGAAATACAAATTAAACATTTGCTTGATCGGAAAAACCGTCGGTTTTGAAAACTCCAAGACCACCAGTTTCCCATCTTCCTTCAGTACTCGCCGCATTTCTGCTAGCCCTTTTTCAAGGTTTTCAAAATTGCGTACGCCAAAGGCTACTGTGATGGCGTCAAATGTATTATCTGCGAAAGGAAGGTTTTCTGAGTCTCCTTCTTGAAGCTCTATCACTGTGTCCAGGCCACGCTTCTTGATCTTTTTCTTCCCGATTTCTAACATTTCCCGGGAGATGTCGATTCCGATGATCTTGTCAGGTGACAGTTGCTTACTGGTTTCCAAAGCCACATCAGCCGTACCTGTTGCTACGTCTAAAATGAGTTTTGGTTGCTCATCTTTAAGTTGATTGATGGCTTTTTTTCTCCAAACCGTATCGATTCCCAACGAAAGTAACCGATTAAGGAAGTCGTAGTACGGAGCGATCTTGTTGAACATCTTGGAAACTTGCCCCTTCTTGTCTTCCTGCTCGCTGTATGGCTTCACAACTTTACCCATTCCAAAAAATTTTTGCAAATATAGACAGGCTCATGAACAACCCTAGAATTCCTGCCTTTAAATTGTCAGATAAAAATTTGCAAAGCATAGGGCTTTGCGTTTACTTTACCCAAAACACGAGAATGTCAGCAAGGTTCAGAATTTTTGCAGTTGTGGTAGGCGTATTATTCCTGGTAAATTTATTGCTGTGGAATAGCGTGGCAAGCCTGTGGAGTGGGGGAGAGGCGGCACTTTGGTGGAACAGCCACCTGGGGACTAATGAGGCAGGTCTTCCGGGTTGGTGGGTATCCAAATTGTCCTTATATCCTGCTGATCTCGCTCAAGCTAGATGGATCTCAGGCGGGCTCTTGTTAGTCGGACTGCTCTTTTTCAATTGGGTGGGGCAGAAAATCTTCAAGCAAGAACGTGTCATCCTTAGCCTCCTAGTAATGGCTTCTTCTCTGTTGCTTCCTAATTTTGGGAAGCTCGCGAGTGCAGATATTTATCTCTTCCTGGCGCATTTTGGGGCTTATTTGAGTCTAATTCTATACATCAAGCAGGCCGTTCTACGCTGGCAAGTTAGCAGCTATCTTTTCCTACTTCTAGGCTTGATTGTACATCCGATTTCTACCATACTTTTTTGGTCCGTCCTGGTAGCTTGGTTGTGGTTTCGGCATCCAAAGGGAAAGGAGCTAAACCAGCTGTACCTCTGGATCATAGCCCCTGTAGTTTGCCTATTGCTCATCCTTAGCGGACAGTTTATCTGGCAACCTAAGGGATTTGTTTTTTCGGTTAACCAGTTTCCCATCGGTAAATTTCTTCTGTACAGCCTGGTAGGAATGGCTCCATTCATAGGGTATCTGCTGGGCGGTCTACGAGACAATGCTATGCTGGTGCGAAAAGGAGAGGAGCAGGCCGTGATTTATACTGGAGGCTTATTGGCAGGATTGCTAGCATTTTCCTTAAGCTGGCAAGCCATATTAGCCCTGTTGGTAGCCAAACAAATGGAGGTCTATTTCAAGGACAATTACCCCTTCAGAGATTGGGTAAAAACGGGAGCTATTCTCCATTTGGTTTTGATCTTTGCTTTTGCCTTTGCGCTTCTTTACAATGGCTTTGTATACTTTGAAGGAGATGGTTACCGAGCTGGTATTGCCGTTTCGGGGTCTTACTGGGCATTGAGCTTCGTGGGGATCGTCGGACTTTATGGTATTCGTAAACCACTAGCACTTGGAGCCACTTTGCTAAGTGGCTTGGTGGGGATGACTTTCTTTTGGCTACAACTCTATCCCTTAATGGAGACGCAACGAAGTCTCGTTCAAGAAATGCCAAAGGAGGTCAAAGCCCTACAACCTGAAGCCACGGAAGTAGTGATATTGCCTCGGCAGAAGCGATCCTTCCCGAATGCTGCGGTATATGCCAAGGAAGTATTCCCATCCGTGATGGTGGAAAAAGAGGAAGCCGGCTTCAACCTTGCCTTAGAGAAACCGAATACGATTGGAATAACGAAGGAGTGGACCTTGCCCTACATTCCAGAGGGAAGAACAGTGGATACCTTGAGTACCACGAGCTGGAGCGACCGGATGACCCCCAGCGCGTGGCTGTTAGTGAGCGACGAACGATCAGGGGTGAATAGCAATTAAGAACCTTGATAAATGATATACAAGAGTACGATTAATACTACGGTAGACACCCCCACTACGGTGAAGAACTTTTGAGTTTCTTTGCGTTCTTTGGCTTCCTGCCGCAATTTCTTCTTTGATCTTTTAGCCATAGGAAAAGAAGGTTTATGTGGGAAAATGCAAATTTATAGGAAGCAAAATAAGAAAAAGCCGAATAAAAAGAGAATAACAACCGTCAAAAATGCGTCTCGTACCATTCAATAATTCTTTCATCCGTCATGATATCGCGCGGCCTGATCGGTTGCTTCAATACAATGCCTTCCAAAGTACGACAACGGCTTAGTGCTACGTAGGTTTGTCCGAATTCGAAGGCACCTCGTCCCATATCGATGATCACCTTATCGAAGGTTTTGCCTTGAGACTTGTGAACGGTGATCGCCCAGGCTAGTTTTAAAGGGATTTGTTTGAAAGTCCCAATCACTTCTGTTTCTATCTTATTGGGATCGTCTGGGTGCAGTTTGTATTTCTGAATTTCCCAATCCATGGCTTCCACTTCGACCTCCCGTTTTACTCCATACTCCTCAATGAGGATGGTCACTTTATCGTTTTCAAGCTTGGTTACCTTGCCGATGGTACCATTGACAAACTTTTTTTGCGGATCATTCTTTAAGAACATCACCTGGGCGTGGAGTTTCAGTTGCAGACCTGCCTCAGTGGGAAAGAGGTTTAGAGGAAAAGCACCGGTTATGGCAGCCTGATAAAGGTAAGCAGGATAAGGGATTTTATCGATTTCCTTCTGATTAATACTGTTCACCTTGGCATTGCGAGCGGATAGGGTAATGTAGAAATCCTCTGCTTCGAAGGCAGGGAGATGTCGTTGATTCAGGTCTTCTAAATCATCATAGTCCATCTGATTCAGTCGAATGCTATCGAGGAGTCTCAGGAAGTATCGATTTTCTTGCCGATAGACTTTCCTTAATTCGATCTTTTCCAATTCAAAATCTTCTTCAAAGACTTTGGCCGAGAAGAAATACGGACTCTCGTAGTAATGCTCAAATAGCTGCTTTTCTGCTTCGGAAGAAACGATGGGAGGTAACTGGAAAAGATCGCCAAAGAAGACCACCTGGACCCCTCCGAATGGATAAGGGTTTTCTCGATTAACTCTGAGGAAGTAATCGATATTGTCCAGTAAGTCTGCCCGCACCATGGAGATCTCGTCGATGATCAAAACCTCCATCTTTTTATACAAACGACGATCACGCCTCTTTTTGATCTCACTGCGATCCAAGGGTTTCGGTGGAAAGCCGAAGAAAGAGTGTATGGTCTGACCCTTAACATTGAGTGCTGCAATTCCGGTAGGCGCAAGTACTACGGTTTTTTTGTGGGTAGTATTGCGAAACAGTTGGAGCAAAGTCGACTTACCAGTTCCAGCCCGGCCAGTTACAAATAGATTGGTCTTCTGTTTTTCCAGGCTGTCTAGCACATACTTGAAGTCATCACTAAGTTCTAATACTTTTTTGTCAATACTCACAGATGTTCGGCCTAAACGGATTTTATCAAAAATATATAAACGGGAAAGTGGTCGCTGTATCCGCCAAGATAGGTATTTCCGCCAAATGTACGGAAGGGATACCCTTTAAAGTTGCCGGTCTTTTGATATAAGTATTTGGGGGAGAATATCTGTGCTTTATAGTATTGGTAACCGGATTCAGAGCTATTGAGCAAGCCTTCTGAAATGATGATCTGATCAAATAGATTCCAAGCATCTCGGTAAGCCAATGTACCGATACCTTTTTTGAAATAGGCATGCATGGGATTGAAAAATCCAGGACCTTTCAGGGCTTTAGGTTTGTATTTAGCGTTTAGTACTTTCTTGACACTGGGACTACTGGGGTCGTCATTGAGATCACCCATAATGACAATTTTTGCCTTTGGATCTGCTAGCAACAAGGAATCACAGACGAGTTTAACTTCCATGGCGGCAGCATTTCTGTAGGCCTGACTAGCTGCGGCTCCACCACTCCTGGACGGCCAGTGATTGACGAAGACATGAATCAAATCCTGATCAAATTTACCTGAAACGAAAAGGACATCCCGGGTGTACTTGCGATCTCCGTTACCTTCGAAAATCTCTACAGGGATAGCCTGGGCTTGTTCTACTTTAAAGTATTTAGGTTGATACAGCAGAGCCACATCTATGCCGCGGCGATCAGGTGAATCAAAATGTACAATCTGATAGTTGCGTTTCTTAACGGCAGGTTGAATGACAAAGTCTTCCAGCACTCGACGGTTTTCCACTTCTGATACACCGAGTAGACTCATGCCATCTGGTGTGAGATCTGTTCCCATTTCAGAGACCACCTTAGCCAAGTTGTCCAATTTGGTTTGATACAGTTCTTCAGTCCAATTGCGACTCCCATTTGGCGTGTATTCTTCATCTCTAATGGCAGGATCATCCTCAATATCAAATAGGTTTTCAAAATTATAAAAGCCAATCGCCCCAACTCGATATTGTTTTTTGTTTTGAGCGGTAAGAAAAGTACTAGATAGGAGTAAAAGCAGGCAAAAAATTGTTATTCTCATCGGTCTTGTGGTTGTTCTTTAGGTTTACGACAAAAACGGCGCCAAAGTACCCAAAATCGAAGATAATCTCCCGATTTTGGGAATCTAGAATCAGAAAAGTAGCTAAAATTGTTAGGTCATGAGATGAACTTTGTGTTAATTTTTGACGATTTGAAGCAGGCAATTGATCTGAAATGTTAACTTTGTGCCGCCCTGAAAAATACATCCTAAGACTAAAGGTTAAAAGTAACCAAATGTAAAATCAAAATGTATCCTTGATGCAGAGTTCCGTTCATTTTTCGGGTGCGTACTTCAAACGTACCATTGCTTTAGGGCTATTCAGCCTATTTTTCCCTCTCCTTGTTTTTTCACAATTAGCTACAATTCGCGGACAGTTGATCGATGATCAAACTGATGAACCTATCGTAGGAGCAGAGGTTAAGTCGTTGTCCAGCAGTACCTTTACCGACTTTGATGGCAAATTTGAATTACAAGTTTCAGCTGCGGTTGAAGAGGTGGTACTCACTATCATAGGTGGTGGTTACCAAACATTAGAAGTTCCGGTGTCGGTTTCTGGAAGAAAGAACATCACTGTTGGGACAAAGCGCCTAATTGCCGAAGAGAATCTAAATGTGATTGCAGCGGAAGAACTAATTCCGACCGTAACACTCAGTACAGACGATCAAAACAGTGCTGGGGCTCAAAGTATCTCTGGAATCTTAACGGCTTCTAGAGACCGCTTCGTTAATACGATCGGTTTTGTCTTCGGTTCCTATCGCTTCAATTTCCGGGGTTATCGTTCTGAACATACCAGTATGTTCTTGAATAATATCCAGGTAAATGATTTGGAAAGTGGGGGAGTTTTCTGGGGCAAATGGGGTGGTTTGAATGATGTGTTGCGTAATAGAAATACCGATGTAGGATTGGGGTCAAATTCCTACAGCATTGGTGGAATCGGAGGAGCTACTGCTATTGATACCCGAGCTTCGACACAGCGCAAGCAGACTCGAGTATCCTATGCAATCTCGAATCGTTCGTATGATCACCGAACCATGGCCACGCATAGTACAGGCATGTTGCCTTCCGGCTGGGCTTTCACTATATCAGCTTCACAACGATGGGCGCAGGAAGGCTATACACCTGGTACTTTCTATGATGCCTATTCCTACTTCCTTTCCGTAGATAAGAAACTCGGAGATGACCACCTGCTGAATCTAACGGTATTTGGGGCACCTAACAAGAGAGGACGATCAGGAGCTGCCATTCAAGAGTTGTATGATTTGGCAGGAACCAATTATTACAATTCATATTGGGGCTATCAGGAAGGAGAAAAAAGGAACTCGAGGGTGAGTGATACGCACCAACCTATGGCAATCCTGAGACACGATTGGACAATAGGTGACTTTACCACTATCACTACTTCTATCGCTTACCAGGGAGGCCGCTACGGAAGTTCTGCGCTAGATTGGTATGATGCTCCTGATCCACGCCCGAATTATTATAGGAAATTACCAAGTTTCATTGATAACGAACAAGCTGATGCGGTGGCCGAATTGCTCCGTAATTCCGAGGAAGCTCGGCAGATCGACTGGACCAGCATGTACAACGCCAATCGAAACAACTTTCAGACTATAACTGATGTCAATGGCATTGCAGATTATAATGTAAGTGGTAATCGGTCTAGTTACATCATAGAAGATCGCCGTTATGATAGTGAGGTCCTTAGCTTCAACAATCGTTTCGAGTCTTTTATCAATGATCGAATTGCCCTGAGTGGCGGTGTTGGTTATCAGGCCTACCTAGGAGATAACTTCAAAACCATCAAGGATCTATTGGGAGGAGACTACTACCTAGATATTGATAGGTTTGCGGAATTCGAACCTGGAGCGGATTTTCTCTTTATCCAAAATGACATTTCTAGGCCCAATCGAGTGGTTCGCGAGGGAGATATCTTCGGCTATCACTACCAGATGAACATTCGTAAAGCCAATGCGTGGTTGCAGACGAACTTCAGCCTCGATCGCTTCGACATATTCTTAGCGGCTTCTCTTAACAACACGACCTTCTGGAGAGAAGGACTTGTACAGAATGGGAAATTCCCTGAAAGTTCGTTGGGAGAATCTGAACGATTAAACTTTTTGGACTATCAATTCAAGGGAGGGGCAACCTACAAGATCGATGGACGGAATTATTTGGTCTTCAATGGCAACTATCAACTGCAAGCTCCTTACGCTCGCTATTCCTTTACCTCTCCTAGAACGAGAAATCAAACTGTTCCTGGTTTAGAGCAGGTTAAGATTCAAGGGATTGAAGGTGGATATCTATTGAAGGCACCCTATGCGAATGCAAGAGTGTTTGGTTATTATACTACATTCCAGGACCAGCTCTTCAATCGTAGCTTCTTCCTGGATAATGCCATCATCAATGACGATGGAAGTACCAGTGGAGGTTTTGTAAATTACATCATGACGGGCATGGATACCCGTCACATGGGCTTGGAGCTAGCTGCTGAAGTGGAGGTGATGTCAAGGTTAAGATTGAGTGCTGTGGCTGCTATTGGCGAATACCAATATACGAATCGTCCAACGGCTTTCGCCTATATTGATAATCGTGCCGAGCCGATTCCTCCTAAGACCGTTTACATTAAGAATTTCAATATTAGTGGTACGCCACAGAAGGCCTATACCTTTGGCGTGCATTACAATGGAAAGGACTTCTGGTTTGCCAATCTTAACTTCAACTATTTTGAAGATGTTTGGATCGATTTCTATCCAGAAAGAAGAACATTGACCGCTGTATCCAATGTAGCCAACCCTGAATTTACGAATCAGGTAGTCGAACAGGGTTCAAGCCTATGGCGAGAAATCATTGATCAAGAACGTGCCCCTGGGGCCTTCACGGTTGACTTTTTTGGCGGAAAATCCTGGAAGATCAATGACTTGTTTATTTACCTGAATCTTGGGGTGAGCAACATTCTGGACAAGCAGGATTTCATCACGGGCGGGTATGAGCAGTTCCGTTTTGACTTTGAAGGCAAGGATGTCGGGAGATTCCCGAATCGCTACTTCTACAGTCGCGGACGAACCTATTTCCTAAGTCTAACCTTCCGAATCTAATTAGGACTTCAAAAACCATAATCGATAAACAGGATAACTATGTACGCTAACTATAAAAAGATCTCATTTTACTTCTTTCTCTCTCTTTTCATGACCACTTGGTGGGGCTGTGTTGATCAGGATTTTGATGAGCCACCATTGGATGGTCTAACTACTTTGACGGCCAATTCGACGGTAGCGGAAATAAAGGCCTTGCATACTCTAGGTCAAGCATCCAAGCAGATTGAAGAGGATCTGATTGTGGAGGTAGTGGTAGGAGCAGATGACCAAACAGGGAACCTGTTTCGCCAAATTGCGGTGCAAGATGAAACGGGAGGCTTCCTTGTTCGTTTGAATGCTACTGGCCTTTTCAATAACTACGCTGAAGGGACAGTGGTCCTCATCAAATTGCAAGGATTATACATCGGAGATTATAATGGAACGTACCAAATCAATGGTTCAGTTGAGGATCCAATTGAGGATCTACTCATCAAGAATCATTTATTTGTGAAAGAAAGAGATAAGAATATTACGCCAGAGGTGGTTACTATCGAGGATCTAAATGATGCGGCGAGATTAGATCAATTGTTGAGCAAAGTAGTACAGTTTGACAATGTACAATTTGCGGCAGCTTCAGCAGGTGCGCCCTACGCAGATGCGATTAATCGCTTTTCCGTGAATAGAGATTTGGAGGACTGTAAAGGAAATAGCCTGGTTGTGCGTACGAGTGGTTTTGCAGACTTTGCCAGTGAGTTGACCCCAGAAGGACAAGGCAGTTTTGTAGGGGTGTTGAGTGTTTTCAGAGATACACGACAGCTGTTGGTTAGGCGCCCAAGTGATCTGCAAATGTCGGGTACTAGGTGTGGCGCTGGAACCGGAGGAGAAAATCTAGTGAGTATTGGAGACATCCGAGCTGCCTATGAAGGTGGAGCAACAGCGGCACCGGCGGACACTAAAGTGCGTGGTGTGGTCATCTCTGATCGAGCTAATGAAAACTGGGATGGCCGCAATATGGTGCTACAAGATGGAGACAAGGGAATTGTAATTCGCTTTAGCGACTTCCATGATTTTGACCTAGGACAAGATGTGGAGGTGGTCGTATCTGAGGTAGAATTCTCTGAATTTAACGGTCTTTTGCAGTTGGCGGGTGTAGCGAATGCTGCGGCAACCTCCAATGGCAATGGTACGGCTCCTACGCCTCGTACAGCAACCATCAGTGAGATTCTTGCGAACGCAGAAGCCTGGGAATCAACCTTGGTCGAGGTCAAAGAAGCTACCATTAGCGGGGGAAGTACCTACAATGGCAATTTGACGGTTACAGATGCATCAGGTTCCATTAGTATGTTTACGCGCGGGGCAGCAAGTTTTTCTGGATCTCCTGTACCAGGAGGTAATACTGATATTGTCGCAGTAGTATCGGAATTCAATTCTCCGCAAATCATTATTCGTAATCTGGATGATGTAAGTTCAGATGGAAATAGTGGTAATACTGGCGGAGATAACGAACCTGTGTCGGCTGGTGAACTTCGAGAACTCTTTGGAGATGGGGTTGAGGTGGCGCCAAACAATCGAGTTCTCACTGGTATCGTGATTTCGGATCTTAGTAATGGTAATATTACTGGAAGGAACTTAGTTCTACAGGACGGAGAACATGGTATTGTGGTGCGCTTCGATGCAGAACACGCCTTCCCATTAGGAGAGGAAGTGGAGGTGGTTGTCTCAGCGCAAGAATTGTCTGAATTTAATGGATTGCTTCAAGTCAATAATGTTCCTTTAGAAAATGCTACTTCAAAAGGAGCTGGTACATTACCTACGCCAAGAGAGGCTACTATCAAGCAGGTGATCGATAATTTGGAAGACTGGGAATCTACTCTAGTCGTAATAAAAGACGTAAGCTTCGGTAGTGGCACCTTTGCCGGATCTCAAACTTTGACTGATCCAAGCGGATCAATTACGATGTATACCAGAAACCAGGCCTCTTTTTCTGGTAATTCCTTGCCAAACGGTGAGGTGACTTTAACAGCAATTGTTTCGGATTTCAACGCGCCGCAGTTGAACATCAGAAATCTAACAGATATAGTGGAGCAATAAGCTGCTTCTACGGACTAATGACGCTTGAGACTTGGGAATCGGAACGTCCGGTTCCCAAGTTTTCATAATACGGACACACTACTTCTATAATAGTAATTTACGCATGACTCCCTCTAAGGCTATCAAACCCTTTGTATTTAAACAGTTTACAGTAGAGCAAGATCGCTGTACTATGCAAGTTGGAACAGATGGTGTTCTACTTGGTGCCTGGGCTCCAATTGGAACGGCCAATACCATTCTTGATATAGGTACAGGGACAGGCCTGATCGCCATCATGATGGCGCAAAGGTGTGAAGCAGGGCATATCCAAGCAGTAGAGATTGATGAAGCCGCCTATGCCCAAGCCAAGGAGAATATGGAAAAATCTCCGTGGGCCGATCGACTGCTTGCCCACTTAGGCTCGATTCAGGACTTTGAACTGCCCCATGGTATCGAGGAGGGCTTTGACTTGATCGTTAG
>ENA-UENX01000379-UENX01000379.1-marine-metagenome-genome-assembly--contig:-NODE-379-length-20659-cov-3.502327_pt1 | contig 20659 bp, 10 predicted proteins | sample MGYA00237875_ERZ529327 | MGnify/ENA primary metagenome ERZ529327 (study PRJEB26372, sample SAMN05368347) | marine metagenome | biome: cultured habitat; feature: ocean water; material: water; isolation... | reverse complement strand
GACTTCCGAAGTCTCGAAGATTTCGGAAGTCTATGCAATAGAGATTTTTTCCTATTTTACAAACCGTGTTAAGTCTCCTCCAACTATAACCCCACAATCAAATACAACTCCTAGAATTGGGTACATCAGATAGGTTCCCACATCAACATGTGGTTTGACCCACATCGGTATATCCCTACTTTTGAAACAACTCAAATGCTACACCTTTGGACGTGGAATTAGTGTCAAAATATAAGCCAGAAGAGAGACCGCTACGCTGTCAGGTGACAGAAGACGGATGTCAGATGACAGATGCTAGCGGACAGATGTTAGGGGACAGATGTCAGCAGAAAGAGATGGGAAGTCGGAAGAGGGAAGCCGAAAAAGGCCAAGGTACGAAAATCCCTACTCAATCCCGTCTGTCTTCTGTCTTCAGCCTTCTGTCTTCTCTCCTCCTCCTTATACTCGCCACCTCCTGCAACCCCGACCGCCCCAATTTCGAGCCCAGCTACAGTGGCGCGCCTCCTGGTGAAGACCTCGATCAATACCTGGATACCAAGGCTGTTTTTGAAGGCTTGGATCAAGTAAAGGGTAAACGGCAGCAAGTGGATAGCTTATTGACTCTCGCCGATAAACTGAAGAATTACGATGATGATGTGGCATTGGTGTATGCGGATACGGCTTATAATATGGCGACGGAGAAGAACTGGCAGTTGTCAAGAGGTATAACTTCCTACTATATTGCTTTGTTGAAGGGCCGTAGAGAGAAGTATGGAGAGGGGATAGAGGAAGCCCTAGTAGATGCAGAGATTAGTAGAAGGATTTTTAATAGTTTAAATGAGCAAAGCTGGCTAATTAGAAGCAATAACCTAATTGGTTTATTCTATCGTCGAAAGAGAGATTTTAAGGCGGCTAAAGAAAAATTCACCTTTGCTCTTGAGTTGTTAGATAAGAGCTCACTTGCAGTAAAGGATTCTCTATTTCTTAAGGGACAGGTATTGCATGATTTAGCCGAATTATACGAGGCATTGGATTCGATTCCTCTTGCCGAACACTATTATAGAGAAAGTTATCAGTACTATCTGGAATCAGATAATAAGGCAGGACAAGCTAGACTACAATTTGATTGGGCTAAAATATATTATGATCAGAAGCAATTTGATCATGCGGAAGAGCTGATTCAAAGAGGACTTAAATATGCTCATGACTTTGACGATATTAATGCACTTTCTAGAGGATATCAAAAACTTGGGATATTAAATAATTGGAAATATAGAAGCTTCAAGAAAGATGAAAAGTACTTTGAGGAATCCATGAAAAGCTACCATAAATGCTTTCAGTATCAGCGAGAAGACTTGTACTTCTTGTATCGCGAGATTGGTAAAAATTATCAACGCCGGGCATTCAACAACACGAGAACTGAAGAACAAATATATGCTGATGTAGATTCGGCTATTATTTCATATAAATTAGCGATGGAAGAGGCTAGAAAAGAAGGGGCGTTGGCGGTAATGCGAAATATGGGTAAGAATGTTTCAAGATTATGCAACTGGAGATTTAAAGCTGTAGAAAGAGATTGCAAAGAGCTTCTTGGGGCTACATCCGAGGAATTTTTGAACTCCAACTATGCTGGATTAAGCGATACAATTGGGCATATATTACAAATTGCCAATCAAAGAAACCGGGCTTTTGAGAGAAATAAACTAGAAGTTAAAAACCAACAGAGAAGTAGAGTTCAATGGATCATTAGCGGAGCTAGCTTGTTACTAATAGGTTTAATATTTATCGTGGTATTACAACGTCAACAACAAAGACGACTGAAAGCCAAGATGGAAGCACTACGAGCGCAAATTAACCCACACTTTATTTCTAATAGTTTAAATGCTATTGAGAGTTTAGTAAACCTAGATAAAAAGGAAGCTGCAACTAAATATTTGGTTCATTTTTCGAGATTGACTAGGAAAGTTTTGAACAGTTCACGGGATGGGAAAATAAGCCTAGCAGAGGAAATAAAAACACTAGAGCATTTTTTGGAGCTAGAACAATTGCGTTTCCGGGATAAACTTAGGTATCTAATTGATGTTGATGAAGATATTGATCCCAAGCAAGTAGAAATGCCAGCTATGATCTTGCAGCCCTATATCGAGAATGCCATCTGGCATGGCATTAAGCCCAAGGATGGGCCGGGTTTGGTAAAGGTGGAAGTAGATAAAGTAGGGAAACATCTAGTCTGTACGATCAAGGATGATGGTGTAGGAAGAGCCAAAGCTGCAGCAATCAAGGCTTCTTCGGTACTGCAACAGAATTCAGTGGGTATGAAGATCAATCAGGAAAGATTGAATGTAGTAGGACGGGCAAAGGGGGCTAAAGTGGAAATAATTGATCTATTCGATGAAGAAGGCAATGCAAGCGGTACACAAGTGATTATCCGATTGCCCTACAAAGAGATTACAAAAACCTAAACATGAGCACTTTGAGAGCTATCCTAGTGGAAGATGAGCCTTCTGGCATGGATAATCTTCGCTTTAAATTACAGAACAACTGTCCTGAGGTAGAGATAGTTGCAGAGTGCCTGAATGGTGCGGATGCGATCAAAGCCATCAAACGGCACCTTCCTGATGTCTTGTTCCTGGATATTTTGTTGGGGGATATGACCGGTTTTGATGTCTTAAAAGCCATTCGTCATCCCTCCTTCGAAGTCATATTCACCACTAGTTATGACCAGTATGCCATTGAAGCGATCAAAAATAGTGCAGTAGATTATTTACTGAAGCCGGTGGACACTGAGGAGTTGCTGGACGCGGTAGCAAAAGTACGTTCCAAATTGCTTCAGCAGCCAGTGGTGAGTGCTCCAACTGTTACCGCTAATCGAATCGGTTTTCCAATTTCTACTGGTCAACAATTCATAGAGATTGAAGATGTAATTTATGCGAAAGCTGAGGATAATGTAGCGGTACTGCATGTGGATGGCCGAAAACCAGTGAAGCTCACTAAATCCTTGGGCTGGGTAGAAGCCAAATTGGAAGACTATGGCTTCTGTCGGATTCATCATTCCTATTTGATTAATTTCAATCACCTAGCGGAATATATCCGAAATGAAGGTGGCTTCGTGATCATGAGCGATAAAAAAGCCATCAGTATTTCCCGTCGCCGGAAGGAAGAATTCCTGCAGAAGCTGGAGAGCTGGAATGCAAAGTGACCTTGGAATCATGGTGACTTGTTGGTAGAAAATCTATCTGGTTAGCTAGACGGGTACCAACATGGACTGTGGACCTAGGGGGCGACAGCTGCAAAATAGCAATTGCAGCTCGTATCCTCCTAAGCCGTTGCTGATATTTCCTACCAGCAACCATCCTCGACGAAAAGTGAATGGGAAGATAAAATGAAGCCCAGCACTTCATGTTGGTAAAGAATACCAACATGAGCTGGAGAAAAAAATCATACACCAATTAACACGAAAAACTAAAACCCAAAATATGACCAATCGCTTAGAACACACCTACGCGCTCCTCATCGGCATGGACCGACTGGGAGATCCGGCTTTCTCCCATCTAAGTACGACGGGAGAGGCCAACACGCAGGCACTGCACTCCATACTGGTGGGAGAAGACCGTTGTGCCTACAAGTTGAAAAATGTAGTATCTATCCTAGGAGAAGAAGCTACCAGGCAGAATATTATCAATGGTTTTTTTGAGTTGGAGAAAAGATTACGAGCAGATGAAAACCCAGATAAAACAGCTTTGGTTTATTTTTCTGGATTTGAAATTAAACACTCTGACAATACTGCGCCTCTTTACCTTATTCCTCATGATGTTTTGTCTGATCTGGGAAAACTTTTCCGGTCAGCCTTGAACATTAATATGTTGAGTGGGTTGATTCAAAGCCTTTCACCTAGCCACCTACTTTTTATCTCAGACAGTGAAAACTTATCAGTTGACCATGAAAGAATAGTAGAACGACCAGTCCCAGATCCGCCGCCGCCACCGGAAGATGATGATGACCCAGGTGGAGGATCAAGGCCAGTTCCGGATCCGCCGCCACCGCCAGAAGATGATGATGACCCAGGTGGAGGATCAAGACCCATCCCCAACCCCGCCGCCAGTCTTGGCCAAACCCTCCTCTTCTCTACTACTGGGGATGAGAACTCCTTGGTGCTTCACCAGCATGGGATCTCCACATTTACTTGGCACCTGATGGAGGCGCTGAGTGGCTATTCCGACTTTGCGAGGGATGGGCGTACGATGGTGACGGCGCATGAAGTCTGGGATTACCTGAGAACCAAGGTGCCGGATACGGCAGCACAGATGGGGCAGACGCAGACGCCCGTCGGCTTGTCGAATGAAATTGATTTTCCAGTCGGATTGTTGCTGGGAGGGCGAGGATTGCAGGGTGGACAGCCCGTCTTGGGTTCCGTGGATGGCAGTACCTTGACGCGCAATAGCAATACAGCGCCTTTTGAGAACAGAGTCAGTATCAGTCCAGAAGGAAAGGTGTTTGCCCTATTGATCGGGGTGAATCGGTATGATTATCATCGCACGGTGCCAGGTGAGTTTAACTTGACAGGTTGTGTGCGAGATAGTGAGGAGGTAGAGCGGTTCTTGAAGGAAAGTATTGCTGATCCGCAGGATAGACTACATATTCGCAAGCTACGGTCGGTGAGGATTGCGGAGCAGCATCGGAGTATATCGCCGGATGTGGTATGTGCTGAGGATGCACCGCCGATCCCGGCAACCCGAGAGAATGTGCTAGCTGCTTTTGATGAATTCTTAGGACAGGCTACAGCTGAAGACACGGTATTTATTCACTTCAGTGGACATGGCTCTTTTGAATTCCGTCCGAATCAATTGTCACATATTGGGGGATCCAGTATGGACTTGAATAGGGGAGGAGTGATTATGGTGCAGGATAGCTTCACAGACCGAGATACAGACGAAGGTGCAGCGCGAATTTATCCAATTAGTGATATCGAGTATCGATGGTTGTTGAGCAATTTATCCGCTAATGGACCGCATATCATCTCTGCGATGGACTGCTGCTACGCAGCGGATATTACCCGGAATTTCAATACCAATGGCATTACTATCCGTTTTGCTAATCCACCCGAAGCCGAGGAAGATGCAGTGGCCAATCAGAGAAGACCAGTGAATTCCTATGCCTTCTACGAGGACAATAAAGCGATTTTGGATCTCGAGGATACAACTGCTTTTACGCTGGAGCAAGCGGACAAGGCCGTGGCTATTCAGGCTTGCCGAGAGAATGAATTGTCCAAAGAAGCTTTATTCCCAGAAGGAAAGTTTGGGGTATTTACCTACTTTTTCCTACAGGTGTTAAGAGCTACGGGAGGGAATATCAGTTATCGAGACCTAACGAAGTTGGTACGGGCCCGGGTCAAGGCTAAGGCCGGAATTTCCTTCCAATCACCGGTGATTAGTGCTACCGCCCCATCGGATATTAATCTAGGATTCTTATCTACGGAGATAGTAGATAATGCCAATCTATATCTGGTGCGGCCTACAAGTGAAACAGAGGCGATAATGGATGCAGGATCTTTGCATGGCTTAGCCTCAACGGCTACTGGTACTACCTTTGTGGACATCTACCCGCATGATGTGGACATCGAAGAGGTGGATGTGGCTACGGCATTGAGTGGCAGATTGACCAAAGTCGAGGCGCATCGTAGTAGGATTCAACTGGAGGAAGGGCAAACATTCCCCGAAGGAACAGCACTGATGAAAGCGGTGATTACTCTTTCCCCCATGCCACCCACTAAGGTTCGATTCGGGTTAGCAGTAGATGGGGAGGAGAAGATGTTAGCGGATTTACCCGCCGCACAACAGCAAGAACTTACGGCTGCTGTGGAATTGCTACGTGAAAAGCTAGGACAGCAAATTATTCCTATGGTAGCGGAAGCTGGAGCCAATGAAGGCTTTCAATTCAAGCTAGTAGCTAGTATCAATGGTGCTGATAAGGGATTTTACCTAAGGAGACGTGAGGACAATTTACAGTTAGCTACCGTTGAGCAGGGATTTAATGAAGATGCTGCCACCGTTGCTATTGAACAATTGCAACATATCACCCGCTGGGAGAGTACCTTAAAGCTGGAGAATGAACAGCCACATAAGATACAAGCTGGCGATGTCGAAATTGAAATCTTCGACGGCGGTTCAGCTATCGTAAAGGATGGAAAATTGGCCACTTTTTCAGATCCGAATGCTGAGTTGGAAGATGGGGATGTACGCTTCCAGGATCCCGAAGACCCTAATCGTATTTTGCCAACTGATAATGGAGAATTAGTGCTGGAGATGCGCCGTAATGAAGACAATGATTGGGTGATTCCGAGTATCAAGATTCGAGTGAAGATGAATAAATCAAATAAGCACTATCACGCCGGTTTTGTTGGCCTCAGCAAGGATTTTGCATTATCTACCCAGGGTTGGTTGCCGCCGAGTGCAATACTAGGATTACGAACACATACGGAAGACAATATTGAATTGACTGAGGGGCAAATCCAGTACAACATTAGCTCAGGAGACTTCAATAATGAAAATGAGTTTGTTTTTGATCCTAATGGTACCTGGCAGGCCACGGATTTCTTCTTGTCACAGCAACATATAGATAACAATATTACAGAGCTGGAAGATCATTTCAAGTTGATCGTTAGTACGGAGGAATTTGACACGGGATATCTGGAACAGGCCTCATTGGCGAATCACGTAGGGACCAAGAATCCCAGCGATCGGGAACCGACCAATCAACTAGAGGAGTTCTTGAAAGCTGCAGGAGGTGGTACACGTAACTTTCGTAGAAGAGGTTCGACCGGAACTAAAACTACAGATTGGTTTACCACTAGCCTGACGATCAAGACCGTTCTGGTTGAGAGCTAGAAGGCTGTAAAAAATAAGAAATGTCGAGTTGGAAGGTTGGCTAAAAGCTTAGCCTTCCGACTTTATCCATCCAATACCCGTTGTAGTCCCATCCTTCATACACCTAAAATCTCTATGGCATGGCCCAAAAGGAACTTCCCTTCGGCAAACATCACGCCTTCATCATTGGCATTAATGCCTATCCCACCCATCCGTTGATTTCGGCTAAGGGGGATGCAGAAAGAATTGCCAGCTTATTGCGAGGACTCGATCCTAGTAATGCAAATACAGATGAGGTAGAAGAGGGAGAGAATACAGAAGAGATCACAACTGAAGATAGTGCACCTAACAACAATTTTGTCGTACATAGCCTATTGCTGGATGGAGCCGCAACGAAGGCTCATATTGAAACCCTCATCTCTGAAACCATACCCAATACGGTACAAGAGAATGATCGAATGCTCTTCTACTTTGCCGGCCATGGAATTGCCATAGACAATCATGATGAAAGTGATGAAGGTCCAAAGGGATATTTGGTACCAGTTGATGGAGATATTAATGACCAAAACACCATGGTCAATATGGACTTCCTAAGAACACATATGGAGACCAGCTGGAAAGGAAAGCATGGCTTGGTCATTTTGGATTGTTGCTTTTCAGGCGCTTTTCAATGGTCTACGATCACCCGGAATTTTCGGCGGAGGGGTACAAAGAAGATTTATGATGAGCGATTTACGCGCTACACCAACGATCCCGCTTGGCAAATTCTAACCTCAGCTTCTTCTGATGAGGAGGCTGTCGACGTGGTAAGTCGATTGTTGGGGTCAAGGGGCCAAGGAAATCAATCCCCCTTCGCTCAAGCGCTGGAGGAAGGCCTGTTGGGAGCAGCAGATTTTGGCGTGCTAGAAGGAGAAAAGGATGGTGTGATCACCGTGACAGAATTGTTCATTTATGTAAGAGATCGAGTAAAGGAATTAACCAAAAATAGCCGAGTAAAGCAGACGCCCGATCTTCTAGAACTGCGACGCCACGCCAAAGGGGAATACCTATTTATTAATCCCGATCCAAGGATCATTTTCAATTTAGATAAACGCCCCGACCGCAATCCTTACCAAGGGCTGCAAACCTTTGAGGAGCAAGATGCCGAATTTTTCTATGGCCGAGAAGCAGTGGTTGAAACACTAGCAGAAAAGGTACAGGCGCAGCCATTGGTAGTTATCACAGCGGGTTCAGGAATGGGAAAGTCTTCGATTGTGAAGGCTGGCCTAATTCCCAAGCTACGGGTGGCTTATCAGCAAGCTGTCGAGGAAGAATGGCAAATAAAGGTCCTACGTCCAGATCCAGAAGTTCTACGTGACCTAAGCCTACCTGCTTCTCAAGAGGAGGTCAATGCGGATGGCTCTACCGAAAATTCAAGCTTCGTAAAGTCAGATCTATTAACAGAAATAGAAAACCAAAAGACCATTTTGATCATCGATCAGTATGAGCAAGCGATGATTCATGGCGTGATGGTGGAACAATATTTGGATTTTGATCGTGCTTTGGCGAGTCTTTTGGATCAGGAAAAAGCTCGCCTAGATGGAGGCGAGGAATCTAGGTTTCGCTTAATTCTGACGATTCGATCAGATTATGAGTTGCTATTGCACGGTGCTGAACATGCTTTGGCCGACTGGTGGCGAAATAGTCGTTATGTGGTGCCACCCTTAAGCTGGGACAACTTATATGATATTGTCACCTTACCTGCAGAGCAAGCCGTCCTGTTTTTTGAACCGGAAGACTTTCCCGCCAAATTGGTTACGGAGGTAGATCAACAACCAGGGGCGTTGCCTTTGTTATCCCTCAGTTTGAATACACTTTTTAAGAAATTGGAAGATGAAGATCGAGAAGACCGCAAGCTGTTGGAATCAGATTATTTGGCGCTGGGAGGGTTGATCGGCATGGTCAGTTCTCGAGCAGATGCCGTCTTTACAGATTTGGGGGAAGAAGAGAATGGTAAGGCCAAGCAAGCAATGATGAAGCGCATCATTTTACGGATGCTAAAGCTTGAAAATGGCAAATTGGTGCGTAGAAAAGTACCTTTTTTATTGTCAGCGGTTGAAAAGCAAAGTGCTTCTTCGGAATCTGAAGGTTCAAAGGTTATTCCTAAGGTATTTAATGAGCTAGATTTTGAGGATGACGAACATGATGTTTTGGTAATGGCTGTACGACAGCGTTTGGAAGCAGAACAATTGATTATTGTGACGCCTCCGGATGAAGAAACGGGCCAGTGCTATCTGGAACCTATGCATGATGCCTTGATTAATTTCTGGCCACGATGCTTGCGCTGGGTGCAGGAATTTGGGCCTGCCAATATCGTATTGCAAAGACTGCTATGGACAGCCGTAATGGACTACTTGAGCCGCGATGAAGTACGTCATGAGGACATTTTTGAAGATGAATTGACTAGAGCATCTCTCTTGTGGGATCGCAACCCCAAACTAGGGGAATTGCAGGAGGTATTGCGGGGAGAAAATAATTGGCTCAATAAGGCAGAAGTTGATTTCGTCCGAGAGAGTACCCAAAAGAAAGCAAGTTTAGTTACGCGCTTACGTCGAGAGCGGAATGAAGCTAGGTCTTCGGCCTTAGCTGCGAAAGGTTTGCTGTATTATGATGGAAATAATACGATTGGATACAATCTTGCAGCAGAGGCTTATGACATGGCAAAATCAGAGGATGCCTTGAGTGCTATTGCAGAAACCTCCAACCGCCGTAGCCGCTTCTACAGACGGTATGACGGGCATTCAGAAGCTATCACCTCAGTGGCCTATTTATCTGATGGCCAAAGATTTGTGACAGCTAGTAATGATGGCACGGCCAGGCTTTGGTTAGAAGCGGGAGAAGAAGCCCATAGATTTGAAGGACATCGATTAAAGATACTTAGCCTTAGCGTTTCACCTGATGACAAATGGTTGGTTACGGCAAGTCATGACAGATCAATAAGGATTTGGAGTTTAGAAGATTTCGAAGCGGAACCGATTGTTTTGGAAGCGCATGAAGGGCCAGTTACTAGCATTTGCTTTTCCCCAGTAGCTATCAGCTTGAATGAAGAAGAACCTGCCTTCACATTTATTTCGGGTAGCACAGATAATCGGGTAATCTTATGGGATATTTCCGGTAACCCATTAAAGGAATTCACTCGAAGTGATGTGCACCAAATATGGAGTGTGGCCTTTGCTCCTGATGGGCAAGAAATTTTAGCAGGAACGGGTAATAAACGGATCTTACTTTGGAATCTTCAAGGGGAAGTAATCAGAGAGTTTGTTCAAGGTGGCCATCATGCCATCGTCTCGGCGGTGGCCATGCACGGGAGCAAGGAGTTTGTATTGTCTGGTGGAGCGGCTGCTCCTAATGGGGAAGAAAACCAAATGCTCTTATGGGAAAACCGTGAGAATTCTGCCAAGGTTTATCAAGTATTGGATCGCTGCGAAGGAGCCATAACATCAGTCACCTTTCTGGAGCAGCGCGATCAGATGGCCATGACTTGTCAAGATGGTAGTGTCTATATCGGCAATGTGATCGACTATGACCCACAACGGCTGGGTGCTCGAGCTCAAGCTATGAATGCTGTGGACTTTCATCCAAAAGGCCGCAATTTGCTGGTCGGTGATGGCAAAGGTGGATATCTCATCTATGATCTACAAGGGGCGATAGACCATCGTTGTGCCGAAGTAGGTGCTGGAATCTCACCAGTTCTATTTGTACCCTCTTCCTTTGCGCCAGCTGATTTTGCCTTAGAATCACAGGCCGTATTCGTTGGAGGAACAGATGGCCAGGGCTTTTTGCTAAATCCCATCGATAAGCGGCGCATCCTAGTAGCACAGCATGAGCAAAATATCCGTACGGCTGCCTTTTCTAAAAATGGTCGATTCCTAGTTACAGGAGGCATGGATGGAAAGGTAAAATGTATTAATCTCAAAGGAGAGCCCAGTTGGGAACGAGATATCGGAGGCATCATTGAGGGGGTGGCGATTAGTAGTGATGGACAAAAAATCTATGTGGCCAATCGGGAACGCAAAGTCCATGTCCTGACTAAAGATAACGCGAATCCCGAAGAGCATAAGGTCACTGGCGAGGCTTTAGTGTTAGCTATTTCGGATAATGACAAGTTTCTGTTAATTGGCTGTACAGGTGGGAAGGTGTTCTATTGGGACATGGACGGCGATGTTCTGATCGAGTTAAAGGGGCATAGTGGCTCACATGATGTTCATTCCGTGGCCATTTCTCCAAATGGAGACCGCTTATTGACGGGTGGCGCGGATGAAAAGGCTATCATTTGGGACAATCAAGGAAAGAAAATAAAAACTATACGAAGAACTTCAGTGGCTATGCGTGCGGTCCGTTTCTCACCGGATGGACGCTTTATCCTGATTGCAGGGGCAGGAGGAGACAACCGTGGGATAGCTTGGATCTGCGATTACGAAGGCAATGTATTGCAAGAATTAGAAGATGAGGTTAACAATGTTTGGTGGGGAGACTTTTCTCCAGAGGGATTGTACGTGGCTACGAAAGATTTAGATAATTTCAATCAGACTGACGGTAAGGTCAGAATTTGGCGAAACTATTACGCTTTGAGAGACACCGAGTGGATGGAAAGATTAACAGAAGATGAAGAGCTACAGTTCGGAGTAGCAGAACCCGACCTTATGGCTGCACCTGACAGCTAGTATTGCTTCCGATCTAGGCAGCTCGAAAATTTTATAAGATGACTGATCTTAACGCCCATTTTGAGCAGAGTTATGCCTTTATCATTGGTATCGATAAATACGAATCCGTACGTCAGCTAGAGACGGCCGTCAATGATGCAAAGGCGTTGGAGGCAGCTTTCCAAAGCCAAGGCTTTACCGTTGCTAATATCTTACTCGACGAAGCAGCTACTAAAGAAAACATTCTCCAACTCATTCAGACGACGATTCCAGAACACTTAGGAGAAAAAAATCGCCTTATCTTTTACTTTGCCGGGCATGGTGTGGCCTTTGAAAGTGAAGTAGACCCACAGGGCTTTTTGGTGCCTGTAGATGCCAATCTAGATGAAGTAGACAGCCTGTTACCAATGGGGGAATTGATCCAAGCTATTAATACTTGGCCTTGCCGCCACGGCCTCCTGATCATGGATTGTTGTTTTGCCGGCTCCCTACGGTGGTCACTAGGGACTAGGAACTTCCGACGCCGCGGCAAGCGTGTGATTTATCAAGAGAGATTTACCCACTATATTAAGGATCCCGCCTGGCAGGTTTTGGTGTCGGCAGGGGCGGATCAAGAGGCGGTCGATGTGATGAATGGGCTACTTGGCGTTCGCACGGGGGACCAACACTCGCCTTTTGCTACCGCTTTGCTCGAAGGCTTATCCGGGCGTGCGGACTTCGGCGTAGTGGAAGGAAAGCAAGACGGGCTGGTCACGGCCACTGAATTATATATCTACCTACGAGATAGAGTCAACCAGATGACCGCAAATAGCAGTGTTCGACAAACTCCAGCCATTTTTGACTTGGCACGACATGACAAAGGGGAATTTCTTTTCCTCAACCCCAACAGCCCCTTAAACTTACCGCCTTTCCCAGAACGAAATCCTTATATCGGATTACGGTCTTACACAACGGAAGATCGACTATACTATTATGGTCGCGATCAGGTGGTGGATGACCTGCTGGAAAAATGCCAGAAGGAACCACTGGTGATAGTCACAGGAGGTTCAGGTGTGGGTAAATCCTCGCTCCTAGCAGCAGGCCTAGTACCAAGGCTCGAAGAAATGGGCTGGGAGGTACTACCTGTTTTTACGCCCGGTCGCGATCCCTTGAGCAAGTTGGAATCCGAAATGCCAGACTGGAAAGATCAGCTAAGTTCAGGTAACAGAGTATGGATCATCGACCAGTATGAAGAATGTCTGGTCGCTGGCCTCTCTTCGCCATTATGGCAAGACTTCGAAAAAGAAGTGGCTGAAGCCATAGATAACGAGGTGTTATCGCGGAAAGCAGGCGGACTGGCTTCGCTACTTATCGTCCTTGCCATTCGCTCCGATTATGAATTACTGCTTCAAACCCAAACTCATCCGCTAAATCCAATTGGAGGGCTGTGGTGGGAAAAAGGACGGTTCTTAGTGCCTTATTTTTCTAGGGAGGACCTCCTCGAGGTAATCTTTCGCCCAGCGGATCAAGCTGTACTATTCTTTGAACCTGCCAGTTTCCCATTTACCTTAGCTAATGAACTGGATGGGCTGCCAGGGGCGCTTCCATTATTGTCGTTGAGTCTCAATGCGCTTTATGATCAATTTGTAAGTAGTAACCGAAAGGATCGTACCTTATTGGCCTCAGAGTATTGGTCCATCGGAGGAATTGCAGGAATTCTTTCGAATCGGGCAGATAGCGCCACGGATCAACTTGCGGACTTACAACCCATAGTGAAGAAAATACTAATCCGCATGATTCAAGTTGAAAATGGACAATTGACCGGCCGAAGGGTGGCCTACCTACCTGCTGGACTTGATACCCAAGGTAATCGAGAACTGATAAATGAACTTGACTATCCCGGAGAAAAGGCAAAGCAAGAGGTGGAAGAGGTCGTCCAGACATTACTTGAAGAACAATTAATTGTCCTTACTAGTGATCACCAAGGACAGTCTTACCTGGAGCCCACTCATGATGCTCTGATCCTATTTTGGCCAAAATGTCGACAATGGATCGAAGAGCAAGGGATTGGCAGGCTCATTGTGTACAGAAATCTATGGGAGGTAGTAAGGGAATATAGTACGGTTGTGCCTTCAAGTATTAGAGAACGTAGACCCAGTACGGTACCAACTCCTACACTCTTATGGGATAATAATCCGCATCTTTCCAATCTGTACGGAGAACTAAGTAATGAAGACCACTCCTTCAACCAGTTAGAAAAGGACTTTCTGGAACGAAGCATGCAACAGCGCTTGAATGAGATTGAGCGATTGGAACGCCTAAACGAGCAGATAATCCAACAAAGAGATGAGGCCCTTCGCCAAAAAGAAGCAGCGGAGCGGCGAGGCCGAGAAGTGCAGTCCCTTGCTCATGCACAGGTTGCGAGCACAGAGATTGGAAGAGACAATGGCCTAGCTTACTATCTGGCTTACGCCTCCTACCAGGCGATCCAACCGGAAAAACCCTCCACCCACACTACCAGGACTCTATTACAATTGGCGTATCATCATCAACCTTTTTGGCCGGTCAGGAACTTAGATGGAGGAGTGTCGTGGATGGCTTCTTCTCCCAGCCTAGAATTGTTTTTGGTGCAAGGATTCGACAGTTTCCTTAGGATCTATGATCAGGACCTTCAGCTAATAGCAGCAAGTTCCGAAACCTACGTGTCGATCGAGACTTCTACTATTGATCCGCAAGATCAATACTTATTTATTAAATCTCGCTTTATCAATGAAATTTGGGACTTCAGGAACGACCAAAGGCGAGAACTGGAGGACAGTGTTGTTGCTAGTTGGTCACCCGATGGGACATACTGCCTCCTTATAGATCCCAAGGGCACTACCCGTTTTATGCAGATAGGAGAGGCTCTAAACGACTGGCAAGAAGTCTGGCAAAAGGATGGAATTATAAATACTCATATCTCCACCAAAAATCAGGTACTCTGTCAGGGAACTGTCAACGAAGGAATTCAACTTTTTCTGGCTCCTGCTGGCACATTGATAAAGGCTTGGGAAAGAGGGAGTTTGGGGCAGTTTTCTCCAGATGGAAGCCAGTTTGTGCTTATTGATGAAAAGGAAATATGCCTGATCAGCGCTCTAGATGGGACGGAATTGCTGAGAAAGGTAATAGAAGAGGAGGATAAGATTGTGGAAGTGGGTTTTTCTCCGAATGGTGAGCTGATTTTTACGCACAGTGAAAACGCCATAGTCAAACTTTGGAAACTGGATGCCGGACTAGAACTGGCGCTGCTTTTGGAAGTTGCTGATAGCTATCATCCCAGTTTTGGGCCTAATAGCAGGTTCTTCCTCACCAATCGCCTGGATGCAACTCAAGTATGGGATAGCCATGCTCTTGGGAGTGTGTTCTGGGAAGATAAGCTCGATGTTGACCAAAATTCTACAGCCAGTTTTAACCTTAATGGAATGCAGATCTGGATGCACAGGATGACTAGTCACATGATGGCAGAGGCTAGACCTATGCTGCTTCCTCAATTTTCCCCTAATGGTCGATATCTTTTGCTCAACAATCTTCCCTTGCGATGTAAGGTGGTAGATTTGCAAACAGGTATTCCTTTTGATTTTCCACCTTATGACATCAGTACGTTTTCCTTCTTCAGCGCAGATAGGCAACATGTTTACATGGAGTCCAATGGGAGCAAGTTGGAGAAATGGGCTATTCATACTGCTTTTCGAAATAAGGTCGGAAGGAGAGGGGTGCGTTTTCAACAGCTAAAATGGATTCCAGGTGAACTGCTGCTCCAAGGTGTACATTCCAATAATATTATTGGCTTTTATGGTTTGGATGGGGTTCCCCTTGTTGAAGAGGAATTGCCCCCTGAGGTGCAGTGGTTTGTTCGTTTCTCACCGAATGGCCGTTTCGTGCTGGCTCATAGCAGGACTTCGGCAATGATGTGGCAAAGGAATGCAGGACAGTTAAATCAAGTGGATGTGCAGTTGGGGAAGGTCGCAGATGTATTGTTTTCGGCAGATTCAAATCTAATGCTGATTACTGGTGAAAACCTCAATGGTACTCTATGGCGTTGGGAACAAAATCAGTGGATCAAGGGATCAGATTCTTTTCGAGATTTGAAGAAAGTTGGATTTACTCCAACCGGCGAAATGCTTTATAGCGTTGTGTCGCAAGCTGCTGTACAACTGTGGAATTTAGAAGGAATCCTCCTGGATGAATTGCGATTTTTAGGAGAAAAGGGGGCAGAGCATATTGACATTCATATGATGGCCCATAGTATTAGGGAGTACCAACTCATCGAGTTCTTCAATGATGACCAGTTTGCAGTCACCAAGTCTAACTTTGGCTCTTTACGATTTTGGAAATTGCATAAAAGCTATCAACAAACGGATGATGCTTCCACTAGGCTTCAGCAAGTTGAAACCCAATTGCTGGAATTTTCGATAGAAGAAGCCACCTACACGAAGTTTAAATTAAGTGCAGACCGCAAAAACTTACTCTTATACTCCGCCAATGGAAGGCAATTTCAACGAATGTCATTGGATATCTTCTATGAGGAAGAGGAGATTACCGATACCTTATTTCCCGGTTTTCTTTCCTACAAAAACATGAAGGCCCTCTACGGGTTTTCTTCATTTGGCGAATTTCAGTTTGAATTATATGAAAATTATGAATTGAGATTAGAACACATAAAGGATCAGGTGGAAACCTTTATCAACGTCTATCCAGATCGAGATCCCACTTCCATATTTGATCAATCAGATATGGTTTTAGAAGAACCACTTTGGTCTGAATATTCATCGCTCCATTGGCTAGAAATCTCACCGGACTACAAATATATGTTTGTGCAATTGGGGAGTAATCAAGGGGCGAGCCTGTGGGATTTTGAAGGGAACAAGTTAATAGATCTTGAGGAGCAAGGATCACCTATCACGAAAGCTGTTTTTTCAGGGGATGGTCAACAGCTTTTAACAGTAAGTGGAAACGGTTTAGCTACAATCTATACTTTGCCCGAAAAAATATTTGAGGTGTTATCTACTCCAAATTTTCTTTCCATTCTCTCTTCTCGGCAGAAGGAAAAAGCTGGCTTGAGCTAGACCTCACCCGGTGACTTAGTCACCCGGTGAGGTCCGAGCTTGCCTTAGCCTTCCAATCTAAAAATAACTCCCATATCCATCGTCACGGGTACGGGCTTGCCATCTTTCAGGGCAGGCTTCCAGTCGGGTAATTCGCTGATCACGCGCTCAACTTCCTGGGCGAGGATATCCATGTCGACATTAGCGGTTTCGCCAGTGGCTTTGGCAGTGCCATAGCCAGTCACTACTACGGTTTCGAAGTCTTTAGTGGAGACGCCTTCCTGGGTTTCGAATTGTAGTTTCTGCAACTTGCCATTTTCGTCAATTACGAACTTGGCCCATACATAGCCGGTCAAACCTGCTTGTCTGGCGACTTTCGGGTACTTGATGTTGCGGTAGATGTTTTCCAGGATGGTTCTATTGAAAGGACTCTTCTCTGGTGGTGCTTCTTTGCTCGTCACTAGGCTAGGTACTTGATCGGCTTCCAGGTAGGAAATAAGCTCTTCACTACCGGGTTTTATACCGCTCGCGAGGTCACTGCAACTAAATACCAGTAAACCTAGGAGCCCAAGGAATAAACCCATCTGCGGCAAACGCCAGGGCTGTTTATTTTTTTGACTAATCATCATATTGATTCGTTGTTTTAAAGGTGATGCAAATAGTCCTGCTTGCCATTGGTGAGTAGGCTGCATAGACTGTTGTATGAGAATATGGCCATATGTTTTAGTAGGAATGTGCTGTAGGACAGCCTCATCCGCTTGATATTCTTGTACTGTAGATAGGGCATGATTATAGTACCATTGGAGGGGGTGGAACCAGAATAGAATCTGGCCTAGTACTAGTGGTAATCGCTCCAGGTTATGGTGTGAGCGAAGATGGGCTGCTTCGTGCAAGCACGCCACGGATTGCAAGTCTTCGTCGAGCTTTCGAGGCAGAAAGATGGTGCGCCAGCCGGCAAAAGGACTAGGGATAGAAGGATGTTCTACGATGGCATATTGGCCGAAGGAGCGCTGTTCTCCAATTTGCTTCCAACGCCATATTTGCCAGCTGTTTTTCAAGAAGAGGCAGAGTTGAATGAATACGCCAATCCCGTAAAGAAGTGGGATAGCTATCCACCAGGATACCCTGCTACTTTCGACTCCCTCAAGCTGGACTGCTGAGGCTTCGAAGGTGAAGTTTGGGATAACGGAAAGGTCGGGTAAGACTTCCGGTAACTGGCTGATCTGTAAAGCGGGCAACAATGGAATGATGATGCCTAGAAGATAGGTAGAGAATAGATACACTCGCCGCAGTTGCCAATTGTGGTTTTTGGCGAGAAAGAAGTGGTAATACAGTAGTAAGGCACCCCATATGATGCTGAGTCGAAGGAGGTAATCTACAGGTATAGGATTCATTCTTCTTCTAGTTTATTGAGTAGATCATTAATGGTATTCAAGTCCAGATCCTCGCGCTTTGCCAGGTGAGCGACTAGCCTATTCGGCGATCCTCCGAAGTAATTCTTCATCAGATTGGTCAAAGACCTTCTTCCGTAGTCTTCTCGGGTCATAGCCGCTTGATACACGAAGGTTCGACCGTAGGTTTTGTGCGTGACAAAGCCATGTTTATCCAGAGCGAGCACGATGGCCGATACAGTACTATGGGGAGGCTTGGATCCCGTTCGCTTTTCAATCTCATCCCGGATGTTGCCGACGGTACATTCGCCAATGTCCCAAATGAGTTGCATTATTTCTTCCTGAGCTTTCGTTAATTGACGCATATTTATGTTTTATAACGCAAATATGCGTTAAATAACGATTACTGTCAATATTTGGACTTGATTTTGATGTAAAAAGTTTAGCAAATGGCAGAAAAAAGCCCCGACAGACCGTATCTATCAGGGCTGGTAGCCTTATTCAGAAAAAAGCTGAGCAGCTTCTCAACTGCTCTTGATGATATGGGTATGTGCATTAAGCGGACTTTCGATAGGAGGTGCCAACTAGCTTGATTCTCTTTCCTTGTTTGCGTGGGCGAGCGTGCAAGCTTAGCCATTTTTGTCCTGCTCTTTTGAGCAAAAGCATAAAGTTCTTCAGATTAACCGGGCCTAACGTAATGAGCCCGTCGCCTTTGGTAAATCCTGGGTTTACTTGGGCGTAGAAGCTGATATCTTGATCGAGTAGATATTCTTTCGGGATGTAATTGTTTACATCATTAACCACGATGCTATCCTTGCAAATGGTGCCGGAGGTCGCACAATAAGAATCAGCATAATAGGTTTGGCCAATACAATCAATAACAGATTGAGCTTGGCGGGTTGAATCAAGTTTGTAAGTAGGATAATACTCCTCTAGTGTTTTTGCAAAAACTAAATAGGCCTTGTAAGTGAGGCAGTCTGCCCAGAAGTAGGTTTTTGAAATGAGGATTTCCCAGCCAAACTTACAGCAGAGCTTGAAGCCGGTAGCTGGGATCAAAGACTTTCCCCGATAAGTGGGTTCGATGATCGTTTGCCCGAAGTTGATGAGCAAATTGCGTCGACCCTGAATGCGCTCCCGTTTGATACGTAAGCCAGTGAAACCGATCAGCCTTTCTCCATCACGATAGATGGAATAGTAATCGTTTTTCTTCAGGCGTTCCAGAAAACTGGTGTGATTATGATCGTAGAATTTTCGGTATAGACTCCACATTTCGGAGATCATCTCAGGGTTTAGGGTATTAGCCGTAATACGGACTGATAGTCTTGTGTTTAACATGAGTGGATAGTATTCAGGGTTTAAAGTGTAATCTACTAGATGGTGTATTGGGCATATTGAAATGTCCTAAGAGTCCGGTGAGTTTTTCAAGCAATTATTGGGAGGATAGCAAAAAAGAAAACCCTGACAACCTAAAGTTGCCAGGGCCAATCAAACAATCTATTGTGTACTCAACGCTACCTCTACTTTGCTTTTTTGAGGTTTATCGGTGTATGAAACTTATTTTCTTGAGAATGCTCTTTTTGTGCTTTGGTAGCTAGATACTGCTGTAGTACAATTACTTTGGCGCTTGTAGAAGCGGATACGATTGCCCTTTCTTGTTTTTTGAAACTTCGGTACTGGACGAGCCAGCAAATGCCGAAGAAGGTGGAAATAATCAATAACATGTTTTTTGGTTTTTTTGGGTGATTGAAAGTAGGAGGACTGTTTTTGTAATCCCTTTTTCCCACTTACAATTAGATGTGTATTACAGGGACAATTTGTCCTTGTTTTCTCGTAAAAAAAATGGCTATTGAGTATTAGGTCTATTTCAATGGGTAGTTGGACACTTTAAGGTGGTATTTGGATCCTCATTCTAGAAGGCAAAGTAGAGGAAACGACTGACCCAAGCTACGGGGCCTGAGCCAGCCTTCTTAAAGGAGTGAAATAATAATCATTCTGGATCATTGTGATCCTTTGAATCCAAATCCTTCTTTAAGGTTGTGGCTATCCCTTCCATCTGTCGTAGGGATAGTCTTCTATGATAGATGCCAAATTCGGTTGTTAAGCTAATCTGGTAATTTCCAGCTTGAAGACCCTCTAGATCAACATCTTCCTGATAAGTTCCTTTGGCACGATGCATGACCGGCATTTTCCAGGCTACTGCATTGTCGGATGCTCTGATCATTAGTAGAACGGTACTGATTCCTTCCAGATCATACTTAATATGAATGTGGCCTGGTTTTGAACTTAACTCGACTTTGAGTGGTTCGGAGGCTGGATCGACAATTGCTGCTGCTTCAATGCTTATATCATTTGACAGGAGTGGTTGATCTTGCACTGCTAGTAACTGTATGGTCTTCAGGCTTTCTAGGATAGCATTAGACTCAAACCAAAGTGTTTCTCTTGTTTGGGGATTCGATTGTACGGTATCCTCTTGTGCCCAGGCCCACTGAACGGGAACCAATGACAAGGCTACGATTGCGATAAAGCGATTCATGGTACTGTATTTTGGGGATTATTATTTGCTTTTGAGAATTATTTAGCTGTTGGCCATTAAGTAGTGTGACAATAGTAATCGTGAGATTTCAGTTAGCGAGTTTTATGGCTAGGCAAGGCAGAAAAATCGCACCTAGCCGTAGGCTAAG
>ENA-UENX01000377-UENX01000377.1-marine-metagenome-genome-assembly--contig:-NODE-377-length-20725-cov-147.511937_pt1 | contig 20725 bp, 19 predicted proteins | sample MGYA00237875_ERZ529327 | MGnify/ENA primary metagenome ERZ529327 (study PRJEB26372, sample SAMN05368347) | marine metagenome | biome: cultured habitat; feature: ocean water; material: water; isolation... | reverse complement strand
GACTTCAATGCTGATGGAGTAGCAGACATTCTCTGGCGCCACAAAAAATACGGCTTTAACTATATTTGGTTGATGAATGATGAAGGCACATTTAATAGCCGTCTTCACATCAAGCGTCTTAGTTCAAGCTGGAATGTAGAAGGAGTAGCAGACTTCAATGGTGATGGAGTAGAAGACATTTTCTGGCGTAATAAATCTCAAAACCAGATTTGGTTTATGAATGATGAGGGCAAAGTTAATAACCGTGCTAGCCTTGACAGTCTTGGTACAAGTTGGGATGTAGCAGGAGTAGGAGATTTCAATGGTGATGGAGTAGAAGACATTCTCTTGCGTGATACAAAAGGAAGTAACGAGATTTGGTTTATGAATGATCAGGGCGAAGTTGATAACCGTGATCGCCTTAGCCGTCTTAGTTCAAGGTGGGATGTAGCAGGAGTAGGAGATTTCAATAGTGATGGAGTAGAAGACATTCTCTGGCGTGATACAAAAGGAAGTAATCAGATTTGGTTAATGAATGATCAGGGGAAAGTTCAGAGTTCTGTTGACCCAGGAAGTTATGATTCAGCTTGGGATGTAGCAGGAGTAGCAGAGTTCAACGGTGATGGAGTTGCAGATATTCTCTGGCGCGATGAAAATAATGGATCTAACCGTATTTGGTTGATGAATAATGACGGCACACGTAATCAGATCGTTGACCCTGGATCTCTTGATTCAACTTGGGACATAGTTGGAATGTAAAACATTAACATCCTCCCGACGCTGCTTTCTCAAACAGCGCGGGATCCCCTCACATTTAGGTTTTAGTAGCAACCATGGAGAAAAGCAGGGCTGTATCTACTCCCTAAACACAAAAATCATAGCCAAATTAACTAATGCCAGAAATATGTACAGAAACTACATTTTTAATTTCTGGGCAATGGGTTTTAATAGCTTGTTCCACACCGTCTTTCATGGTTAATGTGGAAGCAGGACAGTTACTACAATTTCCCACTAACTTGACCTCTACGGTATCGGGCAATTTTATCCCAACTAACTCCACATCACCATTATGGCTTTGCAAACCTGGGCGAACTTCATCCAATGCTTGTTGAATCCTAATTTCTAAAGGTGGTGTGGGTGGTTTAACTAATTCGTGGTAACGCAATAAACCATAAACTACCTCATCTTGCACCGCTTCACGCAGTGCTGGCATAGATTCTTTTTTCACACTACGAATTAATCTAGTCAAAGCTTCTTTGTGTAATGCTTCAATAGCATTTTTCAATCCCTCAACTACTAACTTTTGATTTTCATCCCAATGAGCGATCGTCTGTTCAAAGTGGGTAATATCAGAGACCAGAGCTTCTAGACTCACAGACTCTGGCAAAGGAATTTTAGCTTGAGTCATATCAGTTATTAGTTATTAGTTATCGGTTATCAATTATCAGTTATTAATTATTAGTTATCAATTATATTATGTCCGGAGCATCGCTTCTCAAAAAACTTTCTCCCATAATTGCCAATTCTATCTTTGTGCTGAGAGCAACAGAATATCCTGCCAAAATTTTCCAAGGTGTAAGCATTCAACCGGACATAATATTCTTCTCCTGGGTAGGAAATTCCTTTTTCGTGTTCTGTAGAGAAACAGTGCCTCCAACTGAAGCCGGAGGCAACAAAATCAGAAGTTTCTTTTTTTATCCTCTTGAAATAAGAAGCTATTAATCTTATTTATTAATCATTTGAGCTTTTTATTTCAACTTCATATCTTTGAGTAAAAATGGCATAAGAATTCCAGTTCCTAGACTAGAAATGATAATTGGCAAGAACAATGTTGTCTCCATTTGTGCCATTACTATTAACAGTAAAGCACCAACTGTAGTTGCCAAAACTACTTGTTTAATAAAGTCAAGTGGATCTCGTAGCAGTTTACCCTTGAGTAACAACTTGACACTATACAAACCTATTTCTAACATAAAAATCAACTCCTATTCAAAATCATTTTTTTGAAACTAAACAAATTTCAAAATTGTCAAACCCACAATAACTGCAGGAATGACACCAGCAGGACCAAACAAACCACCAATAGTAGCAGCTAGACCATAACCTAAGTCTTTTCCTGCTAACCATATTCCACCAATAGCACCAGCAAGAATTGAAATTAAGCTAGCAACTGCCAGCCAAAATATAGCAGTCAGTATTGTAATTTCTCCTGTAGCCAAGTTACTCAAAAAAACATGAAAGCTTGGCATTACCTCCAAGTTTGCCATCAGAGTATTAGTAGTCGTAAGTAAATAAGTCATTTTTCTTCTCCTAATTATCTTGAAACATACTATTTTCTACAAGTTATACCAATTGACTTTTAAGGTGTTAGGTTTTAGGCTTTAGATTTAAAAGTTAACAAGTTGATCACATCAGGGTTTAGGCAAATTCACTTTTACGCCATTTTTAGAGGCTTTCTGGTATTCGCCCTCACGCTCATGTAGTGGCCTTTGCGTAAGTTCCGAATATCTTATTACTAAATAAATTTATTTTGCTGCTTCATACATTTATTTTGCTTCGTTAAATCTCAATAACTGTTGACTTCAATCATTTTCTATCTTTAGTGTTAACCACCAAGCCTAAAACCACTAAACTAACTAACTATCTTTGCTCTTTACGACTAAACCAGCAAACATACTAAAACTTAAAATATTTGGGAGCGCTAATAGTCAGCTAGTAAATTAAACTTTACACAACAACAATTCAGCTTCCACTTCTGCCAATGCTTCCAAAACTACTGATGCTTTTTCCATCTCCCTATACCGAGAAAAAATTTCTTGAGCTTCCCCATAGAGATTTTTGGCCTCAAGTAAATTATGATAATTTCCGGCTTCTGGCTTTTCTGGGTTATCAGGTAAATTATATAGCAGATTTGCTTTATTAGAGATAGTTGTCGCATACTCTAATGGTGTATCTTTAGCAGTACGAACTTTTAGAGCTTCATTGTAAGCACTCAAAGCCCGCAAATTATTATCTATCGGATGGAGACTAGGGAGATATTGTAAAGCATTAGCCAAGTTATTTTGCAACATCGCGTATTCTTTAGGATGTTCGATCAGGTTAATTGCTCTTAATGCCCCCTCAAATGACTGTACAGCCATTGCTTGTCCCATACCTTCTTTTTCTGGATCTAAAGTCATAGAAAGGTAAGCGATCGCTATATTATTCTGCAATATGGCATATTCTTGGGGATATTTGTCCACTGTAAATACTGACAATGCTTGTTGAGATACCTGTATTGCTTGTTGCATTGTTGCCAAATTATCAGGAACTAACCCTTGCAACACCAGCCCCAAATTCATTTCCGCTTCGGCAATTTCTTCAGGTTTTGCCTGTTCCCTTAGTGTTGTTAAAGCAGTTTCATAAGCTTCTTTTGCCTCTAATAGTAAATTAACCCCTCCTCCGGGCATTGTTCTCAAAGCTGTCGCCATTCCTACTAAGGCCCTTGCTTGCAGTAGAGTATAATTTTCTCCAGATAATTCTATAGCTTGCTGATATAAATAAATAGCATCATATAATTGTTTATAGTTCTGGGGTTTTTGTTGTAACCCATTTGCCATTTCAATCAACATTTGAATTTTTTCTAGAACATTTACAGACTCTGATTCTATAGCATTCAAAGCCGCTTTTACCGTCGTATCACTAATAGTTTGCAGCACAATTTTACAGAAATTAGTATTTTCAACAAAAAAAATTGACAAGAAAAATATTCTTTTGAACTATCTAATATATTTTGCTTAAATTTTACTTAATTTAATTAATTCAATTTAATTAATATTTTCATAGTTCATGTTTTCTTTAATACTTAAATACTGAGTTTTAGCTATTAATAAATCAATCACAAATCGGGTGAGCAATGGAAAAATTTCCAGAATAAATAGTAATCTTTATTAACCCACCCTCAAAGGATAATTTAAATTTTTTACAACTTTAATATTGTTCAAATTTTGGCTGGGAATGCCATTTCTTTAGAACTACGTTCAAGACTAATCATATTAGTAATAGATTCTGGTAATTCCTGCAAATTATCTGTATCTTCAGAACTACTTAAAGGAGATACAAAAGTATAACAAGGGTCACATTCACCAGTATCATAAACCTGAAGAATCCAATAGTCAGGACATCCTTTTATCCCAACTTCAACAATATACCAACTAGATTCTTGTTTAGCATACCTAATAGTAAACCAATCTTTTTCAGTCTGGGGAATTTCCCAATCATTAATCAAAAAATCAATTGCTAAATTTTCTGCTTCTTTTTGAGAAAACATAACATTAACTATCTATTTACTGAGCAGGAGCTTGAGAAGCATTTGGGTCAGGATAAAACCCTAATTGTTTTGCTAATTCACGAGCAAGATGGAATAAAAATTTAGCTCCATCTTGATTTCCATGATGAATTTGGGCTTGACCTACTTCCATTAAAACGGAAATAAAATCTGCATCAACTAATTCAATATTTTCATCTAAAATATCAGGTTCTTTCCCATTTGGGCACTTCGCTAATTTATCAATTAATTCAAAATATTGCTCTTGTCTTTGTTGATCCATGATAATTTCCGTCCTTAGTATTAATTTTTTTTTGAGATTATCAAATACTTTGTATATTTTGGCGTAGTTTCTCCTACCTTTTACTCTCAAAACTGTTGACAATTTCTTGAAAAACCTTTTCAGAAGAACACTGAACAACAGGGGAAAGTTCTAGACCAAAATCTAAATTTTCAGCTTCTATTAAATAGACAGTTACATCCTCAGGAAAATCTTCCCGAAAAATTTTTCTACCTACCGCCAGAGCATTATCCCAACGAAAATCATGCAAACTATAACTAGGTTCTGGCAATGCTTCCAACTCCGAACTAGGAACTTTAAAGACTGCACCTGGTTCCGAACCTGTCGCACTAGCATCCACAATAATTAGTCGCTGAGTTCCCCGTGCTTGAAACATCACTTCCATTCCAGCAGTACCGCAGTCATAAACTTGGACATTAGGAAGGGGATGTGTACTCAAATATTGTTGCAAGCGTTGAGCAATAATTACTCCTACCCCATCATCACTACGGTTAAAATTACCGCAACCGATAATTGTCAACATCAACATTATCTATTTGTTAAATAGGGGTTTAGATTTTCTGAAAGCTAGATAAAATCTAGTTTATTGACTTCACATCCTTAACAATAACCCATTTTTTCAACCAGTTTTGTAACCTAGTAACATATAGTTTTAATTTAAGTCAAAAGTTACAAGTCAAAAGTCAAAAGTTATAATTTACAAGTTAGAAGTTATAAGTTACAAGTTACAAGTTACAAACTATATCATGTCCGAATAATTAGTGATCAAAAAACTAACGGCCGTAAGTGCAAATTCTATCCTTTTGTTGAAAATATCATTTGTAAAAGCTTTCTGGTATTAGCCCTCACCCTCATGTAGTACTCGTGGCTAACTCCTGATAATATTACAAGCTACAAATTACAAGTTAAAAATTAAAAGGTTCTGGTTCTACTAATTCTCTAGCATATATAGCGCTTATACATAAGTCCTAACTAAAATACTAATTCACATCATTAATATTCTCAATAGTTTTTGGATATCTAATATTAACAGAACTTACCCATAACAACCATATATAATGAGTAGCCCTTAACTTCTACAAACATTGTATAATCTTACCTTATGGCGTAAGTCCTGATTAAAAAACCATACTGAAGTAATATCTAAGAAGTCCGGAACCGCGCTAGCTCTTCTCCTGTCTTAGCATCATGAGCATGAACTGTACACACCAAACAAGAATCAAAAGAGCGAGCAACATGACCGACTTCCACCGGATCATTCACGTCAGCAATAGGAATACCAACTAACGCTTCCTCAATAGGTCCACGCACCCCTTGACCATCACGAGGTCCTACATTCCAAGTAGTCGGTGCAATAATTTGATAATTATTAATCTTACCCCCTTCTATTTCCACCCAATGACAGAGAGAACCACGACTAGCATTAGTAGCACCCCAACCACGACCATCTTTTTCTTGAGGCTTAATATACCAAGGATCGCGCAAATTAAACTCCCGCAAACAATGTTCTGTTTGACGATACAACTTAGTTAATTCGTGCATTCGGGCAAACACACGTAAATGTACGCTCGGTCCGCCCATTTTCTTGAACATATCCAAAACTAAACCATCTTTATGCTGCCAACTTTCCCCATGGTCGCCACCTGCTATTAGTTCCCGTGCCAAAGCCCCAACTTCCATCCGACCTAAGTCTTTGTGAGATACAGCAGTTGACCAAGAATAAGCACCATCAAAGTCAAGGTCATTATTACGAATAGGTGCAGTATTCCGGTCAAAAGGATGTATATTCTCATCACCCTCATTATACCATGCGTGGCTAGTATTCTCCCGGGTAAAAGTATGCTCCATCAATTGATGAATATCTGTAGTGCTATCATAGACACCACTTTTCATAATCATAGCAGCATTCCGACCTTCAATAGTCGGGTGTTGATATTTGTCTTCGTGAGGCAAATACCCCCAACTCATATATTTACCAACACCAGCTCCAATTTTATCCAAACCAATATTCAGACCCATGCGCCAGTAGAAACCAAGGTCTGAACTGGCATGATGAGGATTTTCATCTAACCATTCCAGAAAATCTTCATAAGTTTGGATTTTTTCAAACCTCTCAATGGAACAACCTAACCATAACGGTTCTAACCAGTTAGTGCGGAAATATTCCAACATTCCCCAGGCGCGGGTCACATCGGTGAGAGTGGGAGCACACATAACACCACCAGGAACCATGAAACTAGAGTGAGGCCATTGACCACCAAATAGAGCATATATTTCTACGGGTTTTGCTGCTACAGTAATACCTGGTTCATAGGATGTACCTGTGAATGCTGTAAAACGCTTGCAAGCTTCTTCGTAGAAAGGACTATTTTGGTATTTTTTGTTTGTTAAGTCGATGGCGTATAACCCATAAAAGTAGCGTGGATGACTTTGAAGTGTTTCCACTAGTTGACCAAGGTTACGAGCCAAGATCGCGTTACGGGGTACTTCCGTTTGCCAAGCCGTATCTAATGCCCAGGAAGCACAGGTGAGGTGAGAAGCACCACAAATTCCACAAATTCTGGGAGTGACGATGAGGCCAGCTTTAGGGTCTTTGCCTTTGAGGATGACTTCAAAACCTCGAAACATTTGAGCTTGAGTCCAAGCGTTGCTTACATATCCGTCTTGAATATCAACTCTTACATCTAGGTCGCCTTCAACCCTACCCACGGGGGAAATGTCTAATGTTTGTACTTTAGTTTGAACCATTTTTTGTTAAACCTCCAGAATAATACAGTTATTAGTCATCACTCATAATTTATCAGTAGCTACAGTCTGTTTTGGTTAGGTTTTGCTACGCAACATGAAAAGCGCCAGCACAACCCAACAACTTGCTGATACCTGAATATGATTTGTATTTGTTGGCAATTCTCAGATCAAGTTGGCTTTTACCATGACTTGATATTCTCTCAACCCTAGTCTATGAGACAGCGCAAGTTTCCCATCCATCAAATAAAAAAAATGGAATACATAATTAAGTCATCCCAAAGATGACTTCAGCTAAAAGCAAAAAAATTCAATCTTTGGCAAACCATCAGCTCTAAAGTTATTTGTGTGGTAATGTCTACCGCCAAGAAATTTATTTCTTGAGGAGCAGCAGAACTCATAAAGTATTAAGACCTTACGCAAAAACCAGGTTATGAGACAAAATTTAGTGAGAATTAACAACAATAATGAGAGTAATAAACCCGGTTCCTTATTTAGGTGCCTAATATCACTTCCAGTTGAATTGTTAGAATTAAAGCTTATAGTAAGGTTTTAGCCCTAAACTAGATATTTCAAGGGCTAAAGTTTGACGACAAACTACATACTTTTTGATCACTTTGATCACTAGTTATCTGGATATGATATAACTCCTAATTATGTTGGGTTTTGTTTCTTTAACCAAACTACAAATTTTAAACTGTAAAGAAATCTTCCTCTGCCCATGCTGGCGTTGAATTTTTAGCAACCATAGTCAATACAGCATAATCTTTACGGTTAACTCCTGTTGGTAATTCTTTAGGCACTCCCATAACTGTTTGAGTTGTAAATACTGTTCCAGGCATAAGATCCTGGAATGGAAATTCTGGTTCCGTGCAACCTAAACATGGCATCCCCGCTCGAGTTTTAGAAGAAACTCGGTTCCACAAAATGCGGTTACAGGAAGAACGAGTCATCGGTCCGCGACAACCTAAATCATAAAATAGACATCCTTGACGTTGCCCAAAATCTGAGGTTGAAGCTTTGTAAGCAAAGTGAACGTTGCGAGTACAACCTGTTTGAGTGAAGCTTTTGAAAAATGTTTCAGGGCGGTGAAATTCGTCTAAGGTAATGTCATTAAGTCTGCCAGTGGCTACTGCTACCAATATTTGCGAAATCCAATCTGGGTGTGCAGGGCAACCAGGAATGTTGATCACAGGATATCCAGCTTGGCTTTTGAAGTCTTCTCCTAAAAATCCACCTTTTTTCCGTCTCAGAAATTGTAAACCTTCAGACTCACTGGGGTTTGGTGCCATTGCCGGAATACCGCCATAAGTAGCGCAGTCTCCTACCGCAACAACGAAACTGGCAATTTCTGCTAATTCTTTTACCCAGTTTTTCATTGGCCGATCGGCAAAACGGTTCCAATCTCCCATACCATTTGGTGCGTTAATTACTGTTCCTTCGTATACTAAAATATCTAATTGTATTTTTCCGGAAATACAATCTTTTAATAATTGTTGAACATTTGTACCAAGTTCTATTCCTAGGGAAGGATGCCAAAGTACATTAATGCCGAAGTCTGTAATTAAATCACAAATATTTGGTTCTTCAGCATTGAGAAATGATATGGTATTGCCAGAACAAGCTCCACCTTGAAGCCACAGTAGATTTATCATTCTCTCTAATTCTCCTCTCTGTTATCTGAGGTTGAGATGGGATTCACGAGAGAATTTGTTGCACCCTAATTCAACCTATATACATATAATTATAGAGGATTGATAATAATAATTTTGTATTTATTTACGATTTTTTTTATTTTTAATTAATTGTTATTTTTGTCTAAAAATTTGTTATTTTTGATACTTTAGTTTAAATATTTATTGGTAAGAAAGTCTTCAATAAAATCTCAAATAAAAAAAAATATAGCACTTACCGCTGTTATGATATAATATGTATATTATCAAAGTAGTAATTTTCGTAACTCTTTGAGAATCCCTACAGCTTCTAGATAATTTAGAAGAATTCCTCTGAGGCAAGCTATTAATAATAGTTCAAATTGGTAGAAAGATTTAACAGATGTATAGTATTAAAAAGTCAAACTATTATCAAACTAAGAGTTAAACAAATTAAGATGAAACGGCGAAAATTTATAGGTTATCTACAGGCAAGTTTATTGGCTGTAATGGGTATTGGTTTAACATCTAAATTTCAAAGTTCTCAAGCTCAAACAGGAGAATCTTTAACTATTAAATGGTTAGGACATACTTGCTTTTTGTTTGAAGGCGAAGGTACTAAAGTATTAGTAAATCCTTTTCGTCAAATAGGTTGTACCACAGGATATCGAGACCCAAAAGTAGATACAGATTTAATTTTAATTAGCAGTAGATTATTAGATGAAGGAGTGGTAGAAGGTTTTACAAGTAATCCTCCACCAATGTTGTTATTCGAATCTGGAGTTTATCAGGTTAATGGTCAACAAATTCAAGGAATTCGCACTGTTAAAGACAGAGAGGGTGGACGCAGGTTCGGCACTAATGTTGCTTGGTTATGGAAACAGGCAGGAATTAAGATTTTGCATTTGGGGGGATTAGCTAGTCCTATTGGTATAGAAGAACGAATTTTGATTGGTCGCCCAGATTTACTACTAATTCCTGTGGGTGGTGGCCCAAAAGCTTACACCCCTTTGGAAGCAAAGCAGGTATTGGAAGTGCTAAAACCTAGAATTGTGATTCCTACCCACTATAAAACTGAAGCTGCTGATGAAACTAGCTGCGATATTGCTCCTTTGGAAGATTTTCTCACTTTGATGGAGGGAACTTCTCTTAGAGTTCTAAATCAGGATACTATTTCTATTGCAAAAGCTGATTTACCTCAGGAAGGTTTATTAATAGAAGTTTTAAGTTACAAATTTGATCAATTATAGCAGTTGAAGCGTAGCCCGCGGATATTGCTAAATCTGGAAGCTCACCCAAAGATTACTTTTTTCTCTTCCCAATTTTTAAGACTCCCCTATCTAAATACCATTTCTCAAAAACTTTTCAACCTGGGCTTTTGAGTAGCTTTAGGGACCTTTCATTCAATGTCATTAGTCGAGGGGAGTCCGACAGAAGTAGGGCTTGCTGAAATTTGTCTTATGGGTGAGGTTAGGAGGTATGGAATTAGTAAATCATGATAAATGCACTACTTTTATCTCCATCATAATTACTTTTTTTTTTAGATAGGAATCAGTGGAAAAATATCAAGATATTAATGATAAGTTTAGTGTGGAAAAAAGAGCATTACCTATTGGTTAAAGAATTATCATCAAAAACATTTATACTTTCCATTTCGACAAAGAAAGATAACCTAAATCATTTGAGGACAGGAAATAGGTATTGGTTCTAGAATATTTTCTTTTTGATAACGTGAAATCACTCTTATAATCAAGTTTAAACTAACTCGAAAACCCTGAGCAATAACTCTATAGTAACTTTCACCTTTAGTATATGTTTCTAAAATTTTTTCCCTCAAGTCCATAAAATAGGGTTTCGTCTAACTACTTGTTAGTTTTTTCTATTTGATAAAAATTTATTCTACCTTTGTGAAAACCGCCATAATTTATTTTAAAAGTAATATTTATCTAAAAAAAACTAATTATAGTATTAATAATTCAATATAATAGTACGCTATACATAGCATATCTGCGTAATTTCTGAATTAATTATATGCTCCTAATTTCCGGCAAAATATTTAACTCTGTTGCTGGCTTTGTTTTTTCCAGTTAATTTTTAGTACTTGACCTACTTTCAACAATAGAAATCCCAAACTTTGATCAGTTTCTGCATAGTTAGCATTAAGTTAAATTGATTTTTTAGCAGAGGCGATCGCTTCATTTAACCCGCCAATTTTTTTTCATAAAAATACCTCATTTGTAATGACAAACTGTAAAATAGTGGTCTATCTACAAAGAAACTTCATAGTTAATTATCTGCTCCTAACTTTTATCTTTTTCCAGTTAATTTTTAGAAGTAATTTCTCCTTACACTTCTAAAACATAAAACCCATTGATTCTAAACCTTGCCTAATTCTTTTAGCTTCAATAGGGTTATATTTTTCATGCAAACTAATAGCTTTCCCAAATGCTTCTAAACTTTCTGGTACTTGACCTACTTTCAACAATACAACTCCTAAATTTTGATAAGCTTCTGCATAGTTAGCATCAAGTTGAATTGCTTTTTGATAAGAGGCGATCGCTTCAGTAAACCAACCCATTTCTTTCAAAACCATACCCCTGTTGTAATGACCAACTGTAAAATTAGAGTCTATCTGCAAAGCAATTTCATAGTTAGTTTTTGCCTGCTCTAAATTTCCTTCTTCTTTCAACAAACTACCTAAATTATTGTATGCTCCTAGTTTCAACTTAGGCAAAATATTTAACTCTGTTGCTATTTGATAATGACGCTTTGCCATTTCTTTTTCTTGCTTTTGTCTATAGGCAATTCCTAAGTGGTAATGTAGCTCATACAAAACTGTTTTATCTACCTCCGAATCTTGCAAACCTCGAAACAATAATTCCATCGCTTTTTCTCTTTCATCAACTTCCAAATATAAAGCTCCCAATTTACTACAAACATAAGCATCATTAGGATAGTCTATAATAAAACTTTCCATCGCTGCCTTGGCTCTTTCGAGTTTATTTTTAGAAGTAATTTCTCCCTTTTGATAACCCTCATGTAAAATTGCTATTTCTGACAAAGAACCTATTTGCCAGTTAGATTCTTTTGCTAAAATCTCAGAAATACTATCATCAACTATGGCATGATAAGGTCGAGAAAATTTTATCCCAGGATGATTTCTAAAGAGACGAGAAACTAAAGAATATGGAGATTGTTGTGCTCCTATTTCTTCTCTAATTAAATTAATTAAAATATAGCGATCGCTCTGAATAGCTTGTCTAATATGTGGAGCTATTTTTGGTGAGAGATATTCATCAGCATCTAATACTAAAACCCAGTCACCTGTAACGTATTTCAAAGATTCATTTCTAGCTGCTGCAAAATCATTACACCATTCAAAATAATGTACTTTTGCACCAAATTCTTGAGCTATTTCTGGGGTTCGGTCCGTTGAACCCGTGTCCAAAACAACTATTTCATCTACTACATTTTTCACGCTTGCCAAACATCGTGGCAAATTTTTTTCCTCATTTTTAACAATTATGCAAAAAGTTAAATTCATATTCTAGCAATTAGCAATTAGCATTAAAATTATATCATTTTCCTTAGTATAAGTAATGAATAAAGGAATGCTTAAAGCTAGAGATAAAAACCCTATCTTAAGAGTAAGTAAAATGAGCTGTGTTATTACTTGAATTAGGGGAAACTTAAATCAGTATTAGCTTATAGCTATGGCTATATAATTTAACTTATAAAAATTGCTAAAAATAGCCCCATTCTTAGCTTTTGAATGGAGTCTATTCAAAATATTTTCATCTGTTAATAAGTATCACTCATCATAGAATCTCATACTAATTATTTGGATGGTATAATCACAGAATCGATAACATGAATTACACCATTACTGGCAAGTATATCTGGAATGATTACATTAGCGTCATCCACTTTAACACCTGCATTGGAAACTTTAACGTCTATATCATCACCTTCAACAGTTTTTACCTTTCCACTTTCTAAGTCGCCAGATGTTACCTTACCAGGAACTACATGATAAGTTAGAATTTGGATTAGTTTGTCTTTATTTTCTGGACGTAATAAATCTTCTACTAATCCTGGTGGTAAAGCTGCAAATGCTTCATCAATAGGTGCAAAGACTGTAAATGGACCTTCTCCTTGAAGCACACCTACTAAATCAGCAGCTTTTAGTGCTGCAGCTAAAGTATTGAATTTACCTGCTTCTACTGCAGTTGATACAATATCTGATTCCGCGTAAGCAATAAGTGTAGGTTGATTAACTAATTGCTGATTAGCTAATGCGGGTAAACTATAAAAAGCGCTAGTAAAGATTAACCCTAAAGTAGCACAGATTAATCCTAATATCTTGACAGGCTTTTTGAAGAAGAGATTCAGAAGATTTTGGCCGTTCATACTTTTATTATTTTGTTAGATGTTCTATTAATAAATAATAGTACAAAAATATGATTTAAACAATATTTAGATAACGGTAATCATTAGTATTAATAATATCTAAAAAAAACAAAACTTATATACCATATATAGTTGTTGAAAAACTATAACAGTATCTTTTTTTTGTTAAGACAAACATAAGTATTTAGAGGCAATAGAAAAATTTCCTAACCTTACTGAGTAGAGCTATAAACTGATATTAAAAAATTTTAAAATAGTCAATAATTATAGCACTATTTATTTTGATTAGGACAATAAACTTGGGGTTTTAAGTTGACACAAAATTCTAGAAAATTGACAGAAGAATTTTCTAATATATTTGGGTATTATTTCTATCCCTAATAAAACAATTTTTTAGGATTAATGATAGCTAATTAGAAGTAAAATAAAGTACAAATAAATCTCTAGTTAATGAGAATGAAAACTGTAATTATATTACTCCAAATATTCTGAATTACTTCGGGTTATCAATTACCCAAAGTAAAGCTAGCAAGTAAGAAAAAAAGAATTAATTCTCCTAAAACTTGCTACCTAAACATTTATTCCATAAGTAGATAGGCGTTAAAATTTGTCCATATATAACAAAATATAAATTTGCCTCTAATCAAATGTCAGTCCTAGCTTAGAGTTAGTTTACAAAACTTAACTATATTAAGTCTTTTTATGGACACTTATTTATAAACCTTAAAACTTAATTATTAGGTGGTATTATAACTGTATCAATTACGTGAATTACACCATTACTTGCAGGTACGTCTGCTTTGATCACTTTAGCATCATCAACCTTCACCCCTGTACCAGAAATTTTCACGTTTACTTTACTACCTTCAACAGTTTTTACCATTCCAGGCTCTAAGTTACTAGACATTAACTTACCTCCAACTACATGATAAGTTAGAATTTTGATTAGTTGGTCTTTGTTTTCTGGCATTAGTAACTTTTCTACTGTTCCTTTTGGTAGAGCTGCAAATGCTTCATCAGTAGGTGCAAATACTGTAAATGGACCTTTTCCTTGAAGTACTTCTACTAAACCAGCAGCTTTTAGTGCTGCAGCTAAAGTATTGAATTGTCCTGCTTCTACTGCAGTTGTCACAATATCCTTAGATTTAGAATGAGAGTGAGAGCCGGCAACTTGTAACGGTTGGTTAACTACTCCCTGTTTAGAAGATTTTTGAAGGCAGTTTGCTACTGCAGGTAGACTGAAGCTAGCACTAACTCCTATTAGTCCTAAGATAGCCGCCTTTTTAATGACAGTTAAACCGTTTTGACTCTTCATTATTAAGTTTCCTGTTTTTTTATTAACTATTGTAAAGTTACTAACAGTATTTTAACAAAGTTTTGATAACTGTCAATATAGTTAAAAATCAAAAAAAATTTTTTGATTTTTAATTACTTCAAGGAATATGAACATTTGGAGATATAGGACTAAGAGTAAACGATGAATTCTATAGTATTTCCATTTGAGATGTAAATCTACATTCAGGTTGTTTAGGAGAAAAAAAGTGCTGAAGGCAAAAACTCTATGTCTTTGTGTTTACAACTATTTAATCCTGTTTCCCCTTCTTTAAGGTTGTCCGTTACCTCAAAGCTTTTCCCTTTTTAATAACACTCCGTTTTCAGATCTAACCTTCTTGCTAGCTCTAGCTAAGTTAATATTAGTTATTCTTCTGTTCACTCGGGTAAGGGGAAAAAAATCTGAAAGTATTTATAAATAAACACTTTAGCCTTTTGTAAATGTTTAAACCTAACACCTAAAACCTAAAATCTCTCACGGGGTGACAAGCCAGTTGGAAGATAGAATAGATATATCAAAAAATTTACAGGTTAAGCTGAATAATAATTTAAGTCAAACTGCTGTAAGTAAATTAATATTATAAATTAATATCACTTTTTAGCCCTATTTGCACCACATTGATATCTACTATTTTTGTTCCTGAATAGTAGTTATTATTTGATTTTTAAATGTATAGTTTTTATTTTTTTCCAGAATAATATTTTTTTTGCTTGTTATCGTTATCTAGCCTATTTCTATTTTTTTTGTGCTATCTAAAATTAATTCTTATTTTGTTAAAAATTCTTGTATCCATAAATATTGATCTTCTTTTTCTTTTTCTCATAATTACTCTAATCAACTTAGTGGCAATAATTATCTCAGTATATCTACAAAAAAATGAAAGACATTGTTAGCAGTATATTCACTTACTTCAAAGTTAATTTCTATTCTTTGACTTGATTTTAAACCTAAAATAAAATAGTACTGCTATTTGAAAGGTGGTAACTCTAAAGATATTTTCCCCAAAAAACCCTTACGAAAATCATCCAAAATTCGTCTTGAAGTCCGTTCAACATCTCCTTGATAAATTTGATTTGCTAACTCATGCAAATAACTCTCACCCGTATAATTATGAGCTTCTAATTGATAACGATATTTCAAACAAGAAGTAGATACAAAACCATTACTATCAGTTTCCAAAAAAGTTAAAAAATCAATCATACTAGCAGCAACTTGCTGATTATCATAAGCCGCATCCCCGATATCCTCACAAATTGCCAACTTAATTGCATCCTCCCTATTTTTAATTTGACTAGGAATTACACCAGGAGCATCTAACAATTCAATCTCATCAGAAATGCGTACCCATCTTAATTGCTTAGTAACACCAGGACGCCTAGCACTTTCAACAACCTTTCTCTTTAACAGTCTATTAATTAGAGCCGACTTTCCCACATTAGGAAAACCAATTACCACAGCACGTACAGGCCGAGGTAACATTCCGCGATCGCGCCGTCTAAGATTAACAGCACGACCAGCCTCCCGTACTGCCTTGGCCAAATTCTTCACTCCATCGCCCAACTGAGCATTAGTAAAATAAGGCATTTCCCCATTAGCTTCAAACCATTCAGTCCAAATTTTCATAACTTCTGAGGAAATCATATCTATACGGTTAATGACTAAAACTTGTGCCTTACTCCCTACCCATTCAGAAACCTGGGGGTGGCGAGTAGCAAGTGGAATACGGGCATCTCGAACTTCTAAAACCACATCAACCCGTTTCAGTTGTTCTTTAAGATTTCGTTCAGCCTTAGCAATATGGCCTGGATACCATTGAATAGTCATGAGGGAAAATTAAAATTGGTGAAAATCAAAATTTAAGAGAGCTAATAAAGTAAGTGGTGGGGGCAAAATGCTCCCCATAGTGAGGAAGACCTAATGGTTATTAATATAGCAGTTGCCAGGACAGTTAAGAAATTATCATCACTCCCAAATATAGTTTCTGCTGGGAACTTAATATCTAATTCTGACTTTTGACTATTGTGCTATAGCATCTTCCTCGGTTTTATGAAGAAAACCGTCAGTTGATCAACACTTCATTAATTAATTAGTACAAATAACTAAGGCACAACTAAAATAGGACAAGGAGAAAGATTAATAATTCGGTTACTAATACTATCATTATTCCCTCCATCACTTAAACCAGTACCTCGACAACCAATAACAATTAAATCAGCTTCAATTTCATCAGCTACATCACAGATAGTAAAAGCCGGATGACCTTCTTTTTGGAGAGTTTCGGGCTCAATACCTTGCTGGGTAAATATAGATTTGGTCTCCTCTAATAGTTGATTAACTGTTTCTGAGGAAGTCATTTCTGGGTGAAATGGCTTTTGGCCTTCCGAAACAACTTCTACCACTGATACTAACACCAAGCGAGACTGATATGTTTTGACTATATTTATCACTTTATCCCCAGCCTCACGAGCCTCTCGACTAAGGTCCACAGGAAAAAGAACTGTTTTAAACATAAGCAATGTATTTGGGTTTTTAACTATTATCTATAAATCTAGTATTGTCCATAATAATCTTCAATTATCTATTATTCTGGCAGCTTGTGGACTGGATAACACCCACCTTAATAGAGATGAAACAGTGACAGAAATTGGCCAAAAATCAAATAATAATTTTTTTAGATTTCTAAGAATGACACGGACTCCGATAAAATGTTTACCGTGAACGAATACTTTCATCTAATTTTATCTGTTTATGGACTAATAATCTGGCCATAGATGGACATATATTTTAAGATAAATACTAGGAGATTAATTCTGTGACAAAAAAAACTGTAGCAAGTTTATCAAAATCTGACTTATCTGGCAAAAAGGTACTTATGCGGGCTGATTTTAATGTACCTGTTGATAATGGTAGTATTACAGACGATACTAGAATTCGGGCAGCTCTTCCCACAATTCAAGATTTAACTGAGAAAGGTGCAAAAGTTATCTTGACTAGTCATTTTGGACGGCCAAAGGGAAAGGTTAATGAAAAGATGCGTCTGACTCTTGTGGGGGAGAGACTCTCTGAAGTATTGGGTAAAGAAGTTAAAAAGTGTGACGACTGCATTGGTGATGAAGTAACTTCTACTGTGGCGGAAATGAAAGATGGTGATGTAGTTTTGCTAGAAAATGTTCGCTTCTACTCTGGAGAGGAGGGGAATGATCCAGAGTTTGCCAAACAACTTGCTTCTGTGGCAGATTTATATGTGAATGATGCTTTTGGAACTGCTCATCGTGCTCATGCTTCGACTGAGGGCGTGACTAAATATTTGAGTCCTTCTGTTGCTGGTTATTTAATTGAACAGGAACTAAAATTCCTCCAAGGTGCAATTGATAGTCCTCAAAAACCTTTAGCTGCAATTATTGGTGGTTCTAAGGTTTCTAGTAAAATTGGTGTAATAGAAGCTTTGTTGGATAAGTGTGATAAGTTGCTCTTGGGTGGTGGTATGATTTTCACTTTCTACAAAGCTCGTGGTTTAAGTGTGGGTAAGTCTCTGGTTGAGGAAGATAAGATAGAATTGGCAAAGTCTTTGGAAGCTAAGGCAAAAGAGAAAGGTGTAACAATGTTGTTACCTACTGATGTGGTTGTAGCTGATAAGTTTGACCCAGAGGCGAATACTCAAACTGTTAGTATTGAAGCTATTCCGGATGGTTGGATGGGTTTGGATATCGGACCTGAGTCTGCAAAGGTTTTTCAAGATGCTTTAGCAGACTGTAAAACTGTAATTTGGAATGGTCCGATGGGGGTATTTGAGATGGAGAAATTTGCTAAAGGTACTGAAGCGATCGCTCAGACTCTTGCTGATAAGCAGGATGCTATTACTATTATTGGTGGTGGTGACTCTGTTGCTGCGGTGGAGCAGTTAGGTTTGGGTGAAAAAATGAGTCACATTTCTACTGGTGGTGGTGCTAGTTTGGAATTGTTGGAAGGTAAGAAGTTACCTGGTATTGTTGCTTTAGATGATCAATAAAATATAAGTTAACTTAGGTAAGTGCTAGTTGCTTCTCTATTTTGGCTATCGAATAGGGAAGCACTCATAATAGTTTTTACTTCACGGGTCAAGATTTTTTCTCTCTCCCTTTTCTCTTTCTTTACTTATTCAGCCAGCATTTTTGGAATGCTCTCTGGTGTTTTGGGTGCAATTGAGTTTTAAAATCTAGTGACATAACAGAAATAATGGGAAATTATAGAAACTATACTAAACTATAAACAATAGTTATAAATTTTTGTACTAACCTCAGTGACTGGACATAAGTCAAGTGCCAATACAGCAATTTTCTTTCTATGTACTTTCGGAAATTAGAAGATAAAATTTCTCAATAAAAACTTGAAAAATATATTGAATTGTGATATAATAAAAATTTAGGGTTAAATTCAGTTAGTAGCATTTACATAATTTATCACTTGTGAAAGTCACTATTTTCTAGAGAGAATTAGTTAAAATCATCATAGGCTTTCAATAGTAGAACTGAATTTTCTATAAATTAATTCTAAAAAAGGATTAAATTTATTAAGAATAAATTGCAATATAATTAAAATTGCCCAAGTAGTATGAGGTAATTACTTATACCTACTTACCAAAAATAGCTTAAGGGGAAAATGGAAAATGACAATTACTAGACGAGTATTTCTAGGAACAGGGACAGCAATAGCAACAGTGGCGATCGCTGAACTGGGAAAAAGCAATCGAGGATTAGCTCAAAGCGGTGCAATTAATCTCTATTCTTCTCGCCACTACGATACTGACCAAGCTCTTTACGACAGTTTTACTAAAAAAACTGGTTTGAAAGTTAATTTAATTGAAGGTAAAGGAGATAAGTTAATCGAACGAATTAAAAGTGAGGGAGCTAATAGTCCAGCAGATGTGTTTATGACAGTTGATGCAGGTCGTCTGTGGCGTGCTCAAGAAGCTGGAATTTTGCAACCTATTTCTTCCTCTACTCTTAATAATAAAATTCCAGCTAACCTCCGCAGCCCGGAAAAATTATGGTTTGGTTTCTCCAAACGGGCGAGGGTAATTATGTATAATAAAAATAAGGTTCAACCTTCTGAGCTATCAACTTATGAAGATTTAGCTCAAAACAAATGGAAAGGGAAAATTGTAATCCGCTCTTCTAGCAATATTTACAACCAATCTCTAATAGCATCTTTAATCGAAATTCACGGAATGTCAGATGCCGAAGGTTGGGCAAAAGGTTTTGTTCGTAACTTTGCCAGACCTCCAGAAGGAAATGATACTGCTCAAATAAAGGCTGTTGCGGCTGGCATTGGTGATATTGGTCTTGCCAATAGCTACTACTTAGCGCGTTTGAAAAGATCTTCTAAACCAGAAGATCAAGCAGTTGCAGACAAAGTTGGTATGTTTTTCCCAAACCAAAATGGGCGTGGTACCCATGTTAATATTAGTGGTGGTGGTGTAGTTAAAAATGCTCCAAATAAAGAAGGTGCTATTAAGTTTCTTGAATATTTAGTCAGTCCAGAAGCTCAAAAAATCTTCTCTGAGGGTAATAACGAATATCCTGTAGTTGCAGGTGTACCTATTGCTAGCGTTTTGAAACCCTTTGGTAGTTTCAAAAATGATTCTACCAATGTTTCTGTTTATGGTAAGTTGAATGCTGACGCGATTAAATTAATGGATCGTGTAGGCTGGAAGTAAATAAACTTTGTGGGTTTGGAGGCTAAACTCCCACCCATATAAAAAATCCTAATTTCGACTAGCTAAAACTATAGCTATGGGTGTTGTTATGGATGGATTAGATTTATACTTCATGATTCTTTCCTATTGATAACAGTAAGAAAATGGCGGGCAGCATGAAGTATTCATACTACTTCAATACAGTTATCTTGGGTGAGATAAAAATTAAGTGTTTGTTAAACCCCTTGACTGCCCGCTTCCAGAAAATAGCTAAACTAGCATTTTGGGCATTGGTGAGTTGAGCTATGAACGATAAGGAACAGGA
>ENA-UENX01000374-UENX01000374.1-marine-metagenome-genome-assembly--contig:-NODE-374-length-20780-cov-3.596665_pt1 | contig 20780 bp, 16 predicted proteins | sample MGYA00237875_ERZ529327 | MGnify/ENA primary metagenome ERZ529327 (study PRJEB26372, sample SAMN05368347) | marine metagenome | biome: cultured habitat; feature: ocean water; material: water; isolation... | reverse complement strand
ACTAAATTGCTGATTCTCAGTTTGAATAAATTTGAAACATGCTCTAAATTATGGTACACTCACTAAGCGAACAAAGTAGGTAAGCCCTATCTTTGCGCCATAGAATAAAGTGCAGATATGTCAGCGCCCGAAGCTAAACCTTTGCTACAGCAAGCCTCTGAATATGTGAAAGAAGGGATTCAACCACTAGTCATTAGATGGCGAGCCTTTCGTATGAAGTACCCTAGATGGGCACTTACCTTCAAAATAGGCTTAGGCCTTGGTCTAACCGGATTTCTTTTTGTACTCGGATTAGTCTTATCCATCTACTGGGGCTATCTAGGCCCACTTCCCGATTATGCTGAACTTCGTAATATCCAAAACAATACGGCATCCGAAATCTACGGGGACAATGATGTTCTCCTCGGAAAATTCTTTAAGGAAAATCGGATCAATGCAGATTTTGAAGAGATCTCACCTAATGTAATCAATGCCTTGGTAGCTACTGAAGATGCCCGATTTTTCGAGCATGCAGGGATTGATATGAGAGCCTGGATGCGGGTACTGTTCAAATCTATCTTGCTATTCAATGAATCATCGGGAGGGGGAAGTACATTGAGTCAGCAGCTGGCTAAGAACATATACCCTCGAAGATCATACGCAGTTCTATCTACTCCCGTCAATAAGATTCGGGAAATGTTTACTGCTCGAAGATTGGAGAACATCTACACGAAGGAAGATTTGCTACGGCTGTACCTAAATACAGTGCCTTTTAGCGAAAACATCTTTGGTATCAAAGTGGCGGCACAGCGTTTCTTCAAGAAATCGCCAGACCAGTTAGGGGTAGAAGAGGCTGCTGTTTTGGTCGGAATGTTGAAAGGAACAACACTTTACAACCCTGTCCGAAATCCAGAGCTAGCCACCCAAAGAAGGAATGTGGTAATGGGTCAAATGGTAAAATATGAGTATCTGGATCCGGTCCTCTATGATTCCTTGAAGGCAATGCCGCTAGGCTTGCAATACTTTAGAGAGGGGAGCAATGCGGGTTTGGCTACCTATTTTCGAGACCAGGTTCGGGTGGAAGTGAATCGTATTTTAAAAGACTATCCCAAGCCAGATGGTTCAGCATACGATGTCTTTACGGATGGGTTGAAGATCTATACGAGCATAGACGCAAAACTGCAGCAATATGCAGAAGAAGCTGTAAATACTCATATGCCTATTCTACAGAAAGCCTTCTATAAAAATTGGGAGAAAAGAGGCACCCCTTGGGGTGGGAAAAAAGTACTGGACCAAGCCAAGAAAAACTCAAGACGATACAAACAACTCGCTGCTCAAGGCAAAACAGAAGAAGAGATTGATGCCATCTTTGATCAGCCATTGAGCATGCAGATTTTTAGTTGGGAAGAAGGAGATGTGGTGAAAGAAATGAGCCCTTTAGACTCCTTGAAGTACTACCTAACGATCATCAATACGGGCTTCCTTGCCATGGAACCCCATACGGGCTTGATCCGAGCTTGGGTTGGGGGAATTAACCATAAGTATTTCCAATACGACCATGTGCGATCGCGCAGACAAGTGGGTTCTATCTTCAAACCCATCGTCTACGCTCAAGCCTTGCGCAATGGCATGTTACCCTGCGAATATACTTACAACCGCCAAGTCGTATATACCGATTATAATGACTGGCAGCCCCGTAATGCCGACGGCAACTACGAAGGTGTATACTCCATGGAGGGCGCCCTTAGTCACTCCGTCAATACTGTGACCGTGGAGATCATGCGCCGAGGCGGCCTAGATTCCACCCGTCTACTAGCTCGGGACATGGGCATTAGCGCTAACATTCCCGAAGGTCCAGCCATTTCCCTCGGTGCCGTAGATGCCTCCCTGGAAGAGATGGTTACCGTTTATAGCACCTTTGCCAATCGAGGTGTGCGGCCCAATCTACATTACTTGGATCGAATCGAAACCAGCGATGGCTATGTCATTGCTGAATTCGACCGACCGAACCCTAAAAACTTCAGCCGCGTACTCGCCGAAGAGGATGCTGATGTCATGATCAAAATGATGGAGTCCGTGATCGATAGCGGTACTGCGAAGCGGGTCCACTATCGCTATGGCATCTATGGTGCCGTAGCAGGCAAGACCGGTACTACCCAAAACCACTCCGATGGCTGGTTCATGGGCTTCACGCCCAAGCTCGTCGCCGGGGCATGGGTAGGAGCTGAAAGCCCCCGAGTACACTTCCGCACCATGGGCGTCGGGCAAGGCTCCAATACGGCCCTACCCATCTGGGGCGAATTCATGAAGCGGGTCTATAAGGACAAAAGCTATAAACACTACCGTCGCACCAAATTCACCCCCATGGCCGATAGCCTCAGCGCCATGATGCAATGTCCGCCCTATCTGGATGAGATGCCTACCATCCTCAGCGATGAATCCTGGGAAACCAATTACTACGAACAGCTCTATCTGTTCCGCGTACTTAGCGACATCCCCATGGAGAACATTCAATACCTCATCAACCGCCGCCCGCGACGCAATTTCGAAACCATCTCCGACTACGCTGATCGACTCCGCAAGCTCAATGAAAGGCTTGAGAAGCGCCTGGAACGTCAAGATAATAGGCGGGAATTTTGGGATCAGTTGTTGTTTCGGAAGAATAAGCGGGGGAGGGAGGAGTAGAAGATTCCGCTCTAAGACACCTATTTCAGTTGTAAATGCATCTCAAATAGTAAAAGCCCAACTATTTTGATGCGCTATCTAGGTCTTTATGGAGTCATCATTATTTCTTGCTTCTCCTATCAAGAAGATGTGGATTGTACTACTAAATATCAGACCCGAACCTTCCCATCAGATCTAGTAGTCAACCAGGCAAGCTTGGAGCAGGCGCTCAGAGAAACTACAAGTCCCTATACCGATGCCTTTTACACCTACAGTAGTCACTGCTTCGAAGAAATCGAGGAGCTTACCGAATGGCTGCACTATCCACTAGGCTACCGCCCTAAAATTAGAGCTGAAGAAAACTTATGGTATTTAGATGGAGTGGAAGCTCAGATCCCCGCAGATACTGTACACCTAAGGTGGTGGCTTGAGAATCTATTGTATTATGCCGAACTGACTGATTGTAAGCTTGACCGATGGTCATTGGGGGATATTTATGATTACAGTAAGTATCCCTCCCAATACTTGGATACTATCAGAGCCATTGCTCAGCATAACCGACTTTCATCAGGAAGTGTAGGTATTGGTGGGAGGCGACCACAGCAATTTAACAGAGTGAAATGGTTACTTGGAAAATTGACCATCGAGGAATTGCTATCTCTGATTGACTTTCCCAATGCAGTAGTAAAAGCAGTTGCTTTTGAAGGACTGTATCGTCGTAAATACCCAAATTTGTTTCCCATCCTGTTGCATTTTACAACTCTGGAAAATCATTATCTAGTGTATAGTAGTGGATGCATCGGTCATAGACTTCATTTAAGTCAATACTGCTTCGCTTGGGTTATGAACTATCACTCTGAGCATGCTCCGCCGCCGCCGCCAGGTCCTTACTATTTTTCACCTTTTACAGTAGTACAGCAGGAAATAATTGCTGAACAATTAGAAAAATATGCCCCGTATTGGTGAATGCACTCCGGTCTTGGTGTAGAAGATAGTACGATCACTGTGAGGTCACAAAATCCCAATATTTTATACCCTTTTCTGTCTACTTACTCCTAAATTGGGCCAAAATTGCCCAGGACTCCTTTTGGAGTTCTTAATAAAACTACCAATACATGTCAAGCACTAGCCTACCTAAAGCACTAGTTCTTTTGCTATTTACATGCCTGATGACGTCCACTTTTGCCCAAGTCCCCATCCAATATCACCTAAACCTGGATGACATTGGCCAGCATGAACTCAATATCACAGTAGAGTTTCCCAGCGTTCCATTGGGTGCGTTACAGGTACGGATGCCCCGGGCATCCCCAGGTCGATATGCTGTGCACAACTTTGCCAAGAATGTGTATGATGTGAAAGCCCTAGACGCGGCTGGCAAGGAATTGTCAATAGACAAAACCAATCCACAAGAATGGGAAGTTACCGGACATAATGGGTACGTACAATTTAAGTACACGCTCTTCGGCAACTATGGAGATGGGACTTATACCGGCATTGACAACCGGAAACTGCATATGAACATGCCAGCCACCTTCGTTTACGGTGTGGATATGGAGCGGCGACCTGTCGAACTTTGTATTGACCTTAGTCAGCATACGACTTGGCAAGTAGCTACACAGTTAGAAATGCTTGAGAAAGACTGCTACCGCGCACCAAATTATTACTACTTCTTCGATAGCCCGACGATGGTAGGCGATATTGATTTCCGTCGGTTTACAAGCCGCTCAAATGGAAAAGACTACACCATTGAAGTCGCTATGATGCATGAGGGTACAGACAAGGAGCTAGACGATTACGTTAAGTGGGTAAAGCAAATCGTAGAAGCACAGAAGGAAGTATATGGTGAGTTGCCAGACTTCGACTATGGGCGCTATACCTTCTTGACCAGTTATAATCCCTGGATCAATGGGGACGGTATGGAACACCGCAATTCGACCATTTGTAGTAGTAAAGGGAGTTTAGCTAGAAACGCCAGCCAACTCATCGGAACGATCTCACATGAATTCTTCCACGCCTGGAACGTAGAGCGACTGCGCCCCAAATCGCTGGAACCCTTCAATTTTGACGATGCTAACCTATGTGGAGAGCTTTGGTTTGCAGAGGGCTTCACTTCCTATTATGATGATCTTATCCTCTGCAGAGCAGGAATTTTGACTACGGACCAATATGCGCGTGGGTTGACGGGTACCCTCAATTATGTCTACAATTCTCCAGGCAGACAGTATCGCAACCCAATCGAGATGAGCTACAATGCTCCTTTTGTCGATGACGCTACTGCCAATGACGAGACTAATTTTGCCAATAACTTCATCAGCTATTACTCCTATGGAGCAGTGCTTGGACTATGCTTGGATCTAAGTATTCGAAAGGACTACGAAGGAAAATCTCTTGACGATGTAATGAAACATCTATGGCAAACGTATGGAAAGACGGAAGTACCTTATGAAATTCCGGATTTACAGGCCGCCGTTGCGACTGTGACGGGCGATCAAGGATTTGCCGAGACTTTTTTTCGTCAATATATCTACGACAGCCAACTGCCTGATCTTGCGCCATTACTCAGTCACTTTGGGATCGTGGTAAAGCCACGATCCAAGGATCAGGCCGCCTTTAGGGCCAACATGGATTTTAAGGAGGGAAGAGCAATCATTAAAGGGAATGTACCACATGGGAGTGCCTTGCATCAAGCAGGTTGTGTAAAAGGGGATGTCATCCAATCGATAAACGACATTTCTATTACCAATCAAGATCAATTGGAAGCCGTCATTGAAGGCCTCAAAGTGGGGAATTCCTACCCCATTCAATTCATACAAAATGGAATTGGTACAAAAGGTACTTTCACTGCACAGGCCGATCCTCGCTTCAGTGTATTGTCAGTAGAAGAGGCTGGGGCCCGGATTAGCAAGGAGTTGGGAATGCGTAGGAAAGCTTGGTTGAAGCAGTAATCTCCAGCTAACCTTTCAAGCTACTCATCGCATAGCCATTCTTAAGCAGGAAGCGTGCTACCTTCTCGGTATCCGGTGACATAGTGAAGTCAAAGGCATCTGCCAGTCGGTTGATCACGCAAAAAACACCGCATACATGCATCACCTCCTCGATGGCTTCCTTGCTAATATCCTGAGCTCTCATGGGGAGGAAATCAGCTTCCTCGATCAAATGGGGTTGCAGGGTGAGTTTTTGCAAAAAACGCAGAACCACTTTAATGCGATCTTCCAAAGTAGATTGCTCAAAATCATCTAAAACGGCATCCGCCATTTCTTTCCCTAAGCTCATCTTAGCCATGGTATGATGATCATTGGTACAGTATTGACACTGATTCTGTTTGGACACAAAGGTTCCAAATAACTCAATCTCCCCTACCGACCAATGTTTTGCCCCACGTAGGGCATGATCTAGCCAAGGGTTGTAATGCTTTCCAAAGAAATTTCTGCGATAAGACAAAACTGCAATCGGCCCAGGTGTGTACCCCATCATCTTGCTGATGAAGAATATTTGGACCTTTTGCAAAAGGCGATGTCCACGCTTCAATATTTTCAATCTCATTTCATTTGAGTTTTTGAAGTATAGACAATCCTTTTTCAAAACGCGTTACCCCCGCCGCGGTAGCGCCAACGATAGTCAACTCGAAGATCTCATCTTCTGAGTAGCCTTCAGCCTGCAAAGCCTCGAAATCTCGATCTAGAATCTTGTAGGCGTGCTTTGATAGCTTATCGATATAAGAATTTAGAGCGGGAGCAATAATGGGAGTGGTATCTCCAGTCAGGACTTGGTCGCTTACTTTTTCGTAGACCTGCTGACGGAGCTCAGGATCAGAATGCCCTTTCCCCAGGACAGCCTGTTTTAAGGCTTGGATCATACTTATTCGGTTTGTGGTAAAAACTTATCAATCCTAGGGATGTACGCGAAAGATAAGGGAAAGAGGAGATTATAACAAGCATCTAGAGATAAGGCTCTGTCCAGGTTCACCGGGTGAATACTCACCGGGTGAACCTGGCACACCATCAAAGCACAAAACGCTACATATCAACTAATTAATCGCAAGTGGCGGATTCTAAAGCCATTTTTCCAGCGTTTTGCTCACCGGGTGACTAGTCACCCGGTCACTGCAAGCGCTCTTTCAAGAAATTCAGCGCCATGGTGTTCGCCTCCTTAGCAGCTTCTTCGTCATACTTAGGGTTACTAGGATTGGCAAAGGCGTGAGCGGCGTCGAACTGATGCGTCTCGACCTGCTTCCCAGTAGCTTTGGCCAAGTCAGCGAATTTATTGACGACTTCTGGTGTGATCCAGCCATCTTGCTCAGCAAAAATGCCCAATACATCAGCTTTAAGAGGAGCCAATTCTGCTGCTTCTTGAACTGGCATTCCGTAGTAGATTACACAGCCAGCTCCTTGATCTCCGGCCATGATGGAGCTTTTCAGCGACCATCCCCCGCCAAAGCACCAGCCAATGGTACCGATCTTGGCATTCCCTCCAGCTTTTGCAATAGCTCCTTTCACGATTGCCTCTGCTCTTTCGGGCTTCACCGCCTGCATGAATTTGCCCGCATCCTCTCGACTTGTCGCCACTTTCCCATCATACATATCTAGCGCCATCACATTTACATCTCCCAGCTCTCCAAACAGACGATCCGCTTCTTCTTTAATGTGATCATTCAAGCCCCACCACTCGTGGATAACAAAAAGGTATTTATCGGAAGGATCTTTTGTCATTAGCGCATAGGCACTGGCATCGGCTCCATCCGTGCCGGAGAAGGTAATCATTTCACCAGCAGCCTGGTGATCATTTTCTTCCGGTGTATCGTGTGCATCTTTAAATTCTTGATCATCAGCGAATTCAGCCATGCCGTCCTTTTCCCCTTCGGCAGCACCTTTATTCCCGCCGCAAGCAGCTAACAAAAAAAGACTTAGACTTAGAAAAATGAGTTTCTTCAACATAGTGAGTAGGTTTAGGTGATTGAAATGATAGTAATCGAAGTTAACCATCTTCTCCAAACAATGAGTGTCTGGTATACTACAATCCAGAAAGGTCATTGTTTAAAATCCTTCTTTGATCATTTTTTGAAGATCAAGCTAAGGCTTCGAAATCCCCGAAAATCAAGGTCATATGCAACTTTAACTGCAACTCTTCCGCTGTTTATAGCGTCTAAATCCCTCAATTCACGGTATCCGTCGAATTATTTCTGCCAATAAAAGGCTGTTGAAGATCTTCGGAGAACTACAAAAACAACTATTACCAATGGAGTTAAAGATTACTAATCTGAATAAAACCTATGCTAATGGCGTTCAAGCCTTAAAGAACGTCGACCTTACCATTCCGCAAGGAATGTTCGGTTTACTCGGACCGAATGGTGCGGGTAAGTCTTCTCTCATGCGCACGATCGCCACCCTACAAGCAGCAGATACTGGTAGTATCCAATTGGGAGACATTGATGTATTGAAGCAGAAAGATGCAGTAAGAAGAGTACTGGGTTATTTACCACAAGAATTTGGCGTATACCCGAAAGTCACTGCGGAAACCATGCTCGATCACATCGCTTCCTTAAAAGGTATTGCTAACCGAAAAGAAAGAAATGAGGTGGTGAGTTCTCTGCTCAATAGAGTAAACTTATACGATGTAAGAAAGAAAAATCTAGGCACCTATTCTGGTGGTATGAAGCAACGTTTTGGTATCGCCCAAGCCTTACTAGGTGACCCTAAACTAATCATCGTCGACGAACCCACCGCTGGCCTTGACCCTACCGAAAGAAACCGTTTCCACAACCTCCTTAGTGAGATTGGCGAGAATACCATTGTGATCCTTTCTACTCACATAGTGGAAGATGTCACTAACCTTTGCCAAAACATGGCCATCATTTGCCTTGGTGAGGTGGTAGTAACAGGAAATCCATCGGCTCTGGTGGCAGATATGCAAGGTAAAGTCTGGGAGAAATTGATCGATAAACAAGAGCTTGATCAATACAAACAGAACTTCAATGTGATCTCCACTCAGCTGAAAGCTGGGCAAACCCAAATCCACGTCTTTAGCGAAAACGAACCTGATTCTTCATTTGAAGCTTCCAAAACCACTTTGGAAGACGTGTACTTCACTCGAATTACCGAGCGAATGGAATCTCTATCTGTTTAACAAGAATGCTTCTTAGACAAATCTCGTGGACAATCATAAAATGAGAAGCAAAAGCGATACTGACGCTTACTATCAGTAAAGCGTTGCATTTCATTTTTGAGTGTCTTCAGACACGAGATATGTCGAAGAACCATAAGCATATTAAAATCGCTAAAAGATGTTTTGGGAAATATTTCGATTTGAACTCAAATATAGAATCAAACGCCCAGCTACCTGGGCTTACTTCGGTATACTTTTCGCCTTTGGCGCACTGATCGCGATGGATGGAGGAAATGGCAATGGCTCGGAAAAAGCCTTCGCGAACTCATCTTTCCAAATCGCCATCTTCATGGGCATCATGAGTATTTTCATGACGATGATCAGTTCTGCCGTGATGGGCGTCCCGGTATATCGAGACATAGAACATGGAGTAAAGGACTACTACTTTTCCTATCCCGTGAACGAGAAAGGCTATTTGCTAGGTCGCTTCTGTGGATCATTCCTGATCCTGATGCTGATTAGTCTTGGATTACACTTAGGCATGATTGTAGGCTATTCCTTGGGGCCATTGGTCGGATGGGAAGAGGCCGAACGATTTGGCCCGCTAAACCTATGGCATTACATACAGCCGACGTTCACCCTGCTTTGGCCAAACCTACTATTTACAGGAACCATATTTTTCTGTCTGGTAGCACTAACGCGTAAGGTATTTATCTCTTATGTAGGTAGTGTCTTATTCTTCATTGGGTACCTATTGGCTATTAACCTTACTCAGGATGTGGCCAATCAGGATCTAGCCGACATTTTAGATCCATTTGCCTTCAATACCTACAGTAACGCAACCAAGTATTGGACTCCCGTAGAACAGAATGTCTTGACTCAACCCTTGACTGGGAACTTCCTGATCAATCGACTGCTTTGGATCGGAGCCTCTTTACTCTTGCTAGTGTTTACACTGTTCCGTTTTGACTTTGTTCGCTTCTTGGATAAGCGCTTAGGCAAGAAGAAAAAAGGAGAGGTCGCCGAAGTAGAGGATAAGAGTGGAGTAAGTTGGTCTTTGCCGCGCGTTGTGCCAACTTTTTCCAATGGCCTTTACTTCCGTCAAATGCTACAACAGGCTTGGTTGGAGTTTCGAAGTATTCTCAAGGACGTATACTTCATCGGCATGATCTTGGGCGGTGTTTTATTCCTATTCCTGGACGGATGGCTTGGTAATACGATCTATGGTACGCCAAACCTTCCCATGACCTACTATATGATCGAATCCAAAAATGCAACCTATATCATTTTTGTATTCATTATCATCATCTTCTATACAGGAGAGGTGGTGCATCGCGATAAGAGTGTAGGTTTTGATCAAATCGCCGATGCCTTACCGACGCCCAATTGGATGAGCTACGGTTCTAAATTCCTAGCTATGGCTATGGTAGCCTTCTTCCTGGCGACGATGGTGTGGGTAGTAGGTGTATTTAGCCAAACTGTACAAGGTTATTTCAACTACGAATTTGGTAAATACTTTACGGATCTATACTTGTTGGAATTCCCTCAATATTTGCAGCTCGTCATTCTGGCTTTCTTTGTACACATTTTGGTGAACAAAAAATTCTTGGGCCATGTCATTGCAATTAGCGTTTGGTTAGTGCTATTTGGCATTAATCAGATTGCGGAAGTAAACTTCAACATGTGGTTGTACAGCTACCGCCCTGGCTATCTCATTTCCGACATGAATGGCTTTGGACATTTCATAAAACCGGTGAGCTGGTTCAATCTATATTGGTTGGCCTTTGGTGGGGTGTTGTTGATCGTTGGTAATCTGTTATGGAATAGAGGGACCGAAGCCACATGGCGCACACGATTAAAGCTAATGCGGACCAGATGGAATTCTCGTGCTGCAATTGGAATCTTCGCCTTATTAGCGATTTGGGTAGGATCTGGTGCATTTATTTATCACAATGTGAAGACACTAAACAGCTATCAGAAAAGCGACTACCAAGAAGAACTTTCCGTCAAATACGAGGAGCAGTACAGTCAATATGCCAAAGTACTACAACCTAAGATCATTGATGTCAATGTCAAGGCAGATATCTTCGCCAGTGAACGTCGGGTAGAACTAGATGGAGACTTTGTATTGATCAATAAAACAGGTGCTGACATAGATTCACTGTTTTTAAATTTCAATGCGTCAAAATCGTTGTCTGACATGGTCGGCTTTACGATCGATGGGCAAGAACCCGAACAAGTCTTTGCTGATGATGATCAACGGTTTTATATCTACAAGATGCCTAGTCCGATGAAGCCAACCGATACCTTGGCAATGAATATGAAGATCAAAGGCGGATACAAAGGCTTTCCAAACAGTGGATTTGGGCAGAACATCGTCTACAATGGTACCTTCTTCAACTCCAATGCTTTCCCTTCCTTTGGGTATAGCAGTGGAAGAGAGCTTACCAGCGATCTGGATAGAAAGAAGCATGATTTAGAACCAAAAGACTACTTCAGTCCCGAACAGACAGATACCTTCGGACTCTCCAATTTCCTATTCGAGGATGATGCTGATTATGTCATGTTTGAGGCGACCATTAGCACGGATCCGGGGCAAATTGCCATCGCTCCTGGTTATTTGCAACGAGACTGGGAAGAAGGGGGTAGACAGTACTACCATTATAAGATGGACAAGGAAATGCTCAATTTCTACAACTTCTGTTCAGCTGATTATGAGGTGGCCAGGGATGTCTGGAAAGGGCCAGATGGATCAGAAGTAAATATTGAGATCTTCCATCACGACAAGCATAATTACAATATTGATCGTTTCATCAGGGCCGTACAAGCCTCATTCGATTATTTCAATGCTAACTTTTCGCCTTACCAATTCAGGCAGATGCGCATTTTGGAGTTCCCACGTTATGCGACATTCGCTCAATCCTTCCCCAACACTGTACCTTATGCGGAGAGCTTTGGATGGGTAGGAGATTTTAGCGATCCCAATGATTCTGATTATTCATTTTTTGTTACGGCTCACGAGGTAGCTCACCAATGGTGGGCCCACCAAATCACACCTAGTAATACTCGAGGAGCCAACCAGCTTAGCGAGACCATGGCACAGTACGGGTCTTTAATGGTGATGAAAAAAGAATATGGCCCAGAATCTATGCAGAAATTCTTGAAGTACGAGTTGGATAGTTACCTGCGTGGACGTGCCGGAGAATCGAAGTTTGAAAAAACCTTACTTGATAACGACAATCAAGCTTATGTATGGTACCGAAAAGGTGGACACGTGATGTATGCCTTACAAGACTATGTAGGGGAAGATTCCCTCAACCGGGCTTTCAGCGACTTCTTAGCAGACGCTGCCTTTCGCTCCGAGCCACCATTCCCCAATACTTTGGAATGGTACAAGTATATCGATTCGGCTACACCAGATTCTTTGAAGTACTTCATTGAAGAGACTTTCAAGAGCATTACCTTATACGAAAACCGTATGCGAGAAGTCAAATATGAAGCGCTCGATAACGGGAAATACAAAGTAAAACTGACCTTCGACTCTAAGAAGGTTCAATACGATGGTAATGGAAACGAGATTGGGCGACCTGATCGTGCCAACCTGATCGAAATCGGCATTTTCGATCAAGATGGGGAGAATGATAAAGGCATGACGAAGTTAGAACCCATCTACTTGAAGAAGCACTGGATCACACCTGGTCAGCAGGAGATGGAAATTATCGTTGATAAATTACCCGTGAAAGCTGGAATCGATCCATATAATAAATTGATTGATCGCATTTCAGATGATAACCTGATACCAGCAGAAGAAGAGTAATTTCCTATTGCAAAATCATATGAAAGAAGGCTGTCCCAGATACTTGGGACAGCCTTCTTCTGTATTACCACAATTAAACCCTATTCGATTTACTCGACCACGATTCGATCAGTGAAAAAACCTTCGGTTGTGCGGCCATGTAGCACATAAATCCCGGCTGGTAAGCTGGTAGTCGGCAACTCAAAACGATGTTCACCTGCAGGTATATAGGACATAGAGTCCGATACCATCAAGCGTCCATCCAGACTAACCAAACTCCAGTTCAAATGGCTACTGCTTTGCAATTCAAGCAGGAAATGACTTAGGCCATTGGTAGGATTCGGAAAGGTCTTAACCTCCAATTGAGGCACCTTTGGCGCAAAAACGCCAGTAGGTACTCCAGCTCGCGTAGCCCCTGGTATCCATTGCTCTCCACCCAACTCATAAGCACCCACATCCGGAGCTGCTCCAGTAAACCCATCTGTTATCCCAGCGATCTCCATTCCGGCATCAACCAGGGGGGAACCGGCTTTAGGAAGGAAGTTTTTACTCCCTAAGTCTGTAAAAGGATCGGCAGTATCTACAATGTTATTACTCAATTCCTGACCCTCCCAATTAGATTCTCGACTGTAATTGTTAAAGATGCGATTGTTCATCTGGGTATGACCATTTAACCAAACGCCCATGGCCTTTTCTACATTCCAGAAGCTATTATTGAAGATGTCATTATTCCAAGCAGACCAATTCATCTGCACTGCTGACCAAGTGATGTTCCAAACCACATTGCGATAGACATCATATCCTTTGCTATTGTTATCTAGATAGATACCTGCGGTACGACCATCTGCATACGCTGGACCAGCACTATCGTGAAACCAGTTATGGTGTACGGAAGTATTTTTATTATCCGCATTACCCACCACATAGAATAGGCCTCCATCATTGTTAATGCGCATCACGTCACTAAAGTCATTAAAGGCCATTTCACAATTTAGATTGGGTAAAAAGATCCCATCACGCCCCGCACCATAAACCGTATTGTATAAAATCTTAGAGCCAACCCCAATGGCCCGTATAGGAGAGGCGTGAATCCCTACAGTATTGAAATATCGAATCTCATTCTGGCGAATCTCATTGCCATGCACACCATTCCAGCCTTGCATGAATATCCCATTCAAAGAGCCGTACTCGATGAGGTTATTATCAATGAGGTTATTGCTACTCTGAATATGGATGGAGCCATTACCCACCTGAGCATCGGTATTATCCAGTTCATCTAAACTCTCTAGACCATGCCGAATGATGCAATTCCGAATAGTGGTGTAATCCCCTTGTAGATGCACTTTCCCCCCAAAACCATTGATCCCTTCAACTACAATGTAGTCGTGCTTAATATGAATGGTACGCTCGCGGGCAGCATATTCTACCGTAGCACCATTTGGGTCAGCATTGGCAGGTGCCTGAAGGTAGAGTGTTCCATCCTCATAGAACCACTCTCGTTCATAATCAAGTAAATCCAGGGCCCCGAAAACGAAGAAACGTCCACGGTTTTCATTACGGATCACGGTTGGATTATGTGGGTGAAAAGGCCATGCATTTATATTCACAGCTTGGAAGTTGACGGCGTCTCCTTGTCGAGTGGTAATCCGGCGTGTCCAACTGGTGCCAGAATGCGCCCCTAAGTACCAAACATAGGCTCCGTTAAGATCCACTTGAGGCATGGACTTCCCGATAATTTGCCCTGCCGCACCACCCTGGACCGGTTCGGCATCAATAGTAAACTTATCATTGTCCTCATTATTCGGCCAACGAGCTATATCCAATAATTCACCATTATAGTAAACAGCATCTTTAGTTCCCTGCGATAGTGTTACGCTGCTTCGCCAGACATTTCCTGTATGAACTGACCAATCAGCCACCTGTTCCGTTGCCCGAATCCAGACCTCATCCTCTTGATAATTACGAAAAGTAATGGGTTCAGAAGCGGTTCCATTCCGGACTGTGGTTAAGGTTTCTCGATACGTTCCTGCCATGATATAACACACATCACCAGGAAACATTACCGAGACTGCTTTTGTAATGGTTAAAAAAGGCTTGTCTAAGGAGCCTTCGTTGGCATCATCCCCACCTTTGGACACATAATAATCAGTGGCTGAAAGGGGGGCAGCAATAAATAAGAGTATAAAAAGATAGTATAGGTTTTTCATGCTTCCAAAATAACTATTGGAAGGTCACGATTTTGATCGGTGAACGCATCAAACGTACAGATTTACACCATAAATGGTTATCCTAACCAAATCCAGTCCTTGAACGTTCTATTGTAAACTCATAAAATCTACTTTACCCCAAGCATATCTCCTTATATTTGGGATAGAAACTGACCGTTGACCACTATATGCCACCAATTCCAATCACCCCTTGCCAGCCAGAAGAGGTCCCACTCTTAAGACAGATGGCGGAGTCCACTTTCGTGAAAGCCTTTGGAGCCCAAAATACCCCAGAAGACATGGCTGAATACACGTCCCAGGCTTTTTCCCTTACTCAAGTACAGCGTGAATTTGATCACCCTGATTCGCTCTTCTACTTTGCCAGAGAAGAGGGTAACCCGATAGCCTATCTGAAACTCAATTTCAATCAAGCGCAAACGGACTTAAAAGAGGCTGAGGGCATGGAGGTTGAACGCATCTATGTTGAATCCACCCATCAAGGGAAAGGAATTGGCGCGGCTTTATTTGACTTCGCCTGGGACATCGCCATCGAACGTGGCATGAGATATGTTTGGTTAGGTGTCTGGGACCAAAACCCAGGAGCCATTCGCTTTTATGAGCGTCAGGGATTCAGCGCCTTTAGTCAACATACTTTTCTGTTGGGAAAGGATTTACAATCAGATATCCTGATGCGGAAAGACCTGCCTAATGCTGATCAAACAGAATAGGATTCCTATCTGGGTCCGTCACCATGAAATTGCAGGGCCCTTCTACTTTATCCATGCCAGAAGCCATATCAACCTTAATACCAGCTGCTACCAATTGCTTGTGGATGGTCCTAGCATCTGATGGATTATAGGTCATGGTATTTTTGGGAAACATGCCCTGAAATAGGCCTAATTTGTGCTCACCATTTTTCAACACCATCCATTTCTGCTCTACCCCTCCTGCACCAGGAAGCTGTTCGAACCCTAGTTTTTGATAAAAAGCATAGGAAGCGGCAATGTCCTGAACGCTCAAGGCCATATAACTGGTTCCAAAATCCATTTCGTTTGTTGTTTTTGAGGTGAAAGAATAAGATAAGAAAACTAGCCCCAGCAATGCTGTGGTCAAAACTACTGCTTTTCTCATGTTGAACTACAATTTTTGAACAGGTACTAAACAATGAAGATCAAATTGCTCCCAGCCAATCTCTTCTGGTCCTTTTAGAAAGGCTTCAACCGCGGGAAAATGACGCGGCAGGTATCCACTTTCGGGGAGCCAAATGCGATAAAGAAAGTCCCAAGCCTGAGCCACACGATGAATATCCCCTTGACAATGAACCCTAGCATACAATCCACCGGGAATTTCTCCCTCCTCTACCCTACCGGCAACGTTTTTCCGAACAGGGTTCGCTACTGCAAAATCATATCGATAGCGTTTACTAGGAGTTACACTGGGATCATCAATCGACATCCCAAAACGCTGAATTTCCGATAACGATATCTGCACTGATTCGGCCCAAGCCATTAGTTCATGATAGGCTTCCAGAAGCGCACTACCATCCGCTCCAAATGTAGCTCGGATAAGAGCAATTGGAATGGCCTTTTGTTCAGATATAATGACCTCGAATTCAGGACTTTTGGCTTTGCGACTTTCTTGGTAGACAAGGTAAAAGCTCTGGGTATTGTTCTCTTGATAAATCTTGCGGTTCTGTAATTCTTTGTCCTTCCGAAATTGGGAGGCCGTAAATCCGTAGCGTGCTTTGAATTGTCTTGAGAAATTTTCTGGCGACGGGAAACCACAATCATAGGCAATGGCAGTGATGGAAACTTTCGGCCGATGTTTCAACATAAAGACAGTCTTCTCCAATCGGCGATTGAGAATATACTCATAAGGGTTCTCCCCTACTAATGCCTTGAAAATGCGTTGAAAATGAAAAGGGGAAAAATGAGAAAGCTGTGCCAGTTGATGTAGATTGAGCTCATCCCCTAGGTTGGCGTCGATGTGCTGCAATACCCGGCTTAAAGACTCATAGTAGTAGGCTTTATCGGTCATCGGCTTCTCAATTAGGATATCGGTAGAGCTGTAGAATGCCGAATCTCCGTCATCACAAAAGAGCTTTGCACCTTACCGATATTTTCCAAGGCTGCGAGCTTCTTAGATACGAATTGACGATAAACATCCATATCTCGAACTACCACCTTCAGCAAATAATCAAACATCCCTGCAATGTGGTAGCATTCTACAACCTCTTCGAGACAAGTCACCTCCTGCTCAAAACGCTCCAGAAAATCGGCATGATGTACTTTCAAACTCACGGTACAAAAGACCACCATATGCAGGCCGATCTTCTGTCTATCTAGAATCGCGGTATATTGTTTTATAAAACCGTCACGCTCCAATCTTTTCACCCGTTCGAAAACGGGTGTATTGGTCATGTTTAGTTGATTGGCCATTTCCTTAATGGTGGCCTTACCGTCAAACTGAAGCATTTTCAAAATCCGGCGATCCATTGCATCTAAATGTTCAATATCCATAGCAGATAAATTTTCTGACTAACAATTCACAAGCGCCTTCCAAAAGATACTTTTTCCGTCAATTAGTAATTTATAGATTTATTTTCTTCTTGATACAATCAACCTAGATTTATTTTCTAAACACCTGTAGCTTTGATCTATAATTCATCTACTTATTCCATACAAATCCAGAGCTGAAATGAAAAAACATACCTACCAACCAGAGAGCCTTATGATGTCCTACGGCTATGAGCCAGGCCTATCTGAGGGGTCATTGAAATGTCCTATCTTCCAAACCTCAACCTTTGTCTTCAATACTGCTGAAGAAGGGAAAGCCTATTTTGAGTTAGCCTATGGCCTACGAGAAAAGGAGGCCGAAGAACAACAGGGATTGATCTACAGTCGCCTTAACAATCCCGATCTAGAAATTCTAGAGAACCGCCTTTGTCTCTGGGATCAAGCGGAAGACTGTGCTGTATTTGAGAGTGGGATGTCTGCTATTTCAACCTGTTTATTCGAGTGTCTCTCTAGTGGAGATCTACTGCTCTATAGCAATCCCCTATACGGCGGCACTAGTCATTTCATCAGTGAAGTACTGCCAAAATATGGAATACACACCTTGGGTTTTTCACCCAATCAGTCACCCGCTGAAATCAAGGCCTTAGTTCAAGCACACGAGGCAGCAGATCGTCTGGCACTGATCTATATCGAAACCCCTGCCAATCCCACCAATCATCTAATTGACATGGCGGCTTGCGCAGAGATCGCTCAGTCTTTTTCGACTGAGGAAAAGAAAGTTCTACTGGCTGTAGACAATACTTACATGGGCCCGTTATGGCAACACCCGTTACAACATGGAGCTGATTTAGTACTGTATTCAGCCACCAAATATATCGGAGGTCATAGTGATGTAATTGCAGGAGCTTGTTTGGGTTCGTCAGCCTTGATTCAAAGGATCAAAACCCTACGCACCTTCCTAGGAAACATGGCAGGACCGTGGACGGGCTGGCTCTTGATGCGAAGTTTGGAGACCCTTAAAGTACGAATGGATCAGCAAGCGCGCAATGCGGAAAAAGTAGCCGCATTTCTATCTGATCATCCAAAAATCGATAATATTTTCTATCTGGGGAATTTGAGTCCTCAAGATGGGGTACAATATGATATTTACCAAAGACAGTGCCTGTCAGCCGGCGCTATGCTTTCCTTTACTTTGAAGGGAGGAGAAAAGGAGGCCTTTAAATTCTTAAACGAACTACGATTGGTCAAACTTGCGGTGAGCCTAGGAAGTACGGAAAGCCTGGCGCAACACCCAGCAAGCATGACGCATGCCGGAGTACCAAAGGCAGATCGTGAGGCCATGGGCATCACTGATAACTTAGTGCGGTTATCGGTAGGAGTAGAGCACTTTAGCGACTTGATTCATGATCTTGAGCAGGCTTTGAAAGGGGTTGAAATTCTCGAGGAGAAGGAACCTGCAAACGTTTTGTTATAGCGTTGATAAGAGGGGATGATTTAATCCAGACATAATAATCTGCATAAGCGGCACGTTATTAGTTGCGATAGATATATTTTTATTTCTTATATCAAATTCCAACTAGCATGACAAAAGGAAAAAAATATGATCCATCCCCTCTTTCTTCAGCTACCGCAAGCACCGACAATTGGCTAAGTCCAGATTCTGCTCGCGGTCCTGAACACAGTCTACTTGACGACCCTAGCTGGTTTGAAGACGAACATGAAGTAAGCGCTGCCAGCAACCTTGATCACCTACTAGTATTTGGCCTAATGGCTACCGCCCTAGTAGGCGTACTTCGCTTGACCGGACTTATCTAATCTCATCGGAGAATCTGCTAACGACTCACGACCTAATAACTTCCCACTCACATTATATCCAAAGCAGATTCTGAAGCACCTTTAACCTATTCTCAACCCCCGTTTAACTTGTCATCTGCAAGATCAACTTTTGGCTAGGCCACTTTCTGCTACTAGCAATAGTAAGGCATATTGTGTACCCTTGTAGCCATCCTTGTTCGCCCACCATTCCAGTAGTGAATGGGCGCGACCTCCTTCGCCTCCGCGACCAATGGTCACGGCAGGGATTCCTTTGGCAATGGGGATGTTTGCGTTGGTAGAGCCGCGGGTGGGGCGTGGGGTTACGCCAAAGGAGCGGGTGGCGGCTGCAGCTCGCTGTATTAGGGGAAGATCCGGAGATAACTCACCCGATGGGCGATCACCGATCATTTCCACTTTTAGGCTAATGGGGCGTCCACCTTTTCGCAATTGGTTTTGTTCACTTAGAGCCTTTTCCATGGCATCCTTTAGGATCTTGTCCATATCGGTCAAGCGGCTAGGATCGATAGAACGGATATCTACCTCCATCCAGGATACGAAGGGGATAGAATTTACAGATGTTCCCCCTCCTATGCGTCCCACATTGTAGCTGGTACGAGGTCCAGTGCTCACGTACTCACTAGCGCTTTTGACAAAGTAATTAATACCTGCGCCCAAGGCGTGATGAGGATTGGCCAGACCAAATGCGCCCCAGGAGTGTCCACCTGGACCTCTGAAAGACACACCAAAACGATGCGAACCCAAGCCTTTGTAGTTGACCCGTCCAAGATTTCCACCATCAATAGAAATCCAAGAGTCAATTTTGGGGCCTTTATCACTAAACAAGTGCTTCACTCCTCGAAGGTCCCCCAATCCTTCTTCACCTACTGTCCCGATGAAGAGGATATCCGCCTCAGTTTGTAAGTCTACATCATTCATGGCTCGCAGTACAGCCAAAACCATCGCTAGTCCGCGGGTATCATCTCCAATCCCTGGCGCATACAAGGTATCCCCTTGCACCTTGACCTTTACATCCGTCCCTTCTGGGAATACCGTATCTAAGTGTGCATCCAAAACTACGGTCTTCTTCCCCTTGGTTCCTTTACGCAATGCAATCGCATTCCCCACCTCATCAATCCAAGCAGAATCTACGCCAATTTCTTTCATCATATCCAAAAAGGCCTTAGCACGTTCCTCTTCAGCAAAGGGTGGCGCAGGGATTTCATTCAAATAAATGTGTTCCTTGAGTGTCTGCTGATCCTGCTTGTGAATGGTTTTAAAGGCTTGTTTGACCTTAGCCTCTTCCAGCAGTTCGTCCAGTTCCGTCTGATATTTGGTTTGAACATTGAGCTCTTCGTTCTCCTGGGCAGTGACAGTAGAAGATGCACCTATTAGCAACACTAATAGGGCTAGTGGTAGTAAACTTTTCATTCTATTCTGGTAACTAGGTTAATGTTAAATCGAATTCTAGCTAAGTAAAGATAGGCATTTAGTAGTTGGCTGAGGGGGTGAGTTACTCACCGGGTGGGTGTTTGGGGCGCATAGGTAGCAGAATGAAAAATTTAGTCAGTGGCAACCGGGGTGAGCTCGCTTAGTTCAACAACTACAGGCAATTAATAATCAACTAGTTAAAGAATCAAACACACACAATTGAGTACCCACTCACCCCTGCCACTCACCGGGTGAGTACTCACCCGGTGAGTG
>ENA-UENX01000372-UENX01000372.1-marine-metagenome-genome-assembly--contig:-NODE-372-length-20885-cov-146.579657_pt1 | contig 20885 bp, 14 predicted proteins | sample MGYA00237875_ERZ529327 | MGnify/ENA primary metagenome ERZ529327 (study PRJEB26372, sample SAMN05368347) | marine metagenome | biome: cultured habitat; feature: ocean water; material: water; isolation... | reverse complement strand
GGAACTCGCCGCGAACAAATAGAAGCTCAAAAAGCTAGAGTTCGTCAAGTGCAAAGTCAATTAGATGAACTGATAGCCGGAACTCGCCGCGAACAAATAGAAGCTCAAAAAGCTAGAGTCCGTCAAGTGCAAAGTCAATTAGATGAACTTATTGCCGGAACTCGCTCCGAACAAATAGAAGCTCAAAAAGCAGAAGTTAAACGTTTCGAGGCACAAATTTCTGAAATTGATGTTGTTCTGAGAAAAAGTATTCTCTATGCGCCTTTTACTGGCACTATTTCTGTTCGCCATTTAGACGAGGGAGTTGTCGTTAATGCAACTCAAGCTGTTGTGCGTTTAGTCGAGGATGGTGAAAGGAAAGTTCGGGTTGGGGTGCCGCCGACTCAAGCTAGTCGTTTGAGAATAGGTAGTTTGGAGGAAGTGAGGATAGCACAGAAAACTTTAAGTGCACAAGTGCTGTCAATTTTACCAGAGGTAGATTCTATGACTCGGACTCAAAGTGTAATTTTGGCACTACCTCAAGCTATAGCTCCAGGTACTATTGTCAAGTTAGAACTTAATCAAATTGAAACAGTGACAGGATATTGGTTGCCGACTTCTGCTTTGGTTTGGGGAGAGCGGGGGTTGTTGGCTTGTTTTGCTCTTGTCTCTCCTCAGAAATCAGATTTGGTGATACCTCCCTTAACTTATCAGACTGAAAAACGAATGGTTGAAGTTTTGCATACGGAGGGAGACCGGAGTCTGGTGCGAGGACTCTTAAAACCAGGAGAATTGGTTGTCACAACTGGAACTAACCAATTAGTTCCTGGTCAGTTAGTTCGCTATAGATTTTTTGGGCAGGAGAAAAACCAATAACTAATAATATTGATGTCTGGATAATAAGTCAACACGGTTTAGATAATACCAAAAATATTATGATATGGAACCATTAAATGAGCTTTTCAGATTACAGAAGCACAAAAACAATACTTAACGGATCATAAGTCATATTTTTTTTGTAGTAGGAATTGAGGGTCATCTCTTCTTAGGTTTTATAACAATTCCCATGTATTAATTCTATCCCTGTGTCAATCTTTAGTTATTAAATAATTAACATAAAGGGAATAAATTTCTTACTTTTTTTAACTTAATCAATATGAATTATTATTATCTTTGAGATAGTTTATAATGCAAATATACTAAATCCACTGCTATAATATTCTAATTTTCTAATCAAAAAAACTTGAAAAATTTTTGATAAATAGCATTAATAATATTCCCTAAATATGAAGTTTAGTGATAACTATTAAAATAGACATAATCTAAATTATAACTGATAACTCATAATTAGTAAATTATAAATTATAAATCATAACTCATAATTCATCTTTAAAATGACTACTTTATTTTATCGAAACTTTCGATTATTAATACTAGCAATACTAATAATTGTAGCCTGGGGAATATCATCATGTTTCACATTGCCACGACTAGAAGACCCAGAATTAGTTTCCCGTTTTGCCAGTATCACAACTTTTTGGCCAGGAGCTGATGCCCAACAAGTAGAAACATTAATCACAGAGAAAATAGAAGCAAAACTATCTGAAATTGAAGAAATTGAAACCTATGATTCAACTTCTAGGGCGGGAAGTTCAATTATTAATATTGGACTATTAGAATCAGTTGAAGAAAGAAAAGCTGATACAGCTTGGTTAAGAATTAAAGAGCGATTAAATCAAGCCACAACTCAATTACCTGCTGGTACAAGTAAACCACGATTAGAGGAAGTTGAAGTTAAAGCTTATGCCATGATTACTGCTTTAACTTGGGAACAAGATACTGAGCCTAATTATGCAATTATCAATCGTTTATCTAAATTATTAAAAGATAAATTATTAGCATTGCCAGGAACACAAAAAGTTGCCAAATTTGGTATTCCTCAAGAAGAAATATTAGTAGAAATTAATCCTACTGATTTAGCTAGTCTTGGTCTGACCGCTCAACAATTATCAGCACAAATTCAACAAAGTGATGCCAAAGTTTCATCCGGTAAATTTCGGAGTCAAAATAATGATTTACTCCTAGAAGTTGATTCAAATTTAGATTCCCTGAATAGGATTCGGAATATTCCAATTAGCTTTAGTGATAGAGGTCAATTTACTCGACTTGGTGACATTGCTAAAGTCAGAAAAACAATTGCTGAACCACCAAATGAACTTGCATTAATTAATGGTCATCCTGGTTCTGCTTTAGCTATATTTGTCGAATCAGATTATCAAATAGACCTCTGGGCAAAATCAGCAGAATCAGCCATAGAAAAATTTCGCAAAGAACTAGGTATTGGTCTAAAAATTGAGATAATTTTTAATCAAAGTAATTATATTCAAACTCGCTTAAAAAGTATGATTTGGAATCTATTAATGAGTGGCATACTGGTATTTTTGATGACAGTATTTTTAATGGGTTGGAAATCTGCAATTGTTGTTGGTTTGGTATTGCCTTTGTCAATTTGCATGGTTTTAGGGATGATGAGATTTCTCAATGTTCCTCTACATCAAATGTCAATAACTGGATTAATTGTAGCTCTAGGATTATTAGTTGATGTGACAATTATTATTGTTGATCAAATTAGTAAAAGTATGGTTTCTGGATTAAAAGCTGAAACTGCTATTACTAAAGTAATTAATCATTTATTTCTGCCATTAACAGCATCAACTTTAACTACAGCTCTAGGGTTTTTATCAATGCTTTTAATCCCTGGTGAGCCAGGAGAATTTCTTGGTGGTCTTGGCATTAGTGTGATTTTATCTGTTATTTCTTCATTATTATTATCCCTGACTATAGGTTCTGGCTTAATAGGCAAACTATATCATATTTATTATCATCATAATAATTCCCAGAATACTCAACAAAATTTTTGGCAAACCGGATTTACAAATTCCTCTTTAACGAAACTTTACCAAGTTAGTCTACGAAGTATATTTAGCAATCCTTGGTTAGGAATATTATTAGGTTTAATTTTACCAATTACTGGTTTAATTCAAGTTAGGAATCTCCCTGAACAATTTTTTACTCCAGCATCCAGAAACCAGCTTCAAATAGAATTAGAATTACCTGCTTTAACCTCTATTGAAAAAACAAAAAATACGGCTATAAAAGTCAGAAACTTAATCTTAAAGCATCCAGAAATTCAGGAATTGCAATGGTTTGTAGGACGTAGTTCCCCTCGATATTACTACAACTTAAGAGCAACTAAACAGCCAGACTCCAATTATGCTCAAGGATTTTTACAATTAAATTCAATTGCTAACTCAGAATTAGTTAACAAACTCCAAGGCGAAGTTGATACTGCATTCCCTGGAGCTCAAGTCTTGATTCGACAATTAGAACAGGGGCCTCCCTTTGATGCACCAGTAGCAATCAGAATTTATGGTCCTAACTTAAAGCGTCTACAAGAATTAGGAGAACAAGCCAGAAGCCTTTTAGCTCAAGTCCCTAAAGTCACTCACACCCGGGACACTTTAAGCGAAATTCGACCCCAACTACAACTACAACTAAATGAAGAAGAAGTTCGTTTAGCCCAATTAGATCATGCTAATCTTTCACAGCAGTTAGAGAGCTTACTGGAAGGGAATTTAGGAGGATCAATTATTGAAGATACTGAAGAACTACCAGTGCGGGTGCGAGTATCGAATGCTCAACGGGGAGACATTAGCCAAATTACATCCTTAGACTTACAACCATTAGGTTCGAGTCTAAATCAAAATCGATTTAGTTCAACTGATACAATACCCCTGTCAGCTTTAGCAAAAGTAGAATTAAAGCCAGAATTTTCAGTTATTAGAAGAAGTAACGGCAGACGGGTAAATTTAATTCAAGGTTTTATTGCTGCTGGGGTTTTACCTTCCGAGGTTCTCAAAGGTTGGCAACAAAGGTTAAATGATTCAAATTTTGAGTTACCATCCGGGTATTGGTTGGAAATTGCTGGAGAGTCAGAGAAACTAGGTGAGGCTAAAGCAGTTTTGCTTGCTACAGTGCCTCTTATATTTTTATTAGCAGTTTCAGTTTTGGTCTTATCCTTAAATTCTTTCCGAGCAACTGCCATTATTGGAATAGTTGCTATTTCTGCCATTGGTTTAGGATTTTTTAGTTTATGGTTATTTGGGTATCCCTTGAGTTTTATGAGTCTGGTCGGTACATTTGGTTTAGTGGGAATTGCTATTAATGATTCAGTAGTAGTTTTGGCTGCTATCCTCCAAGACCGGGAAGCATGCACTGGTAACCGTCGAGCTACCCGTCAAGTTGTCATGGGTTCCACTCGTCATGTAGTTGCCACAACTTTAACTACAATGATCGGGTTTGTTCCTTTGTTGGTAAAAGGTGGTGGCTTTTGGCCGCCTCTAGTTATAGCGATCGCTGGTGGTGTTGGTGGTTCCACACTGGTCGCTCTCTACCTTGTTCCCTGTTGCTATTTACTTGTGGCAAATTTTGGTAGGGGAAAAGAGTAAAACTTCAGTAAATATTACAGGTTAGTCTGGCTCGCGTCATGGTAGATGGGGATGAGAACACTTAATAAGGGAGTAATATGTTCCCACTCCTATTCCCCGTCAGCCAAAAGAATTACAATAAACCATCATGACAATGCACCACCACCATAAATGATTTCACATCCTCCCGATACATGCATCACAAATTATCGTGCAGGGCATCGTTGTAAGAAAGATTCAGATCTGCTTGACACATCATTGCTATCAACTACTTTTTGACAAGACGTTCATACCACAAACCAGCAGCTATAACTCCTAAACCACATAAAATAAACACTAAAGACTTTAATAATAATCCAGTATTATACTCAAAAGTACGACTAACAATTTGTAAAGTCAACAATATCAAACCACCCCAAAAAGTACTTTTAATTCCTTGTACTAATCCAATCCTAATTAAACCTGTTGCCAAAATAAACATTTCTATATTTATGATCAAAGTAGCTATTTCTGAAATTTTATTAATACTCAAATGCCAGAAACATAATATGGCTGTTACAACAATAAAACCCAAAACCATACCACTCACAGAATCTAATCGCCAACTCTGAACATCTCTTTTATTTTGCCTTGCTAAAAACAACCATTCCCAGATAGTTAATCCCACAAAAAATAAAACTTCAACTAAAGTGAACCATTGAATTTTTGATGATGTACCATAAAAATTTTCTAATAAAAAATCCTGCCAAAATATTTGATAAGATAAACAAAAAAATCCAATACTTAAATACCAAATAGCTAAATTTTTTGCTAGAGATTGAAAAATTCTGCTATCTACTTTATGCCAGACAATATCATCATATCCCCACAATAAAGCAGGAGGTAAAGTTAAAGCGATCGCTCCCCAAACACCATTATTTGATAAATTAAAAACTCGGAACAGACTAATTTCTAAAGCTAGTAATATTATCAATGTAGCTACAAAGAAAATTACTCGAGAATTGCACCAGTAAGCTAGGGGAATAAACAACAATACCCCCACCAAAGACATATATTCTATTATCAACTGTAACCAGGAAACTTCTCCCGGGTAAAATAAACTTGATAACCCTATTAAATAGCCTAATCCCATCAATAAAATAGCAATAACTCCAAGAGAAGCTAGTTGTAAACTATAAGCCATTACCAAAACTCCTAATCCCCAAACAATATATAATCCGTAGGGAGAGTCGCCAATATGAAACATTTGAGCCATTAGTGTTATATTTGCCCCTAAAATTAAGGCTCCAAATATTAAGAGTCCGTGACCTAATCTTTGTTTTTTATTGCTAGTATTTGCCAGAGTATTTGGCTGTCGCCATAAATAAAAACCAGTCGTATTAACTCCAATAAATAAAGTTAACAAAATAACTATTTTTAATTCCCTTGACCATTCTTGCCAGTTAGCAGAAACAAAAGTTATCATACCTAATCCCAGGAGAATAGCACCCAGAGAAATAAGGATCGTAATAAAACGAGAGCTAGCAGTTTTTTCTAAATAATCAAATTGATAACGCTCTGATAATTGTTCATAGAGATAATTATCAATTAATCCTTCTGTTTGCCATAATTTAACTTCTTGGCGGAGTTGGTGACGAAACTTTTCTGTAATCATTGTATTGAAAAAATAAATTATAAAATCTGAACCAAGTTATAAATTATAAGTTTTTTTGATAACAAAAACTTCAGTTTTTCTTAAAAAAAATCGCTTAAAAAGTATTGATCGAGAACATTTTTTTTTGATTAATAATTGTTAGTTACTGAATCTAAATTATACCAATTTTATCAACTTAGGCTAAACTACTGATATTATACTAAAATATACAATAATTTCCTAAAACTACCGACCGCGTCAAAGCTTTTATTTTTTAAAATCTTACTTTTAACTTTCTCCTTGGGATAGGATAAATGGGTGGATAAACGAATGACTATTGTGAAAAAGTATTAGTAAATTTTTTCTTTAAATAGTAAATTCTCTCTTAGATAAAGATGCCAGTTTTTTAGTTGCTATATTGTATGATTTTTACCTCTCAAAAAATGTCCTAAAACCTGACTTATAAAGTAAGTATTAGGATATTAAATTGCTTGTTAAACTTAACTTTAGAAATTTATACTAATTAAGTAAGTCGGAGTTTAAATCTGCCGCTATGTAACAACATATAAGTTGATTTTAAATAAACTGTATCAAGCATTTTGAATTCAGTATATAAATCTTAATACAGCCAAGTTTTTTTTAATGCCTACCTACTTAGCAAAACTCATGCTATACTTAAATAGTACTTCAATTATTAAATTAATTAACAAAGACCAAATAAGTTTTTTTAATAATTATTAGCCAATTAGTATTAATCACTCTTATTTTTACCTACTAGTAGGAAATTAGTATACAATATTTATAGTTACTCCCCTACAAAAAAAATGTAGAGAAATTTTTAATAAATGGTATTATAGGCTCAGAAGTTTAATGTTAAATTAAAATTATTAAAGTTATATTTTTTTGTTTATGGAAGATTACCAAGCAGCTTTTCTAGAACGCTATTATGATACAAAAAAATTACATGAATCGGGAAGAAAAATTGCAGCCATGCATTTTGGAGGTATAACTATTGAGTGCTTATTAAAAGCAATGATTTTTGCTACTTTACCAAATAGTGCAACTAAAGAATGGAAAACATATAAAAATAATCCAGGGCATACTTTTACTAATCCAGGGCATGAATTACAAAAAGCAATAAAAAAACATCCTAAACTTAAAAGATTAATTGACCACCAGCCCCATGTCCTAGAATGGTTAGATCAAGTTGAAAACCCAATAGGTCAAAATTTTATACATATACGTTATTGCGCTATTGAAGCTGACAATATAAATTATGAAAGCTGGTTTAAAACATATACAAGGCTTATAGAATGGCTACAAAAACAAGCCACTATACTTTAAGGAGGTTGAAATGGAAGAAACCTGGCAAGTACTACTAAAGCAAAAAATAGAAAATAAATACATTCAAAACCCTAACGCTAAAGAATGGGTTGATGTAAATTTTTCCACCTCAGGTTTGCTCAATTTAACTTTAGTTAGTAATAACTTTTTTGGTTTATCTATCCCTAAACGGAAAGAAGAAATCTCCAACTTGCTAAAATCTCAAGCGCCTCATTTATCTCCTGGGTTTCTTTCCTTATATACACCTCAAGAAGCTGAATCATTAAATATTTCACCTCCACAAATCTCTGATACACTCTCGCCCATTGATTGGCAAGATTTAGCTAATCAGGCAGCAAACCCACAAGATCAACCTCAACTACCCCAGCAAGAACCCAGTACACCCAGAACAGTAACATTTTATTCTTTTAAAGGAGGAGTAGGTCGGACTACTGCATTAACTCATGTGGCTTCAATTTTAGCCATGCGAGGCCATAAAGTTGTAGCTATAGACTTAGATTTAGAAGCACCTGGGTTAACTACAGCATTTAAGCTTAAGCAACAGCCAAAATATGGAATAGTTGATTATTTCTACGAACGTTCCTACTTACCAGATGAAGTAGACCCCAGTGTTTTAATTACAGAAATATTTGGTGAGGCAAAAATACCTAATGCTACAGGGAGAGTATTTGTTGTTCCTGCTGGATATCTTAGTCTTGATTATATGTCTAAAGTTGGCGATCTTTATGCCACAACTGTTATAGATGGAAATCAAAATCTTTGGTCTATTTTTAAGCAGGAAATTCAGGAACAATTAAAACCAGATTTTCTCTTAATTGACTCAAGAACTGGAATTAATCAATGGAGTGCTTTATCATTAATTCAAGCTGCTGATGAAGCAATTATTTTTCTTTTCCCTAACGAACAAAACAAACAGGGAATGGAGTTAATACTAAAATCTCTTCAAAGTCTGAAAAATCTATCCATTAATTTTGTTTTTTCCCCTGTACCTGATGTAGCAAAAAGTGGTTTAGATAAAGTTAAAAAAATTTGGAATTTTTTGCTTGAAAGCATACAAAATCCAAAAGATGAAAAGTATGATACTGATGATGATGATGATGATGATTCAAATACAACTAATGACATATCAGAAAATAACGATGAATTATTAGTAGTGCCTTACCTTGAAACAATTGCTTTAGCTGATAGCTATCCCATACCACATATACAGAATTACTATAGTAAAATTGCCAATCTAATTGATGCCAAAACTAATGAAATTAAACGCAGCAGTATTTTTAATACTAGTGAACAAAGATGGCAAATTATTGAAAGTCTCGAGTTTGCTGAAGTAAATGCGGCTGACCAGAAGCAGGACCTAGGATTATTGTTTCAACGTACTACTGATTTTGACAAATTTTTAGACGATACAACCTGTCTAATTAGAGGAAAAAAAGGAACAGGTAAAACTGCTCTATATTGGCTATTTTTACAACATCAAGAAGTCGCTCAAAAATTAGCTTACAGAGGGTTAGATAATATTAATACTAAATTTGAATTTTTCTCAGGACACGGTAGATTTCAAAAAAGTCGTCCAACCCGTGATGAATTTCAATATATTCATCAAAAATTGCAGGAAAATAATGGGACATGGGAAGCTTTTTGGAGAGCTTATTTACTATTTAGATGTTATCAGGAAAGATTACTAAAATTTCCCAGAGGTAAGAAAGGAGAAAAGTTTAGTGAGTTAAAAAAAATCATAAATAATTTACCAAAAGATAGATGGGAGGCGCAATCAACAACTGAAGCTTTATTAGAATTATCTACCAACTCTCAATTGATACTTACAGTCAAAGAAGCAATAGAGATTATTCTTAATCAAGAGGCGAAAAAAAATTCTAAAAAATACTGGTTTCTTTATGATGACTTAGATGAAGATTTTCCAAAAGCAGAAGAATTAGGACAACAAGCATTAACTGGATTATTTCAATTAGTTCAGTCTTGTGATGCGAGTAGACTAACAGAAATTAGATTTAAAATTTTCTTGAGAGAAGATATTTGGAATCGTTTAATTTTTGATAATAAAAGTCATTTTACGGGAAGGGAGATTATTTTACAGTGGAGTTCAATAGACTTTTTACGTTTAGCCCTTCGTCAAGCAATACAATCTAAAAAATTCAAAGATTTAGTTGACCGAGTTTATCCTGTTGCTATTGACAGAATAGATCAAGCTAGTGAAGAAGAGCTTGAGCAAGCATTAGAATTACTTTGGGGAAGTCGTCGCCGACGAGGAAATAGAGCGAAAAAAGTATCTCAATGGGTTTATGAAAGATTAACAGACTTAAGTGGCACGACTTTTCCTCGGAGTTTAAGTATATTACTTAAAGAAGCAAAAGAAAAAGAATTAAGTAATAAAGGAAAGTCATCAACTAAAATTCGTACAGACCGTCTCTTTCAAGGAAAATCTCTAGAATTAGGGTTAAAAAAAGCATCAGAAAAGCGATGTGAAGAAATTAAAGAGGAATATCCAAACTATATTAATTTCTTTGATTCTCTTAACGGAAAACTAGCTTTGTTAAAAAAAGAAGAATTGAAAGCAATATGGAAGGATTCGGCAGAGGATATTGTCGGAAATTTTGAAGAATTTGCTTCTTTGTTAAGTGAAATAGGTATGATTGAATTTCGGGAGAAAGAAGAATGCTATAAATTTGCGGATATATATATTTATGGTTTTAATATGATTCGTAAAGGAACAATATAGAAATTTGTAAGCAAGCACACAAAATTAATTACTCCTATATGTAAGATTGAACTTTTTATACTATAAACTATCATTCAAAATAGAGTAGGTAAATAACAACTGTAATGGTACTTATTAAGAATAGAGTAGTTGAAAATGTTGAAAATATAGTATATCTAAATTATAGCTTACTGAAAAAGCATTTTTAATGAGTAAGAGACTCACTCCTAACCTCGACTGTAAAAAGAGAATTAGTATGGATATTTTGGTAAAAAAATATAGGTCGAAATGGGAAATTTATAGAGCAGTTATTCGATATATTTTTCCCGTAATTTTTTCTGTTATAAGAGCGCTAAAAATTCTAATAATTTTTAACTATTGAGATTGATTATTTTATTTAATAACAATTAATTAAAGAAAAAAAAGCACAGTAAGGATTTAGATATTTTTCTAAAATTGAAAATAAGTCGTTTAAATACTTAATAGCTCACCAATTATAAGATATTAATACTAACTTTTTTCAACCTTCAACAATTTAAGTAATTAACACAAAAGGAATATCATTTTTTGAAATTAATCCTCTCGAATTATGTAATTATTATCATGTTGTACAGACCTTGTATATAATATCCTTACCCTTATCAATAACAAAATAGAGTTTTTTTTTAATGAGTGCTCTAAATTCTGTTATGATTTGGGAAAAATACTAGTTTTTTTGATTCGGAAAACATTTTAGCCAATATCAGTCAGTGCTTTTATATTCAACAAGAAACTATGATGAAAATTTATTAGACTTAATAAACATAGTTTAAAAAACTATTTTTTTTGACCAAAATTTTATCTGTATACACAGATATATATCTGCCATTCGTTGTGTAATTATAATTAGTGAATTATCTTAATTTGTACTGAGAAAAGGAAACTCATTACAAATATTCCACCGCTTACCATTATGAATTAATAAAGTTAACTGAGAAGCTGTAAAATCCAAATCTAGCGATCGCTCCCGAAACTCTATCCAAGCCGCTCGAAAATTCTGTTTAGTTAAATCTCGAAAAGCTACAGTAACATGAGGAGAAAAAGGGCGAATTTTAGAAGGGGGATGTACAATTCCTAAAGTAGTTTCTGTAAATGCAATTAAGTCCCGTTGAATTTTTAATAGTTCTGGAGTCTTGACAACATTAATATAGATAACACGAGGCACAAAAGCAGCAAACCCAGATAAAGTAATGGGAAAAGCAGAGCAATGTTGAGTAAAAGCCTCTAAAGACTCCTGCAAAAGAGTTAAATTTTCAGTCGGCCATTTAAAAGGAGGTTGTAAAGTAATATGAGGCACAGATTTTAAAGCATGACTACTATTATAATTCCGAGAAAAATACTCCTTAATTTCGGTAACTTGGTTTTGAATATTTTCAGGTGGCACAAGAGCCACAAATAATAGACATTTTGATAGACCCATAAAATTCCTTAATAAAAATGCCTTGGTTTGCCAAAATAGAAAAAGGTATAGTCGAAAAAGCCATATTTGATAAATATGTACCAGGCCACATAGCCTATGTCCAAAATTTAATTGCTAAAGGACATAAAGCTAAAAGTGGTTACTGGGGAAAACTAGGAGGAGGAATGTTAATATTCGAGGCTTCATCTATGGCAGAAGCTGAAAAAATAGTAGCCGAAGACCCCCTAATTAAAAATAATTGTGTAACTTATGAAATTTATCAGTGGTACATAGTTGCAGAATAAAAAAATGTGTTATAGTAGTTAATGATTCGGACCAGCGCGATTACAACACCTAAACCTTGTCAGGACCGGAAGGTAGCAGCAACACGGGATGCTTGTAGTAGGCGTTGACTCCGGGTCACCCAACTAAAAGGAGCTCATAAGATAGGATACATATATATGGATAATTTGGGAGGAATTATTCAACGAGCTGTTTATCTAGGAGTAGGGTTAGCTTCCTATGCAGGAGAGAAAGCTAGTCAAAAATTAACAGAACTAAGGATAGAAGCTCAAAAGCTGGCAGATGAAATGGTTAAGCGTGGTGAAATGACTACGGAAGAAGGTCGTAAATTTGTGGAAGATATGATGAATAAATCAATGATGCAGGAAGCACCTGTGAATCAGTCTCCAGAAAAAGGACCTAATGAACCACGCCGTATAGAGATTATCTCGGATGATGAAGATTCATCTTCTTCAGATTCTACAGAAGTAGATAAAATGCGCCAAGAAGTACATAAGTTACAAGAGGAATTACGTCGACTACAAAAATAATAAATATATACTTATTAAGGTATATAGGTAGTCTAAGTTTTAAAGAAAAGCTAAAACATAACACTATAATGGAAGATTGGTCAAAGAACTTCTTTGAAGTAATAGAAACTGCCATGTTAGAGGTAGAAAATTTCTTTGATGAAATGACAAAAGAAGTTTCAGAAGTTTGTGATGAGTTGGGAAAGTTCTCCGAGGAAATTGCTGAGGAAATAAATATCAATATATTTGCAGAAATGGATGAGTATGTAGATCAATTGGTTGATCCGATCATTGAAGTGTACTTAGACTTCTATCCTGATATAGAGATAGAGGATGTAGACTACTATCTTGTTGATCATTTAGAACCTACCATAGAAAAACATCCAGCGTGTAGAGGATGTATACACTATCATGGTCAATTTTATGGAGGAAATCTATTAGTTTGTGCCATGCACCCTTATGGTGTAGAAGATAAAAGTTGTCTAGACTGGGAACCTGAAGAATAGTAGCTTTAACTAAAGTAAACATAAGACAGTATATAGATAAGATACAGATATTGTTGATGTCAGAAATACTTATAAGTTATCTAAGTTAAAGGTTCACTATTTATTTAGTTATAATTTTGAACCCACTTTTTTTCAGTATTTTATTAGTAACCCTCTCAATCATAAAAATCTGAAATTATACCAAATCTAACTCATGGCCAGCTATATATTCTCAAAAAATATTCTAAGTATTTGGTGAAGCAGAAATTCAGAAAATATATCAAAAATGTAATTGGTTTAAAAATCAAGCATTAATGCATAAGAAATGGTATTACTTTCCTTTATCCATAAAATATTAACGAAATAAGGAGATAGGATAGTCAAATATGAGTGAAGTAAATTCAGCAACCCTTTACATTGTTGGTACACCAATAGGCAATTTAGAAGATACAACATTTAGAGCAATTCAAACATTACAAAAAGTAGACTTAATAGCAGCAGAAGATACTCGCCACACTAGCAAATTATTACAACATTTTCATATCCGAACCCCACAATTAAGTTATCATCAACATAACGAACAAAGTCGCATACCCGAATTAATAGAAAAACTAAATCAAGGAAAAACTATAGCTTTAGTGACTGATGCTGGAATGCCAGGAATATCCGATCCGGGATATGAATTAGTAAAAGCTTGTGTCGAAGAAAATATTTCTATAGTACCAATACCAGGAGTTACTGCTAGTATTACAGCGTTATGTGCCTCTGGACTACCAACGAACAAATTTATATTTATCGGTTTTTTACCTACTAAAATTAAACTGCGGGAAGAACAGCTAGAAAAATTATCTAATTTATTAGAAACTATAGTTTTATATGAGTCTCCTTATAGACTATTACAAACTCTGGAAGATTTAGGGAAAATACTAGGGGAAAATCGAAAAATAGTTTTGGCAAGAGAACTAACAAAACTCCATGAAGAATTTTGGCGCGGTACAGTTGGAGAAGCAGTTATTCATTATCAAAATAATCAACCAAAAGGAGAATTTACTCTTGTTATTACAGGTGCTGAACCAGAATTACCAGTATTATCAGAAGATACTATTAAACAGGAGTTACAAGAACTCTTCGCCCAAGGAATTTCTCGCTCCCAAGCTAGTCGCCAACTTGCCCAAAAAATTAATTTATCCCGCCGCACAATTTATCAAATAGCTCTAAAAATATAGTTATCAACGTTCAGCTTATTCTCGAATTTTTGATATAGTAAGGTCAAAAAAAAAGACTGAAAAAAATAATAGGGCAGTTAAAATTAAACAGGCAAAAAAAGAGATTACCTGAAATAAATATTATTTGGAAAAGACAAATATTTTGAGTATAAATAGACGAGTTATACAAAAACCCAGTTTAGCCAGAAGGGTTAAAGAGGAATTTAAAAGATGCACTTTTGATAACCGCATATTTATTGGTATAATCTTGGCTGTAAAAAATGTATAAGAAAGAATACACTTGAACATAAAAATTTAAAATTTCCAAGATACTGTAAGTTTCTGTAACTAAGATCACCGAGTCTCCCCTGAAGCTCAGTTTTCAAGCAGAGAGACTGAATACTTTTGACTTTTGACTTTTGACTTCCAAGAGCTAGATAGCTAATTGCTATAAAAAAACTGTGAATTCTATAGACTCTTTCTTAAAACGCTTTGAACATTTCGGCGTTGAGCTTAGTCTCGAACGCATCTATCAACTTCTAGATAATTTAGGCAAGCCTCATCTCCAAGTACCCATAATTCATGTCGCCGGAACAAATGGCAAAGGTTCTGTCTGTGCTTACCTATCATCCATCCTCAAAGCAGCAGGATATAAAGTCGGACGTTACACTTCACCCCACCTGGTTGACTGGACAGAACGTATTTGCCTCAACGAAGAAAAAATTCCCTCAAGTATATTAGAACAATTATTGGTAGAAGTAGAAACAGCTATTCAACCAGAACAACCTTCACCTACTCAGTTTGAGGTTATTACTGCCGCAGCTTGGTTATATTTTGCTCAACAACAAGTAGATGTGGCAGTTGTAGAAGTAGGTTTGGGGGGCAGACTAGATGCTACTAATGTTTGTCACCAACCAATGGTAACTGTCATTACTTCTATTAGTTGGGAACATTGGCAAAAATTAGGTCCGACTTTGAGTCATATTGCTGGGGAAAAGGCGGGTATTCTTAAACCAAGATGTCCTGCTATAGTTGGAGTATTACCCCCAGAAGCAAAAAAAGTAGTAGAAAAACGTATTACTGATCTAGAGTGTCCTGTTGTTTGGGCAGAGCCTGCTAAATTATTGGCAGAAAGTCAGGAATATAACTCATTGCCAGTAGCTACTTATCAAGGTATTGAATATAAGGTGCCATTATTTGGAGATGTACAGTTGATAAATTCAGCGATCGCTATTGCTACAGTTCAAGTGCTAGAAACACAAGGTTGGGAGATTCCGATCACAGCAATTAAACAAGGAATAGCTGAAACTAAATGGCTTGGACGTTTGCAATGGACTACATGGCAAAATCGCCAATTATTAATTGATGGGGCCCATAATGCTGCTGCAGCCCAAGTATTGGGACGGTATGTCCGGACACTAAATTATCCATCTATAAGTTGGGTTATGGGTATGCTGTCTACGAAGGAACATTCGGAAATTTTTCGGGCACTTCTTAGACCAGGCGATCGCTTGTATTTAGTTCCTGTTCCTGACCATAGTTCGGCTGATTTGAATCAACTTAGTACCATAGCTCAGGATATATGCACAAAATTAGATTTTTGTCAAGTTTATCCCCATTTAACACCGGCTTTAGAAGAGGCTATTACTGATAGTAAAAATTTAATTGTTTTATGTGGTTCTCTATATTTATTGGGTCATTTTATCAAAATGAAAAGTAACTAAATTGTTATTGTTGGGAATTGTTCTTGAGCGTTGTTTGTGTTGGTAGTAGTGGGGTTTAATTTATCTGTTTTTATGGCTGGTATTCTAACTCTCGACTGCCTCTTTCTTCCCTAAAAATACTTTTTCAGTAAACCCTAAATAAAATCTTTGTTGGGTTTCACTTTTTTCTACATAAGCTACGAAATAATCAAAGCTTATCCCATTCAGATGCGGCATCAGCGATCGCTTGCTCAATAGTTTTTTCTGCCAACATAGCCTCCTGTAAACTTTGATAAATAATTTGTTTCAACTTATCCAAATTTTTAATAGGTGGCAGTAAAACTTCTGCTGCCAAAATTTGATTAGCACTAATAACTCGACCCCGATCTTGAGTAGAAGCATCAGAAGAAATATTTTGAAAATAACTATTTTTTAAGGTCTTAGTTGTAGAGGGTAAAACATTAGTCTCCTGAGCAAAAGCCATTTGATTTTGATAATTAGTAATAAACAAAACAAACTTCAGGGCTCCATCTGGTAATTTAGTTTTGCTAGAAATAGCAAAATTCATCAAAACTATACCCTTCTTATCAGTCTTACCTGTAACTTGAGATGTTGGGAATGATACCTTTCCAATTTCAGGTATATTTTCAGATATGGCTGTAATAAACTCTGGTCCAGAAAATACCATAGCAGTTTCTCCAGCTTGATACAAATCTTCACCTGCTTGAATTCCTTCGGTCAATACTTCCTCTGGTAATAAATCTTCTCTATATAGATCAACCCAATACTTAAATACTGCCTCACCGAGTGGAGTATTAAAAGCAGCTTTTCCATCAACATTTATTAACTCAACTCCCATCTTGCCAAAAGACTCTAATACCTCATTTCCTCCTTGTGGCGAAAAAGAAACAAAGAATGCATATTTATCAGTTTTTTCTTTAATTTGTCTAGCGACCTTAGCTAATTCAGTATAATTTGTTGGAGGTTCTTCGAGTTCTGCCTCTTTAAATAGCTCTGAATTATAAATTGTTATATTCATCGTACCATACCATGGGATACCAAGACTTTTACCATTAATCTGACTACATTGCCAAAGATTAGGTAAATATTCATTCCTCACCGAATCTGATAAAATAGTATCTAAATTTAGCCAGGCATTAGGTCGAGTTAATAAATGTGTGAAACTTGAGTTAAGATTCACAATGTCTGGAAGAGTTTCTGTGACAATAGCACTCTCAATTTTGCTTTCTATCTCCGACCAAGGTAAATCAACCCATCGCACTGATAAATCTGGATTATCTGCTTCAAAATCAGCAATTAACTGATTAAAATAATTAGTAAACTGAGGTTGAAGCTGTATTGTCCAAAATTCAATTTCTTTAGTCTTTAAAATAGGATAGGGAGAAGTGCAACCAATAAAAATTGTTATAATTAGCCCCAGAATAGTAAATATTTTAAACCTTTTCCATTTAACTATGAGAAACATTCGATAAAACCTAGAAAAATACCTTATTTGTGATTGCTATAAAACTAATTATTCAAATAAAAATAACTTTTAATTTATAGCAAATATAATTTTGAATCCAATTAAAATTAGGATAAAAATGCTTAATTACTTAAAAAACTTATTTCAAACAAAGCAGCCAGGAATAGGAATAGAAGTTAGTCCGGAAAAAATTAATCTTGCTAAGATCCAGCAACAAGGAGATCAACTAAAATTAGTAAATTTTGCTACAGCACAAGTCCCAGAAAATGTATTTTCTGAGGGTCAAATAATTGATATCCCCACAATATCAGAATTAATAGAATCAATTATTGCAGACAATAACATAAAAACTCGCAGAGTAGCAACAGCAATTTCAGCCAGAGAAGCAGTTACCCGTGTAATTCCCGTACCAGCAGAATTAAATGACCAAGAATTACAGGATTATATGAATCAAGAAGCAGGTTTATACTTACCATTCCCGAGAGAACAAGCAGATGTGGACTATCAAAAATTGGGAAATATAGTAGACTCAGATGATGACATAGAAAAAGTACAAGTAGCTTTAGTTGCAACGAGAAAAGAAATAACAGATGCCTATATAGAAGCCTTTTCAGAAGCAGGATTAGTAATAGATATTTTAGAGGTAAGTAACTTTGCCCTCATCCGCACAGTTAAAGATATACTCCAACAATATGGGCCTCAAGAAGCGACAGTAATTGCAGATTTAGAATTTGACAGTACCGAACTTGCTATCGTAGTAGATGGAATACCCCAGTTTAACCGAACAATTCCTATTGGTACTTATCAAATGCAATCTTCCTTAAATGAAGCGATGAACTTACCTCCAACCAGAGATACTACCCAGTTACTAAAGATGACTATTCCAGTGTTAGATACAATGGGAATTTCATTCGATAAAGCTGATTCTGGAACGAATGCCTTGTTAAAAGTATTAGCAGAATTAGGAGATGAGCTGCGACGTTCAATAGATTTCTATCTCAATCAATTTGAAGATTTGGAGGTGGCACAATTATTATTAACAGGGCCAGGAGCAGCAATAGGACAACTAGATGACTTTTTCATGCAACGTTTAAGTTTGCCAGCGTCTAAAGTGGATCCAATTGAAGTTTTAGGCTTAGAAACAGAGGTAGAAATTCCCCCAGAACAACGTTATGGTCTAGGAATTGTATTAGGTTTAGGACTAAGAGAGGTGTAAATTAATATGTATGGCCTAGATATAAATTTTCTTAATGATCGCCCAGAATATCAAAAAGAAGTTCCCAAGCCAGTAATTAGTGAAGTATCGCTAGAGGACTCAACACCAATTATAATTGGGGCAGCAGTAGCAATAGCAATTAATGGTTTGGTTGCAGGTGGGTGGTTATATATAAATAAGATGAATACTGGACTTCAGGTAGACTTAGACAAATTAAATGCAAAATTAACTACATTAGATGCTCAAGTTAAAGACCTTAAAGCAATCAAAGAAAAAACTCAGAAATTTGAAGCAGAAGCAAAAGCTTTAGCAACAGTTTTCGATCAAATAAAACCATGGTCGGCATTATTAGGAGAGTTGGGAGTTGTGGTACCTAAGGGGGTAATAATAACTAGTATAGAACAAAAAGAAGCAAAGGTATCAGCCTCCCCTTCTCCTCAAAAATCTGATGCTAAAAAGGATGAAGAAAAAGAGGCGCCAGAACCTCCAAAACCAACAGCAACTATATTATTATCAGGAAATTCAAATTCTTACGGCAAGATTAATGACTTTCAATTACTACTGGAAAACTCTTCCTTTTTCCAAGAAAAAAATAAACTGATTAGTACTGTGAGAAAACCTAATCCAACTAGATTAGAATTACGAGAATCAAACTTAACCTTAGCACCAGAAATACCAGAATTAAACCCAATAATTGAATATAAAATTGAAGCAAATCTAAGCCCTTTAGGTGCATCAGAATTACTGCCTGAGTTAAAAAGTCAAGGAGCAATTGGATTAGTAGATAGAATAGAAATACTAAAAGAAAAAGGAATACTTTAAAAATGGTAGCAACAAATGAGATAGATATAGACTTAGAAGAACTAGAAGAAGAAGGAGAAGAATTTCAAGTTCCTTTGCTAAATATGTCTGTCAAAGACCCGAGATTTATTGGAGGAACTATTGGTATTTTAGGCTTTGGAATAGCAGCTTTCTTAGGATATAGTCAGCTTAAACCAACTATAGAAAAAAATACTGAATTAAGGGCAGAGATAGAAGCAGCAGAAATCAAAATTAAACAGCAGAAAAAACAAATAGAAGAACGACCAAAGGTAGAGGAGGAAAACAAAAAAGCTGAAAGAAAAAGGGAAGATGTAACCAGCTTATTTGCTAGTGAAAAAACTATGAAAACTCTACTATATGATGTTAATCAACTTATCGATCAAATTAATGGCGGAATTACAGAGGAAGAAAAACAAGCAAAAATGACAAAGTTTCAACCAGTTGAGCCAAAAAATGGTAATTATATAGTTAATGATAACTCATTAGGACCACTGGTAAATGGCAAGTTAAAGCGACGAGAATTCAAAGTAGAATTTGAAGGTAGTTATCCCCAAACAAGAGCATTTATGACTGCTATAGAGAGGATGGAAACATTATTAGTAGTGAAAAACTTAATAACTAAACTCAAACAAGGAAATGAGGTTATAGAAGTTGAATGGAGGCAAAATAAATTTGTGCCAGTTAGCAAGCCAGAAAGTCGACTAATATCATCCTTTGATATGCATGCTCTATTGGCTTTAAGTGAAAAAGAGTCATTGGGTGTAAAAGGTTCTACAAAACAAGAAGAAAATAAGTAACATCATCTGCCAAATAAATGTTATTTTTTCAAAGAAATTAGGTTTAAAATTTCATCTTTATTTGACCTTATTTTTTCCCTAAAGCTAGGGTGAAAGTAGATAGTGAGTAGGAAGATAGAGAGGAGAAAAGATGGGGAGTATTTTCCCGTTTCTAAATGCGATCGCAGAAGGTTAAAAGGTTACTTTACCTAACTTTGAGCATAATAATTCTCTTGTCTGCAAGGATTAAAGTCTGTTAAGAAAGTATCTATTTCTAATCATTATTGATTATGCTTTTTTCAAATCTCAAGCATCATAGTATGTTTGACAGAAAATAAAATAATTCATTATTTTGTCGGGAAAATTAAACTTGAATTCAATCACAAAAATGGCTAGATTTTTTTCATAAAAAAATATTTTATCTGTAATAAATTATGACTTTTATCAACAGCATACGCCTGAAAGATTATTCGATTTATGAGGGTTACAATATTTATAAGTTATTGCTAAGTTATTGCTAAATTTAAAGGATAATAAGTTACTTTAAATACTGTAATTATATTGAAATATGATTTTCAAAAAAACTAAAAATCATAGAAAGATTTGTAAAATATTTAAAATATTTTCAAGATTATTGTCATCTATATTATGTAAATTAGTCAATTTATTAATTATTTTACAAAGACTTTGTAATATTATTTTAGGTTATTAATATATTGACAAATTACGAGAATTTAAGTTACACATAATATATAGCAATCCTAAGTAGGTTGCGGCAAA
>ENA-UENX01000371-UENX01000371.1-marine-metagenome-genome-assembly--contig:-NODE-371-length-20902-cov-148.886243_pt1 | contig 20902 bp, 14 predicted proteins | sample MGYA00237875_ERZ529327 | MGnify/ENA primary metagenome ERZ529327 (study PRJEB26372, sample SAMN05368347) | marine metagenome | biome: cultured habitat; feature: ocean water; material: water; isolation... | reverse complement strand
ATACTTTTTCTTTGTTGTGGAGTTGTTGTTGAGATTCTGATAATTTCGCCTCTGTACCATTTAGTTGAGAAACATATTTTTCTAAATCATCTTGTGTTTTTGTCAACTGAGACTTTACTTCTGTTAACTCTAACTGACTTTTTTCGTATACTTTTTCTTTGTTGTGGAGTTGTTGTTGAGATTCTGATAATTTCGCCTCTGTACCATCTAGTTGAGTAATATATTTTTCTAACTCATCTTGTATTTGTATTAACTGAGACTTTACTTCTGTTAATTCTAACTGACTTTTTTCGTCTTGATTTTTATACTTTTCTAGTTCTACTAGCAGAATTTTATTTTGTTTTCCTAAGCTCGATAAATTCATCCAATCTTGAAATGCCCAATTTCTATAGGGAGATGATTTAATTTTTTCTTGCCAAGAAAAGTCTAGTGTTTCATCTTCTGCTTTCCATGATCTTGCTTCTAACTCCTGATACATTTCTATAGCTTCAGGAAAGTAATAATCTATGATAGTAGGTCTATGACTTTCTGTTGATACTCGATTATTAAATAATAATGGATCATAATTATTTACAACAGGATAATTAAAATTTGTCTTAAATTTTTGATTTATTTTTTCGATAAATACTTCTTGACTATTAATTATTGTTTGAATATTTGTCAACAGGCAACGATCAGCAGCATAATTATAAAAATCAATAATTTTTTGGTTGTAGTGTAACCATAATTTTATGGCTAGTTCTGGCTGGTTTTGAAATATCTGATATTGCTGATTATACAGAGAATTAACTACTTCCCAAGGAGACCGATAAATCAATATAAATTTAGCATTTGGTAGTAGGTATGACCAAAAATCTAGGAATAAAGTTGTCCGGGGTTCTTTCCATCCCCAATTTTCACTTATTGAGTTTTTGGCAATAATTTCTCTAGCTTTTTCTTGAAAGCTTTCTTCTACATCTATTTTTTCTTGTAAAGTCCACCCATCCTCATCTATACCTTGGGATTGTAATACATTTTTATGAAATTCATAGAAGTCTAAATTTTCAAAATCTCCTTTAGTATTGTATTCATTTCCCTTCATTAATTTCCGGCCTATGTGCAAACCTGCACTTTGGAGGATAGAAGCTGTTAAGGAACTTCCCGAACGGTGCATACTGCTAATAATTAGAGTTGATTTTTCTGTTCTATGCATCATGTTTATTTTGATTATGTATTGCTGAATATTAGTAAGTACTTACATAAAACCATTTACCTATTCTAATTCTCTGCAATTTTTATAATGCAAATAATTTCCTTATATAAATGTGTAATTGTAATTAATTTTGTGTACTTACTTATTTAGTATATAATTTAATTTTAACCTTTTTTCAAATAATTAATAACCCTTCCATAGCATTCCATAGAAACATAAAGTAATCCCAAGAGTTTGCTTTATTTTTATCTAAGTTAGGTGTTCTATATTTATTTTATCTTGTTACCATTATTTATGTATATTTGTCAACCAATTTTAAATTCCCATTTTAGAAAGATATCATACCTCTAAAGGAATATTTCACTAGATCACAACTTACATAAAACCACCTCTAGAGATGATGTATAATTTTATATGATTACTTAATCCAGATTTATCACATCTTATCGTCAATAGTATATTAATCTGCTACTACTCAAAATCATCAATCAATTATATTTTAGGGTAGAAAAATTATTTTTTTTGACAAAAATTAAAGCTAATTAGTTTCCTTCTTTAATCCTAGAAAAATTAAAATTCATGGATTCCTCAAAAAAAATTTATTACAAAAGTTTGTTATTGTAATTGATGCTTAAAAATGCGTCATATTATTACCTCTTTACCTGCAAATAATCACTCTTTCTTAATTTTATACAGAGAAATATTATCCGAGAATTGAGATAGAAAACAGAATTAAATAATAACAACTATATTTATTCTTATGCCCTACTTCAACACAGACATTTCAGACTAATAAACTAAAATTGGGCCATCTTAATTTGCTTATATCTTAATTCCATCTTTTTGACAAAATCGTTTAAATAAAACATCTTTTTCTCAAGCTATAATCAGAACAATTAGTTTAATTTTTATGAAACTGGGAACCATAAATACTATTAGCTATAGAATAACTGTAATTAGAATTATGCATATGTTGTCCTGCTTAACATATTCTAAATATCCCTTTCTCTCAAATTAAAGCTATTCCTGATACTAGGTGATATTTCGATATAAAATATACGTATCATAATATAACCCTGATTAGATAAAAAAGGACTGTCATAAAATTTCAGTATATTTTGAGATTAAAGATTATATTGAGCCCCTCAATTTACATAATATAATCACTCAGTTTTTAGCTATATTCTTCATATTATTACTCAGAAAACTATAATTTTTATCTTCCTTTTAGATTATTCTAATTTTGATAATTATCAGAAGTATATAAAATCAACTTGTGGCAAATTATAGATAAATTATCTATATAATTTATCTATAAAATCTATCCTTACCTTTATTACACAACCAAATAATTGACTTAAAACTTTATGGGTAATATTGTTCAGATATATTCTGTATTGATATGTTGCTTTAATATTTCCCCTGATTGACCGTACCTATATCATAACATAAATCATATATACGCATTAGAGAAACATCTTAAAAATAATCAATATAATATAATAACATATGATAATAGCCAGATTAAATTCAGGTAATATGCAATAACACAAGGGAAAATTAAATTTCAAGTAATAGATAATTTGCCAGAATTTGTTATCGAATTAACTGAACAATAAAGAATTTTTGTAAGTAATTAAACTCCCTTATAAGAGGGAAGCTTGAAATCCACTTTTTTGGTAAATTTAAAAATATTAAACTAAGTATCTGACACAGTATAACATTTATTCTATAATGCTAACTACCTCATATAAATTTCATTTTATCTCAAGCTATTAGCAGAATTAGTCTGCTCAAGTAGTAGGCATTCTTAACATCCTCCTTAGCTGTTAGGTGCGCGGGGCTTCTTGCGAGCCGCATCTCCTGGGGGGTTAACCTTTTGCACTTAGTAAAACTTCCCACTCTATTGGCTGCTACAATTCTAGTCGCGAGCACGAAACATTACCCTAGTCTTGTGTTTGCCTAATAAGTCCGTTTTTTGTCTGATGACTGCCCGCTCGCTACTAATTAATTAACAGAACTAACATAATGTTTTCAAAAAAAACAACTAAAAAATCGCACGCTTATGGGCGAGGCTTTAAATCTAATTTTTCGGTAAACAAGTAGTAATTTTGTACCTTACCTCCTGAAAATGGAATGAATTTAGCAACAATATCCTGACATATTTACAACTAGCAAATAGTGTAGAATATTATTAATAAGTAATATTATTCCACCCTCAATTATCAAATACAGGAAACTCTATATAACAATGACAACAACAGCAACAGAAACCAGTGTTAACTATCTTCATATTGGGAATAAATTATTAAGGCAAGGTAACTTCCCTGAAGCTGCTGATGCTTATCGCCAAGTCATTAAACTTAACCCCAAATCAGCAGTAGGTCATCAAAACCTAGGAGAAGCTCTCAGTTTACAGGGAAATTTAGAAGAGGCAGCAAATATCTATTATCAAGGAATTCAACTACAGAAAAATTATCCCTGGTCTTACTATAATTTAGGAGAAATTCTGATTAAACTTGAGAGGTTTGATGAAGCAGTTATTTATCTACGTCAAGCTATTGAACTTAATCCAGATTTTTCCAATTTTCATCATAGTTTAGGCTTAGCTTTGTCAAAAAAAGGATTATTTGATGAGGCGATAGTTACTTATCGTCGCGCTATTGAAATAGACCCAAATGCAATTTTAACTTATCAATATTTAGGTGAAGTATTAGCATGTAAAAAACAGTATGATGAAGCCATAGAAAGTTTTAATCAAGCTATTGGAATTAATCCCTATTTATCAGAATATCATTTAGGTTTAGCTAAAGTTCTACAAAACGCTGGTCAAATAGAAAAAGCAATCAATTCTTGCCATCACGCTCTTGAATTAAACCCAAACTTAGCTGAAGCTTACTATTACATTGGCTTAGGTTTTACTAAGTTACAAAAGTGGGAAGAAGCTATTGATAGCTTATTGCAAGCTATTTCTCTAAATTTTAAAAATGCAGAAGTCTATCATCATTTAGGAGCAGCTTTAGCACAATTACAACGTTGGGAAGAAGCGGTTGCTGCCTATAAAAATGGACTTGAATTTAATCCTAATTCTGCAATAATTCATCATCAATTAGCTTATGCTTTAGCCCAAATAAAACAGTGGGAGGAAGCTGTAAAAGAATATCGTGAAGTTCTCATAATTAATCCTAATTCTGCAGTAGTTTATGACCAGTTAGGAGAAGCACTAACAGAAATACAAAAGTGGGAAGAAGCTATAGATTGTTATCAGAAAGCTGTGAAAATTAAGCCAGACAATCAAAAGTTTAACCAACATCTACAGGAAGCATTGACAAGAAGACAAGAAAAGAATAAAACTACTATAGAGTCTCATCTTAAATTGGCAGAAATGATGGAAAAACAAGGATTTGCTAATGAGGCTATTTCTGCTTATCGTCGAGTGGTAAGTCTTAATCCTACTGCTGCTGATTTACATCATAAATTAGGGTATGCTTTGGCTACTTCAGAAAGGTGGGATGAAGCTGTCGCTCCTTATCGTCAGGCAATTAAACTTAACCCAAATTCAGGTGTTGTATATTATCATTTAGGCATAGCTTTATCATACTTAGGTTTAGATGAAGAAGCAATATCTTCCCTAGAAAAAGCAATTCAGCTTAAACCGGATTTATCTAGCGCCCATCAAGCTTTAGAAAAACTACAAGTAAAATCAAAGTAACTTAACTAATATTTTTTTCACTTATAAAATATCTAACAAAAACTTTGATTGCTGTACTCCTTTCCCTAGAGTATATAAATAGACAGCATGACCTAGGAAAGTAATTTTAGTTATCAGTTAGCTTCCTGGGTCGTCACTGTTTTTTTTCATTTCGTGAGGGTAAAATAGTGATCAGGAACTATTTCAATTTTTCCTAATTTTTACTTCTGATTTTTGATTTCAAAAGTACTTAATTTATGCAAATACAAAAATAGGTTAATGAGGCAAAATTAGTGATTTTTAAAACAATAATTATGAAAATAAGTCCTGTTTCTTGTTTAGTTATTTTACTCTTGTTAAAACCTTTAAATTTTTACTTATTGAACAATAGGAAATAGCTGGTAAATTTAAGGATATACTTTACGGTAATTATATCTCAATTTAGTTACAACTTTTTCTCTATCAAGCATTTGATTTCCTCGTCTACGAATAAATTCATTATCATTAATAAAATAACCCATACTAGGATTAGCAAAACCATTATCAGCAAATTTTACAGGAAAATTTATCCAACCAGAATTATCTCCATTTATTCGTTCAAACAAAACTAATTTATTGCTATTTTGATATCGACAAATATGGATAGTTCGATTCTCTGTTTGGAAAAATGCTTCCTGAGATAAATTATAGTTTATGCCTTCACAATTCCTATTATTCTGAGTCATAAAAGATTGGTTATAATAATCATTTAATGCTTGAGGTTGTGATGGGTATTTTGAGTAAGAAGCACCAGAACGGTTTTCATATTGACCATGTTTGAGATAATGATCGTAAGCAGACTTAAATTTACCACGGCGTAAAGCATCTACTACATCAGGGTTTTGTCGCAAATATTCAAGTTCTGCGAATGTTTTGAAAGCACCAGAGCGATTTTCATATTGCCCAGATCTGACATAATGTTCATAACCAGAGCGGTATTTCCCTTGACTTACTAACTTTGCTACATCAGGATTTTGACGTAAATACCCTTGTTCGTCAAATTCTCTAGTGTAGTTTTCCGCAAGTGCCAGGGGAGTGCTAAAAATACTCAGGGCAACTGCGGCGATCGCCACTATATTTGTTTTAATATTATTGACATTGACCATTTATTTATACCTCAAAAATCATTGTTCTTAATTATCAAGATATCCTTTGAGGCTTAAAGACTGTGGAGAATTTTAGGGAGTTAAAAATTTTTCAATGTACTTTGTACTTTTTAACTCAAAATTTGCTCAAACCCTGATTTGATGAAACTTATAAGAATTTTTTACTCAAATTCTTGAGAGTGTGCTTAACTCCTTTAAAATCCTGAAAGGGTTGCTATCTTCGTGATATTAGTGTCAGTTTGTTAAGTGTCTACCTTTAAAATCATCCTGCTTTCCGAGATTAGCAGTAAAAGACGAGATATACCTAATATCTAATATGTTGTGATTAGGTTAGTGGCATATACCTATAACTTTTTAGAGGCAAAAGTTTGTACAGTTCAACCATAGAGTTAACCAAGGAATTTAGCAATGACATCTAACCGGTACTTCCAGCAACTCAACCCTCAGTCTTCCTTTTTTAATACAGATAGTTCTGTCACTATTGCATGGCTTGATTTAATAGCATCAACAGTAGACAATTTTGATGGAGATGATTGGTTAGCTTTGTGTGGTGATATTGACGAAGGTGAAATCTACCGAGATTGGTTTATTTGGCAAGATATAGACTTTCCCCAAGAGTGGGAAGCTTACGATCTAGTTACTAAGAAAACATTTGTAACAACAGACTTATCTTTACTTAAGGCTAAAATTAATGCAATAGAAGATGCCAGAAGTAAAACATTCATCAGAAACTAAGAAAATTATACTGAAAAAAACAGTTTTATTGCAGGTAGTAATATTTACTTATTACCTGTACTGCTGCTTTTGATGTTAATTATTTAGTTTCAGTAGCTTGCGCCAATACATTAACTACCGTTGCATATTGGCTATGCAGTTAATACTAATTTATATAAGTAATGCTATACTCTTGGAAAACTTCAGTTATTAAATTAAGTAATATAAAAAGGTCAAATGTTCCAGAACCCACAAATTAACTAATAAGGAAAATGTTTTCTAACGGCTTCATATTTTTACTTCTTTTGATATTCCTGATTCTGCTGTTTTTTGCATCTGGTCTCTAATATTGTCAACTTTACAGATGTTTTAACAGTTTATAATGGCCATAATCATTATAGTTTCATTGTATCCTAAACTATTTACTCTCAAATAAATATAAAACTTGTAAATTTTAAGACATCTGACGCTATAATATTAGACGGGTGACTGTTAGAGGATGTCCAGATGTTATTCCCAAATCAAGTTTCTCAGAATTCAGAAACTCAACCCATTCCTAGAATTTATCAAATTTTAGGACTTGACAGAATACCTAAAAATGTTTTGGAATTACCCCAAGAACTGCAAATAGTCAGTATAATTCGTCAAGGATTTTCAATAATTTCTGTAATGAAAGTAGCAGAATATTGTGGCATTTCCGAGTCACAAATGGCAGGCTTATTAGCAACTTCCGAACGGACTATATCTAGACGTAAGAAAGATCAGAAACCTCTCGATCTTTCCGAGTCAGATAGACTTTATCGCATTGCTAGAACTTTTGCACACACATTAGATGTATTTGAAAATGTGGAAACAGCAAGAGATTGGTTAAAAAAACCAAACCGTGCCTTAGCTGGAAAAACTCCTATAGAACTATTAGATACAGATGCAGGTACACAACAAGTATATCAACTTTTAAATAAAATAGAGTATGGAGTATATAGCTAATGATTAATGATGAATTCTTAATGGCTAATACCTATTGGTCATCTCAGTTATTAGTTATCAATACCTCTAGCTACAGCCAGAGGCTAAATACCTAATTTTTTTTTCATCAATAAAGAAATAAAAACAGGCAGGTTAAAACTACTAACAGATAGCTTTTGTAGCAAGTTTTAATTATCTAATAATTTACTATAAACCCTGCCTTTTTCTTTAACAAATAGTAATATCAAATCTGCCGATAGTAGTAGGTTGTTTTTTAAGTTACAGTCATTGCTAAATAAGGGATTAAGCGAAGCGACTTTTATCCCCTAATTTAGTTTAATTAAAGACATCATAATTAGTTTAATTAAAGACATCATAATTACAGCAAATTCAGTTATTAATGTGGTAGCGGTAATTTTTTTTGTCTTGTTACCTATCTTATTCACCTATCTTCCCTACTCCCTATCGATAATATGTACTTCAAAAATAGGAAACTACTGCATGAGCTTAACAGTATGGCGAATCTCTCATAAAAAATACACCAATATTGCTTTGATAGGTGAAGGTTATAATTGTGGCAGAGGTCGTTGGAATTCTAAAGGAACAGCTTTAATTTATACTTCAGCGACATTATCTCTCGCCACATTAGAAACTTTAGTATACATGGAAATTGAAAACTTTAGTAACATATTTGTATCTATTAGTATAAAAATTCCTGATAGTTTTTATATTCAACAAGTAGATGAATCTCTATTACCTCATAACTGGCGTGATACTCCTCCAACTGAAGCCTTAGCCTCTATTGGAGATAAATGGTTCACTTCTCAAACTACAGTTGTATTAAAGGTTCCTTCTGCTATTATTCCTCAAGAATATAACTATTTGATTAATCCTCTACATCCAGATTTTGAAAAAATTTCAATTACTCCACCTCAACCTTTTATCTTAGACCGTAGTATTAAAAGTATAAACAAAAATTTGTTTACAAAACTCTAGAACTGATATGTCATTTCAGTTATCAGTGATAGTTATTATTTACCATACTAAATCTCAAGCATTTTTACCAAAAAATTTGGTCTTAAGCCTCGCCCGTAAGCAGGTAACTTTTTAGTTGTTTTTTTGTAGTCCTTCATAGTAAGAATATAGAAAAAAGGAATACTATTGCACAGGAGAAAATGTTCCAACTTTTCTCAAGACCAAACATTGACGAAAAATATATGACTATGATGATTTAAGGTACCTCTTACTGTGCATTGAAGTATTAATTTTTAGCACTCATAGTATCGGAATATACTTAATTATTATTACTACCAATGTACTGATAAGAAATATTCCTATTAGAGAATCAAAAATTAACAAACGTTGTAATTATTTAGAGTTAATTATTCTTTTACCAAAAAATTGGGAGAGCAGGAGAACTTAGAGGTAATGGCTTTTTACTTTTCGGTTTGACCCTGATTTACAATAGCTCCGAAGACAAGTTGAGCAGGAGCTAAGTACTGAAGTCAAATAGTAGGAAAACATTGACAACAATAATACATTCTTGCTCACAATAATATTATCAATGTGATAGATTTATTGGAGGTCAATGGCAAATTAGAATGAAAGAAATTAAGACCAAGTTAAAAGTTAATAATCAGCAAGAAAAATTAATGCTGCTATTAACTTAGAAAGCTATAGTAATAGCAATTATGGTTAATTTGTAATATTTTGTTGGTAGTTTTTTAAAGCAATTTGAATACTCTCTCTCTTCCCTGCTAGCCTCATAAATTAACTAGATTAAATCGGTTTGATCACTCAACTATTTTACTTGACTACCGTGAACTCGAGGATCGGCTTGACTGGCTTTAGTTGGTTCTACTGGAGCATTAAAGTGAGAACCTTGACCAACTGTACTATTATATGGTAAATAACTTCCGGCAACTAAAGCTTCTATATTTGCTGCCATGATAGATTTTGGTACTTCTCCAATAGTCTGGCCAACTTCAGTTCCCTCCCGATCTAGAAAGACAAAGTGTGGAATACCATCTACCCGATATTCAACCAATTCTGGTAACCACCTGCTATTATCAACATTTAACATCACAAAGTTGGTATTCTGAGTATACTTTTGTCTAATTTCCTCCAACTCAGGAGCCATGGCTTGACAAGTCGTACACCAATTAGCATAAAATTCAACTAGAGTTGGCTTATTATTGCTTAATGCTACATCCAAAGGTGTTGCAGCTTGAGCCATTTCATTTAAGGAAACGGAGAGCTTATCAGTTCGCAGAGCCATAAAAATGCTTACTGATAAAGCGATCGCTACTGACACAATCATAAAATTTCTCAGGCGTGTCACTAAAGAGGAAATATTTGTAGAATTAGATTGATTTGCATTCATTGTCAGAAAATTAAATAGTTATTAAAATTATCGAAAAGCAGTTGAAACCAATGTCTCTTTTAGAGCTAAGGAATCAGTAAAAATAAGTTGTACAAATTTTATTTTAGATGAATTGTGAAATTTAGCTTCCATAAAAAAACTGTTTTGGTTATTTTCACACGACCTCTAAGATGAAAACAATGTGGCTTTTGAAATAGACAACTAAATTTGTGTTCTTATGTATATAGCAATGCTATCTGAAAAGTGAAAAAAATGGGCGCCTAGAAGGTACTTATGCTGAATAAATAAACCAAAAGTAAAAGTAGCTGGAGCTATTTTTAAAAATACTAGTAATTTTTCATAAATGATTTAGGATTGCTATAGTATTATTAATAATAATCTTAAGGTAGCAAAATGTATGGTTCTTAGAAAGTTCTAAAAATCAAGGATTAACCGGTGAAAAAACGAGTAACGTTAACATTTCCACAAAAGTCAATTCACATGCCCATTACCTATAGATTAGCAAAAGATTTTAACGTTGCTGCTAATATTATTCGCGCTCAAGTAGCACCAAATCAAGTGGGCAAATTAGTCCTCGAATTATCAGGAGACATTGATGAGTTAGAAGCTGCATTGGAGTGGATGAGATTGCACAATATAGATGTATGTCTAGCTAGCAGAGAAATTTTAATCAATGAAAAAAGCTGTGTAGACTGTGGTTTATGTACTGGTGTCTGCCCTACAGAAGCTCTAACTTTACAACCTGATACTTTTCGTCTTAATTTTGTCAGATCCCGTTGCATTGTTTGTGAACAATGTATTCCTACCTGTCCAGTACAAGCTATTTATACTAACCTATAAGCTAATGTGAAATCAATACCTTTACTTTCTTTAGCTCTACTTTTCATTAGTTATATTATTTTGGGCTGGAGCCTGGCTAATTATCAAGCTTCTTTATTTTTATATTTAGTTGTTCTTGTTAGTATTTTTTTATCAGATATAATTTTAACTTTTTGTTTATTTAATTTGCAAGCAATAGTTCCTTTGTTTAACTCAAAAAGTTATATTTTTATTTCTGCAATTGTTGTTGCTTTTTTATTTGTAGTTATAATTAGGTGGATCAACATTTTTATCCATAGTTTAGTGTTAATTTTAGCCGGAATATTAGTGAAATTAGATACTAAAATTTATGGTCTAAACAGATGGCAGTCTTTTGGTATTTTACTCATTATTTCATATGTTGGTTTAGGTCTGGGATATTGGTTTTACTTATTGCTCAAAAATCATATATAGTAATTCTATTTCATTGGTGTTTTTACATTTTCAACTAACTTAACTTGAGAGTAGGAAACCAGTCAGATAAAATCCACCAATTATGAGAGGGTATTTTTTTGAGTTACAGCCATTGCTAAACAAGAAATTTTTATAAGAAAAGCCTGCTTTTATACAAGGATGTTGGCATCACATACTCTCATAATGGTTACAAGAATTACTTTGGGGTTTTCAGAGACTTCTCTATAAGAAGATTGACTGAGCTAGTAAGGTATCCAGTTGATTTGGTAGAATATTTTTATTTATCTTTCTCTTTTCAAGGATAAAAATATTATAGTTTTTTATTTTGTATATACCCATTGCAATATATAACTAGAAAAACCTAATTACATTATCGAGTAATTCAAGCAAGATTTAGATAAGTTAAGGCTATATGTAATTAGAAACCAAAAAAGTTATTTGATTTAATTGTAATTCGGGTAAAAATATTCAAGATAAGCATCTCAAAGTTAATAAATTCTTATAACAATAACCCTTTCATCCTAAACTCAAACTCTTCGTTTTTAGTATAGAGCTTCTACTAGAAAAAAGCTAATGAATAACTAAGCGACTACCTCTGAGATGACTTTAGCACTTTTTTTATTTCTTCCAAGGTTAAAATTGTCACTTGTTGAGGTGTATCTTGAATATCAACATTAACATGAACATCTGCACAATTATAAAACGGTCTTCTTTCCTCTAAAATAGCCTGAAGTCTAGCTAAAGGGTTACTATTTTGAATTAAAGGTCTAGTCTGATCGCCTTGCAAGCGACTATATAAAACTTCTACTGGCACATCTAACCAAACTACTATGCCATGCCGTAAATAACTCCAGTTAAATCGACTTATAACTATACCACCACCTGTAGCAATAGTCAAATTTTTGTAACTAGATATTTCTGATAATATGTTTGTTTCCAACTCCCGAAAAGCTGCTTCACCTTCAGTGGCAAAAATTTCGTTAATTGACTTGCCAGCAGCTTGAGTAATTAAATTATCTGTATCAAGAAAACTATATCCTAAGTGTTGGGCTAGTAAATGTCCCACAGTTGTTTTACCAGCACCCATCATCCCCACTAGATAAAGATTTACTCCCTGTAATAATTTCCTATTACTAATATCCATAGTTATGAGTTATAGTTTATAAAAGTAAAGTTAAATAAGACATATCCTTATTTTAATGGATTAGGAGTAATGGAATTAGGATTTTATTCTGTTGAAGTTCATCAGATAATTAAAGGAAGGAGAAGATAAGTTATTTGTCTTAAGAATTAAAAACAATATAGCCCTAGAAATTTTAGATAATGAGAATTGTCAAGTAGGATTTAAATAATGAAAATTGTCAAGTAGGAAAAGATGAAAGAGAGACAACAAAGAGCAAGTGGTAAAATTGTGTGGCCTAGAAAAAAGAACAGAGTTTAGATTAGCAATCAGCTAAAGGAATGAGAATTAAATAAAGTCCATAATTTTTGTGAAATAACTCATACTCACATGATATAAATTTTAGACAATTTAATTGTTTAGATTATAAAATCTTCATTCCTAGAAGAAGAATATGTTTGCACTTGTAATTTTTACCAGTTTATACACCAGAACTACAAAAGAAACGAAAGGCTCTGGCCAATAATTAATCAACCTATAAGCAATCAAACCTTTGAAAATTTATCTCAGGTGAAAGATATAGTCAATTATCAATGTATTCACTTATTGAAACAGCCATTACTCCCATAAGGGTCTTACTTGTTTTTATCAGTGGCCTACCGATAATCTCACAAGAACTTGAAGAGTAGGGTTGAGTAGCAATATAGTCATTCTGGTTTAGATTGAGAGGAGGTTTTCCTGCTGTGAACGGGTTTTACATGAAAAAGTATCCCATTCTTATTCGGAATGACTATATCTTTTAGGTTTTACACAAACAATACTACCCGACATAAGATAATGGCAGGGAAAGAGAAAAAGTTATGCTTATAAATCTTTGACAAATTTTACTGAAACTTCAGAAGCATTTTTTATGGGAATTTCTGGCGTTGCTCAAAAGGTTATAAAAATAAAAATTGAATAATCTGAAATATTTGTTATTCAATAGTTTAGCAATTACCAAAAATACAAGTTATACTCACCCATTAGCAACTTTGACTTGCCCATTGCGCTGTATTTTTCAACCTAAATCATTAATTCATACTAAATGGTATTAAGTATCTAGGCAAAAAAATTACATACTGCTAAATAACTATTGTATAACTCTTTGTATTAGTACCCCTAGCCTTTTGTTTTTCCTAAATCATAACTACTTACTATACAAAAACACCACCAATTTTAAGTCAACTTAATTTAAGCTATTAATTGCCTGGTTAATTCTTCTTATCTTCTGGAGGACCATCTTCATCTTCTTTCTTTTGATTTGGTGTAGATTGATCTTGAGGAGGCGGTGGAGTAATAACCCGATAATCAGCATCATACAAAGATTCGGTTTGACCAACCCCTGAATCACTAGGTTCGCGATAACCATAAGAATAAACCGAACCAGACCAAGACTCTATTTCTGGTTCTTGTTTCACTTCATAATTTTTCTCTGTAGAATCTTGACTAACAGACTTTTGCGTATCTCCAATAACTTGTTCTTGTGTGCTACTATCCCAAGAATTACTAATTTTAGGAGGTTCTTGTTCCCAATCATCAATATTTTCCTCTTCCTCCCTTAGTTCCAAATCTTTATTAAGGTTAAAGGAGCTTTGATAATTTGAGGTTTCTTGATAGTGTGAATATTTATCCTTGCTTTCCCCTGGTTGATCTTGATATTGAAATTTTCTTGAAGTTGGTTTAACAGATTGTAAATTTTGGTTGAAAAAGTAATTTGAAAGTTCAAAAATACCATAAATCAGCAAATAAGTAATTACACCTGCAACAAGAGCACCTAAAATCCATATAGAAATAGGTAGAGATACGGACTTTAATCCCAGAAAAGTTAATTGCAAACTAGGAGACCAATTTTGCCAAGCAAATAAGGCCAACCCACCAATGATTACAATTAAAACTACTAACAATAGTAAATTCTGACTTCTATTCATGGCCTACTCACCGCTTAATAGGAACACAATCTAAACCAAATTGGTCTAGAGCACGAGCTACCACAAAGTCTACCAAATCTTCTATAGTTTGGGTATTATTATACCAGGCCGGGATTGCTGGGACAATTCTTGCTCCTGCTTCTGCGTGCTTCAGTCAAATTTCGTAAATTAATCAAGCTCAAAGGTATTTCCCGAGGCACTAATATTAGTTTACCACCTTCTTTTAATTGTACATCTGATGCCGACTCTAGTAAATCTGAGCTAAATCCAGCAGCCAATTTACTTACTGTTCCCATACCCTGAGTTCGATAGGAACTACTAGCAATATTTGCCCCTAGATATTGCCAAGGATGACAATAGAGTTTACTGTTGGTTTCAACTCTTGCTTGTTCTCGCCAGAATTTTTTTTGTTTAGTTACTTCAGCAGGCATTTTAATATTTGGCTCTGCCTGCCAGACTGATTAGGTGGCTTTTGATGTTACTAAGTCAATAGTATAATTTGCCAGTAAAAATTTAATGGCTCTCACGGCGTAAATTAGTCCTGATGCTCCTGTAACTCCAATAACTATCGGTAGTTGAGCAGTAGAAACAAAATTAGTCATGTTTGAATATATTTTCAGACACTTCTTTTTATACCAAATTTGGGTATCAAAGCATATTTTTCCCATTGCTTAATGCTTTGTTTAGCAAATGCTGTAACTTAAAAAAATGCCCTATTATACTTGGCAGATTTGGGATCACTCAGGCACGCTTAAGCTCACAAAGAAAGGTTTGAACATTAATATTTGTACCTTACATACTTAGAATATGCTCTTTATAAAATCCCAATCATAGCAATCATTTATTTTAGGTCTGGAGTGACTGCAAAGGAGAGGAAGGAAACAATCTCAAGAGCAAGGTAGGAATAGGTTTTTTCTCTGTTTTCCCAAGTTTGAGTATTCAGATTCTTTTTGTAGCTTTTGCTTTTCTTTCTAATTTTAGATTTTAAGCTAGGCTAAATCTTTCAGTTGGTTTCAGGTTTTTCTTTCCGTCTATACTACCTGTTTTATTACCTCTGTTATCCTTTGTCACTCTTCTAGTAAGCAACATTCTTGCAGACTATTAATTTAACAGGGTTTTTTGCCGTTTGTGAGTTGTCTTAACGTCACCCCTTTAAGTAGCTTGATAGATTCTTTTTTGCAACTTGAATACAATTATTTCTGGCTTTGGCCATTGAAACTGATTCCATACTACCATTAATTTTGTTAGTATTTTAGTCTTTTTCATTGTTAATAAATTTCTAACTTCTACAATACCGGATATCTGTATGCTTATCTATACTCATTACAAGTAGGCATTTGCTTTTGTTCTCATCTCTTTGTATTTACCCATCCGGGTTTGATCCTACTCTGTTTATCGACCTTTTCCAGAGAGCTATATATGAGATTACTTAGTTCCATATAACTATTCTTTAAGCATTTAGATGGGTAATATATGCCGGAGACTAAAGTGAACGTATGCAATAACGGAGGAAGAAATTGCCTTTATATCTCTCAGTGTTTTTTGAGTGCAGTTTATCAATTTTCTTTTCACTGCTTAATGGGTTACGACAGTTAATGGTACCTTGAATGTTTCATTTACTATCCGCCTTTTGCTTGCTGGGATTTGGTTACAAGTAACCATTACCAGCTTGTATTTTTGCTTGATCCGTTGATATCCATTCTCTAAATAAGGGATAGGCTATCACTTCTACGTTATAAAGGGTAGGTTTCTTAGCTACATGGTTATATAGTTGTCAAGTTCTTATGCATTTGGACTTGAAGTACCATACAATCTTTGTATTCTAAAAATCCTAAAAACTTTGCTGTCATTAAGTTTATGCCTAAAAAGTTACAATAATCAGACTCATATCCTTACTCCAAAAACCATCAATATATGTACTTATCAGAAATCTATATTATTAGAACCGATAAGGATTAGAGGAGAACTCTTCATCGTCAAAAGCAGTACTGCCCCCACTAACTGCAACTAAGTCAATTTGCTGGCGGTAATAATCAACACTCTTGACCTGTACTTCTACTATATCCCCTAATCGATACTGGTTACGATTTTTGCGTCCAACAAGTGTTTGTTGTCGGGAACGATATTCATACCAATCATCTTTCAGAGAAGATACATGAACTAAACCCTCTACTCTGAAAGTTTGTGTAGACTCAGAGGAAATTTCAATTTCTACAAAGAAACCGTAAGACTGTACCCCAGTAATTAAACCTGGGAAAGTTTGACCAGTACGTTCTTTCATTAATCCAGTTTTAATTAATCCTTCTAAATCTTCTTGGCCATCTTGTGCTATGTTTTCTCGTTCCGTTAAATGGACGACTACTGAAGTTAATTGTGCTTCCAATTCTTGCTGTATTTCTGGAGCTAGAACATTCCAGGAGATTTTGCCATGACATGAAGAATGTCCCAGCTCTACACCTTCTTTAGAACGACTAGAACGGCGATCGCGACCCTCATTAAATACAGTATGTAATACTCGTGAAATCAATAAATCGGAATATCTTGAAATTGGAGATGTACAATGAACATAACCATGTTGTAAAGCTAATCCAAAATGAGGTTGAGCTGTGGTACTGTAAATTGCAGGTTTCAAAGTATCTTCGAGCAAGTATGTCAGTACTCTTTCTGATTTTGATGTGGTAAATTCCTCAACAAATGCTTGATAGTCAGCAGGTTGTAGGTATTCTTCATCTTCTAGATATAACTCAGATCCAAGATGACTAGCTAGTTTAATAAATTCTTGAATATCTCCTGGTTCTGGGGAATTTTGGACTCTATAAATTGCAGGTACTCCTAATGCTAACAAGTGACTAGCTATTGCTTGGTTGGCCAGAACGATCAATTCTGCTACCATGGAACGAGCTTGAAAGATATTAGGAATTATCATTGCTCCCAAAGGACTCTCATCGTTGTAGTAGCTTTTTTCATCTGGTAAATTTAGGTCAAAAGCACCTCTTCGTAATCTGGCATTTCGGACTGCGTGACTAACATCTTGAAGCTTATTGATGGTATTTTCCAGTTGCTCTAAGTTAATGTCAACTAATCCATCCGTATTGCCATTAATAATTTTTTTGGTTTGCTCGTAGCTGAGATGAACATTTACCTGGATCACACTAGGTTCAATCTCAAACTCAACTATCTGACCGTTTTTATTGACAGTTATCAAAATAGATATAGCTAGTCGATCTTTTTTTGGTAGTAAGGAAAAGTAATCACTTGATAGTCCGTCTGGCAATATAGGAACTACTTCATTTCGCAGGTATATGCTGATAGCTCGCTTACGAGCTTCTTTATCTAGGGGGGAATCTACTTTAATAAAATAGGCTACATCAGCAATGTGAACTCCTACTCGCCAATAACCGGAGGTTGTGGTTTCTATACTCAGAGCATGGTTAATATCTTTTTTTTCTAGTTCTCCAAAAGAAACTGTGAGCAGTTCACGCAAATCTAGTCTATTTTTTTGATCTGCTTTGGTAGAGTGGCTGACTAGAGACTCCGCTTCTTTAAGAACTGTATTTGGAAAAGACCGGGGTAAATCATGTTTACAACATACTATGTCTAAGTCATCTGCTGCTTCTGCATCTGAACCAAGAATCTGAACTACTTTTCCAATGGGACGTTTTTCTCCTAGGGGGTAGCGCAATACTTCAACATGGACTAGGTGGTCTATAGCATCTGCTAAGTCTGGACCTTCTGGTACTAAGTCAAGTTCAAATAGTAAGCGATCATCTAGGGGAACTGCTCTATAGTAGGGGTCTCCATTCTGCCCATTTATTTGCTTGATTCTTGCTAATAAGGAAGGGTTTGCACGTTCTAATATTAGCTTGACTTCTCCTTCCGGACTCCGGCGACGACTTCCTTCTTTGATAATTTTCACAAAGACGCGATCGCCATTCCAAGCATTGCTCAGATGACTCTCGCGAATGTAAATATCTTCTGTTCCTTCTAAGTCTTGTATCGCGAAGCAAAATCCTTTACTAGAGCAACGTAGTTTTGCTTCTACAAGTGCCTCTTCAAAAAGTCGCCGATAGCGACCTTTGTCTTTAGCGAGAACTCCTATTCTTTCGAGAGCATCCAAGGCAATTTGTAATTTTCTGATACTTTGGTCGTCTTGACAATCTAGTTTTTTCTCCACTGCTTTGGGAGCGATTAATTTGTCATCACTGAAATTTGCTAAGAGTGTAGCGATGGAAAATTTCATGTAGCGTTTTATCCTTTTTCTGATTCTACTATTTTTAAAGTTAGTATGTCATTAAGGTTTCACCCAAGTTTCCTCAAGTTAGTAGCTTAGTTGCGTTCATGCTACTTTTACTGCTCTATCAAACTGATACCAAGCCTCACATCAAATTGTAACTTGATGTTTACTTCTTGCTGAGCATGAACCTCTCGGCGGTTACTCATCCAAAGATATCCACGCTCAAGTCAACCGCATTTCTCCAATTAATATTTGCACTTAAGTCTTGGCAAACGAAATAAACCGCACTTAGGGCAATTATCAGTTCTCAGATCTAAAAGCATATCTTTAACCTAACCACAACAAAGATAAGTTTATCTAAGTCTAAATTAGTATGCTTAAGTAGGCATTATATTGTTATTCTTTTATTAAGTCAATGCTCCTGAATTAAGTAACATACTCTTCTGCAATTCCTGTACACAGATAAAATCTGTATATTGGAATTACCTTTGCTAACATTTAATTTGGAGCAATTGTAAATTAGGCCATTAATAATTAGTAGGCATGTTTTTGGCTAAGTTTTATGATAGCTTCAAATTAGACTTCTGGCAAAAGTATTTTTTGTTAATGTACTAAGTTAGATATTCAATTTTCTCTAAGTTTCACCAAGTGAATAATTATGTTAGAACATTTTCGATCCTCTTATCCTACAGGTTGCTTAATCTCTGAATTAATTACTATTCATAACGGTAAGTATGTAGTTCGTGCCTTAGTACTGGTGAATGGTGAAACTTTAGCTACTGGATTAGGATCTGCTGATACTGTGGAGGTGGCAGAAGACCTGGCTCGAGAGCGATCGCTTGCTACTCTTACACTTCATACACCTTTGTGTTCACCTGAGGCTTCTGTTGAGTTTTCTCCATCCCCACCTCCCACTAGTGAAAAACCACAATTTACAAAATCTGTCAATACTTCTTCACAAATAAAAACAGATAAATTAACAACAGCAGGATTAAATATAGATTTAAATAAGGTTTCTGATAGTGAAAAACCACAATTTATAAAATCTGTCAATACTTCTTCACAAATAGAAACAGATAAATTACCAACAGCAAGATTAAATATAAATTTAAATGAAGTTTCTGATACTCCAACTATTTCGTTGGCCTCAGAGAAATCCGAAATTTCTAATCCACTGAAAAAAGATAAATTACCAATAGCAGAGTATAGTATTAATTATAATGATGTTTCTGATTTGCCTCAAGATTCAAGTGCATTCGATAATAGTTGGTTAAATAAAGATTATAGTCAGGAACAAAAGGAAGAAAAAATTGATGAAACTACAGAAGCACTAATAGATTCTATAAATCATCGAGAAAGTGAAATAATTACATCAGAATCAAAAAGAACGATAAAAGATTTAGCTACTTCAATAAATAGTAATAATCAAATTGATTCTTCAGATCAATCTGAGGATGTATCTGATGATAATGTTAGTATAGATATTTTAATAGATAGTTTGGGATGGACAAAAGAGCAGGAGCGAGATTTTATAGAGCAAAATTACAGTCAAAAAACACGCCAATTTTTAACACCTGAAGAGTTATCTAATTTTAATAAATATTTATATTTGCTACAGAAAGTAACTAAAGAAATTAAGGTTCAAGGCTGGAAAGCAAAGCAACAAAAAGATTATTTTGAATACAACCATAATAAAGAACTTCTAGAACAATTAACTATACATGAATTACACAATTTTTGGCAGTATTTAGAAGTATTTTGCAAAACTACTAATGAAATTAAACGTTTGGGTTGGAGTTCTACAAAAGGAAAAACTTTCCTCAAGAAAACTTATGGACAGGAGGGTCGTACACGGCTTTCATTTGAGGAATTGCAAGATTTTTTACAACAATTAGAAGCGTTAGATACTCCCGAATAAACAGCCCATTCCCCCCCCAGGGTGCTTTTATTTGAGGCGGCCGCAAAAAAATAAAAGGTAGGGTCAGCTCATCTTGACAATCATTGACAAATAGTATATTAATAATTTTCTATTGTCCTGAAAGCTTTTGAGATTAATTTAGTGACGAAAATACATTCCAATTATTAAGCTACGAAAACCGATAATATGAAAATTATGTGATCTTTATAGTGCGACTCGTTGGCCACTAAACTAGGAAACTAGGTATACATGGCCGTTCCAAGTCACCACATGAGGACAACCTCGACTTGTGAATAACTC
>ENA-UENX01000369-UENX01000369.1-marine-metagenome-genome-assembly--contig:-NODE-369-length-21185-cov-3.414807_pt1 | contig 21185 bp, 14 predicted proteins | sample MGYA00237875_ERZ529327 | MGnify/ENA primary metagenome ERZ529327 (study PRJEB26372, sample SAMN05368347) | marine metagenome | biome: cultured habitat; feature: ocean water; material: water; isolation... | reverse complement strand
TCCGGCTGCGGCTACTTAGCAAATTATAATAACATCAACCCTTATGGTACACCTAAAGAGGCCTTGACCGAGGAGGAGATTGAGCGCTTGTGGAAATTGGCGGAGGAGATTGTAGCCGAGGTACCTAAAGAGGATATCGTTGGTTTGGAATTGATGGACCCTGATTTTTGGGCTTTGGAAAGCCATAAGCTGGCCATTAAGTACGGGTATCAGGGGGTGAACGAAGTAGATGAGAACGGCCGTGAGATTTGGCTAAAGCCCAATCAGAAGCCTTCGAGGTTGTACCTAAAGAATGGACAGGAAGTAGTCGTTAAGCGTTTAGCTACCGCAGGTTACCGTTTAGGTGAAATGCTGAATTCAGCTTTCGGAGAGTAGTTTCGGATCTAGGCCTTTCTGAAGATCTTCGTAGAAATGATCGAGGTAATCGGCCGTTTTGAAATTGGACATGATGTAATGATACTCCTTAGCACTTCGCGTTTGTTCGGGAGTAGGTTCAATTCGATTGGTTTGCAACGAACGCTTAGCGTATTGTCTGGCACTTTCACCGGATACAAAGAAGTGAGCGACTAGGCCGAGGTAATTGTTCATGGTTAAATAATCGATATTATCCCTATCCATAATCTCAGCTAAAACATTGGTGGCAATTTGATACTGGCCTTGTCCTAAGGCCAATCGACCAATGTCAAAAAGCTTATCTGAGGAACGTGGAATTAAGGTAATTACATTTAAAACCAATGGCATCATATCCGCGTAATCGCGTTTCAAGGCCGCTAAAGCAATCTTTGTGGTACAATCCTTGATTTTGCGGGTTTCATTGCCATAAAATACTTCATTCTCCGGCGTATTGTAGTCACTTAACTTCATCAGGATACCCTTGTAGATCGTCAATACTTCAATCATATTATTTTTGCTGCCAGGCTCTACCGAATTAGTCACTGCATTGCACAAGGTATCGATGATGGAGATCAGTCCATCGCTGTCAAAATAGCCATTCCTCAACTCCATCACGCAGGTCAGAATCTCTTCCAAAGCTTCAATAACATTACGCGTCTCCGCCCCGCCTTTCGAATAGATTCCCATGTATTGTAGATCTTCAAAGAAAGCAGGATCTAGTTGTTCTGTCTTTTTAATGCCCCTAAGAATTTTGGCCTTGATCATTTGTACAATCTTGGCTCGGTAGCCCTGGGATTTGAACATGTTGAAGAACAGGAATCCCAGGGTGGAAAACAGTAGAAGTCCAAATAGTACTGTTACTATGTCACTGTTCTTAGCGCCTAGGTAGATCCCTTCATGGATGTTAGAAACGTAGGCTACTGCAACAATAGCTACTAGAATTACAGCTAAGAAGCAGATCTGTGCAATGATGTTTTCGTTGTAGTTCTTTTTACTCATCCGACGGAGATCGTCGGGCATAAAGATCTGATTAACCAAGATGGGCAAACCCAAAAGGAAGACAAATACGGTGACTGAAATTTCGACTATGAGATTGATATAATCGTTTTCCATAGGCTTGAGTTTAGGAAGACGATGTGCCATTCTCATCACTGACTTTCTTGATGAAGTCTAAGAGAGCGGTATGAGGCATAATGGCATTTTTCCGCTGGTACTTGATGCTATTCAGTTTCAGTTTTCCTAAGTCAGCTTTGAGCTCGTCATGGCGTTCCACGGTGAAGATTCCGTATCTGTCGGGACTGAGGTTTTGATTTACCTTAAGGGTCGGCTGCTGTTCATTTTCATCAAATATGCAACGGAGTAATTCCAAACCCAATCTGCTAGAATTGACATTGTTGCTCCTGCGTAAGGATTCGTGCTTGTTTCGCCAAGCTGGATCTTTGCCAGGAGGAATTCGAATATCTACGATAATTACATCATACCCTCTTTGATTGAGGTAGTAAAAAGCTTCCGAAGCATTCGTAGCAATATCTAGATTGAATTGCCCATCTATATAGACAGGACTTGTCAAGTGGTATAAATCGTTGTCCGCGTTGTCTTCTATCCAAAGTACTTTTGCCGTCATAAAGAGGGTTTGGTTCGAGCTAATTTCAAGTTCACTCTAGTTATAAAAGGATTGGAATAATCATCCTTGGCGTTGCCCAGGGAAGGGTGGCTGGTGATGGTCATCTCTCCTTTGTGTTTTTCAATTACTTTCAAGCTGTCATATAGTCCCAGGCCAGTACCTGGGCGGCGGCGATCGCTGGAGTTTATTCCCCGGTATCCCACCTTATAAATTAGTCCTTGTTGAATTTCTTCTGCTGTAATAGGGACGCCCCAATTTTCAATTTGGATGTACACCCAATCTCTATCTACTTTGCCATCTACGGCCACAAAAGCGATGGCGGGCGATCGGCGCTCCCAGCTATACTTTATAGCGTTGTGTAAAATGTTTAGCAGTGCACGAACTAGGTCATTCTCAAAGCCATCAATGCGCACATCTCGTAGTTCCCGTAAATTGGCCCTCAACTCTATATTACGCTTAGTTGCATATTCTCCCAAATTCTTTATGACGCCGATCATAATGTCGTAAATATCAAGCGCTTCTAACTGCTCTGCTTGCTTGACACGGGTCAAAATATAGCTGCGTAGGTTGTTGACTACCGTCTCCATTTCCAACACGGTTTCCACTCCTCTCGAAAGGGTGACTAAACTACAAAGCTTTAGTATGGATGTCAACAATTGCCGAATTTCTTTTAATAACTCTTTCGGGAAATGCCCTCGATCAATTTCATTGATGTCTTCCCGGATTTTGATCGATCCATCTCGAACGATGGCTAAGTGTTGAATATTAAATTGCGCACCAATATCTCGAGCAATCAGAGATAATATCCGCTGCATTTGGTGTACCTGTTGCTCCCTAAAATAGTTGACTTCTTCGTTTTTGGTCCAGAGTCGCTCAAAGGTTTTGAGTAAAACGCCAATTTGCTGCTGAAGCAGGATAATTACCTTTTCCTCATCTAATTGTTGTGACTGCGGATTCTTTTCCTCCCTCGAGATGAAAGAGCGAATAACCGCATCCATAGTGTGCTTCGAGTGGATCAAAGTTGAGGAATAAGAATGCAATACTTTACCAAAATCGGTCGTCAATTCATTTAATTGTTGTTTGGTTTCCCAATAATCTGTTACATCCCGCTCCGCGCCAACTCGACCAATGATCTGCCCGTCTTTATCCTTTAGGAGGTTGATATGAACTTCCAGTTTCCTATTCTCTCCTTTCTGGTCGCGAATATTAACGATGTGATCGACCAGGAATTGACCTCGCTCGTAGGTCTCTACCAACTCTTTCTCAAACTGCTCATATTCCTCTGTAGATGGATGGAATTCCCTGACATCCCGGCCAATCACTTCGCTCGGCGAATTAAAACCTAAATGTTGAGCGAAGTGGTCGTTGCAATAGACAAGCTCATGATCTCCTTTCACATTGATCCGTACTTTGTACAGACCAATTGGAACATCCTTAAACAACCGATTATAGCGATCTCCTTTAGAAATTGAAATCATGATACAAAGGATGCCTAAGATGTTGTCCCCGGCCTCGTCCCAGATGGCCTTACTATGATCCCGTACATGCCGGATCTCTCCATTTATTTCTAAATCCAATGTAGTGTTGCGGAGCCATGTGCCTTGTGGAAGATCATGCAACTCACGAATGTGGTAATCTCTTTCATCCAGATAGATATAGAAATCGCAAAGATTGGCGGAGACGGAGCCTTCCTTAGGAAGTCCGAAAAGCGTTCGGCTCTCAGCATTGTATTGAAGAAATTGCCCATCTAGTGTAGTTAGAAAAACCGCAAAGGGTAGGTCTTGATATCGCTGATATTCAGCGGCTGTCAGGTCTATGATATGTTGCAAGGCGCTGTCGCTAGGCATTTTGGGCAGATTGTAGCTGGAAGTTAAAAAAAAATGTCCCAAGGTTTGCTATACGGCTGTAAAAATCAGTCCTTTCTGACAATTTTTGTGGCTCCGCCTGTGTGACCAAATGAATCTATCAGGCTAGGGGACTAGACCGCCTTATAGACATAGAATTGTGTACCTGCAGGAAGTAAGATTTCCTACAGAAATGGCGACTCCATAGCATAAAAACGGTCGGAGAATCAGAGCAACGAGTTGCTACTAAAAACTTCTCTTTGTTAAATCGTTCCTAAGTGTTGCTATATCTTGCTAGAGCCATGCGGAACCGTTAAATTGGACACTTAAAGAATATCTGCTCTAGACACTTATCTACGGGAGCACAAAACATAAAACGATGTGTAATTACCAACTACAAGTACGATGCCTAGCAATGCTTTGGCTACCAATATCCTTTTTCCTACTACTACCAAATTCGAGTTTCGCACAACAAAATGGGGGAAGCTTCCTGGCGCAAATTTTACAGCAGCGACCCCAGTTATCACACCTCAAGGCTCATGATTTTCCGGTAGAGAAGACGCAATATTACCAGGATAAACATTGGCTTGCCATCAATCCCAATAAGGCTAAACGAGCAGAAAGTAGTACTCCGTTTCCCTTTGAGTCCGGTATGTATGACGTTATTTTTCTTGGGGTTGGAGAAAATGATGGTGCCTCAGCTTATACCGTTTGGGTGGATGGAGAGGAAATTGGTGCTTTTACTTGTGGGATGAGTAAACATTCCTTTGAAGAGGGTATACTTTTTAGTGACCTATGGGAAAATGTGAACCTAAAGAAAGGTAGCTCGGTCAAGGTGGAGGCGAGAATCGGTAGCGCTGACGGTCAGGAATATAGCCGTGGACGCTGGGGCGGTTTGATATTTGCTCCACAGGGAGAGGGGAGACTCGTACTACAACAAAGTAAGCATAAGGGGTTTCAGCAAAATGTGCCTCTTCCTCAAGGTGCGGCAGCAACGTCTAGGCCTGTCAATCCAAATCCAAGAGATGGTGATGGTACTGTTCACCTGGAAGGAGAGTTGAAGCAATGGCATAAGGTCACGCTCAGCATGTCTGGTCCTTTTGCCCAAGAAATGGCAGAAGAACCAAATCCTTTTTTGGATTACCGCATGACCGTACAATTTCGGCATGAATCGGGGGAGCCTTCTTATCGGATACCAGGATACTTCGCAGCGGATGGAAATGCCGGAGAGACAAGTGCTAATGCTGGTAATATTTGGCGAGCACATTTGTCCCCTGATAAACCGGGTAGATGGGAGTATGAGGTGTCCTTTACCAACGGTAAAATGGTGGCCTTGACAGAGGTGCCCTGGGCTGCTTCCCTGACTCCTTATCATGGCCAAAAGGGAAGCTTTCAGGTAGAAACAAGCGATAAAACCGGTCGAGATTTTCGAGCCAAGGGAAGGCTAGAATATGTTGGACAGCATTTTTTGCAATTCAAAGGAGATGGCTCCTATTTTCTCAAGGCTGGGGCCGATGCTCCTGAAACCTTACTAGCTTATGAGGATTTCGATGATACCCATACCGCGAAAGCAAAACTGAAATCCTGGTCAGCTCACCAAAAGGATTGGAAGCCAGGTGATCCAGTTTGGAAGGGACAGAAAGGGAAAGGCCTCATTGGTGCGCTCAACTATTTAGCAGGGAAAGGGGCGAATGCCTTCTCTTTCCTCACCTATAATGCTGGAGGGGATGGAGATAATGTTTGGCCATTCGTAAAGAGAGAAAGCAAATACCACTACGATTGTTCCAAGCTTGATCAATGGCAGATTGTGTTTGACCACGCCCAAGAGCTGGGACTATACCTGCACTTCAAATTGCAGGAAACAGAAAATGATGATCATACTCATGGGAAGAAATCCAGCGTGCCCGAATCTTTGGATGGTGGAGCTTTAGGGCCACAGCGAAGACTGTACCTTCGAGAGTTGATTGCTCGTTACGGATATCTTTTGGCCTTGAATTGGAACTTGGGGGAAGAGAATACCCAAACTAAAGAGCAACGTCAGGCGATGGCTGCCTATATTGATCAGGTGGATCCTTATCCACATAACATTGTTTTGCATACCTACCCTAGACAGCAAAATCAAGTGTACAATCCCTTGCTCGGAGATGCTTCGGTACTGACGGGCGTTTCTCTACAGAATGACTGGAAAGCTACCCACCGTCTTACCTTGCAATGGCGCCAGGAGTCTGCCAAGGCAGGACGTCCTTGGGTCGTAGCTAATGATGAACAGGGATCAGCCAGCCAGGGAGTGCCGCCAGATCCGGGCTACCAAGGATACCAGGCGAATCAGATTGCTTATGACCTTCATGACATACGCAAGCAGGTGCTTTGGGGGAATCTGATGGCCGGAGGCGCGGGTGTTGAATACTACTTTGGCTACAAACTCCCGCAAAATGATCTCGTCTGCGAAGATTTTAGGAGTCGCGATCAATCCTGGGATTACTGCCGTATAGCGCTGGATTTTTTCAAGGACTTTTCGATTCCCTTTTGGGAAATGGAGAATCATAATGCATTGATCGGAAATGCAGAGCATGACAAAGAAAAACTCTGCCTAGCCAAGCAGGGAGAAATCTACCTCATCTATCTAGCTTACGCAGAAACGGCAGAGCTTGATCTACGTGGGACTACTGGTAAGTTTAGCGTAGAGTGGTTTAATCCGCGTAAAGGTGGGGCTTTGGGGCGCGGTAAGGTCAAGCGAGTGAAAGGAGGGAAAGTGGTTTCCCTAGGGAGAGCGCCAATAGAGCGAGGGGAGGACTGGATGGTCATCGTCAGGAAATGGAAGTAGCGACTGTATTCCTATTGACGTTGGTAGAGGTGAAAGCGTTTGGTGCCTTCTAGGGCCTTACTGAAATTCTCGGGTTCCGAAATGGCCTTGTCTCCATCAAGAATAAGGTATTCGTAGTTGAATTCATTGGTGTCTATATTGATCTCATAGTTTCGATATAGATAGCCTACCAATTGAGCAGTATATGCTTTTGCCCCTACGGTACTCCCATGAGGAACTATGGCACCAATCTTTTCAATATCAGGCAAACTAACTTTGTCTCGATTCGAGATGGCACCAACCTTCGCCATGGTGAAGATCACGCTAACCAATAAAAGTGCCAATAATCCCTTTTGAATAGCTCGAGACCGATCCGGATGATCTTCCAAGTCCTGTAAGTATTTATGGACAATCGGAGCGACAAGACTAGCCATGGCCAGGGCAAAAAATGGAATGGCCGGAAGCAAATAGTAGAAGGATTGCTTCGGAGAGATCATCAGTGGGAAAGAGGCTGAAACGCCAATCAAAGCGTAAAACGTTGCTAAGCGAGTGTTTTCCTTATTGAAAGCCAGCGCTTTTTGTTTGAAGGCGGGGTATAAAAGCAATCCCAGCAATAACAAACTAGGGATGGATACTTCAAATAGGCGTTTGAGGATGTACAAGTGACTATCTCGATGATGATAGGCGGTCCGCTCAGCATTGATACTGGCGAGCACTTGACTGTCAATATACTTCCCTAGACTTTCGAGGGCTCCGGTGTCTGTTAATAGCAGTACATAAGTCACCACCAACAGCGTACTAACTACGGCTGACCTGAGCATCATTTGCCAAAAAGACATTGATCTGAAGACCAGCCAATGAAGAAATACAACAGCTAGTGGGAATAATCCAACAAAGCCTTTACTCAGCGTAGCTGCTACCACTGCTAGACTTCCCAATACCAAGAATAAGATAGATGACTGAAACCGAATTTTCTCTGCTGCTTTCCAAAGGGATAAAATAGACAGTAGGGTAAAGGCTCCCATCGTAGGTTCCAGCACGTTTCCAGGATAAAATTGATAGATTACTTCGTTGAGCAACCAAAAGATGATGGGCAACGGCCAGAGCGAGGAAAGTGCTGGATTATCTATAAACCCTTGCCTCCACATCCTGGATACCAGCCAAGCGGAAAACAAAAAGATGAAGAAGGCGTAGAATCGCTCTACTACAATACCATTACCGAACAGACTGAAAAAGACCGATTGAATACCAAATACTAGAGGGGGGTGCTCATGAAAGGTAGGAAAGATGGTCGAAGTGAGCTGTGGGCTCCAGAAAGATCCAATGCCATTGGCCAGGTTTTTAGATATACAGGCATACCAGATTCCATCATTGTACATACTTTTCTGAACAAAAAAAGGAGCCACGCAAAAGAAAAAGAGAATAAGTCCAAGTAGCAGTATGGGTCGACTTTTTGTCATGTCAAACAAGCTTAGCCCTCTGCCTGCAGCTACTAGCTAGCACGAGAGGTTTTTAGCAGTTTTGTTGCTGTAGTGATGTTCAGCTGCAAGTATAGAAAAAAAGGAGATATTTAATCGTTTTGAATCAGGAGTAGTTTTTATTAGCTGACAAAGTAATCCGCAGTGTATATCTTTCGTTAATCTGTCTGATAGGGTACTGGTGAAAGCACCAAGTACTAATAGGTATATTCCCCAATCTTCTTAATTTTGGCATCGCAATCACCGAAAGTGCTACCCAATCCTTTTACTGCTCATTGCCGTATACCGAGGGAAAGGTAGCATAGAGAATTGCCCCTCTTACTACAATTCAGCCCTTTCTTTGGAAAAGGCAGCCCATTTACGCAACAATGAATTAGTAAAATGGTCACATAAGGGGGCGCATGGAATTAACGATTATAATCAATCCATCATCCTGTTTTAAATACTTGAGAAATAGTAAACCCTAGACCATGAACTTCAGCAGATATCTACTTACGAAGGGCCTCATCCTAATTTCAATCTTTTTCACGCCTTTGTTGTCACAGACAACCTGGACCGTAAATACCGTAAATGACAATGATGACGGGACTTGCGATGCGGCCCATTGTAGTCTCCGTGAAGCCATCAATGCAAGTAATAACAGTGCTGGGGCAGATATCATTGCATTCAATATTACTGGAACCGGGCCTTTTGTGATTGAACCAACTACACCTCTACCTGCGCTTACAGATCCATCTATTACGATAGATGGTACTACGCAACCCGCCTACACCATGGGAGATATCGCGATAGATGGTACCAATACCATGCCCTTATCGCACGGATTGAATATTGCAGCTAGTAGTACGGAGATATATGGTTTAAAGGTGGTCAACTTTGATGAAAGTAATAACGCGGGAATTTTTGTTGATGCAAGTTCTCAGATTACAGATGTAGTGATTGGAGGCCCTAACCGAGGGAACATCATTGGCGGTAATCACCATGGCATCTTTGTCAACTTTATATCGGATTGTAATAACATTACCATTCAATCCAATTATGTGGGCGTAGACCCCAGTGCAGGAATGGCCAACATTGGAAATACGATTAATGGTGTGGTGATTATGCAAGGAGTTTGTACCAATGTATTGATTGGTGGAGATTCAACCCAAGGAGAAGGAAATGTCATCGGGTTTAATAGTGATGGGATTCGGATTAGAGTAGAAGGAGTAATGGTGCAGGGTAATGCAGTTGGTACTGACCCAACAGGAACTATGGATCTTGGAAATACCGGCTTTGGTATAAACTTAGATGATCAACCCGGTACACCGAATAATAACTTGATTGGTGGCCCAGATGTGGGACAAGGAAACTTGATTGCGTATAATAATGTAGGAATCTTCAAATTTGCCACTGGAGCAGTAAACCGATTTCAGCGCAATGGATTATTCTGCAACGGGTCGGGAATACTTTACCAAAATAGTACCACCAACGGCACGGCTCCTCCCGCGATCCTCTGCGTTAGCACCGGATTAGTGGAAGGTAAAGCAGCCCCGAATACAATTATTGAGGTATTTCAGGTAGATAATACGGATTGTCCCGACAATAATGCTTGTCAAGGGCGCTTTTATTTGGGGGAGTCAGTTACAGATGCGAATGGAGATTGGTCAGTACCCATTAATTTGAATGTTGGAGATGTGGTTGGGGCGACGGCAACCGATCTATCTGCTAATACCTCTCCCTTTGGTAACTGTACCATTATTCAGAATGAGTTAATTGCAGTAGCCGAAAATCCGGGACCATTCTGCTTTGGATCACCGGTTCAGCTGCAAGGGAGCGAAACCACTGGAGCTTCGGGGCTTACCTTTAGCTGGACAGGTCCCAATAACTACACCTCCAATACCCAGAACCCCAATGATGCTACGGAGGCGGGAACCTACTTCTTAGAGGTAACGGACAATACCTGTGGAAGATCAGTGGATTCTACGGTAGTAGAGGTATTGGCGGCTATAACCTCGACGATCGGGGATGACCCATCGGAGATCCTATGCCCCACGGAATCTATTGTGATTAATGGCACTACCTATGATATCAATAATCCGACCGGAACAGAAAGTATGCCGGGACAGGGCGGAGCCTGCGATACGATTGTTACAGTCCAATTGCAGTTTCATCCGGAGGCGCGCGGGAGTTTAAATCCTACTGTCTGCGAAGGACAATCCTTCGATTTTAATGGTACTACCTACGATGCTGCCAACCCGTCGGGTACAGAGACGCTGCTAGGAGCTGCGGTCAATGGCTGCGATAGTATTGTAGATATTACGCTAAGCTTTACCCTCTCATCCCAAGGTACCTTTAACACCACAATTTGCCCCGGTGAAAATATTGTCTTTAATGGCACTACTTACGATGAAAACAATACCACCGGAGTGGAAAGGCTGGCGGGACAAGCGGCCAGTGGCTGTGATAGTGTGGTTACGGTCACGATCGATTTCTTTCCGGTTGCAAGCGGAATTTTTGAGCCAGCTGTATGTGAAGGACAAAGCATCACCTTTAATGGTACCGTCTACGACCAAAATAATACCACGGGCACAGAGGTCTTGGCAGGTCAGGCGGCTAACGGTTGTGACAGTGTAGTAACCGTCAATCTTAGTTTTTTGCCTTCCGCTCAGGGCACCTTTGAAACCACCATTTGTGAGAACGAAAGTATAGTCTTTAATGGCACCACCTACGACAGTAACAATAGTACCGGTACAGAAACACTATTGGGACAGGCGGCTAATGGGTGTGACAGTGTCGTAGCCGTCACCATCAATTTTTTCCCACCGGCTGTAGGTAGTTTTACGACCACCATTTGTGAAAGTGAGGAGATACTTTTCAATGGTACAACTTATGATATTAACAATAGCTCAGGTACGGAAGTCCTACCCGGCCAAGCCGCCAATGGCTGTGATAGTTTAATCAATGTGCAGCTTAACTTCTTTCCGACTGCTACTGGAAACCTGGAGGTAACTATTTGCGAAACGGAAGATTTCGTTTTTAATGGGACTACTTATAACATCAATAATCCTACTGGTACTGAGACTTTGTCCAATCAAGCTGTCACGAGCTGCGATAGCTTGGTCAACGTAAGCCTTAGCTTTTTCCCAGCCGCTACCGGTACTTTCGAAGCTACCATTTGCGAAACCGATAATATTGTCTTTAATGGTACGACCTATGATATCAATAATAGTAATGGCACGGAAACGCTGGTAGGCCAAGCCGCCAATGGCTGCGACAGTATTGTGGATGTTCAGGTCAATTTCTTCCCGCCTGCAATCGGCGATTTTGAAACCACGATCTGCGAAACGGGTAATATCGTCTTTAATGGTACGACTTATGATGTCAATAATAGCAGCGGTACGGAGACCTTGGTAGGCCAAGCGCTGCGATAGTATTGTGAATGTCCAGATCAATTTCTTCCCACCTGCCCAGGGAAGTTTAGCGGTCACTATTTGCGAGGGTGAGAACTTCGTTTTTAACGGTACTACCTACGATGCCAACAACACCAGTGGTACGGAAACATTAGTAGGGCAGTCAGCTAACGGTTGTGATAGTATTGTCGCCGTCAACATTGACTTCTTTCCACCTGCTATAGGAGATTTCAGTACGGAAATTTGTCCCGGCAGCAATATCGTGTTCAATGGTACGACCTATGACGAGAACAATACCAGTGGCACCGAAATCTTGGCTGGCCAATCTGCCAATGGTTGTGATAGTATAGTGAATGTAAGCATTACCTTTTCTGATCCGGTGATTTCCCAAATTGAAGAAACTTTTTGTTCGGGGGCCGTCCTGACCGTGAATGGTACGGATTACGACGAGAATAACCCCTCAGGAACGGAGGTTCTTCCTGGCGCGGCCGCCAACGGATGTGATAGCACGATACAGATCAACTTGCAATTCATTACAACGGTAGAGGTCGATAGAGCCGAGACCCTGTGTCCTGGTGAATCCGTGCTGATCAATGGCGTAATATATGACGAGAACAATCCTTCCGGTACAGAACTAATCCCCGGAGGTGGAGGAGTATGTGATAGCCTAATTACTATTAATCTCTCCTTCTTTGCCGAGGCGGTTGGTAATTTAGATCTTACGATTTGTCCAGACAGTGAGGTTAATGTCAACGGGACCATCTACGATATCAATAATCCAAGTGGGGTAGAGGTGTTAACGAATGCCAGTGTCAATGGCTGTGACTCCATTCTGAATGTACAGTTGTCCTTCGAGGCCCTGGCCGCAAACCTCAAGGCCTTTCCACCTACCTGCTTTGGAGAAACGAATGGTACCATCAACATCGAGTCGCTCACGGGAGGACAAGGGCCTTATCGAATAGCGCTGGAAGACGGGAATTTTGAACCTATTACTAGTCTTCCGTATAATTTTGGTTCCTTACCAGCAGGTGATTATCAGATAAGTATTCGGGATGTGAATGACTGTGCGCTTACCCAGGCCATTACGATACCAACACCTGTCGATTTACAAGTGAGTTTGGGAGAGGATCTTTCCATTCGATTGGGGGATAGTGTACGATTGGATGCGCTGACTAATTTACAAGATGTTACCGTATCCTGGGACCCAAGTACAGACCTTAGTTGCTCGGATTGCCTAGATCCTGTGGCTAAGCCTTTGGCTACCACCATTTATACCATTACCGTGAGCAATAATGGAGACTGCGCAACCTCAGATGATATTCGGATAGTCGTTGATCCCGATCCACCAGTCTATATTCCGAATGCGTTCAGCCCAAATGGAGATGGTGTCAATGACTTCTTTACCGTCCAGGCTGATGGTATACTACAAAATATCCAGTATTTCGGCGTATTTGATCGATGGGGGAACCTCATCTTTGAGCGCAATAATTTTGCCCCTAATACCCAAGAAAACGGTTGGGATGGCACCTACCGACTGCAGCAGGCTCCGGTAGGCGTGTATGTCTATTTCGTAGAAATATTGCAGCCAAACGGCCGCTTGTTCAAGATTACTGGTGACGTGCTATTGTCTCGCTAATTTCTCCTTTTGACCTGCCAAGGCATCCGAAGTTTTCCAGTGCCCAACCTGGGCAAACTTCGGATGTCTAGGCACCGCTGGGATTTATATTTCGTATAAATGCACGAATAATCTTTTCTCTTTTCTTGGCTAAACATATGTTGCCCCGCTGGGGCAATTCACTTCGCCCTGCTGGCGATGCCCCCGCCCCACAGGTGACGATTTCCACTCGTCCACCAACATACACCGCGGGCTCCCGCCCGCCTACCTCAACATTCCTCACCTCCCCCCCACATTCCAATTCTTCCACCTATATCACCCCCTATTACAAATACGCCCGCAACGTAAGAGAAATTCGCTTTCCAGCATACTTCTTAAAGTGCGGCACCTCATGCGTCCACCGTGTATTCGTATCCCATGGCACGACCACCACGTCGCCATGTCGAACGGTCAAATCCTTAAAGCCTTTTTGTTGCCAAGGGCGCATTCGGAATACGCGTTCCTGGCCAACAGAGATGGTAACGATAGGACTGTCCGGATGTAGATCCCGAGTATCATCTCGATGTGCACCAATGTAATGAGATTGAGCTCCATCATACCAATTGAGCAGCAAGCCATTGAGCCGCTGATCGATATGATGTTGAGACCAGGTCAGGAAAGGCTCTAGTTCGGCAGTGATAGGTAAGGCATTGTTCTTGGAGCCAGTGTAGTGATAATTTTTTCCGTAGGCTTGTTGCCAGCGAGGCGTCTTAATCCATTTGCCATGGATCCTAATTTCGTGGAAGTCGTCGGGATGAGTATTCCAAAGGGATTGAAAAGCAGTTTGATCTAATCGGAAGATTTCAGCCCTGGATGAAAGGAAGATAGAATACCGATCATCCAAGGCAATTTCTTCAAATAGCGTTTTATCCATGTATGAAAATTTATCTACACTTTAACACGCTTTCCTTTCTTCTTGATGGATTTATACATGGCTTCTACGACTTTCAGGTCGAGTAAACCTTCCTGTCCCGAAACCTCAGATTCTCCTCCTGTTTTGATCACTTGTGCAAAATTGTCCATTTGTGCTGCCTGCTGCCGCATTTTGGGAAAACTCATAGTTTTTCTGTTGATGTGGCCGGCAAGGCCGCTGTAGCTATACGAAGGCTGAACCTCCGCCGTACCCTTTTCCATGCCGAGATGCAGTCGATTGGTGCTAAAGGCATAGGAGGTCGTACAGTTGGCGATAGCGCCACTAGGAAATTCCATTTCCCAAGTTACCGTCTCGTCCACTTCGGCAAACTTGACAGGATCCGTTTTGAACTCCCGGGCTGTAACGGCAATCGGCTCCTCGCCTGTCGCATAACGTGCGCCTTGAATACAATACACGCCGACGTCCATGATCGCTCCTCCTCCGGCTAGATCTCCCCTCAGGCGCCATTGTGTAGGGTCGCCAATTCGAAAGCCAAACTCAGCATTCACATACTTCACCGCTCCAAAAGGTTTTTCCTTTTGTATTTTAATGATCTCCATGTGGTAGGGGTCAAAATGCAAACGATAACCAATGGATAGTTTTACCTTATTGGCATCGCAAGCGGCGATCATAGCCTCACATTCCTTTACGGACAACCCCATGGGCTTTTCGCAAATCACGTGCTTTCCCGCCTTCGCTGCTCGGATCGTATACTCCGCGTGCATTGAGTTGGGGAGTACGACATAGACAATGTCGATATCCTTGTTATTCGCGATCTCGTCGAAGTTCTCGTAGTTGTACACATTCCCAGCGGGAATGCCGTATTGCTCCATCCACTTGGCCTCTTTTTCCTTTGTACCGGTTACAATCCCAGCCAAATAGCAGTGCTCAGTTTCTAGCAATGATGGCGCGAGTTGATTAGTAGCGTAATTACCTAATCCAACTAAGGCGATTCCCAACTTGTTTTCCTTGCTGTTCTTGATGTAGGAACTTCGGGCCAGTAAGGGGCTTCCGAAAGCTAATGCACTCAATCCTAGCGTTGAACGCTGGATAAATTGTCTTCTGCTGTGCTGAAGTAAGAAAGAATCTCTTTTCATGTCGGTCTGTTTTGTTTTGTAGAAACAAAATACTCAAACCGCGTTGAGATTCATACCTGTAATATACCGAAATCTTGAATTTTGTGCAAGCGTGTTAGTATTCGAGTGATAAGTGTTATGCCGATCATGATAGCTATTCTCCGAAGTGCAGGCGGACACCACAGGGAGAGTAATTGGGGATTATTGGAAAGAACGCTTCGATAGTTGGGGCGGGCATCTAAGAAGGAGATTTTAGCCCTGCATAATTGGTCATTCATTGGTAATGCAAGCATTAACCCGTATATTTTGCATCTAAAGCATGTACCTCGATGTCTGATCTTAGGATCTTCCTCAAGCACCATTTAGATATTCCGGATTCATTAATTCCAACGGTAGTTTCCTTCTACCAAGCCGGCAGTCTTAGTAAAGATGACTTCCTTTTGAAGAAAGGACAATATGGTCAAAAGCTTTGCTACATCCAGGAGGGCTATTTGCGATTCTTTAGTTACGCCGATACGAAAACCATCACCCATTGGATTTTCGGAGGGGGACAGCTGGTTACGGACCTCTCTAGTTTCTATTTAAGAGAGCCTGCTAAGTGGAATATCCAGGCAATCACGGACGTCAAAATGTTGTTTATTACCTATGATGATTATCAAAAGCTGAGGCAAGAGATACAGCAATGGGATGCCTATGAAAAAAGACTATTGGTCAAGCTAATGTCTTCTTTGGAAAATCGAGTCTATGCCTTCCTCTCCATGTCAGCTGAAGAGCGCTATCAGTACTTATTTGAAGCTCATCACGAAATTTTCAATGAACTCCCACTCAATTATCTCGCTTCCATGTTGGGAATGACCCCCGAAACCCTTAGTCGTATTCGCAGAAAAATTAATTCTTGATCTAGATCAAGTCCAATCTCATTATTCAGGGATAGCTTTACTCAAAAGCTAGATCATCATGAACTTCAACGAGATTGAATTTACCGTCCAAGACGAAATTGCCATTATAAAATTTAACCGGCCGGAGGTGATGAACTGTGTTGGCCCAACCACGCACAAGGAGCTACTAGTAGCTTGGGAAGAGTTCAAAACCAATGATAAATTAAAAGTCGCGGTGATCACCGGAGCGGGAGACCGAGCCTTCTGCAGTGGGGGAGATTTAAAATCTGCAAGACAAGGAGGATTGATAGATTTGACCGAGGAGCAGAAAAACCTACACCGAGCAGGTAAGGTGCCTGGAATCTTAGGACCTACGCGTTGGACAGATATCTACAAGCCGATCATTGCAGCTGTAAATGGAGTCGCCTACGCTGGTGGCCTGGAATGGGCTTGTTTCGCGGATATGAGAATTGCTGAAGAACACGCTTCTTTTGGGGTGACCTGTAGAAGGTGGAACATTGGCTTGGCAGATGGCGGTACCCAACGCCTCCCCCGTATCGTCGGCATGGGGCGAGCGATGGAAATGATCCTCACGGGCAAGGTGATCAATGCAGAGGAAGCATACCGGATTGGATTGGCCAATGAAGTGGTACCTAAAGGTGAGTCCCTTTCTAGAGCATTAGAATTAGCCACTTTCCTTTGTACTTTACCGCAGCCGGCCATGCGCACGGATAAAGAGGCGGCTGTTCGTGGATTTGGAGAAAGCCTGGATGAAGGCCTACGAATCGAGGCCGGACTGTTTTTGGACTCCATTTACGAACCGGAAACAATGGCTGGTCTGAAACAATTCAATCAAAGATTGCACCCAGATCGTCAATATGATTCCAAAACAAAAACGCCTGGGATAGTGCGCCGGAAGAAGTAATGTAGTAGGTTGGCGCTTTGGAAAAGGGTAGGTGCTTCCTCTATTTTGCCTGTGTTTGTAAAAAAATGAAGATTTCGGGGATATTTTTCCTGCTTAATGTACATATAAGTAAAACCCCTAAATTCACAACCCCCGAAAACCATGAAAATCCTACAAATTTGTGTTCCTACAGGAATACTCTTCACACTTGCGCTCTTATTCCTAGCAGTTAATACCAGATCTGCTGTCGAGTATCGCTACGAGCGATGTTTACAACATTTAATGGAGAACTATGAAATTGACTCCGAGGAAGCGGCGCTTTCACGCTTTGAGGATTTAGCTATCGCAAAGGCAAAGATCTTAGAAGCGGACCGATTAATGAATCAAATAAACAGGATGAGTGAAGGACCTGTCGCTCTAAGTGCTAAAAATATTACTCCTGATCAAAAGACTTATGCTCGCCAATTACAAGCTGAAGCCCAGCAGTTACTACATCAGCTAGAACAGATGGGCATAGTGAGTAACTGATGATCGTCTCGTGGAGGAAGAATGTATTCGCTTGAGCTATAAAACAAAAAAAATCCCGCAGCTAGATCGTTGGATCCAAGCTGCGGGATGAGATATACTAGTCAGTAGTAATTATCTGGCTAGATACATGTATCGTTGTCGATCCAGTTCTACAAAGAATGGATCAGAAAGGTCTTTTATGAAGCGAATGGCTTCTCCCGTGGACTTCATCTCTGGTCCTAAGTTTTTATCCACATTAGGGAATTTCTCGAAGGAGAATACGGGTACTTTAATGGCGTAGCCGCTAGGTTGAGGCTTGATATCAAAGTCACTCAACTTGTGCGTCCCCAACATCACCTTGGTCGCAATCTTCAAGTAGGGTACTTTGTAAGCTTTGGCGATGAATGGAGTAGTTCTAGAAGCTCTTGGGTTGGCTTCAATCACATACACTTTATCGTCCTTGATGGCGAATTGAATGTTGATCAAACCACGGATATTAAGCGCTTCGGCTAACTTCTCCGTATACTCAACCATCTGTGCTACAGCCTCCACACTCAAGCTATAAGTAGGCAATACTGCTGAGCTGTCCCCAGAGTGAATACCCGCTGGCTCGATATGTTCCATGATACCCATGATGTGTACCTGCTCTCCATCGTAGATAGCATCTATCTCTGCTTCTTTCGCTCTTTCCAAGAATTGATCAATCAACACCTTATTATCAGGCAGATGCTTGAAGATGCTCAGTACATGTCTTTCCAGCTCATCATCATTGATAACAATCCTCATACTTTGTCCACCCAGTACGTATGATGGGCGTACTAGCACTGGATAAGTTACCTCATTAGCGATGCCAATGGCTTCATCTGCATCGTTGGCCACGCCGTAGCGAGGGTAAGGGATTTCGAGCTCTTTCAGTAGATCGGAAAAGGCCCCTCTATCCTCAGCTAGGTCCATGTTTTCATAGCTGGTACCGATAATCTTTATACCATTCTTATGGAAGCGTTCCGCCAATTTCAAAGCCGTCTGACCACCCAACTGCACAATCACCCCTTCCGGCTTTTCTAGCTCAAGAATTTCCTCAATATGTTCCCAGAAGACCGGCTCAAAGTATAGCTTATCGGCAATGTCAAAGTCAGTGGATACCGTTTCGGGATTGCAGTTGATCATGATAGATTCCATACCGGATTCTTTGATCGCCATCAAACCGTGGACACAGCAGTAGTCAAACTCAATTCCTTGTCCAATTCGGTTAGGACCCGAACCTAGAACGATGATCTTCTTTTTATCTGTAGGTATACTTTCGTTTTCCTTATCAAAGGTGGAGTAGAAATAGGGGGTGCCAGCTTCGAATTCAGCTGCACAGGTATCCACCATCTTGTAAGTTCTGCGGATGTTCAGCTTTTTACGGTACTTTCTAACTTCTTCCTCTTCAATTCGAAGCAACCATGCGATCTGGGCATCAGCGTAACCCATTTCCTTTAATTCTCGCATGAAGTCCTCTGGAATATCTTCCGCTACATTGTAGCGCATCAATTGCTGTTCCACCTTAACCAAGCGCTTGATCTGCTGTATGAACCAAGGATCGATCTTCGTTAGCTTTTGGATTGTCTTACTTGGCACACCCAGTCGCAGGGCATCTTTAAGTCTAAATATTCTGTCGTCACTGGCTGTCTCCAATCGTTCCAGCACATCGCTAGTGCGAATCCACTCCTTCATGTCAGCGCCCAAGCCCATTCGCCCAATCTCCAAACTCTGACAGGCTTTTTGTAAGGCCTCCAAGAAGGAACGTCCGATGCCCATAACCTCCCCTACGGATTTCATCTGTAAGCCCAGGGTGTGATCAGCGCCGTGGAACTTGGAAAAGTTCCAGCGTGGCATTTTCACGATTACGTAGTCTAAGGTTGGCTCAAAGTAGGCGGAAGTTGTTTTTGTGATCTGATTTTTTAGCTCGTCCAAGCTGTATCCGATAGCTAGTTTGGCAGCGATCTTCGCAATTGGATATCCGGTAGCTTTACTCGCCAAGGCAGAAGAACGAGATACCCTAGGGTTGATCTCGATCACGATCAGTTTTTCTGTAACAGGATCCTGTGAGAATTGAATGTTACAACCTCCCGCAAAATTACCCAAAGAACGCATGGCCAAGATCGCCTCATCACGCATCTGCTGGTAAGCAGTATCTGATAATGTCATGGCAGGGGCCACGGTGATACTATCTCCGGTGTGGATACCCATTGGGTCTAAATTCTCCACGGTACAAATGATCACCACGTTATCATTGGCATCTCGTAACAATTCCAGCTCGAATTCCTTCCAACCCAATACGGCTCTTTCTACCAACACTTCGTGAGTCGGCGACATACTCAAACCGCGACGTAAAGCAGCGTCAAACTCCTCTTCTTTATGCACAAAAGCACCACCAGTACCACCTAGTGTATAAGAAGGGCGGATTACCAAGGGAAATCCAATCTTCTGTGCGGCATCTTTCCCTTCTAGAAAAGAGTTGGCGATAAAGGAGGGCGCTACGGCCAATGCTTACTACATGTTCGCGGAAAGCTTCTCGATTCTCGGCTAATTCGATCGCTTCTAGATCCACTCCGATGAGGCGCACATTGTACTTTTCCCAGACTCCACGTTGTCCAACCTCGATAGCGAGATTAAGCGCAGTCTGTCCACCCATGGTGGGGAGCACGGCATCAATTTGCCTTTCCTGTAGTATTTGTTCAATACTCTCTACCGTGAGCGGAAGTAAATAAATGTGGTCGGCAGTAACGGGGTCCGTCATAATCGTAGCCGGGTTGGAGTTGATTAAGGTCACCTCGATGCCTTCCTCACGCAAAGAACGGGAGGCTTGGCTACCGGAGTAATCAAACTCACAAGCTTGGCCAATAATAATAGGACCACTACCAATAATAAGAACTGATTTGATGGAAGTATCTCTGGGCATTTGTATAACAATTTAGACTCGTTTGCTAAATCACGGCCAATAATGATCATAAGTGTCTGCGAAATCAATGATTTAGCAAGCGGCTTTAGCGATTAAAGAAGGAGTGTTAGGGCTCGTCCAAATTGCGTGCAAAGATAGGACTTTATTGATCTGATAATAACAGAAAAACATTTTTTTTCTTAAAAAAATCCTCACTTGATTTCGAGCAATAATATGTCGGCCCATCAGTGACTTCCTAAGGGGAAAAGAAGCTATGTTTCTGGACGTTTTTTATGACGTTGTGGTGGAGTCGAATATTCCTGTAGATGGCAGCTATTTAACTTACTGTTTAACAAATCTTCCTTGCCAAATCTGTCCGTTCTCAGCTTGAAATCTGAGCCAATACAATCCAGCAGCTAGATGATTTATCGACAACTCATCAAGACCATTGGAAATTGTTTGTTTGTAGATCTCTTGTAATCTTCCTCTAGCATCCAGCAGCTGTAATTCCACGACTTGAGGCGGCAAATGGCCTGCCGGCTTGATTTGGATGGCCTGGCTTGCAGGATTGGGGAAGATCATGAAGGTTTGTATAGGAGCGGGCGAGTCTGTTACACTCGTTACGAGCGATACATCGTCTGCAATTGCGATTTCACCATCAGTGGTGCTTCCTTCGATAATTGACAATCTGCTTTCACTCGGGATATTGTAAAGCTTGTCAATATGACCGGTAGGCCATATAATAATAAGGGAATCTGCCTGAGGGTTATTACCAAGACCAAACAGGATGCGATCG
>ENA-UENX01000368-UENX01000368.1-marine-metagenome-genome-assembly--contig:-NODE-368-length-21190-cov-3.301839_pt1 | contig 21190 bp, 17 predicted proteins | sample MGYA00237875_ERZ529327 | MGnify/ENA primary metagenome ERZ529327 (study PRJEB26372, sample SAMN05368347) | marine metagenome | biome: cultured habitat; feature: ocean water; material: water; isolation... | reverse complement strand
CTGCTCCATTTTTTGTAGCTAACCTGCAGTTTAATCCCGCAGATTATGTAGAAAAGCAGGTGTTTTATACCAGTAAGGATGGTACGAAGATTCCTATGTTTCTGGTACACAAGAAGGACCTACAATTAGACGGCAGTCATCCCACCTTTCTCTATGCATACGGGGGCTTTAATATCAGTCTTACCCCGAGTTTTAGTTCTACGCGACTGATCCTATTGGAAAATAATGGGGTATTCGCTATGCCGAACTTGAGGGGCGGAGGAGAATATGGTGAATCCTGGCATCAGGCTGGAATGTTGGAGAGAAAGCAAAATGTATTTGATGATTTTATAGCTGCAGCGGAATATCTAATTGATGAGGGGTATACCCAGACGCAAAAACTGGGAATTGCAGGTGGCTCCAACGGAGGATTACTAGTTGGAGCTTGTATGACTCAACGACCGGACCTATTTGGATTGGCTTTTCCTGCGGTTGGGGTGCTGGACATGTTGCGATTCCATCTTTTCACTATTGGAAGAGCATGGATCCCAGAATATGGCAGCAGTGCTGATGCAGAACAGTTTCAGACACTTTACGGTTACTCCCCTCTGCATCGTTTGAAAGAAGGCGTAAGCTATCCAGCCACAATGATTACCACTGCCGATCATGATGATCGGGTAGTACCCGCGCATTCTTTTAAATTCGCTGCACAGTTGCAGCATGTCCATGCAGGAGAAAGGCCCGTCTTAATCCGCATCGATACCGATGCTGGCCATGGAGCCGGAAAACCTATTTCTAAGATCATTGATGAGCAAGCAGACAAATGGGCTTTTCTTTTTTTTAACACTAATACTACGCCGATTTATTAATTATTTACCCGCACTGTAAAAATTAACATTCATTTAGGCGAAAGCGAGTTTCACCAGTTATCCACTGTGTTTCAACGGATAGTATATCATAATTCTTTGCGATTCAGCGTTTTTCAACTATATTAGTGAAAAGTCCCTTCTAAGATGCTCGCACATCACTCATATCAATATTTTTTGATATGAAACCAAGTGCACCCGCAATCGTATTTAAATCTGACCCTTGTCAGATAAGCACATGTATCGTTCATATTTCAAATTCAATGTATAATGACGCAAAGAAGTAAGCTTTGTTCGTTCCTGGCTTTGGTGTGCCTGTGTTTACCATTCTTATTAACTGCACAAGGAACTGATAGTCACGTGCACGGCGATCCATCTGAGGGACTAGACAGTGTTTTCTGGTTTGGTATCTTAGAACTCCCCTTTCTATTTTTATGTGTATATTACAGTTTCCGAACGGCGGGCGCCTTGAAGGGTGGAATTTTTGGACAAGGAATGAACTATTTAGCCTGGGGATTTCTGGTGATGGCAGTAGGTCATATTGCCATGCAGATTCAGCACATTTTCAATTACGATGTATTTCGTGATACCTTGGGCAATTTCATGGGCAATACTGCCTGGTTCATTGCTTTAATCATAACCTGGGGACTATCCGCCATTGGTTTTTATAGAATCTATAAAGTAAGTAAGAGCGGATAAGGTTTAGATGTTTTCAAAAACTCTAAGTTGGATTTCTAGATTACTCTTTGGTCCGCCAAAGGCCAAGGCTCCTATATTCTGGGAAATTGAATTGCTCCACGAATTTCTACTTTCGCAGTCGGCTCAACCGGTGCTGTCCAGCCCTATCCAGCAATTTGATAAGGATTATTTCAAACTGCCTGCTGAGCAGATGATAGAGCAGGTACCTGCCTTGTATCTTAATCATGAGCAACGCATTTCAGAATACAAGCCTAACCGAAAAACAAAGGCAGATTTGCGGCAGGCGGTGCGATCACGTTTTCCCACTCTGGTAGAGCTCCCACACTTTAGCTTGATATTCCTTGAGGATAAGGAGCAAAATATTCTCCTAGGTAAGACTTTCTTGGGAGCTATCCTCAGAGGCTCCATTAATACTTTAGGAAAAGCGGAAGATCACTTTTTTGAAAATTCCTTGCAATGGGTAGATCGGTTACCTAATGCAGACCGAGCCTTCCCTTATCTACCAGAAGAATCCCCGCCAAACCCCATCACTGCCCAGTACTTGGCTGATGTCAGTCAGCAAATCGCGAGTAGCTTAGAACAAAAAATGGGGGCCGGCTTCACCAAAAGGGTCTATGATAACGCCTACAAAGATATCGCCGATCGCTATAAATTGCTGAACACTTTTCCCGTTATCATTTCTATTATTCCGCAAAAGTATCTAGATACGGACAAGATCGGCCTGCTGACCAAGCACCAACTATCCGCTACCCTCTTGGAAAAGGTTACTTTCTTAGAAGACCTTAATCAACAGTTAGCAGAACGCAATACTGCCTTGCAACGAGCACAAGAAGAGGTACGCAGAGCGCAAAAGGCTAGCGAGGAGGCCTACCTTCAGTTGCGCGAAGTGATGAATGCCGTAAAAGATGGGATCATAACAGCCAATGATCAAAGTGAGATAATTATGGTCAATAAAGAGGTGGAGGATATCTGGGGCTATACATCTGCCGAACTCATTGGAAAAGACTTGACCATATTAATGCCGGAGTCCTATCGTTCAAGACATAATGCTGGAATGAGTAGGTATCTGACATCCAGGGTTTCAAAGGTTTTGAATACCAATGTGATCATGGAAGGCCTGCGAAAAGATGGACAAGCTTTCCCTCTGGAAATCAACATATCTGACCTAGAATTCCAAGGTCGGCACTTGTTCACGGCGGCCGTTCGAGACATCAGCGCAAGGATCAAAGCTGAAAATGAGTTGAAAGCCTCCAAAGCCTTATTGGAGCAGCGCACGCTCGACCTGGAGCAAGCTCAAGGCCAGCTTAAGATCACCATAGAAGAGCTAAAAAGTTCTAATCATGATCTAGAACGCTTTGCTTATGTGGCCTCCCATGACTTACAGGAACCGCTACGGACAGTGAAGGGCTATCTTGACTTGATCAAAGAGCGATTGGGTTCGGAAGTGGCAGAGAATGTGAAAGAATACCTAGCTTTTGCAGACCTCGGTGTGCTGAGAATGGAACAACTAATCCAAGGTCTACTTGAATATTCCAGAATTGGGCGTGGGGCTTCCCGGATGGTCGATATTGATTTTGAGGATATCTTGACTTTGGTACGCTACAATCTTCAGGAAAAGATCAAAGATTCTGGAGCTAAGCTAAGCTTAGAAGGCATCCCTCAACAAATAGTGGGAAACAAAATCCAGTTGGTACAACTCTTCCAGAACCTCATATCTAATGGGATTAAGTTTGTAGCACCCAATACCACTCCACATATACAGATCAGGTGCACAGAGGGAGATGATCAGTGGAATTTTTCGATCCAAGATAATGGCATCGGCATTCCTGAGGTCCAACAAGAAGAGATTTTTGAAGTTTTCAAAAGGGCTCACGTGGGAAAAAGCTATCAAGGTGCCGGTATTGGATTGGCCATTTGCAAGAAGGTGGTGGAGCGCCATGGTGGTTCCATTTCCGTCGATTCCACTCCAGGTGAAGGCACAACTTTTTCTTTTTCCTTGTCCTACCTACCCGTACAGTCGGTACTCTAAAAACATTTTAAATAGATCTTAAGCAGGATGTCCTACCGATTATTCGTACTCGGGGAGAATATTTTTATTTTTGCGCCATAATACTGGCACATGAAACCACTGATTATTGGGATTACCGGCGGAAGCGGGTCTGGTAAAACAACCTTTATTCGTCAACTGGGCGAGCGATTTGAGCAAGACGACATTTGTGTTATCTCCCAAGATGATTACTACTTCCCTCGGGATATGCAGGAAATCGATGATAATGGGGTGAAGAATTTTGACCGTCCCAAGTCAATTGATAAGAAGTCATTTTATAAAGATATTCAAAGGCTCATTGCAGGAGAGGTAGTAGAAAGATTAGAATACACCTTTAACAATGAAAAGGCAGACCCACAAGTACTAACCTTCCATCCAGCTCCAATCTTGATTGTTGAGGGGCTTTTCGTTTTCCATTACAAGAAGATAAAGCAGTTACTAGACTTGAAGGTATTTCTACATGCGAAGGAAAATCTGAAAGTAATCAGACGCATCAAGCGAGATCGAGTCGAACGCAATTATCCATTGGATGATGTATTATATCGGTATGAGCATCATGTACTACCAACCTTTGAAAAGTACATTAAGCCCTATGTAGAGGAAGCTGATTTAATCATCAACAATAACATCGGATTTGATATGGGGATGGAAGTATTGGCAGGTTTTCTCCGTGCCAAATTGGATGAATCAAAGCTCTAGCAAGCCGTCTGGCAGTTCAGTAAGAATTACTTTATCGGAAGGATCGATACCTTTCACAAAGGTTTCATTTAGCGGAATCAAGATTTCCTCTCCCTGATAGTCGATGCTGGCCATCCACTGCTGAGGAAGCTCATAGATTTCCTGGATGATACCAATAGGCCCTTTCTTCTCGTCTTCCAATCGAAATTCTATCAAGTCTGTCCAATGACTGATTTCAGTCATGCCTAAAGGACCTTTGACATCTTCCGCCGCCACTTCCAGATATATTTTTTGCCCAGCTATAAGTTGTGCCTCTTCTTTAGAGTTGACGTCTTCAAACTTTATGGTCGCAGGACTATCTTCGGTGAGTTGTTCTAGAAAATAGGGAAGATTGTTTCCGGAAGTTTCGATAAACACCACTTCCGCTGCTCGCAATTGAGGCAAGAATGCGCTTTCCAAACGTACCTTTAAGGTTCCATCGAAGCCGAATGTCTTACCTAATTTTCCAACTTCTTGCAAGGAGGTATTGGCCATATGCATCTGAATCCCTGCTTTACCTCCTCTTGTCCGCCAGAGCAAGACCAACACACTGAAGAGGTGGTAGCAGCATCTTAATTTTTATATCTGATAAGTCTCTGTTCGATGACAAAACCCAATTCTGCCTTTTCTTCCCACGGTCTATCTCCACAGTCTCCTCCACAGCAGATTTGGCATTGCGTGTCAAAAATAGTAAGACTTCTGGAAATCAACCCCACGCCCTTGGCATAATACTCCTTCCCTTCTCTTCGCTCGATAAAGGTATTAAAGTCGGCAATCTCAATTTCCAACACTTCTTCAAAACTCAGATCGCCCCCTTGCCAGAACCCATCCCGGGTCTGTATGGTGGATTCCCATCCTTTAAACATTTCTATATCTCCCCCTGCTACAGGAATTGCCGTAAACTCATCAAAGTAATTGGTCCCCGGCCAAGATCGGTCAGCCTTTGGCGGAAAGACCATCTTTAGAAACCTCAAATTATCCTCCACCCGGAAAGCCTGTTCCTCATTTCTGGCTAGGCGCAAAACATTCCTAATCTGCCAGGAGGCATTTTCAGAGCGGCGTGTATATTGTTCCACGATGAAGTTGAGCAAATTGGCATTGTCTCGAAAGGTATCTACTACAATCTCCCGAAGTTGGGATTGAATGCTATCAATAGCCACGCCCCCATTTTGCCCAGGACGATAGATAAAAGAATCTACTTCATATTCCCAGAAATCGCCTACGTGCAAAGGAAAGTACTCATAGCCAAAATCCAAGCTGGGTTCCTGAACAACACGTCGATCACAAGCCCAGAAGAGGGAAATGGCAAGAATAAGCAGGATTGAGGGGGTTATAACTCTCATAGTAAGTAGGTTCATCCGTGAAGGTACTCCTATTTTAACGAAGAAAATAGATTTTAGATGCCTTCAGATGCTACAAACCGGGCCAATAAGAGGATAGAATAGTAAAGATCTTCGGTATTGGAAAAGAATTTCAAAAAGCGGCATTACCGACCTCCAAAGCGCCAAATCAGAGAGGTCCCCAACCAATGATCCCTAGTATTGATGGAGCCTACCTTGTAAAGACTTAGAGGCGTACTGCTATATTGAAGACGCCATCCAATATGAGAAGACGGATAATAAGTGAACCCCATGGCAGCAGATAACATAAAGCGCTGAAAGTCGGTCGTATTGGTGCCCAATCTTGTATTGGAGGCCAACTGGCTGGCGTAATTTGCTTGGCTGCCACTTCCCACGTTGTGGTTCGCAAAGTCCTCCGTAGCCCTGGAAACCGGGCGATTGGTATGATCTAGATAGGCCTTTGCCAAATAGGAGAAGCGAACACTAGCAAAAGTTTCCCACTTTCGACCCAATCTGAAGTTGGCATAGGTTGGTATTTCAATGTAATGCAATCTCTGGATCAAATTCAAACTGTTTAGTGGAACATTTATCGAGCTGTCTCCAGAAACAAACCTGGCCACTCCAGAAGAGAAATCTACTGCGGTAAAAGCTCCGCTGTTTAGTGTTTCCTCCAGTACCGGACTATCCATCTGATCCGTATTTGTTCGAGTAGCATTTACCTTCAGCAGGTTAGAAGTTTCAAATGGAATCATTTGTTGCCGATAATGTAACCCTACCCCAAATGACCAACGACTATTGTGCTTTTGCCATTCCTTATTTACACCTACGAAATATCCATCCAACGTCAAGAAGCTACGGGTGGAAGTGCCCATCTCTATCGTATAGCGACTATTGATTGGTGAAGCATCAACCTCCTTTTCAAGGGACATATCACGTCCCGGCAGATCAACAGCAATACCGGTGGGAAGCTCCTCCAACAGAGGCAGTAATTGCCTATTGGTTACCAACTTTTCGGACTTGCGAATGGTGGTTTTTTGTTCCTTTATTGCAGTAGCAGTTTTAGGAGTCTCCGCTACAACTTGCGAATCTTTGAGAATAGGCTTATGATCAACCCCCTCAGCTATAGCTTTTGTCTTGTATTCTACTTTATATTCTACGGAAACTGGAGAATTAGGTGTAGTGTTTATTGTCGATATAACTGGGGTTTGGTTTGACAAATTAGAAGCTGAATGGCTTGTTACATTGGTACTTTCTACAATAGGGGTTTGGCTATCGAGCTGCTGCATGTTCTGTGGACTTGCAATGGCTTTTCCCACTCCCGGAATTGGTAAAGCTTGCAAAGTAGGTGCTTGAGCTCGCGGATATAACCCAATTCCAATCAAGGTGGGTAAAAGCAGAGCAGCTGCCCACCACCACCAAGCTAAGGCCGGACGGCGTTTCTTGGATTCGACAGGCATCGCCTCATCCAGTTGGCTTCGCATGTCTTCCCAGGCCTGATCTATAAAGCTGGGCTCCAATCCGCTGTTCCTGTTATCCAGCATAATTTGTTCGGTTATTAACTTGTTGGACTAGTTTTTTCAATTTATTACGAGCATTGGACAAATGCCACTTGGACGTACCTACGCTAATATTGACGCGCTCAGCTATCTCTGCATGAGAATAGCCCTCAATCGCATATAGCCAGAATACTTCTTTGCTCGCAGCCGGTAAATAGTCCACTAACTTGATTATATCTTCCCAAAACAATTGGTCAAGGGCCGTTGATTCGTGCGGTGCGTCTCGATCTTCAATAGAAAGAAAATGCACCGATCTAGTTTGCTTCTTAAAGTGATCGGAGAGGCTATGAAATACCAATCTTCGAATCCATCCTTCTAGCGAACCAGAAAAAGAAAAGGTGTGTAGTTTCTTGAAAACGCGGAGAAAACCGGTATTGACGATCTCCATCGCCACGTCTCGATCATCTGCATAACGCATGCACATGCGCATCATAGTAGGAAAGAACCGACGAAACAGCTCTTCCTGTGCTCGCCGGTCATTGGCGACACAAGCCTCTACTAATTCTTTTTCGGACAATACCTTTTTCTTAAACATAAACAGCTAGACTTCGGTCTTTAAAACACCAGCCCAAAACGCAATGTAAGGCGCCTGTATAGTATATCTCTAATTTCCAAATCTCCATTAAAATTGGAGATGCGTTCGATGTATGCATCTTGGTATTTGACTCCTAGGTCAAGAGTGAAATTACTCCTCGCTGAAGCGCCAAAGCGCCATCCCACCGCCGGATGAATCATCCATCCTCCTTCCGCTTCAATTTGAAAAGCCTCCGTATCCCCTCCAAGTGCAAAAGCATAACCTGCATTCAGTGAATAAAAGGGCGATTGCCACTTTTTCTGAAAGTATCCCCTGGCCTGGACATATAGAGGCAGCAAAGTGGTTCCACTGCCAAATGAATTGTAGCCATCCAATCCAATGCCTACGCCCGTTCCAAAGTTCCGATTCCATTGTTTGCCCATTGCAAAATGCAATCCTACAGCAGTCTGGTCCGGTTCATCAATATCGGTATCACTGGTGAAGGTGCTCAAGGATATTTCATAATAGGTTCCCTTTTCTCGGAAGGCATAATTAAAGGGGCGAAGCATTCTCCGCCGCTGACGAAGATATCGTTTTAGTGTATTTCGATCCACCTCTTGGACAATCCTCCGAATATCCGCATCCTCTAGGAGGAATTCATTGCCAGACTGATCGTACATCTTTAGTCGATCCCCCTTCTTGTAGGATTCAATTCTACCCACGATAACTTGTCCATCATTAAGATAGACCGTTTCCTTCAGTGGGATAGAAAGATCCCCTTTTTCCATCTGCAGTTGAATCCTGCTCATCTTGAGGGCTTGCCGGGTATCCATCATCTGGGAATTAGACAATTCATTCACCCATTTGATACTATCGATATCCTCCAATCGAATCCCCATCTTCACGCCACCAGGCAAGCCCAACTTTAAGGAACGATCTTCCTTGAAGTTAGTAACTAAGCCCTCCATGATCATGCCATTTTTCAGATAGATCACGTCTAGGGAATCTTGGCCTTGGCTGTAAAGGGTACTACTACCAAATAAAATGAGGAGCAATAGTTGATAAAATTTCATAGCTAGATAGTTTCCAAACATTCGGGTGATTCAAGTCTGTCCAGCAATTTAAGTAAATGCAGACGGGCTTGCAAAATCTATGTTTGCCCTAAAATGGAATCTAAACAACTATAACTCCAATTGTAAGCTTTCTTACTGCCTGGTAAGACAGCCCACCTACCTAGAAGGGTTGGGTCATCCTCACATTTTTTCTAAAAATTTAGGGAAATATCTGGCCTTATCCCAAGAGGCAGAAGGTTTCAAGTGGTGAGGAAATACTTGATGAAGATCGGAAGAAGGCTTTACGGAGACTCTAAACCTTAATCTCGCATCCGCTTATAGGCATTGATCAAGCCGTTGGTTGATGCATCATGACTGCTGATCGATTCCTCCCCGGCCAACTCCGGCAGAATCCCTTTGGCCAACTGCTTACCCAATTCAACACCCCACTGATCAAAGCTATAAATATTCCAAATGGCGCCCTGTACAAAAATTTTATGCTCGTACATGGCAATCAGGAGACCAAGGGTATGAGGAGTCAAACGCTTTAACAAGATGGAATTTGTAGGCTTATTGCCCTCAAATACCTTGAAGGGAAGTAATTTTTCGATTTCGGCTTCAGATTTCCCAGCAGCTTCTAATTCTTTCCGCACTTCATCAGCCGTTTTTCCTTTCATCAAAGCTTCTGTCTGCGCAAAGAAGTTAGATAAAAGGATGGGATGGTGTTCACCCATCGCATTGTGGCTATTGGCTGAAGCGATAAAATCACAAGGAATCAGTTTCGTTCCTTGATGTATCAATTGGTAAAAAGCATGCTGTCCATTCGTTCCGGGTTCTCCCCAGATGATGGGACCTGTCTGGTAAGAGACTTTATTACCATTCCGATCCACATATTTCCCATTACTCTCCATGTTACCTTGCTGAAAGTAGGCTGGGAATCGATGTAGATATTGATCATAGGGTAAGATAGCCTCCGTTTCTGCCCCAAAGAAGTTGTTGTACCAAATCCCAATCAGGGCCAAGAGAACCGGAATATTTTCCTCTAAGGGAGCATTCTTAAAATGTTGGTCCATGGCGTATAAGCCACTAAGCAATTCCTTGAAGTTGTCAAATCCGACAGTGCAAGCTATGGACAAACCAATGGCAGAACTTAAGGAATAACGACCACCAACCCAATCCCAAAATTCGAACATGTTATCTGCGGCAATCCCAAAGGCTTGGACCCCTTGAGCATTGGTTGAAACAGCCACGAAGTGTTGAGCTACAAATTCTTCTTTTTCAGCAGTATCTAGAAACCAAGCCCTTGCCGTATGCGCATTCGTCATGGTTTCTTGCGTCGTAAACGTTTTTGAACTGATGATGAATAAGGTGCTGGCCGGGTCTAGCCCTTTTAGCGTTTCCGCTATATCGGTTCCATCGACATTAGAAACGAAATGTGCCTGTATTCCCTCAACCCAATAAGGCTTCAGCGCTTCGGTAACCATTACCGCTCCTAGATCAGACCCTCCAATACCGATATTGACGATATCTGTGATGGCTTTACCGGAGTATCCTTTCCACCCTCCGCCATGCAATTGTTTGGTAAACCCCTTCATCTTGTCCAGCACTTTGCGCACTGCTGACATTACATCTTTTCCATCCACTTCCATCGCCTCTTCCCCTTGATGTCGCAAAGCCATGTGGTAAACGGCTCGGTTTTCCGTCTCATTTATCCTATCACCTGCAAAGAGAGCAGCGATATTGACTGAGAGGCCGGTTTCCTTAGCCAATTGGATCAATAGATCCAGCGTTTCCTGGGTGATGCGGTTTTTGGAATAATCAAGTAGAAGATCCTCAAACTGGATAGAAAAAGTCTCAAAGCGAGAGGGGTCTTCTGCAAAAAGTGACTTCATCTCAGTCGCACCAATGGCAGAAAAGTGTTCTTGTAATGCGCTCCAGGCAGCTGTAGTGGTAGGAATCTGTTTGCTTAACATGGCGAGAAAATTATTTAAGGGCGTAAAAATGTAATATATCAACGAGAATCGGAAGAAATGTCCCTACATTCCGTTTGAAATTAAGGTTTAGATAACAGGGAATGGCTACCAGCTCCCCTTTAGCCTTTTCCATAAGTTAAGTGATATTAGCCTGTACTACGGAAGGTCCATGCAAAGGTTCGCTTCGAATACAAGTTATTCTATCCAAGCAGAAGACTTAGTCAATCCTCTATTATCCTATAATTGGAAAGTATACCTCGAAAAGGACCAAAGATTTATGAGTAAGCCACTTTAGAAAGGTCTGATAACTCAAGGAAAAGTGCGGTGAACGGTAGTTAAGGCCTATCTGAAGTAGCAAGGATGGGTACTTCCTAGGTGGCTCAGCACCACTAGATCGGTGGGCAAAATATCCTCAGGTTGGCTGCTGAGTATACGATCAAACCGGAACATTGATAGCAGGGGAGATGGTACCCTTTCCGGCACCACCTCCCTAGTTTCTTTATAGTAATTTCCGTAGTACTAAATTTCCTTTTTCTGAGTTGACCTTTAAGGCCGTGGCACCTAGCAATTCGTAGGATCCAGCATTCTCAAGTAGGCTCAACAAGTTATCTTCTTTGCCCATCTTACCAGCGCAAATTCTACGCCCCTTGGTAAACTCCGACAAGGTTAAGGTATTGTTTTCGCCCAAGGCGTAGCCCGCACTGTAACCATTGCAAAGCGATTTGCCATTCAGCTTTCCCCGTTCAAGGGAAAAAGTCATTTTCTTCTCGCCGCGCAACTTTATTTCCTTTCCATCCAATTCGGCACTTACCAATTCGTAACTACCATCAATTTCTGTAACAGGCAATACTTCTTTTGCTTCTCCTTGCGGTACTCCTGCTCCTTTTTTCACCGTGGTGCCATTCCCTCCTTCTGTACTGTCGGAACTTTGGCAAGCCACTAGTAGGCATGCACATAAAACTGTCCAAAAAAACTTCATTTTTCTTGATTTTATAGCCATTGATCTGTTTCAAATACCACCTTAAGATCGGACCAAGGTATAATCACTTCTGTGGGTCCGAATACGTAAGGTGCAATTTCATAGGTATTGTAATAAAGTAGTAAACCCTCCTTCACCAAGCCATAGTTTTGTGGCAAGGAAAATTCTTCCCCTTCGAAAAAACCAGCTTCCTCCAAGCTTTGGTTAAGAGGGATTTCTGCGGCCTTTCTAAAGGCTTTTTCAGCAATCACCTCCAAGGTATCTCTCCTCACTCCTAAATCCTGCCATTCAATCGGCTCATTATTGGATTTATTGAACATCCAAACGGTACTATAGGTATTTGGATGTGCTCCGCCTGTATAGGAATACTGAAATAATTGAACGGAAACCAATTTATCGTTTTGATAAAGCACTTGCCCTTCTGTTTCCAAGCTCCAAGGCATTGAAAAAGGTAAGTCTTCTCCATGCAACTCTTTGTAATCTTCCAAAAATTGATTCATGATCTCCTCTACGCTACCTCCCTCCTCTTCTCCATTCACATCCGCCAATGAAGACCGTAAGAATTTCAACTGGAGCCGATTAAATGCTACACACATAGCTGTAGGTCCACGTTCAGCATACGGAAATACCAGATTCACCTTAGCGCAATTACTGGAGTCCGTCTGGCAATTTGGTGATTGCTCGCTCAAGGTATCCAACTTAAACGTAAGTAAAGTTGGTTCTTTGGTTTCTTGTGTCGCCGGTTCTTCGCTAGCTGGTGTAGTGTTGTCGCCGCAACTCGCCAGCAAAACCAAGAGGCCTATTATTAAAAAGGAAAAGATCGAGGCCTTATTGGTAGCTGATAGTATGCTCTTCCTCATAGTTTTCTGTTTCTAATCGATTGTTTTTGGGAATACTCACTGAACTCGTCTTTATAAATACAGGTCAGTCAGGTTATAGTTGTTCGGTTTGGATCAAATTTCAAAGCTCGCTGGCAGTCAAGTCAATCTTAAAAATCTTTTAGGATCTAGACCGGCTTTTGCCAAGTGGCGGCAAATTTACAAAACCCTCACAGATAGTATGAGCAATCCTAAAAAAAATAGAATGATGTAGTCTTTCGAATTCCTAATCGTTGTTGAAAGCAGCTTAGCTCTACAGTGACGAGCATCATTAGAAGAGTGGGATCTGTTGATTTACAGTCTCTTCGTTTTTCGCCGTTTCTCTCTGAGGATTAGCTTTGGTAGGTTCTATCAGACGCTTAATGATACGAAGCCGGTGAGTGTATCCGCCTTTATCCTTGCTGAATATACCGTAATGATCTAGTTTATCGATGCGTACCTTGCCATGCACGTGTATAATCTTTCCTTCTGGCAACACGATGCCCGTGTGTGTGATTCTGCCTTTTTGATTTTCAAAAAAGGCGAGGTCTCCGGGTTTAGCTTGTTCCGCAAAATCCACATTTTCTCCTTTCTCCACTTGTTGGGAAGCTTCTCTTGGCAAGGGATAACCCGCAATCCCAAACACGACCTGGATTAGTCCCGGTCCATCAACCCCAAAAGGCGATCTTCCTCCCCACAGGTAGGGTGCATTAAGAAATTTGCGTGCAATCTTCAGAATTATTTCGGACCCTTGTCCCAAATCTCTGGGGAATACGGCTTGACCGGGAAAATTGAAGGTCTTCTCCCCAATCGCAAAGTGTAATCCATCGAAATTAGGCAAACGTGCACCTATAGTCAAAGGGAGAAAGGCTTCTCCCGTGGCTAATGCCTGAAATACATCCAATACAAAAGCAAAATTATCCTGATAAGCCTCAAATTCGGAAGGAGTTATCCACTCTAACTGGTTCGTAGCCACCCAGCCTACTAAGTTGTCATGCGCACAGCGAACCTTGACCCATTGCCGACCTTTCTTTTCTAGGACTTCCACCAACTCTCCATAGAGCAACTGAGAGATCATCTCACTCTTTTGGGAGGCCGAATTCCGAATAGCGACCGTACTTAGTGGACAGATTCCATGTGTCATGTACATTGCTGTTTTTGATCTTGCGCTGATCCCTGACTTAGGCTATAGATAGCATTTGCTAGAATCCAGGACCGTACTTATCTCTAATCGACTGACCAAAAGTAGAGAAAGATTTCTCAAAAGCTTTTGCCTTTCCTATGTGTAATTGTCGATAGCAGACGAAGAGTACTTTATCAAAAATAATAAATATTGGAAAAAGTCCGTTGCTTTGTAAATGAACTTGTTCAAAAATATCTTGCCGATCCTTAAAAAGAGAACCTGATCAGCAAGTTGAATAAAATAAACCTTACCTTTGGTGCTCGCAAGAATATCATAATCCTATGAGTAGAAAAATTTTACTATTCCTCCTGTTACTAGGCTTTGCTTATTGCCTTCCAGCTCAAGATCAACATTTCACTCAGTTCTACGCTTCCCCTATCAGTCTCAACCCTGCCTTAACCGGCTCACTCCAGGGAAAATATAGATTTTCTGTCATATATAGAGACCAATGGAAGAACGTTTTACAGAATCCATATGTCACGTATTCGGGGGCCATCGACTTTCGGTTTCGCATGAGTCCATATCGAAAAAAACTGGATGATTCGTTTGGAGTAGGTGTCATATTTCATAGTGACAAAGTCCCTTTTATCGGTTATTCCAATAACCAAATCTTCCTTTCAGGGGCATTCCATAAATCACTAAGTGACCAGAACAATCAGTTCTTAAGCATAGGCGGACAGGTGGGGCTGGCCCAACGTAACATCAACTACGGTAATATTAATTTTGGAGATCAATTCAATGGGGACAACGGGTACACCAATGGAACTGACGAAATCCTACCCGAGAATAATTTTGCGCATTCCGATTTCAATGTAGGAATCAATTATGCTTATGCGCCAGCGGATAAAGTTGGCTTCTTCATCGGCGCCAGCATGCATCATATCCTAGAGCCCCAGATTAGTTTTTTCTATGATAATGATAACCCTGATAAATTTCCGGAGGATCGCCTAGCAGCAAAATATGTGGGTCATGTGACTTTTCAAATTCCCATGGGGCCAAATGTTCAGATGCTCCCGAGAGCCGTAATATATAGTCAAGGTCCTCACCTGGCTATCAATGCAGGGACGAATTTCCGGTTTTTGGTGGATGATGTGAAGGGAGTCGCCATACATCTTGGCAGCTGGGTACGTCCCGTCAAGAATGAATTAGATGTATTCTTCATGGATTCAGTAGTTGGCATGGTGGGACTGGAGTTGAATAACTTCCTATTGGGTTTGAGCTATGATGCCAACATCAATGATCTCAATCAATCGAGAAGAGGGCAAGGAGCGTTTGAGATCTCTATCGCCTATCTGGGTGAATATGATGATGAAACGGTACTTTGTCCAAAGTTCTAGCAACTATCCAAATTAGCTTACATAAAGAAGGCGGCAAGTACCGATGTACTTGCCGCCTTCTTTATGTATTTCAAAGATAAAGATATCTCTTAGGCACGGTCTTTATCTCCTTTCTTACCTTTCTTCTTCCCCTTACCAAAGCCTACAAACTTGCGTTTACCTTTAGTAGCCATGGCTTGTTTTACTGCATCATAGGTATTCACCAATCCTCCGGTTACACACATATCCGTAAAGGGTACCGAATCTCCATTCTCTGGATTTATGACTCGGTATTTTTGTTTGCTAGAAGACTCCATGATAATGGACTTCACCTGTGCTGCTGTCAGGGTTGGGAAGTAAGAACGAAGTAAAGCCGCTAGACCCGCTACGTAAGGGGAAGCCATACTAGTTCCCTGTAGGTTCTTGTATTTGTCATCAGGAACCGTTGAGTAGATTTCAACTCCTGGCGCAAAAACATCAACTTTATCTGCACTGTAATTGGAGAAGGAAGCCACCAAGTTTTCGTCCTCAGAGAAGGTACTCGCGCCCACTTCCAACCAATTCTTAGCATATCTAGGAGCAAACAGTCCTTTCTTATCAAATCGGTCGTTTGGGAAGTTATTAGCAAAGGTTACTTCTTTTGCATCGTTCCCTGATCCATGTACTAGCAATACATCATTCTTCAAGGCATACTTCACGGCTTCATCGACAACTTCCTTATTCGGAGATTCACCTTTGCCGAAACTCATGTTGATCACTGCTGCCCCGTTATCAACCGCATATCTAATAGCATTTGCTACATCCTTGTCTCGCTCATCACCTGAAGGAACAGTACGAATAGACATAATTCGAACATTATCTGCCACGCCATCCATTCCAATGTCATTACCGCGCGCTGCTGCGATAATACCTGCAACGTGAGTTCCGTGCTCGCTATCAGGTCCCTTCACATCATTATTCCCATAAAACTGTTCACGTGGGTTATTTACATCATCTCCCACAATATCTCTCGGGCTAAATTCAGGGTTATAGTAGTAGTTGACTTGTCCATAGTAGTAGTCATAAATTTCTTCAACTTCTGCGTAGATGCTACCGAAATCCTGTCCTTGCTCTACAAATCCAACTACGGCTTCACCTACCCTGGATAGCATTTCATCCTTGGTCTTGAAGTTCTTTACATCTGAAAGCGTGATATCGTCAGGAGATTTTCCGATGGCCTGTGCTAAGGCCGTAAAGGCTTCCAAAGTAGCACCATATAGCATCACTTGAGGAGCCAACTCTTCCTTTTTCTTTTCGATGATTTTTCCAAATTCTTCGTATTGGTCGAATTCTTCTTTTTCTTTCTTTGAAAGGCCAGCCTTATCCTTCCCTTCGTACTTCTTCTTGTACAAAGTGTATAGCCGCGTCATCTCCAAATTCTCGTGGGCTAAGTTTTTCCCATTTTTACCACCGATAAAATTCCACCCGTGAATATCATCGATGTATCCATTATTATCATCATCAATTCCGTTACCTGGGATCTCATCCTCATTCACCCACATGACGGATTTAAGGTCTTCGTGATCTTTATCAACTCCTGAATCAATGACAGCCACTACGATCGTTTGTGATGTTCTTCCTTTCAAGAGTTCTTTGTAGGTTCTTTGGGTACTCATACCTGGATAGCCATCGGTCTTTGCATCCAAGTGTGGCCAGTTTGTTGGAAGTTCTTCCTGCGCATTACCTGCTATCACTAGCAAACTGGAGAATAGAAAAGCAATTAACTGCTGAATCTTCATTTTGATTTTTTTTCTGAATTAAATAGTTTGAAACCCTCACTTTCCTGATCTGGCCTTTGCCAAAGACATTTAGGATGGAGAATGAAAGGTGATGATATAGATTGTCTCTAAAGCGTGTTCTAAATAAAAGACATCCACCCAGCCAAAGCTGAATTATCTTGCTTTTTTAAACAAACGTACGAGTTTTGGCAATTGCTGGACTTTTCGTCGGCGAAAATACTAATCCCTGCAACAGATTAGACAAAAACAGCGAGCATTATTCAAAACGGATATTGTGGCTAAGAAGTTGTTGTAGATGATGCTTTACCGTGAACTTTCATCTAGATGGATGATTTTTCCCGATTAAAATTACGATTATCTAGATATTTTGGGGATTTTTAAGGTTTGTTACTGAACCCTTCGAGATACCCTACCCCATTGGCATGGCTCAACTCATGCCATCGGGACCCTGTAATTCTGAATTCAACTTCTTATAAGGTCTCAATTTTAATACATTATGAAATCTCTTTTTCCATTTTTGGCTTTGTTTTTCCTGCATACAGCCTTGACTGCTCAATATTTTGAAGTAGGCGTCCTAGGCGGTGGCGGCAACTATCAGGGGGATCTGTCCAATAATTCCTCCACGGTCTATCTTGGGCAAACTCACTTTGCAGGAGGTGTTTTTGGTCGTTATAATGCAAATGATTTCCTCAGCGTAAGACTGGGCATCAATTACACCTCGCTTTCCGGTGCAGATGCCAATGCTCCCGTAGGTGTTTTCAGAGATAGAAATCTGCATTTTCAAACAGATATATATGAAGCCGCATTAATTGGGGAATTCAATATTTTGCGTTACCAGCCCTATAATCTGGCAAATCCTTTTTCACCTTATCTCTTTGGGGGAATAGCGTTTTTCTCCTTTAACCCAAAAGCAGAATACCAAGGTGAATTGGTTGCCTTACAGCCACTAGGAACGGAAGGGCAAGGCTTACCCGATCGCCCGGAAGCCTACCAAACGCAACAGTTTGCCATTCCTTTTGGATTTGGTCTGAAGTATGCATTGAATGATCATTGGAATCTTGGTATCGAATTGGGTATCCGCAAAACTTTCACCGACTATATTGATGATGTAAGTACTACCTACGTATCATATGATGAACTGTTGGCTGCCCGAGGTGAGCTTACCGCTGCTTTGGCCAATCGACAAGGCGAGTTATTGGGTTCTGATCCCGTGATTGTACCAACAGGCACGCAGCGTGGTGATGGTAAGACTACAGATACTTATTTTATCCTTGGACTTACCGTTTCCTACAACTTTATTGACAATGGACTAGTGGGAAGTCGAGGTCGATCTGGTAGAAGACGTAGTGGTTGTAGAACGGACTAATAGAAAGTAAAACAAGTCTATCATAAAGACCATAGGAAGTAAGCTGTAGTAAGCTTACTTCCTATTTTCTTTCTTCTAACCCAACTTTGCTACATCAATCATTTTATCCTCCACCATATGTACCAGTTCCACAAAGTGTGGATCCCTTTTGGTTTCCTTCGTACGATGGAAGGGTAAGTCTACATGGATGTGTTCAACGATTCGGGAAGGCTGAGATTTGAGAATATAGATATCATCTCCTAAATAAACCGCCTCCGCTATATCATGCGTTACAAAGATCACGGTTGGGTGGAACTTAAGCCAAATTTTGGCTAGCATATCCTGCATCTGCAATCGAGTATTAATATCTAGTGCACCGAAAGGCTCATCCATCAATAGCACCTCAGGGTTTGCCAATAAGCTCCTGGCTATAGCCACTCGTTGTAGTTGCCCCCCAGACAAGGTAGGATACTGGGCAAATTTATCCTCATGTCCTAGAAGACCTACCATCTCGATCATTTCCATGGCCTTCTCCTTTCTCTCCTTTTCTTCAATGCCTTGGAACTTCAGAGCCAAGGATACATTTTCCAAAACCGTCATCCAGGGCAAGGAAGAATACTGCTGGAATACCATACCCACCCGTTTGGTATCATCGATGGGTTTACCATGGATTAGAACTTCTCCGGCTGTCGGCTTTTGCAAACCCGCAATGTAGCGTAGCAAGGTAGATTTGCCACTACCAGACATGCCAAGGATTACGACGAATTGCCCTTGAGCCGGCTTGTCTTCCACCATAAAGTCCAAGCCTTGGATGATGAAGCTCTCACCACCATCGTAACTTTGATCAATCTGCTTTAATTCTATTATGTTCGGATTCTCCGTATCTGGAAATAAGCTCATTTGTGTTCTGTTTTACAACATTTGGAATGGGATTCACTATGCTGCCTCAACTGAGGCTCTCCGCAGGCGATACTCACCATACAGACTAATTACTAAACCAGTAATCGCCAGTATGGTAGCCAAATTACCCATCACCCCGATCGTAGAAGGGATGATCGCAGGCACTATGATGGCTAGTGTGATAGCCATTAGAATAGCCATTAAGCCATATTCCACTTCCTTGATCCCATTAATTCGCTTTTTAGCGTATTTGTGCGGAAATAGACGCCGATCCATATATACGAAAATGCGATCTTGTAAGAATCCGATCAGGATGATCACAATAAGTATCGCAAATACCTTTTCCAACTGACCCTGTCTCGCTTTCACATAAATCAATGCCCCTAGCCCACCTTGTCGATTCAATAATTCAGCAATGATGATATAAGTCCATGAAATAGCTGTCAAGACTCGGATATCATCCATTAACTTTGAGAATACCGAAGGGAAATAGACAGACCTTATCGTTTGCCAATCCGTAGCACCCAGGGTAAAAACAGTCTTTAAATAGACATCCTTCACTTCATCTATCCGCTGCACCACAACCGGCAACATGTACACCAAGATACCAAAGGCCAAGAAGGCAATCTTCATCTTATCATCAATTCCAAACCAGATGATAAACAGGCCAGTCAAGGCAGTAAGGGGAAGATACCTAAGGGCATCCACCTGTTTACTAAATAAGCCCCTAAAAAGTGGAATTAGACCGATAACGAATCCAACTACTACCGAGATCAGGATGGCCCAGAAATAACCTTGCAAGTTCCTCCAAATAGATAGCTTGGAATTATAAATCAGACGATCCTCTTGGAAGAGATCTGGGAAGGCGGCCACTACGTGATTAGGTGGAGGGAGAATAGGATATACCTTTTCAAATTCCGTAGCATTAGCCAGCTTAATAGAATCCGCTCGGGCCAAGGAATCGCGATCAATCTGCTGGACGGTAGAATCTTGCAAAATCGAAGAAGGTAGATGGGTCTCATAATCGTCGATCACTGCTCGCTGCTCGGCATTGACTTCCGCCAGGATCCACCAGACAGCAACAAGGATGACAAGACCAACTATTCCTAGGACGAGGTTCTGGGTTTTGGTTAAATTACCCCTTAGTTTGAATAAGGACATGGCTTTCCATTGGTTTCAATGCGAAATATAGGCTTTTTCAGCATATGGTTTTCATTACGAGACCTTCTTTTTGATGCTGGGCCGAAGACTGGGGTTAAACTTTAGCTGTAGTGCGATCAAGTTCTCTTATCTTGCGCCCGCAAAGAAGGAATCTATGGCAAATCAACTGGCGGTTCGATGGCAACTTCTGCAACGGTGGCTGATCTTCTACAGGAAGGCTGTTAGCTTAGGCCGTGTCCGCCACCCCTTTGTTCTAAGTCTGGGAAAGGCCTTATTCGATGATACCCGCTGGTTCTATGCCTTTTCAGATGCAGCTGGACTGAGAGATTACATCTACCAGAATCACCAGTTGATTCCGCAGAGCGAATTTGGAGCAGGCTCTCAAGTCTTGACAGACAATCAGATCCGGGTTTCTGCTCTGGGGAGGAGCGCAGCTGTAGATGAGGGGAATGGTCAACTGCTTTTTCGTTTGGTAAACTTCCTTAAGCCTGCTACGCTCTTAGAGATGGGGACCTGCCTGGGCCTATCTGCTGTCTATCAAGCCGCTGCTGCTCAAGATGCCCGCTTTCTAACCATAGAGGGCTCTCCGGCCATCGCTGAATTAGCCAAAGGCCACCTGCAAGGCTTGAAATACAAGAACATAGAAACTCATCAAGGAAGCTTTGATGCGGTATTGCCCAAGTTACTCCCTACCCTTCCCCAGCTTGACTATGTATACCTGGACGGTGATCATCGCCATGAGCCAACGCTTCGTTACTTTGAAGCCTGTCTACCGTTCTTAGGTAAGGAAAGTGCCTTTGTAGTGGCGGATATCTATTGGTCTGCGGAAATGATGACAGCTTGGAAAGCCTTACAAAAGCATCCAGAGGTTACCCTCACCATTGATCTTTACGACTTTGGCATCCTTTTCTTTCGCGAAAGCGACGAA
>ENA-UENX01000367-UENX01000367.1-marine-metagenome-genome-assembly--contig:-NODE-367-length-21215-cov-3.504674_pt1 | contig 21215 bp, 16 predicted proteins | sample MGYA00237875_ERZ529327 | MGnify/ENA primary metagenome ERZ529327 (study PRJEB26372, sample SAMN05368347) | marine metagenome | biome: cultured habitat; feature: ocean water; material: water; isolation... | reverse complement strand
AAGCCGCGGATTTCAAACATTCCAGCCGTTTGCATCCATTCAACTTCCTCTCCCTCACCTTTAACGGTCATTGGGATTCCGGAAGAAATGATATCAGCTACGGTATTAAACTCCCGATATCGTATGGTGACCGGACCATTTACCAGCTCACCATCAGCATTTATTATAGCGTTGGCAGGGATATTCAAACTTGTACCAGATTGCGTGGTAAAGCTAGTGGCCTGAGCGGGATCTTCAATCGTGAAGGTCTCGCCTACTAAGTCTTCCTCAAAGGTAAAGGGGCGATTAGCGGCAGTGCGAACAAAGCTCGCCGTTTCTGCTTCGACAGAACTTTGATCTTCTTGTACCTCGTCGGCGGGAGTAGAATCATTTCCGCAGGAACTAAGGCTCACTAATCCGGCAATTAAAATAAGGGTGGCCCATCTGGTGTTGCTTATCAACTTAAACAAACCAGAAAAGCGTGTGGAGGGTTGGTATTGAATTGTCATAATGAAATTTAGTTTGCACGTTTAATTTCTATGAGCAGCGATAAGCTTAGCTATTCAGTTCATATTGGCAGGAAGTAAGAATCGACGGGGCCTTCAGCACAGCGCTTTTATGTACTTCCTGTTCAGAGTTGTCGAGATTTGATAGGGAATTTGTAACAGTGGGTATATCGTAATAATGTAATTCTTTCAAAAAGATACAGACCAGTTCTAACTTTTATTGATTGGCTTTCTAAAAGGTTTTTAAAATGTGTTTACATTGAAGCCTGATGAGTGCACTTCATTTGCTTCTCACTAGTTGAAAGATGCAATGAAGCCGTATTTGGTTGTGTTACGCTTCGGCCGTGTAGCCTGAGGGAAAGATGACCAAGATCATTTGTTAAAGTGAAACCTTTGGCCATCCTTTTTACCCCTCAAACCGTTTTATTGTAGTGGTTCAACTGACTACTACTTCTTGAATGATAGAAGGACCATCCTTAAAGCCGTGCCGTCTCATTTTTGTTAGGGATCTAGAAGAGGTCTTTTGGGATGAATACCCTAGAATCAGCTCAGGATTAATTGCTATGAAATGAAAGCCCGTTTACACCATTACCTATTGCCCATTCTCTTCTTGAGCTTACTGTCTTGCCGTAAGAATAATGGCCCTAATCAGGATATGCCTAGCGAAGCCTTCGCTTATTTAGATGCCGAAGCACAAGCCGTTTCCCTTGCTAATCCTATGCAGCTTTCCCATCTAACTGATGTTTTGCAGGATCATCAATTCCTTTTTACTGGGGAGTCGCATGGCGTGGCCTTCAACTATGAGTTGGAATTCATGATGTTGCAGTTTTTGGTGGAAGAGAATTGGCTGGATTACTACGTGCCTGAGCTTCCTTATAGTTTTTGCTATTTCCTACGCCAATACCTGGAAAACGGTGACGAAACCATTTTAGATAGACTTTTTGCCCCTTTGCAGGGTACATTTACCTGGACAGCAGATGCAAAAAGTCACTGGCAAGAGGTGAGGACCTTTTATCAATCACTGCCGCAAAACCAACGATTTAGTGTTATTGGCATAGAGGTGGAACATCAGGCTCGGAATGCAGCTTGGATGATGCAAGATCTACTTCCAATTCAGGCTCCTCCTTCTTTTTTATCTGCGGCGATCACTTCCTTGCAACAACAGGTAACTGAGCAGAATGACAACTATGTAAAATTGTATGATTTGGCAACGGAACTTAAGAACTTTTTCATTAGCCGATCGGAGGAAATGAGGACATACTTAGGGGACAATTACCAACAGTTTCAAATTGTTAATCAGTTAGTGATCGACACCCACGAAGCTCGTTTTGACGATGCTTTTTCTACCAAGCGGGAAGCGCTGATCTACCAGAATTTACTTCGGGAAAGAGATTTGTTTTCTAAAGGAAATAGCTATGGACAATGGGGCGCAAATCATATCTATCAAAGAGATATCGAAGGGGTTTCTTGGTTAGCAGAGCGCTTAGACAAGGATGAAAATTCACCCTTACAGAATGGAGTTTATTCAATTTTGTACCTCTATCACGATTGTCAAACGCTATTGAAGAACCCCTATCGGCAGGTTGATTTTACTAACCTGAATTACGTTTCGGATTTCAAAAAGCTAACCAATCAAGAATTTACCCTGTTTCGCTTAGACCAAGCTACTTCTCCCTTCATGGAACAACTAATTTGGCCTTCAACAAGCCTTAAATTATCTGAAGGGGTCACCACTGATTACGTACAAGCTCTAATGTTGGTGCAAGATTCTCCTGCTGCATCCCCGCTCAATTAGATACCAGTTTGTCAATGTACCTATACACCCCGCTGATGATAGGATCAGACATTATTAGGTAGAAACAAAGTGGCGCAGCGGCATTTTTTTTACTACTTTTAAAGCCGTAGTTGTTTCCGACAACTACATCTCCTTAATTATGAGAATTAATCACTTCAAAACAAAAAAATAGGTAAAATGAAAACACTACTAATGACCCTGTGCCTAGTGCTAGGAGGCGTAGCTCTACATGGACAATCAGCAGCTAAAGGTGATTACACTGGCAGCTGGGAATATGAAGTACTTACACCTGAAGGTGACTACAGAGGTGTGATGAAATTGAAAATGGAAGAAGGAAAATATGTAGGCCATATAGAGGTAGGAGACAATAAGTCCCCGCTTAAGAATCTAAAGATCGACGGCAATAAATTGACCTGTTCGGTTTACGCAGAAGGATTTGATTGCAATATTAGTGGAGAATTCACTGGAGATGCATTCAAAGGTGGTGTCGATGTAGAAGGAAATGTGATGGATATGACTGCCAAACGAGGCGGCGGCGGTAAGTAAAAATATAGCTGTACGTAGTTTCAAACTACGTACAGCTATATTTTTAGCTCAACTTGATCTCGCCTCCCGCTGCGGAAGATGCATAAATCCCCTTAATAACAGCCAAAGATCTTCTCGCCTCCTTTCCATTTACAGCTGGTTCACGGTCTGTCAATACCGCTTCAATCATATCTGCTATTTGCGCCTTATGCGCCTGATGCCCAATAGCGTTGGGATCGGATGCTCCGGATCCTGTTTCCGCGGCAGCACCTGCCTTTTGCGTTTCTTGACCTTCAACATGCCAATCCTTAATAGTTCCTCCTTCCAATATGATCGACCCTTTTTGGCCATAAATCTCTAGGCGCTCTGGAAACCCTGGGTAGATGGCAGTGCTGCCTTCGATGGTACCCAAAGCTCCGTTCTCAAATTGTAACAAAGCGACGCCCAGGTCTTCGCCTTCAATCTTATGCTTCACTGTCTGTACCTTCCCATAGACGGTCTTTGCTTCGCCAAAAATGGCAAGTAGGAGATCAATGGTATGAATACCTTGGTTGATCAAGGCAGCACCGCCATCTCCGGCAAGTGTCCCCTTCCAATCGCTGGAGGTATAGTAAGATTCACTACGGAACCACTTGATATAGGCATTGCCCAAGGTAAGCTTCCCTAACACACCCTCCCGGACGGCCTGTTGCACCTTCTGGAAATCAGGTTTGAATCGATTTTGGAAAATGCAGGCCAATTTTACACCTGCTTGCTCACAAGCCGCTATCATCTGGTCCGCACGTTCTAGGCTAACTTCCAAAGGCTTCTCTGTGATTACATGTATCCCCTTGGCTGCTGCCAACAAGGTGGGCTCAAGGTGATTGCCACTTGCCGTACAAATACAGACGACATCAATGTCTTTGCGTTCTAGCAACTGCTCAAAGGCAGCGTAAGCGGGTACCCCGAATTTTTCCTCAGCAGCGCGGGCACGTTCGGGGGTGGAGCTACATACAGCTACCAGTCGAGCATTTGGAAGTTCTTGGATACTCTTGAAATGATGAATGGCCACCGCGCCAGTTCCAACGATGGCAAAATTGAGAACCTTGTTTGTAGACATAAGTTGGTTATTTCAGACTTGGAAAGCTTCCTATTTTCAATGGTAGTTCCCCTTTTCGTTTTGATTCTTCAAGGTACAGCTTCGTCGAAGTTCTTGATCAAATTCTCTCCTCTTTATTTTGGAAAATATAAGTGAAATTAAAGGCAATTACTGCCCTGAGGATATATGTTTACCGGCCTCCCAGTTTTTCGAAAGATGCTGCTGTGCGAAGTTTAGTGGCTCCTCTTCTAATTGAGTAGCCATGGAATCGTTCCAACGATTCAAAAACCCAAAAATGGCGATGGTAGCTACTACCTCCACAATTTGCTGCTCGCTGAAATGTTTCTTTAAATCTGCATGGTGTGCTGGAGTTACTTGATTGGGCGTGCTTCCCGCTGCTAAGGCAAAGCGTAGGGCAGCTCTTTCTTTTTCAGAGAATAGATCTGATGTTTCGAACTCCCAGATATGCTGTAACTTTTCTACAGCTACTCCATTTCTATGAGCGGTATGCGCTGTATGAGCTTGACAGTATCTACAGCCTGCCGCATTACTAGCCACGTGCGCAATCAGGTTTTTGAGATAGGTAGGCACTTCCAAATGACTTTCTCGCTTAGCCTTTAGTGTCCATTTTAAGTTTTTAAACATGAGTTTGAGTCCCGTCCAAGCAGAAGTTTGTGTAGCGGAGAAACCTTGCACATTGGCCATGAGCATGGCAAAAGAGCCGAGGATGTTGGGCTTTTTGCCCATGCCATAGAGGCTATTGGGGACAAACCCCATCCCTTTCTTGGCCTCATTAATTATAATCTCGAATTCCTTCATCTTGTGAATGCTTGATTTTACATAGACGCTGAAGAGCTGAATTGAGAGATCTCTTTCTGATTAAGGCTTGTGAAAAACTTGTCTCAGAATCTTATAACCTTAGACCTCTAGTCGAAGTAAGATAAGCTTTTATCTAAAGGATACGATAAGTGGAATAGGTACAATTAATTTCGCGAGTAACTTACCATAAATACTCGTCCATGAAAGCGTCAAACCTAATACACCAAATTAACAAGGAACCGCGAAAATTATTCCTAATCGACGGATTGGGCGCCTTGCTATCTGCATTTTTATTGGGTGTCGTACTAGTCAAGTTAGAACATATCTTCGGTATCCCGCGATCTGCTTTGTATGTGTTGGCCGTGATACCTTGTTTTTTTGCTGCCTATGACATTTACCGCTATTGGAGACTGGACAAAAATCTCAGCCGCTTCTTACAGATGATTGCTGTATTGAATGTAGCCTATTGTTGCCTTTCCATTGGTGTAGCCATATCCCATCATGCGGTTATCACGACCCTGGGTTGGGGCTATATTATCGGCGAAGTTATCATAGTGGTATCGCTTGCTCTATTGGAATGGAAAATAGCCAGGGAGCAGCTGGGAATGGGCAAGCTGTGAGTAAGAATTCAATTAGGGAATGCTAAATTTCAAAATTGCTCCCGGAATGGTCAATACTGGGTTTCTAACAATGGCCCGGACCTCGTACTCTCCAGGATTTAGCCCTTCCAAGGGCAGATTGAAGTGCCCATTAGTAGTCTCCTTTACCCAGTCTGTTCTTTTCCAATCTGTGGGAGTTTGAGAGAAAAGCTTGGCATAGGGTCGGTATTCGAAGCCATACTCGAGGTCTTGCTGATCGCCCTTTTTAGCCAGGAAACCTTTTAGTTGAGTTCCTTTGGATTGTGGTTTTGGAGGGAGGGTCTGTACTACAGGAGGAGTGAGGGTAGGTTCTGCCCTGGTTAGTTTCAGGACCAATGGATAAGGCCATTTTCCGTTATCGTATAGCTGGTGGAGTAGCGCAAAATGGATTTCTAACTGTCCATCTTGCTGTTGATATCGAAGGGGAGGCAGGGCTCGCCCCGGCAACTCAATCGCTTGTCCCAGTAAGCTGATTTCGGAATCTCGTGTAGCCCGCACAGATCTCAATATCAAGCTATGTTCCTCTCCTAGATTCCAACTGTTTTCAGCGGATAAGTAGATGTAAACATCTGTTGCTTCCTTTTTTCGAGCCAACCAAGACTTTCCTTCCCGATGGATGATCCAGGGTCTGACACTTTGAATGGCTTCCTTATTCACAAATGACCAGGTCGCCAATTCTCGTAAGGACTTTTCCTCAGACTGCGGTAGGGCTCCATCTGGACGTAGCCCGATGGTAAATAGGGCAGTACCACCTTTTGCTCGGGTTTCAATGAGCAGCTCGATCAGCTCCTTAACTGATTTGGCCTTGGGCCTAGCTTTGTAGGACCATTGATCTGCCAGAGAGAAGCTGACCTCCCAACTTTGGCTTTTAACCTGGTTAGGAATGTGCTCTTCCCAAATCGGGAGGCCGGCACCGGTGATCAATAGATCTTCTTGTAGATCCAGGGCAGTTTTGGCTGCAAGGTCAACGTGTTTTCCTTCCAAAAACAACAGGTCAATTTTTCCATAATTGGAGAAAAGTTCCTTACACTGAAGTTCGATCAGGCCCTCGTAACTTTCCACTAATTCTTCATCTAGTTCTTCCAGTGGAGTATCTCTAATAGGTAGTTCATGTGTGCGAAGAAAATGATAATCTTCGGTAGAAAACTGAATGCCAACCTTCAAGCCTACTTCGCGAATGGCTTCCACGTAAGCTTGAAGTACATCTTTCGTATAAGGCATATTAATAATGTTAAACGAGGTGCTTTCGGTGTCCCACAGACAAAAACCAGCTTTATCTTTCACGGTAAGTACTAGGTATTCCACACCTGCTAGCTTGGCTAGCGTGGCGATCTCTTTGGCATCGAACTGCTTAGGGTTAAATGATTGCGGCAAATCTTCGAAAAACCGTTGCTGAAAGTCAGGAGAGGCGTTAATTAGACTGTGCTCCATACTGATCCCCAGTTGACTTTCCAGGCCCCACTGAATTCGTAAGCCCAGCCCCGCATCCTTGAACCAATCCAAGGCTGCTTGACTGTTTTTAATCGTAAAATCGCCGGTCTGCCCCAAGAGCCAAAACGGGGCTACTAGGAAGAGAAAAAGTAGTCCTGTATGGATTTTCATCACGCTGTATTGTTTGGGATGAAAAATAGGGAATTTTTTGATTTAGTTGTGCGTAGTTCGATAACTACGCACAACTAATTTCAAACCAATAAAAACAACATGTGCTTCCTTCGTACACCCGGACGGATTCGAACCGTCAAACATCGGATTTTAAGTCCGATAGCGTTTCCTTTTAGCTTACAGGTGTAGATTTTTTGTTGTTCGTAGTTTCAAACTACGAACAACAAATTTCAGACTACGAACAACAAAAAAAGCTCCTTGAACTAATACCAAGGAGCTTTTCTATTGCTTCATATCTATACAATACAATTACACCTCAGCTATCTTCGGATAACTTAGGAGCAATAATGTATATGTGTGATTTTTAGTCATGATACCCTTACAACTGTCTCTTGCTCTTAAAAGTTCCTTTACCTTTATATTTGGATAAATTCTTTTACCATGACTCCAAGTTCGTTTGCTAAACCCAAAGTTCGAATTATTACTACTGGTGGGACTATTGCCAGTGTGAATGGTAAACCCATGATCGATGGTCCTGCCCTGGTCGGGGCATTACCGGAGTTGGGCAACCTCGCGGATATACAGGTGGAAGAATTCAGTAAGATTGGTTCCTCTAAGATGACGCCTGCACTTTGGCTCAAACTCTCCAAGCGCATCAATCGGCTCTTCGATGAAGATGAGCAACTCAGTTCGGTGGTGATCACGCACGGGACAGATACCTTGGAAGAAACGGCCTACTTCTTGAATCTCACGGTTCGTAGCCCTAAGCCAGTCATTGTAGTGGGAGCTATGCGCTCAGCAAATGAGATTTCTGCTGATGGTCCGGCAAATCTAATCAACGCCGTTCGAGTGGGTTTGGAGTCCAAGGCGGTAGGGAGTGGCGTGATGGTCGTATTAAATGAACGGATCAGCGCAGCACGTGAAGTTTGGAAAACCCACAATAGGGGAGTGGATACCTTCCAGTCTGAAAGCAGTTTTTTGGGAGTAGTGGATCCCGATAAAGTCCGATTTTACCGGAGTACCTTCTACACCCACACCGCTGATACGCCTTTCAGGATAGAAAAATTAGACCAACTTCCCAAGGTAGAACTAGTGATGGATTTTACCGACTTTGACCCAGCAATCATTGACTATTTTGCTTCGAAAGGTTTGGAGGGTTTGGTGGCGGGTTCATTTGCGGGAGGGCGGATCAGCGCCGGTATGGCTGAAGGTTTGAAGCGGGCAGCGGACAACGGACTGCCGATCTGCATTGCCTCACAGGTGCCAGAAGGCCGGATTATTGGCTATCCAGCCTATGACTTTCCTGTAGTTTTTGCTCCTGATCTCAGTCCGAAGAAGGCACGGATACTGCTTATGCTAAGTTTGCAATTGACCAATGATCCTAAACAGTTGCAAACAAATTTTGAACAATTCTAGAGACCTAAGACTTGTTTGCTCGCCCGAAGTTGCTACTCCCTAAGGGGAAATCATAGCTATTCCGCCATTTTTGCATCGTCGACATCCTTTTTTATATCTCATCGCCTGAGTTTTTCCTGGATATTTGTACTGTGATTATTCGAAAGGGTTCACAAATCGGACCCATCAAAAAAGAGTAAAGGAAGCGAGAAAAGAATAACGAAAATACCATTGACTGACCTAGTCCCTGGCCTGAACTTCAATGCTTGTACTCTTCCTAAAAAGATTATTCAAAATCCTAATGTTGCTGAGCGTAAAGGCTTGTGGAGCAGTGGATAAATTATATCAATACTTTTAAATCAAATAGCCATGAAGAAATTTTTGTTGAGTGTAATTGCTGTTTTGTTTTTGATGAATGCGCCTGTACAGGCGCAATGGAAACAATATAACCCTAATCCTTACAATGATCCTGCAAACGCATCTAAGGAGCTGCTAAACCCTACCAATCACGTTTTGCTAATGATCGATCACGAGAGCCAAATGGCATTTGCTGTGGAATCTCAACCTATCGAAGAATTGCGGAACAATTCGGGTTTGATCTCGGGGACTGCAAAGATCTATGACATTGCTACTGTTATCACGACAGTGGCGGAAAAGTCTTTCAGCGGGCCGGTATTTCCAGAGATCAGAGAATACTTCCCAGATTCTAAGTCTTACATCGATAGAACCACGATGAACTCTTGGGAAGACAAGCGTGTGGTAAAAGCTGTAGGCGATTTTAATAAGAAAAAATTGGTAATTGCTGGGCTTTGGACAGAAGTATGTGTGCTCACGGCCGCTTTGTCAGCGCTGGAAGATGGTTATGAAGTATATGTGATTACTGATGCTTCTGGAGGTATCTCTCAGGAGGCTCATGATATGGCCATCACCAGAATGGTGCAAGCAGGTGTAAAGCCTGTCACTTCTTTACAGTATCTACTAGAGGTACACCGAGATTGGGCTAGAGGTGATATGTACGAGGCGGTGCTCAAGGTATCTAAGAAATATGGTGGTGCTTATGGTCTAGGTATCGATTATATCAAGACGATGGCGGAATGGATAAAAGAAGATGGCAATAACCACTAGTTAAGACCGCCACCCAATTTGGAACTAGCCAGTCCTCATTACATGAAGGATCTGGGGTTCTAAGGCAGAAGTAAACCATAGAGCAGCTTTTCGACAATTGTTACTCGGGGTTGGCTTCTGCCTTTCTTTTAACAATCAAATAATTAGGCTATGAAAGAGATAATCAGAATTTATAGTGTACTAATAATGTCCGTGCTTTTGCTGTCTTGTCAGGACACAGCCAAGGAAAGTGCAGGGGCAATGGCAGACTTGATCATTACCAATGCCAAGGTAGCTGTAATGGATGTTAATAATACTTTTACAGAGGCCATTGCTGTCAAAGATGGGCAGGTGCTGGCAACTGGGACCAATAGGGAGCTGCTTGTTTTGCAGGGAGATAGCACCAAGGTGTTAGATGCCGAAGGACGCACCGTGATTCCCGGGCTCAACGACTCACATCTACACCTCACCCGCGGCGGACGATTTTACAATGCGGAACTGCGCTGGGATGGCGTATCTTCTCTCAAGAAAGCTCTGCAAATGCTTAAAGAACAAGCGGAGCGAACACCGGAAGGACAGTGGGTTAGGGTTATTGGTGGATGGAGCCCTTTCCAGTTTGAGGAAAAACGATTTCCTACACCGGAGGAAATCAATGAAGCAACAGGTGATGTCCCAACCTACGTACTGTTCCTGTACAGTCGAGCATGGCTCAACAGGGCAGGTCTTAAAGTCTTGGGAATAGACGAAACAACTAAAGCCCCGGAAGGTAGTCGATTCGAAAAAGATCCTGATGGTAAACTTACCGGCGTACTGTTAGCGGAGCCTAATCCCACCATTCTATATGCACGAATCGGTTCTCTGCCTCCTTTATCTCAGGCTGAGATGATCAACTCAACTCGACAATTTTACCGAGAACTCAATCGCTTGGGCGTTACCAGCGGGATTGATGCTGGCGGTGGCGGACACAAGTTTCCGAGGGATTATAGTGGAACAGCAGAGCTAGCTAGTCAAGGTGAAATGCCAATCCGATTGTCCTACTACCTTTTTCCACAAAACAAGGGAGCTGAGTACGAGGAATTTCAGGAATGGATGGCTGATAATGAAGTGGGGCATAATGGAGAAATACACCTGGATCATGGGTATGAACTCGAGGGTGGCGGGGAGTTCCTTGCTTGGAGTGCTGGAGATTTTGAAAACTTTCTTGCACCCCAACCGCTATTGGAGGAACGCCCAACTTGGCGTGAGGATATCAAACGAGTAATACGATTACATGTGGATCAAGGTTGGCCTTTTAGAATCCACGCTACCTATGGAGAGAGTATCGCGAACATCATGGATGTGATTGAGGAAGTGAATCAGGAGACTGAAGGCAAGCTTGCCCAATTGCGCTGGCTCTTTGATCACGCCGAGACGGTACAAGAAACAGAGTTAGCCAGAATAAAAGCATTGAACGGGGGAATTGCGATCCAGGCTCGTATGGCTTATGCTGGCGAGTATTTTGTTGAAAGATACGGGGCTGACAAAGCTAAGCAAGCACCACCAGTCAAGAAGATGTTGGAAATGGGCATCCCTGTAGGTGCTGGGACTGATGGGACCAGGGTGGCGAGTTATAACCCTTGGCCAGCCCTACATTGGTTAATCACCGGAGAAACAGTAGGGGGCTTAGTACTGGCTGAAGAAGCCAATCGATTAACTAGAACTGAGGCCTTGCATCTGTATACCAAAGGGAGTGCCTATATCTCTAATGAGGAAACCGTGAAAGGGACTTTAGAAAATGGGATGTATGCTGATTTTGCCTTGTTATCGGATGATTACTTTTCTGTTCCAACAGATGAAATCAAGGAACTTCAGTCTATTATGACTGTTGTCGGAGGGAAAATAGTGTATGGAAGTGGTCCCTACTCTGATTTGACCCCACCCATGCCAGCGGTAATTCCTTCCTGGTCTCCCGTCAAATATTACGGAGGATATCAAAACTAGATTTGGAATAGAGGAACTGTAAGTGAGAGATCTTGATAGAGATTTCCCACTTACAGTTTAGCATTGACTAATCAGCAAGTATCTAAAGGACGTTAGATACTTTCAAATACGGAGTATTCATGAAAAGCTTATATATTTTATTGACCCTCGCTGTAGTATCGGGTGCTGTATTACCCATTCAAGCAGGCTTGAACGCGAAAATGGGAAAGGCCGTTGGTGATCCCGTTTATGCCGCTTTGATCTCTTTTGTTATTGGCTCCATTGGCTTGTTCATCTACAGCTTGCTTACCAGGGTAGATCTGAGTCAAATATCAGCGGTAGGCGGTGTTCACTGGTCTGTATGGACGGCGGGATTATTGGGCGCATTTTATGTAGCAGCTGTGATCATTTTGGTGCCACAGATAGGAGCGGCATTGACCTTCGGATTAGTCGTGGCGGGGCAGTTAACTTTTTCTCTATTGTTGGACCACTATGGATGGTTGGGAATGACCGTCCATGCCATCAATTGGCAAAGACTACTGGGAATTGCTTTGATCATTGCTGGAGTACTATTAATCCGGAATTTTTAAAAGATGAGAGTAATACAAATTCCTTTGCTCATTTTCATTGTATTACTAGTGGTAACTCCAGAACTAGAAGGACAAGGTGAAGATAGTTTATTGTTGGATTTTCCCTCATTTTCCTTACGAAGAGACTTAGAAGACTATGAATTTTTAAAAGAAAGAACAGAGAAGGGAAAGGGGTGGCAAAGCTTGAAGTATATCCCTTTGAGTAAACAGTCTTGGCTGAGCCTTGGAGGGAATTTCAGGAGTGAATTGCAGGGACTTAGAAATGAGGATTGGACCCAAGGCAATGATGATAAGCCCGTGTTCTTACGTTTTATGTTTCATGGTGATTTGAAATTCCGACAAAGGTTTCGCCTCTTTACTCAGTTCAAAAGTGCTTTTGCCATTGGAAGAAATGGGCCTGTACTAGGCTTAAATGAAGATCGCCTGGATGTACATCAGCTTTTTCTCGGATTGCCGATCGGCAATAGCACCCTGGAGGTAGGGCGCCGGGAACTTTGGTACGGTTCTCGGCGATTGTTGAGCATTCGCGAAGGGACTAATGTGCGTCATAGTTTTGATGGACTGCGGTGGATTTGGGAGAATCGAAAAAATCGTCTAGATGCCTTGTTGTATGCTTACAATCCTCAACGTCCTGGACTCTTGGACAATCAGATTTCATTTGATCAGCTGTTATGGGGGATATACTACGTGCGAAACTGTACTCATGTCGATCCCATGAATTTTGATCTGTATTATCTAGGGGTGCGCAATAGGACGACTAAATTTGAGGAAGGTAGTGACAGAGAGGTGCGACATTCCTGGGGCTTTCGCCATTGGGGAGAAAGTGGGGTGTTTAGTTACAATACGGAGTTCATCCTGCAGCTTGGTACTTTTGGAATTGGACAGATTAGAGCTTGGACTTTATCTACCGAGCTATATCTTCGGCTAAGTGATAGTGCTAAGATAGGTTTGAAAACGGAAGTGATCAGCGGAGACAGAGACTCGGAAGATGGGAATTTACAAACTTTCAACCCCTTGTATCCCAGGGGAGGTTATTTTGGTTTACTGGCTGTAATTGGTCCAGCAAATTTGTTGGATTTTCATCCATCCGTCCAGTTTCAAGTTGGAAAGGAATGGACAATTGATTTTGATTGGGACATTTTTTGGCGCTACAGTTTGCAGGATGGAATTTATTTTCCATCTGGACGGTTGAATGTTGCAGGCACAGGAAGTTCGGAGCGATTTATCGGACACCAATTTGGGGTACAGATAGCAAGGCCAGTCAATAGATTTGTGGAAGTACAAACTTCCTATTTTTATTTTTTTGCTGGCTCTTTTCTGAAGGACCAAACTGTTGGCGCGGATTTTTCCCAATTTGGCTTGTCTCTGAGTTACACTTTCTAGTTCCAATTGCATACTACACCAAATATTTATGATGGTAGATCAACTGATCGAAAATGCACGCGATTTATATGCCGATGGTCAAGCGAAGAAAGCGTTGCAGACTTTGGAAGAGGCCTTGCAGCAAATGCCCAATCATGGGGAAAGCTGGTACTGGAAAGGCCTGTTTTTGAGTGGCGAGAAGCAGCATGGAAGAGCTTTAGAGGCTTTTAATCACGCGATAGAAGCGGATCCAGCTAACTCTTCTTATTTTGAGATGAGAGGTGTCTGTTTCTGCCAACTAGATCGCTTTGAAGAGGGGCTTGAGGATTTCGAACGAGCGATCAGCCTGAATCCGGCTAGTGCGGAGGTACATTATCTCAAAGGTTGTTCATTGGAGGACCTAAAGCGATGGGAGGAGGCGTTGGAGGCCTATGATCAAGCTATTGTTTTTGATCCTTTACATTATCGGGCCTATTTTCAAAGAGGCCTGGTCCACGAAAAAGTAGGAAACTATTCAGCCGCCCTAGCAGATTTCGATTTTGCGCTGCCAAAGGCGGAAAGCTTACATGACTATAACTTCCACAAAGCTTTTACCCTCTATCAGTTAGGCAGAGCTGCTGAGGCCTTGCTGCTGATGCATGCGGATGTAGAGGAGAATCCTACTTTTGGCACTAGTTATGCCTTGCGCGCTAAAATTAGACTTGCCTTGGGGGATGATGAGGCGGCGATGACTGATATTGATCATGCGATCGCGATTGATCCGGAATCCGCGGGATACGTGGTTACGAAAGGCTTTATTTACCATGAGATGGAGTTTTTGGAGGAAGCCAAGGAAGCTTATATGGCAGCTCTTGAGCTTGACCCTAACTATGAGTTAACGTATACGAATCTTAGTTCTTTGTTAGAGGACTTTGGACAATACGAAGCCGCTCGAGATGCTTGCTTGGATGCCATCAGGATCAATCCTACTTCCGCAGTGGCTTATAATAATCTCGGATCTGCCCTCCTGTACTTAAAAGACTTCCGTGGCGCCAAACCTGCGCTGGAAAAAGCTATCGAATTGTTGCCCACCTATATCGCTCCTCACTACAATTTGGGCAACCTCTATCGGTTCACGGGTAAATGGGATCTTGCTTTGGCGGCCTATGAGGAGGTCCTGAAACTAGATCCGGCGGATGGTGATGCGATTTACCAACGAGATAGAATGTTGGAGAAATTGAAGAAAGACTAACCTTTGGCCCCGATACATTCCAAGGCCAAAGGTTCGGTGCATTCAGCCCCTTATACTGCCTAGGCAGGAACTTCCTGCATCTTTCTAATCTGACTCAACAACATTTTCTTTGGTGTGAATGGGATGGATCGCATCATCAATCGCTGGGCAAAAGTCAGCCCCGCCATAACGTTCAATTTCCCCTCAATCATACCATCGTATCCCGCTTGAGCTACCTCTCGTGCACTGAAAGTATTATTAAATAAGTCAGTCTTATCCATTCCCGATACTTTGGCAAATTCGGTCTCCGTAGCACCTGGGAGAAGTGCTGTTACGCTAATGTTAGTATCATAAAGTTCTTCATCAATAGCATTGCTAAAGGAGGTTACATAAGCTTTAGTAGCATAGTAAACAGCTTGCAAAGGACCAGGCAATAAGCTGGCAGTAGAAGAGACATTAAGAATTTTTCCGCTGTTGCGTTTTACAAAGTCAGGTAGGAATAATCGAGTTAAGGCGGTTAGAGCCACTACATTTAAGTTGATCATAGCCAAGTCTTCTTCCCATGCTCTTTCGTGGAACTTACCTTGCCCACCGAAGCCCGCATTATTGATCAAATAGTCTACCTCGATTCCTGCTTTCTTAACTTCTTGATATACTTCCTGCGAAGCATTAGGAAGTGAGAGGTCTTTTACAATAACGGTGACTTTAGCGGAAGTCTTACTCTCCAATTCCTCCTTGAGCTGGTTGAGCTTACCCGCACTTCTGGCTACAATGACCAAGTCTCCTCCTTTTTCTGCGTGGATACGCGCTAATTCTTTTCCGATTCCGCTACTTGCACCTGTGATTAATGCTATCTTTTTCATGCTTGCTATCTTTTTTGGTTGTTTAATTGAGTATTGTTGCCTCTACCCGGATTACAAAAACAAAGGTATTGGCAATGCTCGCCGCAGGAAACAGACAAAATGCGGATAGTATAACACAAAATGCAGATTTGCCGCTTGATAACTGATAGGACCGTTTGACAAGTACGCTTGTTATTCCGATGCGTGTGGCTTTATTGTGTAGATTATTGAGATATTTAACGCTAAATCGAAAACATGAAAAACATACTCTTGCTGCTCATCCTTGGCAGCTTTTCCCAACTAACCTTTGCTCAATCCCCTTCTAATCAGGTAGTAATTGGACATAAGGATAGTATCTACTCAGATGTACTGAAAGAGGCTCGAACGATTTGGATACATGTCCCTCATCAAGGAGATGGACTCTTCGCGAAAAAAACTTACCCTGTAGTATATCTTCTGGATGGGGAGTCTCATTTTCCGTCTGTAGCAACTATGATCCAAAGTCTAAGTGCTAATTCAATTTGCCCAGACATGATTATCGTCGGGATAGAGAATACGAACAGAACGCGTGATCTTACCCCTAGCAAGGGTGATAGCAGTCATCCATTCGTTGCTCCAGGAATGGTGGAGGCTTCCGGCGGTGGAGACAATTTTCTACGTTTCATCAAAGAAGAACTGAAGCCCTACGTAGAAGCTAATTATCCGGTCAATTCTTTTGAAATGCTTATTGGCCATTCATTTGGGGGCTTGTTGGCGATGCATACCTTCAAGCACCAGCCTGACCTTTTTGATGCCTATATTTCCATTGATCCTTCCATGTGGTGGAGTCAAGAAAGTCTTCTGAAAGAGATTAAAGCGTCTGAGTGGACCAATGCACACCATGGCAAAATGCTCTACCTGGGAATTGCGAATACCTTAGAGGAAGGAATGACCGTGGAGGCCGCGTTGAAGGACAAGGGGGTGCTGACTGGCCATTTTCGCGCCTTGATGGAGTTGCATGATCACCTATTGGCCTCCGGAGATAGGATTAAGTATAATGGCAAATACTACGAAAATGATGATCATGGCTCTGTTCCTTTAATTACGGAATATGATGCCGTGCGATTCTTTTTTGATTTCTACAAACTTGTCATTGGGCCTCAAGATTTCATGAATCCTACTGTTGACGTAGCAGCTAAAATGCAGAAGCACTACAAGGTAGTTTCGAAGGAAATGGGTATGACCATTTTACCAGATGAATTTATGGTTAACCAGATGGGATATAATATGCTGCAGATGCAGATGCTGCCGAAAGCCAAACAGCTTTTTGAGATGAATACCAAGAACTATCCCGATAGTTTCAATACCCATGATTCGTTGGGCGATTACTATATGGCAGTCAAAGACCTAGAGCATGCCAAGAAATGCTTTCAAAAAGCCGTCGATTTGAATCCTGATGGACCTTCCAAGAAGAAATTGGAAGATCTTCAGAATCAAGGAAAATAAGCAACGATAAAGGCATAATCGCCGGGGTGATCACTGTTAAGCTTTGATCTCCCGGCGAGCTTGTTTTACCATCTTATTCCACAATTTTCGTTGCTCTTTCATAGCGGCGAGCTTATCATCGGGATTGGTGCGGCATTCTAGGAGAATCCATCCATCGTAGTCAATGGCCGTAAAGAGTTTAGCAAGAGCAGGATAAGGGTATTCTCCAACATTGACTTCTCGAATATGTACTGTATCCCCAAAACGCCCCTTGACCAAGTTGAAATTGTGCTCCAAGCCTTCACCGATTAAGTCCTGATCGTTGCAGTTCCAACATACCTTTACATTTGGGTGATCAGCTATGTCCATTATGGCTTTCATGTTCGGCAATTCTTGGGTACCTCGGCCATGTACCTCGACTCGGATAACCTGGCCATAGTCGGCTCCAAACTTACCTACTTCGTTTAAGGCTTTTCCAATCTGCTCGATGGTCTTTTCTTTGGATACTCCTTTTGGGAAACCGTTGGGTTTGACTTTTACTCCTGTGCCCCCTATGTCATGACTTAACTTGATGTATTCTTTTGTCCCCTCAATCTCAGTCTTGAGCCGAGCGCTATCTGCGTAATGATAGGCTTGATTGGTTCCCATCCCCAGGCAAGTTACACGGCTATCTGCAAAACGCTTTTTTACTTCTTGGCGATCATTCTGGGAAAGATCTAGCGTGACGGCGTGAGCATGTTCTATTCGTAACTCCACTCCGAAGGTCTTGGCTTTGGAACAGTTCTCAATCAGTGTAGGAAGGTCCCAGTCTTTTCCCCATAGGTAGGTGACAAGGCCCATTTTCATTTTGCTGCCTAGCTTAGCGGGAGGAGCAGTGAAGCCGTAAAGAGGGGACAATAAAGCGCCCGTAGCTAACAATTGATTGAATGAACGTCGGTTGAGTTTGGATGGCTGTTTCATGAAAAGAGGATTATATTATTGGTTCTTCAACAAATCTTGTGTTTGAAGACAATCGAAAATGAAATTCAATGCTATACTGACAGTAATCGTCAGCAGTGCTTATTCATCTCCCTTTATGATTGTCCACCAGATTTGTCGACGAAGGGTATTACTTAGGCGGATCAGATAGCATGGTCTGTGTTGCTGTAGGGAATTGCTTGGGTACTTCCTGTGTCACTTGACCAGTTGCGACCCATTCCGCGGCACGTTGGAAGATGGCCTTGAATCCAAGGCACAGTTGAGACTCATTGAGATGGCCTAGCGTGGTATGAAAGACTCTTCCCAAGCCATAGTGGATGGTCATCATCATCGGCTCATGCCTGCCTTGCCCACCCTGCGCCGGATCACCATAGGCCGTAGCTAAAATGTGCATGTTCTTTGCAGGGCCACGCATCATGTCATATAACTCATCTTCGACATGGAGCCACTTGGTAGGTAATCCTTTCATAATGGCGTGGGTGCTGTCTCGGACCTGGATTAGAAATTCATGACGCTTGCCATGATTCCCTCCTCTGCCAGGCGAATCATCGCGGATTACTTCGTTTTTATCATTGATATAGACATATGGGCCATTCTTTTCGGTTCGACCCTCCCAGCCTCCGAGACCAATAATTTCATTGTAGGCCTGCCAATCTGAGAAAGCATTGTCAGCGGCATGAACAGAGATAAATCCACCCCCACCGTGGACAAATCTTTCAAAGTCTTTACGGGTTTCTTCTGGCCACGCATCTCCGTTGTAGTTTGATACGACCAGATCGTAAGCGTGAAAGGAAGGGCGAAAGTCATCCATCGGCTCCCCCTTAGGAGGAGAGGTGGCTACGTCGACAATGAAGAGTCCCGTTTCTTCTAGTTGTTGCTTTAGGATGGGCGTAGTCTCAGGCCAGTTTCTGTGATTATTTTGACCATCTACAATCAAAGCGCGATGTTTTTTCTTTAGTAATCCTCTACCAGCCAGCCACTCTTTAGCTACCCTAGGCCAACCTTCTACATCTCCACGCCCTTTACCGAAGGAGAAACCGTGTCCCCCCGATTCGAAGATGTGGAGGGCAGCAGGAATACCATGTTTTCTTAGGCCTTGATAATAGGCAATACTATTTTCTGGTAGTACCGCCCGGTCATTGTCGGAATGTATAAGTAGGGCAGGAGGAGTCTCTGCGGTAATTTGTTTTTCATTGGAGTAATAAGCCTCCATCTCAGCACTGGGAGATTCTCCGATGATGTTTTTGCGAGAACCCATATGTGCAATCGTAGTATCCATGGAAACTACTGGATACATAAGTATGGAGAAATCGGGGCGTGAAGAAAAATGATCTACAGGGAGACTGGCATTCTCGTCTCCAGCATCAAAATGGGTAGATAAAGAAGAGGCTAAATGTCCACCTGCTGAAAAACCCATGATTCCAATGCGATCGGGATCTAATCGCCAATCAAGGGCTTTGCTCCGAACCAATCTCATCGCCCGTTGTGCATCCATCAAGGCTACTTTGTCATTGCACTCATCCGATTCCCAGCCCGGAAGTCGGTATTTCAAAACAAAGGCCGCAATGCCCATCTCATTTAACCATTTAGCCATCCAGCTGCCTTCCCAATCCCAAGCTAGAACCCAATATCCTCCCCCTGGACAGATCACCACGCCAGTCCCATTGGCATTGGATTTAGCGGGCAGATAGACGGCTATCTCTGGTTCTTGAACGGCGCTGATTCGTCTTTCGGAACCATTATTAACCTCTCTGGTCTTTTGCTGGTTTTCACTAGCACAGGGAATACCCTCGGGATAAAGCGGTAATACCATATCCTGCGCATTGGACCACAGGAATAGCGTCAGGAAGGAGAGTAAAGCGATCGTTGGTTTCATTTTGTTCTGTTTTGCTTAATGCTGTTAGTACTCGATTAAACCATAATATCTTTCACCACATGTCCATGCACATCGGTGAGTCTGAAGTCTCGGCCTTGGAAGTGGTAGGTTAGTTGTTCGTGGTTGATGCCCATCAGATGTAGGATAGTGGCTTGCAAGTCATGTGTATGCACGCGATCTTGTGTGCCATAATAGCCGATCTCGTCCGTCTCTCCAAAGCTAAATCCTTTCTTCACGCCACCACCAGCCATCCACATCGTGAACGCCTCTTTGTGGTGGTCTCGACCAGCAAAGGGGTTGGATATCCCACCGCGATTTTCCATCATCGGGGTTCGTCCAAATTCTCCGCCCCATACCACTAAAGTTTCTTCGAGTAATCCACGTTGCTCGAGGTCTTTTAAAAGAGCCGACATGGGCTTGTCTATCTCTTGGCAACGCTTCACAAAGCCAATATCTAGTGCCTCAAATTGATTACTGCCGTGGGAATCCCACCCACGATGAAACAGCTGTATGAAGCGTACATCTTTCTCCGCGAGCCTACGTGCCAATAGGCAATTGTTAGCGAAAGAAGCTTGTCCAGGGGTGGTTCCGTACATTTCATGGATATAGTCGGGTTCATCGTTGATATCCATTACCTCAGGCACGGTCATCTGCATCTTAAATGCCATTTCGTACTGGGCAATCCGTGTCACAATCTCAGGATCTTGCACTTCTTCATAGCGCCTGCGATTCAGTTCATTGATGGCTTCAATGGTACCTTTACGAATATTGCGAGGCATGCCGTCTGGGTTGTTCACGTACAAAACTGGTTCTCCTTTGGATCTACATTGCACCCCTTGGAAGACGGTAGGCAAGAATCCGCTTCCCCAGACACTCTTACCAGCGCTCGGAGCCGATTGACCAGATACCAAGACGACGAAGCCAGGTAAATCCTGGTTTTCGGAGCCCAGGCCATAGGTCACCCAGGAGCCCATGCTGGGGCGCCCGAGGCGGGCATGACCGGTATGCATAAAAAGCTGTGCTGGTGCGTGGTTGAATTCATCCGTATGCATGGCCCGGAGGAAGGTAACTTCATCGACCACCTCTTTGAAATGCGGTAAACGATCTGATACATAACTCTGGGTCTCACCATATCGCCCAAATTCAAATTGCGGTCCCAGCATTTTTGGTACTCCCGTGATAAAGGCAAATCGTTTGCCTTCGAGCAAAGACGGGGGGCAATCTAGACCATCCAATTTATGTAATGCTGGTTTGTACTCAAACAACTCTAATTGTGAAGGAGCACCGGCCATATGAAGGAATATCACTCGTTTTGCTTTAGGAGCAAAATGACTATCTCTTGGACGCAGTGGATTCGCTAGGTCTATTAGTGGGCTCTCCTGCTTGTTTCCCAATACCTTTGGGTTATCGCAAGAGGATAGAAAAGACAAAGCCATGGCACCCAGACTTAGTCCACCCACCTGCAAAAAGGAGCGGCGTGTCAGCTCCTTCTC
>ENA-UENX01000366-UENX01000366.1-marine-metagenome-genome-assembly--contig:-NODE-366-length-21246-cov-154.116249_pt1 | contig 21246 bp, 12 predicted proteins | sample MGYA00237875_ERZ529327 | MGnify/ENA primary metagenome ERZ529327 (study PRJEB26372, sample SAMN05368347) | marine metagenome | biome: cultured habitat; feature: ocean water; material: water; isolation... | reverse complement strand
ATCTGTTGCGACCAATATGGGATTGCTATATATTGTTTTATAATTGCTTTTATCCTTGCTACTAAGTCCCTATTCCCTACTCCCTAAAAATACTTTTTTAGCAAACCCTATTTACAAATATGAAAATGAAAATCTTACCCAAAGAAACTACTTCTATATTTACTAGAGATGGTATACGTTTAGATGCTGATATTTATCGCCCTGATGCAGCAGGTGAATTTCCAGTAATATTAATGCGACAACCTTATGGCAGAGCGATCGCCTCAACGGTAGTCTATGCTCACCCAACATGGTATGCTGCTCATGGTTATATTGTGATTATTCAAGATGTGCGGGGTCGGGGTACATCAGAGGGTGAATTTGAATTATTTGCCCATGAAATTGAAGATGGAATTGATACTATTAATTGGGCTGCAAATTTACCAGGTAGCACTGGGGAAATAGGAATGTATGGATTTTCTTATCAAGGCATGACTCAACTATATGCTGCTAGTGCTAAATCTCCTGTTATAAAAACAATTTGTCCGGCAATGATTGGTTATAATTTATATACAGACTGGGCTTATGAAGGAGGGGCTTTTTGTCTACAAACAAATCTAGGTTGGGCAGTTCAACTAGCAACAGAAACTGCTCATTTACGAGGAGATGAACAAGCCTATCAAGAGCTTTATCAAGCTTCGAAAAATCTGCCTTTATCTACTACAATTCCTGCTTTACCTGAAGTGATTAATGAGTATGGAAAAGATTCTTTTTATCATCAGTGGATAGAAAATTATCAACCTGGTGAATATTGGCAAAACTTATCACCAAATATGAAAAATGTAGATCTACCAATTCTACATATCGGCGGTTGGTTTGATACTTATTTACGGGGAACAATTCATTTATATAAAGAAATGGCTGGTCGGAGTAAATTCTTACAAAAATTAATTGTAGGTCCTTGGTCTCATATTCCTTGGGGCAGAAAAGTAGGAGCTGTAAATTATGGTTTAGGAGCTTCTAGTTTTATAGATGATATACAAATATTATGGTTTAATCAGTTTCTCAAAGGAATAAATACAGGTATATTTGAGCGATCGCCTGTTTCTTTATTTGAGATGGGAAGTAATGAATGGCGTAATTTAAATTCCTGGCCGAGTAACAATTACAAGTTCTATTATTTGGCTAGTACAGGACTTGCTAATGTTAGAGAAGATTCGGGGAGTCTCACGCAAAGCTGTCCTAATATTTCTGCTGATGATAAATTCGTACATGATCCTTGGCGACCTGTTCCAGCATTAGGGGGTCATGCAACGTTTCCTGCTGGTTCTTTTGAACGTTCAGAATTAGATTGTCGTACAGATATTTTGACTTATACTTCTGAGTTTTTCAAGGAAGATTTACACATAGCAGGAGACATTTCTGTAGATTTACATTGTACAGCAGATACAAGTAGTTTTGACCTTTCTGCAGTGTTATCTGAAGTGACAAAAAATGGGAATGTTTACAATTTTACTCAAGGTTATATCAAGGTTATTGATAATAATTTACCTGTGACAATTTGTTTGCAACCAACTTGTATGAAAATTCAGAAAGGTAATGCTATAAGATTGAGCTTAAGCGCAGCTTGTTTTCCTGCTTATATAATTAATCCAGGAATAGATAAATCACCAGGGGAAGTAAGATTAATTGACTCCAAAATTATTACGATAACTGTTAGTTCAGGAAAAAATTATCCTTCTGTAATTTCTCTGTCTGTCTAAATTGAAATAGTTGAAGATTAGGAATAATAAATAAGGGGAAAAATAACGTAAATTTGTTTACATATTCCTAGCCATAAACTCTCAGGGATCCTCACTTTATTTTGGAATAATTTGTGTCCCTGAATAAATTCACTTTCGTTGGTTACTAAAAACTTAAATAGTTCCAAATCCATACTAATAGTATTAAAATTAGATATGACATTAGTCATCTCCAGATAAAACAGGATACAAATACTAATTTAGTAGCCACTTACCTAAAAATACAAAGCTTTTCATAAAAGACGTTGCCCTAGACCCTAGACCCAAGATTTTTGGTAAATTCTATATAAAATATCAAACTATTTGTCTGTATGACCAATACTATGAGTGCTAACTTTTGTTAGCAATGCACAGTAAAAAGTTTTCTACATTGGAGGCTTTTCCCAATGTTTACAAGATTTTCTTGGGTATTATTCTTACTAAATATGTCGGTTTAGTTATTGGAGTTCACAGAAGTTCATTCGCAAGACCCAGGGGGTGAGGTGACCTATCAATAATTTGGCCACTCATAGTGATAAAGGCCAAAGTACCTCTAAGGAAAGATGACACAATAGATATTAAAATTATTAGTAGTCTTTGTTATAAGAAACTATAAACCTTTGCGCATAAATTACCAGTATTTGCTCTCAATTAGGAGGCAAGGATAAGAATAGAATCAAGTTTTATGCTAGTGACGAGAAATTACAGCCGCACAAACAACCCGGAGCACTTAGTAAGTGCAACACCTCGGTCCGCCCTTGAGGTTCGGTTACCACTAACTCCCCTGTACCTAATAGCAGGGGAAGATATCAAGTAACTTCTCCATCAAACAGACTTATCCAAAACCGCTGCATACCTCTGGTACCAGTACAAAATAGTAATTTACTCAATAATTCTAACCCTAGTTGATTTAACTTTTCCTCCGAATTATAGGCCATTACACCAGAGCGTCTAGGATTCATACGGCTACGAAAGTGTACTCTAAACTGTTCTAAATAAAAGGATAATTGTAAATGACTTTCTATCGGTAACTGTTTTTGGCTTAACTGCTGATAGTCAAGCAAAAGTTTCCTAATTGGAACAGTTAAGCGTTTGGCCAAGTAACAAACAATAATTACTAGGGCTTTCGCTTCGATCAGTGTCAAGGGAAGGCGTTGGCTGTTTTGACGTAAAGGATTTGTACTACGCAGTCGCCACAAAACTACCCGAGATAGAATAATCTCTTGTAGTTCCAGTTCTTTGACAACTTTCAGCATAGCTTCAGCTCCTCCTAGTTGTAGGGCTTCAATTGCCAAAAGCATTAAATCGATTTGAGTCTTAGTTCTTCGGGGACACCCACTATTAGGGAGAGATATATTTGGTAGGTTATCCAATATCAATGGTTTAGATGGATTGGGAGAAGTTTTTAATTCCATTACTTTTACAGCAATATTCTATACTTCTTTACACTATTTTGGTAAAAATATCAAGACAGTTAAAAAACTATCTATGCTCAAAAAAAACTAAATAATAACACTGAAATTACAAGTTTTATATTCAGAGTTTTTAGTTGTGTTTAGCAGAAGGTCTGCACTGAAAATGATAGAATCAGTTTAGAATGAATGGGTTCTAGCATTCTACAATGAGTGTCAATTTTCAAACTTTTATATTCTATATTATCTGGTTAATTAACAGTTAACAGTTAAATTAATAAGTAGTAGTGATTACTCATGTTAACTCAAAGATTTGGTTTGTGGGAACAAGATAGATACTCAATTAATTTTAATAGTTTAACTTGTTATTTGTCAGAGTTAAAAGACTAACTCACTTAGTATATTCAAAAAAAAATCATTAACTCAATTAAAAATAGATAGGCTGTGGTACAAAGAAAGATATTATTAACTATTGTAATAAGTACCGAAAATATTTTAGTTAGCTATTAATAAATGGATTAAAGATGATGTGAACAGTAAAAGACTAGGCAAACTTATATTTAATGGTAAATGTCAGTATAAAACCTTTATTTATGATTAGTTTAAGCAGCATTTATTTGTCAAAATTTTTGTCGATTTTTAAGTTAAAATATCTAAAATAGGTAATGTCAAGGTAGTTATTCAAATATCATTAATATTATATAGATTTGTTATTAAAATATATCATTTACCATATCATTTACCAAAAAATATAATGCTTACTTTGTTACTTTTAGTCTAGAGAATAGAACTGTACTTGAAATAAAACTAAGTCAGCTAAGAAACATAGAAAATTAGCTAATACTAGAAAAGACTTTTACAATAAAAATTCTAATCAATTATTATCAAAATATCATATTATTTTAGTCTCAAAACTAAATGTTAAACTTATGCCTAATTAATGATTAGTTAAGCCTGTAAATAATGCAGAATGGAGTAATTTAAAATCATCTTAAAAGGTGAAGGAAAGACCAGGCTTAATTATATTCAATCAAACCTCATGGTAGATTAAATTAAGACAGTAATTGTAGTCATGTAGTCAATAAACCTTTGGCTTAAAAAAAACATAATTTTATTCAATATAATTTATTAATTAGATGTAATTTGAATGCTACAATTAATATCAATTACAGAGCCAAATTTTTGCTGAAATATTTATTAGCACTATTAAAATTTGAAGGATATCAAGGAGTACTATTTACACATAAGTAAATTAATGGAGTTGTGGGGCGTGCCTTGTGTCTCATTACAAAAGTTAACTTTTTGACAAAATACTACTAATTGTTATATTTTTATGGCCATTAAGAAAGTAATTGAGTACTTCACAGATTCATAATACGAGAACCTCAAGCTTTTTATTTGCAAAAAAGCGTGAAGTTAAAGATTCTCAATTAAAAAATACTATTACTAATTTGTACAATTAGAGATATTATCAGTCGATGTCTACATCGTAGAGCTACTATTTAACCCTAACTAATTGGTTTAATCAGTTTGGGAGTATGTCCCAAAAATAGATATGCTTTTATTACTGAGATTTTCTTTAATGATACAATTGCGAATATGAGTTTCTAATAATTATATAACCTTTAACAAAGTCACAAATTAGAAGTTGTTTTTTGTGACGGAGATTTTGAAGGTGCCCCCAAAAAAAATTTTGCTTTAAAATACCGGGTTTTTGACCCAATGATTTTAATAAGTATTTAGTATCTGAATAGTATTAAGCAACTACAATTGGTTGCTACAAATCTAATATATTTTCAATTTTGACTTTTGACTTGAACAACAATGGAACTAAAAAATTTAATCCGCGAAATCCCAAATTTCCCTAAATCTGGAATTATATTCCGAGATATTACTACTCTTTTAAGCAATACAGATGGTCTACATTACACTATTGACATTTTGACAGAAAAATGCTTAGAATTTAAACCAGACTATGTAGTAGGCATCGAATCCAGAGGGTTTATTTTTGGTATGCCTTTAGCTTATCAGTTGAATGTAGGCTTTATTCCAGTTCGCAAACCCGGAAAGCTACCCGCAGAAGTTTACTCAGTTTCTTATGATTTAGAGTATGGCCAAGACAGTCTAGAGGTACACCAAGATGCAATGCCAGCAGGTAGTAGAGTTTTAGTAATTGACGATCTGCTGGCAACGGGTGGAACTGCAGGAGCTACAACTCAATTAATTGAAAAAGCAAAGTGTAATTTAGTGGGTTTTGCTTTTGTTATTGAGTTAAAGGAATTAGGTGGCCGTGAAAAATTACCAAAAGTGCCAATTATTAGTTTAATTGAATACTAGACATTTTAGTAAGCAGTAAATTTTGCAATAGGGAGGGTTGACCCTCACTTTATCCTTGGTATGAATGGATATTCCTATCAATTATCAATCTTTGGTAGAAAATATTGATGTATTTTATGTTAGTTTGGTGGATAGAAAATTGAGGTATAACCAGGTAAAATAACTAATTGCAAGTGAAATTTTTACTTATATGTTGAAGGAATTATTACAAGCAATTTTGAAGAAATTATTACAGGCAATTTTAATTTTATTATTACCACAGGCAAAACAACTAATTGCTAGTGAAATTTTTACTTATATATTGAAGAGATTATTACAGGCAATTTTGACTTTATTTTTAGCATCTGCTCTTTGTTTTGCTGTAATTCAATTAGCTCCAGGCAATTATTTAGATACTTTAAGTCAAAATCCCCAAATATCTCAAGAAACTATTCAACAACTTGAGCAACAATTTGGGTTAGATAAGTCTGCTTTAGAACAATATTTACGTTGGTTAGGAGAAATTATTAGAAGTGGAAATTTTGGCAGAAGTTTTGTTTTTCAGCAACCAGTAGCTGATTTATTATGGGAGAGAATACCAGCTACTTTAGTTTTATCTATTTCTTCCTTAATCATGACTTGGGCGATCGCTATTCCTCTTGGTATTATTGCTGGAGTTAATCAAAACCGTATTTTAGACCGTTTTTTACAATTAATTAGTTACACTGGTCAAGGTTTTCCTAGTTTTATTACTGCTCTATTATTATTATTTTTAGCCCAAAATATTTCTCCTTTATTACCAGTTGGAGGAATGCAAAGTATTGACTATGATGACTTCTCTTTTGTGGGTAAAATTTTAGATATGGGTTGGCATATGATTTTACCGACTATTGCTTTAAGTATTACCAGTTTTGCTGGTTTACAGAGGTTAATGCGGGGGCAATTATTGGATGTTTTGCGACAAAATTATATTCAAACGGCGAGAGCGAAAGGTCTTCCAGAGAATAGAGTGATTTATGTTCATGCTTTGAGAAATGCTATTAACCCTTTAGTAACATTATTGGGATTTGAGTTTGCTTCATTGTTAAGTGGTTCGTTTATTGCTGAATATTTCTTTAACTGGCCAGGATTAGGAAGTCTAATTTTAGAAGCGGTAAGAAACCAGGATTTATATTTAGTTATGGCGAGTTTAATGATGGGAGCTTTAATGTTAATTATTGGTAATTTATTGGCAGATTTATTATTGAAAGTTGTAGACCCTCGGATTAAGTTGGAAAGTATTAAGTGATGTCGAATGAATATTTTTAGAGTTGGAAAAATGGTGATAGTTTGTGTTGACACTGATCTTTTTATGAAAATTACTATACTGGGAAAATATAGTAATACTAAATTAGCTTGTGATAATTAAAAAACTAGAAATAAAGTCTGGAAAAATTATTGCCCATGGCATATTTTCTTTTGCAAAAAAGCGATAATATTTTAGACAAAAAAAATTAGGGATACGGAAAAATAACTAACATTTTTGAGTTGAATCTAAATAAAAATGGAGAATTTTAAAATAAGTTATTATAGTTTATTTCCTGACAGTTTAACATCAGGGAAGACTTGAATTTTAACAGATATATTTTATTAGTAGTTTACTTTGATATGTCAAGTTATTTACTCAAATAATTAGAATTAATTGGTAATTTTAAAAATTAATGAAATTAGATTATCACTGTTACATTAAGACAAGATGATTCCCGAATTATCAAGGAAAGTTTACCAGAAAATATGGCAGTTATTAATTTAAACAATTAGCCTCTCGGTTGTATAACTATTCAAATTGTTAAAAATATATGGCATAAATTAAAAGTCAAAAGTAAAATTAAAAGCGCCATTTAGCAATTTTTAAGGTTTATAGTAATTGAGTAAATCTGTCAATAGTTTGACAGTATATATAAAAAATTGCTACCATTGTAGACTGTTAATTTTTTTTGAAAATAATTATATTTTCTATTTGACTATGGTACAAGAAGTAGAAAAAATACGTCAGAGGGAGTTCCCAGAAGCAGCTCCCACTGCTAATCCAGTATTTTACAGAACTTATAGCCGTAAGACAAAAACTGGCCGTGAGACTTGGGTAGAAGTGTGCGATCGCACAATTGATGGCCTGAGAAAGTTGGGCCAACTCACAGAGGAAGAAACAGACTTACTCTATCGGATGCAAAGCCAACTGAAGGCCTTATCCTCTGGTCGTTGGTTATGGGTCGGTGGCGTGTGATTCGTTGAGTCGAAACGTAGTGCACAAGACACTTTAAGTCAATAAACTACGAGGATGACTCCCAAGGCTTAAAGGATTTGTAGTAAAAGTTAATTATCTTTTAACAAACCTACAAACCATGGAACCTTGAGAACTGTATAACCTTGTAGGTGAAAGTCCTACCCTCCAAAGCGTGGGAGTGAAAGCATTTCCCCTATCTAGAGACTGATTATCAAAGGATAAAGCGGGGATAAACGCTGGTAATACCGAACCATAAGGTAAATCCCAGCAAGCAAGAACACATGGATAACGAAAGTGAAGGTATGTCTGAACGGTCGTAACCCAGTAAGTAGCGAAAAGAATGGTTGATACGCTGCAGTCAAAAGACACTGAGACAAACGGAACCTGAAAATACCACCATTATCAGGTCACGCCCTCCAGTCTCCGGCCGAGTAGTACCATCCTAAATGTTCAAGCAAAGGTTATACGGAACGAAGTAATCCTGTATTGGCCCTCTAAAAGGTCGATTTTTGAGTAGGTATCAACTGTATGCCACTACAGGAAGAGATGGAATCAGAAGCTAATGCTTATTTGTAATAAATAGGATATGCAGACAAATTCCCGATGATTTGGAAGATGGAGTTTTGAATAGCAATGAATAATGACTAAAACACGGAAAAATCCGATGGTGGTATGGACACCTGTGAACTGGCGAAAACTAAAACGCGTGGTGTACAAGTTGCAAAAAAGAATCTATCAAGCTGCTCAAAGGGGAGATGTCAAGGCGGTAAGAAAACTGCAAAAGACCCTGTTAAATTCTTGGTCGGCTAAAATGCTGGCGACTCGCAGAGTAATACAGGATAATAAAGGTCAGAAAACTGCGGGTATTGATGGCAAGAAAAGTCTAACGCTCAAAGAAAGAGTAAACTTGGCCAATAACTTAGTAATGAGCCATAAAGCCAAATCTACTTGTAGAATATGGATTCCCAAACCAGGGAAGACAGAAAAAAGACCTTTAGGAATTCTGACAATATCTGAAAGAGCAAAGCAAGGGCTTGTGAAGATGGCAATAGAACCTGAATGGGAAGCTAAATTTGAACCTAATATTTATGGTTTCAGACCGGGCAGAAGTTGTATGGATGCCGTAGAAGGAATTAAAGCAGCAATAAAGCAGAAAAGTAAATATGTCTTGAATGCTGATATTGCCAAATGCTTTGATAATATTGACCACGAAAAGCTGTTAGATAAAATTGGAACCTTTCCAAAAGTCAGGAGACAGATTAAAGCTTGGCTCAAGTCTGGAGTATATGACAATGAGTCGTGGTTCCTAATGGATGAAGGTATCTCCCAAGGAGAAGTAATCTCAGGGTTATGGGCAAATATCGCCTTACATGGGATGGAGAAAATTGTTAAGGAATTTGCTTATAGTCTTTCGGGAAAAAAGGTTAAAAATGAGAAAGAAATAACTTTGGTAAGATATGCAGATCATTTTGTAATACTTCACCCGAATTTGAATGTGGTTACAAAAGCAAAAGCCTTAGTAGAGGAATTTCTTAGAGGAATGGGGCTAGAACTCAAACCAGAAAAAACTCGTTTAACTCATACACTCATTCAGGTAGGAGAAGAGGAACCGGGTTTTAATTTCCTTGGCTTTAACATTCGTCAATATCCAGTAGGAAAATATACAACAGGCAAAAATACATACGGAAAACCATTAGGATACAAAACCTACATAATGCCAAGTAAAGAGGAAATCAAAGCTCATTATCAAAGATTAGCCTCTGAGATTGACAAATTCAAATCTTGCAAATCTCAGATAGATTTAATCAAGGGATTAAATCCAATTATTACTGGATGGAGTAACTATTACTCAAAAGTTAATAGTGCTAAAACATTTAAGGAGCTTGACCACCTCTTAACTTTAAAATTAATTGCATGGGGTAAGTCTAGACATCATCACAAGTCGATAAAAGAGACGATTAAAAAATATTTTGGCACCAAAGGTAAAAGCAATTGGATATTCAAAACAATTGAAAACGGTAATAGAATCTGTCTTGTATATCACGAAGACTTTCAGATCAAAAACTTTGTGAAGGTAAAGGGAGAGAGTAGTCCATATGATGGAAATCTAATCTACTGGACTACCCGTATGGGAAAAAGTGCTGAATGACCAACAAAAGTTGCCAAAGTGCTCAAGAAACAATCAGGAAAATATACAGAATGTAGTATGTACTTCACCAGATGAAGATGTAATGGAAAGGGAAGATAAGTTACAGACTGCTGTCATTGGTCTTCTGTGAAATAGAAACTTAGCTACCAAAGCTTGTGTAATCATGTATGTGTAAGCTTGGGTAAGTTTAGGAAAACAGTAAAGATAACTACAGAAATTACTAATTACTACATAATCACTGCCATGACATCAAAACCAAACGAGACGGTACTTATGACAAAAGCCAAATCATTGAGGAGCCGTGTGAGGTGAAAGTCTCATGCACGGTTCTGAAGCCGAGTCACCACAGCGATGGGGTGGCTTAGGGTAATACAGAATGGATTTTACAACAGGGAAACTTTTCGGGGGCTTATAACTGTTCGTCCACTAATATTATAGATTGGTACTCCTTCGGTCTATTGATGGACTTAGCTATGATGGGCTGTGGTACGGGTGCCGTATTGGAACCACATGTGCGACTCGTTGGCTAGTAAAAACTGCTAAAAGCAGGTATAGCAAGCCTTCTAGGTTAAGAAATGATTTGAAACATCGGCCTAGAAAACTCTTATGTCCTTGATGGTGAAATTCCATCCGCCCCGTTGTTGGGTTGACAGCATAGGCCATAGGGTAGAGACTGAACATCAATCCCTAAAGCTGGTCTAAATGGGGTCAAAGCTCTAACTACCAAATGAGTGAGACTTCTAGCAAAGGCTGACAAGTGGACGAATAGGAAGGTAATTAAACTCTCGTTATTAGTAACAACTTCAAAGGTAGCTAAGGAGTTTAGGACGAAAGTCAGGGGGTCTTTGAATAATCTTATATGTGGAAGATTATTAACAACCATGTTGAACCCTCCGGGAGAATTTACCCCACTAAATCAACCGTAATAAAGGTATAAGGGAACGAGGAAACCTCTTTATGACACCTAAGAATATAGGTCGAGAACTTAGGAAGCCATTCAAGGTCAATCTACGCAAAATGGTCGTAGGTCTTAGAGAGAGTAGGATTGAGTAAGAAGCATATCTATGCAGACGTACTCACTGTTAAACGTAATGTAGGGTAACAATTAGCGATGAACAAGGCTAAAACACTAAAAAGGAAGCTAGGAAACTTTAGAGCATTTTTAAGTGTGGCATGGAATACAGATGATATACTGAATCAAGTAAGTGTTAATCCTAACCTTAAATTGATAGACATTTATTGGAGACGGGTCCTGAAGAATGTATTTAAGTTGCAAAAGTTAATTTACAGAGCATCCAGCCGTGGCGATATTCCATTGAAAGTGTAAATGCCAAAGACTTCTGAGCACAAGTTATTACGCCTTGTTGCTGGCTGTTAAACGGGTGACACAGTTAACCCGGTTAGAAGGCTGTGGGTGTAGATGGTATTAAAAATCTACTACAGATTCAACAATTCAACCTGATAGACCTACTTGCATCAGGTTATCTCAAAGTAAGTCCAACTCTAGAGTCACCGATACCAAAGCCAGGTAAAGATAAAAAATGTCCATTAGGCATCCTGTTTGATGTACGATAGGGTCTTACAAGTACTGGTGAAACTAGGTAGGTTACCTTTTGAGGGATGCACGTTTGTAGTCAGTAAAAAGCTCTTTGATAAAATGAAGGTGCTTTTATGACAGAGATTAGGTCAATGGGCAGGGTTGTTGGCATCCAAATAAGTTAGACAAATGGGTTAAATAAGAGTATTTCCCCAAAATTTAGAATAACAATTGGATTATTAAAAGGGGGGAATATATACTAAACCAATACTCAGATGTACCTATTACAAGGCACATCAAAGTTAAAGGTAAGAAATCACTATTAGATGGTGACTGGACTTATTGGACTAGCAAAATCGGTACATACCCAGGTGTAAGAAAGGAAGTTACAATTGTGTTAAAATGGCAAAAAGGTAAATGCGCATGGTGTGGAATACACTTTAGACCAAGGTATAAATCAAGGTTGACCGGGTTTTTCCTAAGTCTAAGGGTGGTGATAATACCTATAAGAATAAATAGGTATTGCACCAACATTGCCACGACTCTAAGACTGCTGAGGATTTAAAAGCAGTAAATTATTAGGACTCATGAGGTCTTAGGTGGAATTTTAAGGATGTGCCCTTGAATTGGGACGTTTAGGAGAGGAGCCGTGTGAGGTGAAAGTCTCACGCACGGTTTTGAAGACGAGCAGACTCTATAAAGGGCAGCCGGAAATGGGTTTGCTTAGTTTAACTATATAAATCAACTACCACCGATTCACAATTATCTAAATATTGTATTGCGAGGTGACATTGGTACTACTCCTGCTGAGTTACGTCGTGAGCTGACAGAAGTAAAATGTCATCAAGACAAAGCAAAAGCAGAAATTTTTGTTGGTGATAGTCGTCAAGGTTGGGTAGAGTCTTATCGAGCTTTGTTGGAGTTGTCAACAGATAAGCAGTTTTCAGGAAAAGTTAATGTGATCATTGACTTGAGTCATGTTAGACCTGCGGGAGAGCCTTTAAAGGGATTTGGAGGTGTTGCGAACCCGGTAAAATTAGTGCGACTCGTTGGCCACTAAGCTAGGAAACTAGATATAAATGGCCGTCCTTAGTCAACAAGTGAGGGAAACCTCGACTAATGGATAACTCTTATGATCTTGATGGTGAAATTCCATCCGCCTTGTTGTTAGGTTGACAGCGTAGGCCACAGGGTAGAGACTGAACATCAATCCCTGAAGCTGGCCTAAATGGGGTCAAAGCTTTAACTACCAAAAGAGTGAGACTTCTAGCAGAGATTGACAAGTGGACGAACAGGAAGGTAAGAAAACTCCCGTAACCGGGAACCATCCCAAAGGTAGCTGTGGGATGTAGGGCAATAAGCCAGGGGGTCAATGGGTAATATTATTAATTTGATATTATCAACAATCAGACAGAACCCTCCGGGAGAGTTTACCCCGCTAAATCAGTCGCAATAAAGGCATAAGGGAACGAGGAAACCTCTTTAAGACACCTAAGTAAATAGGTCGAAAACTTAGGAAGCCATTCAAGGTCAATCTACGCATAGGGTTGTAGGTCTTAGGGAGAGTAGGATTGGGTAAAAAGCATATCTATGCAGACGTACCCACTGTTAGACGTAATGTAAGGTAATAATTAGTAATGGAAAAGGCTAAAACACTAAAAAGAAGAATGGACAAGCCAGAATCCTTTTTAAGCGTGGCATGGGATACAGACGATATACCGGATAAAATTTGTGTTAATCCTAATCTGAAATGGAGAGACATAGATTGGAAAAAGGTTGAGAAGAATGTATTTAAGTTGCAAAAGTTAATTTACAGAGCATCCAGCCGTGGTGAGATCCGCAAGATGCGCAAATATCAAAAACTTCTGATCAAAAGTCATGACGCCTTGTTGCTAGCTGTTAGAAATGTGACCCAGGACAACCAGGGCAAGAAAACTGCTGGGATAGATGGGATCAAAAATCTACCTCCAATGCAGCGACTCCACTTGGTGGATTTGTTAAAATCACGTGACCTTAAAGCTAGCCCAACTCAGAAGGTCTCAATACCAAAAACTGGTAGAAACCAGAAGCGCCGGTTAGGCATTCACTCGCTGTACGACTTGGGACTGCAAACTTTAGTTAAGTTGGGCATGGAACCAGAATGGGAGGCTCACTTTGAAACTAATACCTATGGTTTTAGGCCGGGTCGGTCAACAGATGACGCTATTCAGGCGATTTACCTCAGTATCAACGACGAACCAAAATATGTACTGAATGCTGACATATCCAAATGTATGAGCGAAGTTAACCATCATGCACTGCTAGGAAAAATAGATAAATCTCCCTATAGACAATTAGTCAAACAGTGGCTAAAGTCTGGAGTATTTGACAAGAGTCAATTCGATCCACCTCTCTTGGAGTTAGGTACACCACAAGGAGAGGTAATTAGTCCCCTGCTAGCAAATATCGCTCTACACGGTATGGAAAAATGCCTACAAGACTTTGCTGAAACACTACCAGGAAATAAAAGGGATAATATACAAGCATTATCTTTAGTAAGATATGCCGGTAACTTTGTAATATTACACAAAGATATTGAGGTAGTAATGCAGGCAAAAGCTGTGGTACAGGAATGGTTAAATAACATAGGATTGGAACTGAAACCGGAAAAAACCAGAATTGCTCACACACTAGAAGAATATGAAGGGAACCAGCCCGGATTTGACTTTCTAGGATTCACAGTTAGGCAGTGGAAGGTAAAAACAAGCAAGCAAGGGTTCAAAACGCTGATCAAACCATCCAAACAGAGTATTAATACTCATTATCGGAAAATGGCAGAGGTATGTGATACTCATAAAAGTGCTACTGTCAAGGTATTGATAACTAAGTTAAACCCGATAATAAGAGAATGGGCTAACTACTTTTCAGCGGTAGTCAGTAATGACATATTTCAAAAGCTAGACCATCTCTTATTGAGGAGAATATGGCGATGGGCAAGCCGGAGACATTCTAATAAGTCAGCAGCCTGGGTGAAAGAGAAGTACTTTCCTCACAGAGAAGGAACCAAAAGTTGGGTACTTAAGGATGAGGAATATATACTAAATCTACACTCTGATGTGTCTATTATAAGACACGTTAAAGTTAAGGATAATAAATCGCCCTACGATGGTGACTGGATTTATTGGAGTAGTAGAATGGTTAACAGTCCAGGCATAAGGAAAGAAGTTTCGACTCTGTTGAAAAAGCAGAAAGGTAAATGCGCATTTTGTGGGCTAAGTTTCAGACCAACGGATACTATGGAGGTTTACCATGTCATTCCGAGGTCTGAAAAGGGTAATAGCACAAGCAAGAACAAAGAGTTATTACATCGACACTGCCACGATACTAAAACTGCACTAGAGAGGGAGACATCCCAGTCGGAAGATTGAATAAAGCTCCTGAAATACCAGAAGGATACCAATGGGTAGACAATATGGTAACTCTATAAAGCAGGGATGTACCTTTGAATTGGGGCGTCTAAGAGAGAAGCCGTATGAGGTGAAAGTCTCATGTACGGTTTTGAAGACGAGCAGGTTCAATAAAGGGTAACCGGAAATGAACTTGCTTAGTTTAACCCAGAATTATATGAACGTTGTGGGAACATTTTAAATCAAGCAGTTGGGCGACAATTAAATTCTGTGGAGTGTTGTTTGCTTATTGACGAAGCAGCAGTCACAATAGTTGCCGGGAATATTCGAAGATGTTTACCTGAAGGTGCTTTAGTACATACAGCTTCAGGGTTGGTAGCTATTGAAAAAATTCGGATTGGCGATCGCGTATTAACGAGCCAAGGATTTTATCCTGTGACCAACTTCTTTGACCAGGGTATTCAGTCTTTATGTCGTATTCAAACAGAAGATGGATATTTTGAATGTACTCCTGATCATAAAGTTGCTGTGCTACAAGATTTGTATGGTAACTATAAAATGATTAAGGCTAAAGACTTACAAGAAGGCGATCGCCTAATTTTTGTCCCTCAAGCAATACCGGGTACTCCCACTGAACTACCTGAGTTAAAAGCTGTTCCATCATCTGAGGCCAAACTCATAACGATACCCGCTCTACAGAGCGAAGTTGCTTATTTTCTAGGATACTTGTCTGGAAATGGATCGGTTGGTTCTGATGGAGGGCAAGTTAGGTTTCGAGTTTCCCAAGATAGTCCGGAAATTCTGGAGCGACTGATTAATGTTGCTCAAGAGTTTGGTTTGGAAACACATAGACTGAGAACGCTGGAACAATTTCAAACTCAAGCTTATGAACTTGAGTTAAATAGCAGCACTCTTAACAAATATCTGTCACAGTTTAAACAGCCATCTAACTCTGTTTGTATTCCTGAGTGTATTCTGATGGGAACAACAGAAATTCGTCAAGCTTATTTGGCAGGTTTAGTAGACGCAGATGGTTGTCATTCTCAGGGTATACTTTTAACTTCAGTTGACCAAGGCTTTCTGCGACAGGTGCAAGCATTATATGCATCTTTAGGAATCACTACAAGATTGTGTGGTTCGGTGCAAAAGCCAACTGGAACATGGGAAGGTGAGTTGGTAACTGTAAGTGAGGGTGGTTATGAAGCAGTAGAAAAACTGATGATGAATTACTCGACTCAGTTCCCAGTGCAAAAACCGAACCACCTTAAGTTTTTCCCAGACCAGGGGTTTCCAAAGGAAATGGTTAGACCTTTAGTAAAGACTTCTCAAGATCATTTGGGCAAAGTTCACAAGCAGATGATTTTTCCTTCTGTGAAAAAGTTTGTGGTTGATGCGACAGATTTAATTCCGGTGAAGGTGAAAAAGGTTGAGATGGATGTGAGGGAAGCATCAACTTATGATATTGAAGTTGCCAGTATTCATGAGTTTGTTTGCCAGGGAATTTTAGTTTCAAATTCAGCAGGTATCAGGCAGGGGAGTAATAGCGATCATATCTTTACTGTAGCGAAGGATAATCTCTGGCGACAAGATGAAAATGGTAACTGGGGTATCGATCCTAAAAGAGATGCTCTGCGAATGGCAAATCATACTCATGTTTTCCACTACAAACCAACATTAGAAGAATGTGTAGAGGCAGTGAGAAAACAGTTTTATTCTGGTGAAGGCGCCATTCAGTGGGCAGGTGAAGCGGTTGCTCGTGCTAATCGTGATCTACTTTTTACTCCAGAAATAAAGAGTGATTTCTTGAAAGCGTATGAAAAAAATAATGCTAAAAAGTGGTTTCAAGAACACTATCCAAATATTACTAATGATGAACTGGAACATCGGTTAGCGAGATTAGGACTTAACCCTTGTCATTCAGGGGATACTTTAGTATCTACAGACCAAGGTTTAATTGCAATTCAGGATTTAGTAGGTAAACAATTTCAAGCATTGGTAGATTTGCGTTCTATAGGTTTATCTGGTGTCAGGTTAACAGATGCGATCGCTTTTGCTACGGGAGTTAAAACTACCTACCAAGTTATTCTGAATAATGGAATGCAAATGCGATGTACTGGAGACCATCAACATTTTACTAGTCGAGGTTGGGTTAGTACTAGAGATTTAACTGATGATGACAATATTTATATTCAAGGAGGAGCGGGTCAATTTGGCAAAGGTACTATTTCTGTTGCTCAAGCTCAAATGCTTGGTTGGTGGTACAGGGATGGATATAATGTTAAGATAAAAGCTCGTAGTCATAGTCATGGCGGGAAGCAAGATTATTTTGCTACAGGGTTTGTTTTTGACCAGGATGACTATGAAACTGCCTACAATGTTGTTGAAAAAGCAGTTGCATCAATTACAGAAAGAGAATATGTAACTAAACTACATAAAGGAGTCTATGAATTCCCAACCCAATATCCTAAATTAGAAAAGTTTTTTGCTGATTTAGGTATAGTTGGAAAAGAAGAACTTCCTAATAATTTTCTTAGTCAATCTCAGGAAGTTTTAATTGGTTTTTTACAAGGAATTTTTAGTGCAGATGGCATAGTATATGAAGATTCAAGAAGAATCAAACTAACTATGGTTTCGGAAAAACTTCTCCAACAAATTCAATTAATTCTCTCTAATTTAGGAATTATTAGTACAGTTGGATTAGTTAGGGAAAAAGATTACATAGGTGTACCTTATAGGACTGTTAATGTAACTCATGAAGTTAGTTTATGCCGGGGTAGTTATGAACTATTGATTTCTAGTTTTAGCTTCAGTTTATTTCAACAATTAATTGGCTTTCCGCTATCGCCAAGTAAAAATGTTAAGGCTGAAAAATTGCTAGTACAAACGTTAGCTAATTATTCTGAGTCAACTATTAATTCTAAGTTCATATCAAAGGTGAAAAAAGTTGAAGAATTTGGAGAGGAAGTTGTTTATGATTTACATGTTCCTTTAACTAATTCTTTTATCGCTAATGGTTGTTTAACTCACAATTGCGGAGAAATTATTGGTTCAAATTTTCACTGTGTGAGCGGAGATACTCTATTAATTACTCGCGATAGTATTCACAAAATAAAAGATGTTGTTGGTCAAAAAATTGAAATTTGGAACGGCAAAAATTGGAGTCAAGTAATTCCTTTGAAAACAGGAAAAGACAGAAAATTATACCGGGTCAGATTTGGGGATGGTTCCTATCTTGATGTGACAGAATATCACAGATTTTTTGTGAAAGATCGGTTTGGTAAAAAGTATGAAGAAGTACAAACAAAGGATTTGCTAACTCATAGCAAATATGCTTTAGATGTGGAACCTTTTATCATAGATTATCATGATGGAGATTCTATCAATTTATCTTATGCTTATACATTGGGTGCGGCTCTAGGTAATGGAACCATAGACCAAAATAGTAATGGTAAAATTCGGGTTTATTCTCACAAAGCTGAATTAATTTTTGCTGGTAATAAATCACTGGAACGACAATATAATTATCTACCTTCTTTTGTGGATGTTATAGATTTAGGGTTTTCTGGAGAACTACTGCGTCGTCTACAAACTGAACCTGATGCTTTAAATACTATTGCTAGTTGGAATAAATCCGCTATTCTTGCTTTTATCGCAGGATTAGCAGATACAGATGGTTCTGAGACTAAAGGTAATGGAATTAAAATTTCTGTATCTGATTATGAACGAGCAAAAAGACTGCAATTATTGTTGACAAAATGTGGTATTCGTGCATCAGTCAATTTAATGGCAAGTCGCGGTTGTACTACAAATTTAGGAGAAAGAAATCAAGACCTTTACTATTTACAAATTACTGATTGTAGAGAAATTCCTTGTCAAAGACTAGATACAACTAAGGTGTGTGAAGCTAAATTTCAAGGTAAATATCAAACAATTCAAAATGTTGAAGAATTACCAGGATTACATGACACTTATTGTTTTGAAGAGCCGGAATTTCATAAAGGTGTTTTTGGCAATGCCTTGACAGGAAATTGTAATTTATCGGAAATTCATCTCAATCAAATTGAACCAAATAACTATAAAGAACAGGAGGAAGCTTTTACTGCTGGTGCCCTTTCTGTGGCAACTCTACTTAAGCATGAGTTCCTTGAACCTCGCTATCGTTATAGTCGAGAATTAGACCCTATTGTAGGAGTATCTTTTACTGGTTTATTTGACTTTTTTGTAAAAGCTTTTGGCATTGAATGGTTGCGTTGGTGGCAAGCAGGTCGCCCGGCAACAGCTCAAGGTCTGGAGTTTAAACAACAGGAGGCAAAATATTTAACTCGTTGGCGGGAAATAGTGCATCGGGTGGTGTGGGATTATTGCGATCGTCATAACCTTAAGCGTCCCAACCGTTGTACAACAGTTCAACCTTCCGGTTGTCTTGACAAAACAGCATTGAGAATATTTAACCAAGGTTTGCTCTATGCAGATGAAGTCGTCACACCTGGCAGTGGAGAAACAGTAGGATTAGGATTAACTGTTCGTAATGGTATTGGAGCTTCGACAGCGATCGCTAATCAACCAATGGAACTGGTAGAAATAAAACTGGCTAATGGCCGGAAATTACGCATGACTCCAAATCATCGGATGAGTGTCAAGGGTAAGTGGATACATGCTTGTAATCTTAAGCCAGGAATGTTGCTTGATTACAGTATTGGTGAATATCAAAAACGAGAAGATACTTTACTAATACCTTTACAGTTGGAAGATTATACAGAGGTTAACAACTCTCAAACTTTAGGTCATAACGGTGGTGTCTTGACAAAAAAAATCATGACTCCTGCAAGTATGACTTCAGACTTAGCTTACTTTTTAGGTTGTTTATTCGGCAATGGTTGCATTGTTCAAAACAAATATCAAGTTTGTTTTTATCATAGCAGACTTGATGTTTTGTATGGTCTCCAAGAAAAAGGCAAAAAATTATTTGGTATTAAAGGCAGTTTAAATGACTTTGCTAACGGTCGTTTTGAATTATGCTTTGCTTCTCGACAGTTATTCTACTGGCTGCACTTAAACCAGCTTGTCAAAACACAGAAAAGTGAAGATTTAGAACGAATACCTCTGAGTTTACGTCGCTCTTCACGAGTTACTTTGCTATCATTTTTCTGTGGTCTGATAGATACTAATGGATATGTTCCTCAGGATGGAAAACTATCCATAGCTTCAGCTAGCTCTGATTTTATTCACAACCTGCAACAAATAGGGGAATCTATCGGACTGTGTTTTAGTATATATCAGAATACTAAAGGGGAGAACTTACAAAATCAACACAATAATACATGGGGATTATGTTTGAGTCCTATGTTGTCTAATGTTGATGCTTTAGATTATCTCAACCATAACAGTATCAAATGTCAGGAAGGACCTGTAGTTATATCTAAGTGTGTGTTGAATTATTCACCATACAAAATTGAGTCTGTTAATATTGGTGCAGTGTGTGATTATTCTTATGATTTTGCCATTGAAGGTATAAATGATAATGACTCTTGGTATTGGCAAGGTGCTTTGAAATCACATAACACCAAGTCTCTGTTAACAAATGCTTCCCCTGGTTGGCATCCTCCTTTTGGGTTACGCTGGGTGCGACGGATTACTTTTGCGAAAAATGATCCCGTAGCATTAGCTTGTCTTGACTATGGTTATTCTGTAATTCCTGGGCAGTCAGGCAAAGATGAAAATGGAAATTTACTTAACGATCCTTTTGACGAACGGGCTAAAGAATGGTTAGTAGAAATTCCAGTACAGGTATCTTGGATAGATTTGCCTGGGGTTGAAGAGATTGCTATTGAGAAGTTTAGTGCTACTGCTATGTTTGATTTTTACATGGAAGTACAGAAAAATTGGACGACTCATAATAGTAGTAGTACCATTTTGTTAACTGAAGCAGAAATTGAACCTTTGGGCAAACGCATTTATGAAGCAATTCGCGATGATGAGGGTTATATTTCCTCAGCATTGTTAGCACGGTTTGATGCACCGTTCCCTCGGTTACCCTTTGAACATATCTCTAAGGATCAATATGAAAAAATGCAAGAGGATGTGTTACAACGACGTAAGTCTCATAATTTCTCCGAGTTGATGAATGGTTATGTGTTAGCGAGTGAGTTACCAGAGACAGGACCTCAAGATCCTGCTTGTTCTGGGATGGTTTGTGAGTTGAAGGGTTTAGAACCCGAAATTCATTAGAGCTAGAGGTGAAAAAGAATGTCGTAGTGCATCTAGCTCTAAAATGTAAGTAAAAAAACCTTTGAAAGGGGGCAAAAGGGGAATTTCTCTCCCCCTTTTTTTTTCTTTATATTGAGAAGGATTATTATAATTCAGTTTGCCAGGGTAAAAAATAAAAAAATCAACTATAAGACAAATTTAAAATTCAGCTCCAAT
>ENA-UENX01000362-UENX01000362.1-marine-metagenome-genome-assembly--contig:-NODE-362-length-21296-cov-146.514274_pt1 | contig 21296 bp, 17 predicted proteins | sample MGYA00237875_ERZ529327 | MGnify/ENA primary metagenome ERZ529327 (study PRJEB26372, sample SAMN05368347) | marine metagenome | biome: cultured habitat; feature: ocean water; material: water; isolation... | reverse complement strand
TTGAGTTTCTTGGAGAGTGGTTTGAGTTTCTTGGAGAGTGGTTTGAGTTTCTTGGAGAGTAGCTTGAGTTTCTTGGAGAGTGGCTTGAGTTTGTCCCAATACTCCTTGAGTTTGCCCTAATTCTGTTTCCAGGAATTGAATTTTATTTTGAGATTCTAATAATTTTATCTGAGTACCATCGAGTAATCTTTGAGCTTCTCCGAATTCTGTTTCTAGGAATTGAATTTTATTTTGAGATTCTAATAATTTTATCTGAGTACCATCGAGTAATCTTTGAGCTTCTCCAAATTCTGTTTCTAACAGTTGAATTTTAGTTTGAGACTCTTGTAATTTCAGAATATTGCCATTAAGTCGTAGTGTAGTCTGACCTAACTTAGTTTCTAATATTCCAATTTTTTCCTGAGACTCTCCTAACTTAATTTGATTTCTCTCAAGTTTCATTTGACTTTGCCCAAAGTCAGTTTCTACTCCTAATAATTTTTTCTGAGATTCAGTAAATTTAATCTGAGTACCTTCTAGTTGAACTTGAGTTTTTCCTAATTCTGTTTCTAAACTAAATATTTTGACTAAAGCTTCTTTAAACCTAGTTTTTGAGTTATTAAATTGTGTCTGAGTTTGCCCTAAGTCTACTTCTAATCTAATAATTTTCTGTTGAGACTCTTGTAATTTTGTTTGATTATTTTCCAGTTGAGATTGAGTCTGCCCTAGTGTTCTTTCTAATGTGACTACTTTAGTTTGAGATGCTTGTAAATTTTTTACTTTACCTTCGAGTTGAACTTGAGTTTTACCTAATTCTATTTCTAGTAATTCTATCTTTTTACTAGACTCTTCGAGCTTAACTGACCTAATATTAATTTGTTGCTGAGTTTCACCTAATTCGGATTCTAATTTTCCTACCTTTTTTTGTGCTTCTTTAAATATTTTTTGCCATTTTTCTACATCTGTTTCTAAACTACTAACTTGTTTTTCTAAACATCGAATATTGAACCAATCCCTAAACTCCCATAATTCTGATTCACTTTTAACCTTCGACTCTTGGATGTTGACCTCTAAATCTCCACCTATGCCATTTTTTTCTAGTTGCTGATAAGTTTCTAATGTTTCTGGAAAATATTTTTCTATGAGACTAGGTTTATTGGTTTGGCTAATGTCTTTCACCAATAATGATTCAGCAAAAATCTCAGGAGAAGGTGCTGGTAAATTCATTTCAAATTTTTCGTTAACTGCCTGGATAAAGCTTTCAGGATCTCTACCAATAATATCAACTTTACCTATTAAACATTTTGCTGAACATTGTTGATAAAAGTCTAATATTCTCTGATTGTAATTCAACCACATTTTTACAGCTATTTCTGGTTGATCCAATAACTTTTTATCTGTACTTCGTCGATAAAGAGAGTCTACTACTTCCCAAGGAGAACGATAAACAAAAATAAATTTAGCATCGGGCAATAACTTTAACCAAAAGTTTAAAAATAATGTAGTCCTAGGGTCTTTCCATCCCCATATTTTGTGAGATTTTTCATTTTCTTCTTGACGATTTTTTATAAGTTTTCTTGCTATTTTTAAGTTTGGCTTCTTGACTACAATTTCTTGAGTTTCTAAGTTACTACCGAGGTCATCTATATGTTGCGACCGCAATATTTTTTTATGGAGTTCTACAAACTCAATATCTTCAAAATGCCCTCTAATATTTCCCAATTCAGGACCGAGTAATTTTTCTCCTATATTCACTCCTAAACTTTGAAATAAAGAAGCAGTTAAGGAGGTTCCTGAACGGTGCATTCCGGCAATAATCAAAGCTGTTGTTTTCATCTAATTTTCCTCCTTAATATTAAGCAAAGTTTGCAAAATTCCAAGATACTAATACTTCTTGTTCTGGTGGTAAAGTGATTCTATCAGTAATTACAGTTTTTAATCTGACAATTACTTCTCCTGAATATTCAGGAATTTCTATTTCTATCAAACCATAATTAGTTTTACCAAATATATTTTTATTGTTTAGTGGCAGAGTTTTTTGTACTAAAATTTCTCCATTTTTGTTATTAACAATCTCAATTTTACAGCCAATAGAATAAGTACCTAACGGTTCTATTTGTGGATAAGCTCTAAATACTTTTTGACCTTCTATTTGAAATTTCATCTCAGTATGATATTGATGACTCTCACAGAATACTTTTTCAGATAAATTTCCAGTTTTTACATCATTAGATAAAGGTATGTTTCCTACTTGTGTTGTTAGTTGCTCCTTTGTTTGACTATCAGACAATATTTTCTCTGACAAATTTTCACCTTCTCCATTATCAGATATGAGTATTTTTTCTACTTCTATCTCTTTTCCTACTATTTCTTCCGTAGCATTTCCCACATTTTCTGTCTTTAGAAAATTATTAATTTCTAAATTATTATTTAGGAGTTCTAAATTGATATCTCCTGTTATTTTTTTGGTAATATTTTCCGCATCTTTCTTTTTACTAAAATTATTAATGTCTGATTTCTGACTTCTTACTTCTGACTTAATATTAATAGGTTGAGCAACTAAACTTCCAGAAATTGGTTTTTGTAAAATATATAAATCTTGACCATTTGCTAAATTACTTTGAGGAAATCTTTTAATGTGTTTAAACATAGAAAATATTTCCTGGTAAGCTGTTGGTGTATGAACTGCTGCAATAGTATGTTGACCTTGACCATCTGTTTCTCCTTGATGGTCAAGATATAAAAATAATCCCTCTTCACCAATACTATACATTTCTGCTATATGAGAATTTCCACTGCGAAAAACATCATAAACTATGGGGAAAAATTGAGGTCCGTGAAGAGTCATAAATAATATTCCACCTGGTCGTAAAACTCGATAAATATCCCACGCCCAAAGATGTTGTAAATCTAAACTTAGATGAGTAAATACTGAGATAGCATTAATTAAATCAAACTGATTATTTTCAAAAGGTAACGGTGGCTGAATATCGTTATTTTTGACAGTGGCAAATTTAATATTTTCTTGACACCATTCAGCACATTCGGCAAAAACGTCACAACCAAATAGTTTTTGATTAGGGGAAAGTTCAGGTTCAAATGCCATTAAGTAACGCCCTACCCCACAACCAAAATCTAGTATTTTCTCAAATTGATTAAAATTAAATCCTGCGGTTTGAAGATAACTTTTTACGGTATATCTTAGGTCATCAAATGAACTAATAAAAGCTTTGATACTCGGGTTGCCACTTATTCTTAGTAATAGATCATTTGGTGGTATTAATGCGATGTTATGAACGGGATAAATATTAACTACTCGCTCCAAATTAAAATTATTAATAATTTTAACTAGTATAATGTCATTTGCTGATAAATTTTGAGTATTAATAGTAGATGACCATTGATATTTTTGAGTTTTATTTTCAGGCTTTGGGTAACAGCTTTCTACTTCGTTTCCATTGATTAAAAATGATATTTTTTCTACCTTTTCTTCTGGATTAATATCTGCTGCCCATCCCTCTAAATAAATATCTCCTGTAACTGTCATTTGAATTTTTTTGCAACCTCCATCAGGATGACAATGAAAGTTTAATAATTCATCTATTTGTTCCCCAACTTGTTCCTTATTACTTCTTCTTGCTTCCTTCTTTCTGATAATATATAAGTCATGATGTCCACAAAGACCTCTTTGAATTCGATGCCATTTTGCCTTTCCCTGAGTAACTTTTTGAATTACTTTAGCTACCCATTTTTCTCCCACATAAGTAACTCCATAATCTTCAGTTTTCAGAAAAAGACTTTCACTTTCTGGAGTAAAATAAATTTCTTCTGCTTCTACGTCTGCCTCTATAGTCATTAAAGATAAATCATGAGTACTGAAGATTAATATACCATTTTCAGTCAAGCTACTATATAATTTTTCTAACCAACTAGTAAAAGTTTTTTGGGGAGTGTGACTAAAAAAAGAACAAGCAAAAATGCAGTCAAATTTTTGATTTATTTGATAGTTTTCTGGATAATTAGTTGAAACTATCCCTTCGACACCAAACTGTTGTTTTTGAAATTCTACTGCTTTGGGATAAATATCCGAAACCCATATTTTATTGTTTGGTATTTCTTGAACCAAAAACCTACTAAAACGACCATAACCACTAGCAAAGTCTAGAAAAGAGGATATATTTTCAAATCCATCAAAATACCATTCTACAATTTGTTTTACTGCATCTAAAATTCTTTTTCCATTAGAAAAATATCGTAGCAATGCTTCATCTTTCCTCCCGTCTGTATTTTTCAAAGCATAGAGATACATTTCATCTTGTGGATGAATTATCACGTTTATTTTGTCAGATTTTTTAGTTTGGTCTTGAATAAATTGATCTATAATTAACTTGTTATTGAAATCTATTTTTTCAGGGTTCATATTTTTATATTTTAATTTGTTTCTCTCGTTTTTTTTACCATATAAAATATCTAACAATCAAGGTTAAGGTTTAAGAAAGAGGTAGTACAATTTAAAAAAAATATTTTTATCGTAGAAGTTTTATGAACAAACATCTACAATTTTTAATTAATTAATGGGTAAATGTAATATTTTTCAAGTTCCTTTTAATTGGGAATAAAAAAATATTCCCTATAGGTATTTGAAGTATAAGGATTCAGTAGTTGCTACTAATAAATAATAACTGAAATAATCTGATTTTTTCTACCCTATTTCTATTTTAAATAGATTCAATTTTGGCTTTATTGTTCAGAGTATTATGCTCAATGTTTAAGCTAGGTTCTATTAAAAAGTCAATGACACCTGTACCGCATGAATCACTATAATGTTGGACTTTAAACATTGCAATGTCAATGCAACGGGATAAATAGGTTAGATGATCGTTTGCCATTCCAACAACTCCAGCATTTAAAAAATATACACCAGGATTTAGTAAACATTTGAACCTAAATTTAACTATAACTATTTGTTGTGCTGCAATATATTCTACTGATTTAGTATAACCATGTAAAGATGCTCCTCCTAACTCAAAACCACTGAGAGTTTTTATTAACATTCCAAACCTAATTTTGGATGTTGAATTAATAAATTTTACTCTATATGTATAGTAATATTCCCGGCGGTTAACTAAATGATTTACCCTTTTACCTTCCAAAGTAATAATATGGGGGTCAATAATTTTTGCTCCTTTATCAGGATAATGTATGGTATTTGAGGGTATCATATCTGGATCATAAATTTCTTCGTATTCTATTGATTGTGCAATCTGATATTGATCTAGATTTTCACTATTTATTGCCGATTTAGATGGTGATTTATCTGTATTTTGATCATCAAATAAATCTTGAATGGTTAAATTAGGAATTTGGCGAATTTCTTCTCTTATTGATGGAATTTTATCTGGAAAAGCATAGATTAATTTCTGATATTTAGAAACTACATATTTAGGAGTATGATAAAGCAACATTTCCCCATGATCCATCAAAATTGCTGAGTCACAAAGCTGAACCACTGTTGAAGCAGCATGAGACACAAATAAAATTGTACCTCCTCTTTCTTGAATGTCTTGAATACGTGCAAAACATTTTCTTTGAAATGCTTCATCTCCTACTGAAAGTGCTTCATCAACTACTAAAATATCTGGATCTACACTGGTAGCTACAGCAAATCCTAATCTAATAAACATTCCGCTAGAATAAGTTTTTACAGGTTGGTCAATAAAATCACCAATATCGGCAAAACTAGCGATTTGGTCAAATTTTGCTTCTATTTCTGATGTTTTTAATCCTAATAGTTGACCGTTAAAAAAAACGTTTTGTCTCCCTGTAAATTCTGGATTAAATCCACTACCAAGTTCTAGTAGTGCAGAAATTCTCCCTTGAATTTTTACTTTTCCTGTTGTTGGCGTTAGAGTTCCCACAATTATTTGTAAAAGAGTACTTTTTCCTGAACCATTCCGTCCTACAATTCCTAAAGTATGCCCTTTTTCTATTTCTATATTTATATTTTGTACTGCCCAAAATTCATCAGCACAACTTTTTCCAGGGAGTAAAATTTCTTTTAAACGGTCTACAGGATGTTGGTACCGTTTAAAACATTTAGAAACATTTTGTAGTGAAATTACAGTTTCAGGTATCATGGATTTTATATGTAAGCGTTTCCTGGGGAATGCTGTACAAATAGCTGATGGCTATTTGTAATAAGTTATTAACTTATTCTTATTATATCCAAGGAGGAATTAGTCTCCAAGGAGAATTAAAACTTATCAATAAAAAGGTAATTGTTATGGTATACTATATACTGTATAAATTATCAAATTTTAATCCTTTTTTTTGTAAGTATTTGCTTATTAACTATAAGCTCTTACATAATTTAGGAAGTAAAAGTAATTAAAAATTCAGTATAATTAAGGTTACTGTCAAAGTATTCTCTTTTAAGCATGAAAAATTATATTTTTCATTTAAACCTCGCTTTTAAAGGGGGTGAATATTAAGCTAATAGTTAGGGAATGAATACTTTCATAAAACATCGGCAAAAGCAGGACGTAATTTTTGATAAACCCACAAGCCAAAATAAAATATTAGTGTAGACATTAAAGTAGCAATTCCTAATTCTCCCCAGTGTTGAATTTCTCCTACTAATATTAGGTCACGATATACTTCGACTATCGCTGTTAAAGGATTACACCAAAATACCCAAACTCTCCAATTTTCTGGAATTACTGATGCAGGATATACTATTGGTGTAACATAAAACCAAAGATTAATAATTACTCCTAAAGTCTGTGGAATATCCCGTAAAAATACTGTTAATCCGGCAGTAAAATATCCTAAACCTGCTGTTAATAAAAGTTGAGGTATAAATACTATAGGTAGTAGCCATAATGTTTGATTTATTACCCCAGATGATATATAAAGCATTCCTATTAAAGCTATTAACCCAAATGTACTTTCTAGAAATGTTGAAAGAATAGGAACTAAGGGTAATAAACTGAGTGGAAAGACTAATTTTTTAACTAAATTGGGCTGTCTAATTACACATCCAGAAGCTTGAGTTAATCCATTAGTGAAAGCTAGCCAAGCTATTAATCCTGCAAATAGCCATAGTCCAAAGGTTAGCTTACTATCTTCTGGTAATCCTCTGAGGCTCAGTTTAACTTTAAGAATAATTGAGAAGACGTAGGTATAAATTAAAAGTTGGGATAGCTGATTGAGTAGTGGCCATAAATTTCCAAGAATTGAGCCTTTATACCTGGCCTCTAAATCCCTTCGTACTAATGTGAATAATAAGTTTAAATTAACTAACCAATCAGTATTTACCACGGTTAGCCAATTACTAACTCTGCTGGTTTTGCGGATAATACTTTTCATCATAAATTTTTGGTAAGTGGAAAACCCACCTCATGTAAACCGGATTTAGTATAAACTACTTACGAATGAGAACAAGCCGGAAGCCGGAGAAAATTAATTACGCTCAAGAGCTTTCTCAGGCACAAACTACAGATTTCCGGTTTTATTTAATTTACGTTCCCTACTGGACTTAGTTGATAAAGTCCTTTTTTTTAGCAAGCCCTAAGTAAGGGTTCTATCACTTCCTTAATTGCTTTTAATTGCTCAGTATCATAGCCCCAGCGTTTTAAAAAGCCTTTGTAGTTTCCCTCGCAAGTAGTTATACCTTGATATAATTCCTGAATATTACCTGATAAACTGGGTATTTTAATGCTTTTTATTAGTTTTGTGGTTCGCGATCGCACTTTTTTGGATTCATTGGCTGCCTTTTCATCTTGATTTCGCTGATGGTGGACTACCATTGCCGAACACATGGCCAAATTTTTAATCAACAGTTCTACTACTATCTCTGGAGCTGATTCTAAAGCTTTGAATACTGAGGGTGATGGATTATCCGCTAAAGCTCGAGAATCTGTAAGATAACTGACGAAAAATCCTCTAGCACCATTTTTGCTCTTGACTAAATCTCCAATTAATGATTCTATTTTAGTTTCTGATAGCTGACCTGTTTCTATCTCGGACATAATTTCTTGAGTTAGGGCGATCGCCTCTTCAAATGTTATATTTTCTGATACTGATAATAATGATTTCATAAATATGGGACAGTTATTAAATACACTACTTTGTATGATAATAAGGATGTTAGATATAATTTTCCAGTTATGGCCATAATTTCTTCTAAAAAACAATCTCCTCAACCAGAAAGGCCAGATGATGACATTTTCTTAGCCTCAGAAAATCAAGTTTCATATAAATATAAAACGAAAAAATCAAAGTCTCAAGCTCAAAGATCGGAAGTAGAAGCTTTATTAGAACCAGAGGCATCTGCTGCAGAAAAAAGTGATAATCAAAATGAGGAAAAAATCCGACCTCAAAGGTTAGATGAATATATCGGACAGAAAGACCTAAAAGAGGTGTTGAATATTGCGATTTCGGCGGCTAAATCTAGAAAAGAATCTCTAGACCATTTACTATTGTATGGTCCTCCAGGATTGGGGAAGACTACTATGTCTCTAATATTGGCAGCAGAAATGGAGGTTAATTGTAAGATTACAACTGCACCTGCTATTGAAAAACCTAGAGATATAGTTGGTTTGTTAGTAGGTTTACAAAAAGGGGATATTTTGTTTATAGATGAAATTCATCGCCTTTCTAAAATGACCGAAGAAATACTTTATCCGGCGATGGAAGATTTTCGACTAGATATTACGGTTGGGCAAGGTAAGAGCTCTAAGACTAGGAGTATTCCTCTCAAACCTTTTACTTTGGTAGGAGCAACTACTAAAGTGGGTTCTTTGACTTCTCCTCTACGCGATCGCTTCGGAATTATTCAGAGGTTACGGTTTTATGAGGTTGATGAACTGAGTTTAATTATTATCCGAGCAGCAAAAGTCTTAAATACGGATATTACAGAGGATGGTGCTGAGGAGGTTGCCCGTCGTTCCAGGGGTACGCCTCGAATTGCTAATCGTTTATTGAGAAGAGTGAGAGATTATTCGGAGGTGAAAAAGTTGACTCCGATAAATGCTGAGATTGCAGGTGAAGCTTTGGAGTTGTTTAATGTTGACCCTCTTGGTTTAGATTGGACTGACCGTAATTTATTGAGGACTATGATTGAGAATTATAATGGTGGTCCTGCTGGTTTGGAGACTATGGCTGCAGCAACTGGGGAGGATGCTCAAACTATTGAGGAGGTTTATGAGCCGTATTTGATGCAGATTGGATTTATGCAGCGTACTCCTCGTGGTCGAGTTGTGACTGCGGCTGGTTGGAGGCATTTGGGTTTTAGTCCGCCGGATGAGCAGTTGAGTTTGAAGTTGTAGAGAAATAGATGATAGATGTATAGATTATCTAAACTTACTTACTATCAACTTTTACAGGAAAAACTAGTGGAGGAAGTTGCTCATAACTTTTAAACCAGCTTTATAAAACTTACTCTTCTGAAGAAGCTGAACAAAAAGCAGCAAAGGAATTAGCAGATAGAGCAAAGCAATATCCTTTATTCAAAGAACATCTCAAAAATTGGAGGTTGGGGGGATTTGGATTTTAGTCCCCCAGATGAGCAGTTGAGTTGAAAGTTGTAGAGAAATAGATAATGGGTATAAGGAGTGATAAACCGCCGTAAGATTCTTTTTATGAGATTTCTTCATAGATCTAGAAAGGTTTTAACTTTTAGTGAATCAGCGATCGCTTAATCTACCTAATATTTTCAATTATCTGCTCAAGATACTATCATCATTCCAAAAACCCCTTCACTGTTTCAACGGGAATAGAAAAAGCAGGATGATTAAATATTGCTTTTAATGTTTCAAGACCCTCTGCTTTCTAAGCATTTATTAATCGCCGTTTGAAAGTTTGATGATTATTTATTTACTGTTGAATGGCTATTTCTGCCAAAGCTTCATTTGCAGTTATGGGATTTTGGGCAAGATGTTCTAATAGTGGTTGAATTTCCTTTCTAAGTTTCTCAATTTATGCCTCTAGTTGAGATTTTTCAAGTATTTTGTCAATATTTCCTGTTTCTAAATTACTATCATCTACATTTTCTGATATATTCATAGATGTATTACTTTCCTTAGAAAGTGAATCTTTAGAACTGCGAAGACTTCCAGTCTTCATAATAGTATCTATTACTTAACCAGTGACTATAATAGATGTATTATTTTTTTTACTTATAGTTTTACCTCTTGTTTTTATATAAACTAAATGTAGCATTTTTGAAAGAGTTGTAGAAATTAGAATCTTAAAGCAGTATCCGCCACTCCCCAATTTTCTGGGGGGGAATGTTTTTTTTAGCCATCACTTTGTACTCTCGATATATGTATAATCACATTTTAGAGTTAGATAGTCCATTTTCTTTTGAACGCTTGTATAGTCATCCTGGTTCTCTTATTCCCTATGACCAGGGCGGTACTCGCAAACAAGTTGCAATTATTGGCGGAGGAATTGCCGGACTTGTTAGTGCTTACGAACTAAGTCAACTAAACCATAAAGTTACTTTATTAGAGTCTGATTATCGCTTAGGAGGAAGGATTAAGACTCATTATTTTAGTGATGGAACTTATGGAGAGTTAGGTGCAATGCGGATTCCTACAAGTCATGGTTGCACTTTACATTATATAGATAAGTTTAAGTTACCAAAAAGACCTTTTATTAATTACAATCCTGCAACTTTTTATTACCTGAGGGGAAAGAAAACTCGTTTAGATAATTATCAAGAACTTTTTTCTGTTTATAATTTAACCTCTGATGAAAAAGAAGACCCTGGGGTAATTTACGACCAGTTATTGTCAGAGTTAATTAATTCTTTCTCTGAACAGGAGAAATGGGAGTTATTTGCGCCTACTTTTACCAGCGATCGAGTTAGAAAATGGGATGATTTAACAGTTACTGACTATTTTTGTAGTCATCTTTCTCCCGATGCTTTTCAGTTGTTAGGTCATGCTACTGGAGCAATTCATTATGAAAAAGTTTCTCTATTAAATGGTTTAATTGACTTCTTTGCTTGGCATCAAGTTGAACAATATGAATTAATTGGAGGAATGGAAACTTTAATTAAGGCTTTGGTTAAAAGAATATCAGGAAAAATTGAGACTGAAGCAAAAGTAACAAATATAGCGATGACAGATAAAGGGGTTCAAGTTGACTGGAATAAGTTGGATAAGCAACAGACTGCAGAATTTGACTATATTATTTGTACTGTTCCAACTACTGCTTTAGCTCGGATTAATTTTGACCCTATTTTACCTAGCAAACAACAGGAAGCTATTAACAATTTAGGTTATTGTAGTTCTAGTAAAAGTCTATTACACTGCACTGCTCGTCCTTGGGAATTTACAGAAAATATTTATGGTGGGGGCAGTTTTACAGACTTAAATATTGAAAAGTGTCGGTATCCTTGCGATAATGCTAAATTAGATGGAAACAATTTTTCTCAACCTCATTTTGTGGTTAAGAATAAAGATATTTCTTATCAGGCATCTGTATTAACTGCTGCTTATCGTTGGGAAGATAATTCTAGAAAGTTTGTTACTTTAGATGAGTCAAATAAAACAGATTTAACCTTAGAAGAAATTTCACAACTACATCCTAATATTAAACAATATACTGATGATGTTGTTCATAGTATTTGGGATGAAGATAATAATCCGGGTTCTGGTTCTTATGCTTATTTTGCCCCTGGCGATCGCGAGAAATATCAACCTTTTCTTGGTCAACCTTATCCTATAAATAATCCCCGTGTATTCTTTGCGGGGGAACATTTAGCTATTAATCATGCTTCGGTTCAGGGATCGATTCAGACAGCGGTTTCAGCAGTTATTGAGCTTTTGGAAACTGCTAATCTAAACTTGTAAAATAATTATTATAGCTATTACTTATACCAATTCCCAAAAATATTGCTATACTTAGGCTATACTTCAGTTATTAAGTAATTAATACAGGATAAATCATTTTTTACTAATAATAGCTTAGTTAATGTTTATTATTCTTATGTTTACTCCTCCCCACACTCCCCACACTCCCACACTTTCCCAGCAGATCGGTATAGCATTATTTTTGAAAATGGTATTACCTATGGATAAACCACATCGCCATCACCAAAATTTTGTAGGGACGTTTTGCTGACGCAAAGCTCCACTTTATATGTCGCGTAGCATTCCCTATAGGAAATTTTTGTCTGTCTAACCTCCCTACTCTGGTTTACCGTGCAGGAAAACCGCTGTAATGCCTAATTTAATCTTAAGTGCCTATAAATAAGTAACATGAAACATTACTTGCTAAAATTTGCCAAAAGTATTTCATCTGTCTGCCTTTTGACTACAACAAAATTAGCAAACTCCACAAGTAATCCCTAAATCCTTGAGCCATTTACGATACACGAGTTCCAGTCACACCTTTTTCATGTTCGTAGCCATAGAGCCAATACACACGACTAGCTACTTTGCCAACACTCTTAAATGTATGAGGTTCACCAGCAGGAATAATTATTTCTTCCCCAATGGTGGAGCGAAAAGTTTTACCTTGTAAAGACTTTACCTTGTAAAGACAATTCTAATTCCCCTTCCAAGGGTATAATTATCTCGTCTGTTTCATGACCATCACTTGACCAAAACTCTCCAGGCGGAGTAATTGAAATTTCGCACTTGAACCCCTTTTTTTGCCAAGTGTTCTTGATCTCTTTGATTCTAGATTCATTCATCATTTTATTTAAATCCTTTTTAAAATAGAATTCCAATTTTTTGAAGCATTATAACCGTAAATATCTTGATAGTAAGCATCGATTAAGTACTCATCTTGATGCTTCATTAACCAGCTTCTCAATTCATCAAGCTTGCGCCCTCCTCGCTGAATTAATTCCTGGTCTTCCCAATCATACCATACTTCCCACATGAACTTATTGGTGTCTTCGATAATCAGGTAATCTCCAGTTTGCAGACCATTGTGATGAAAATGCTTAAGAATACCAACTAGATTATCATGAACATCCTCTATAATTAACCAAGGATGAGGCAGTGAGACAAGCAACCCTGTGGGTAAAACAGCATTAATTTCTCGACAATCACCTTCTAAAAAATTAATCCTAGAGTCTGTTTTAGCTTTTTCATCAAGTTGAGAAAGGTCATTATCAACACAGTAAACCTCACCTTCAATACCAAATAATTCTAAGTGATCTGCTAACCAAATTGCACTTCCCCCTTTGAGCGCACCCAGTTCAATAATTGTCTTCGGTTGTAACTCCCGCAGCAGCATCGGATAAGCTGCTATTTGCATAGGGTCTTTCTCCAAAAGCACCCCTTTCCAAGTCTGTAAATAAGCATTGTTTGTCAGAGGTCTCCAAGCCGACTTGGGAATATCACATCTATCTTCTCGATCGGAGATTTTAACGAACCTTTTATTATCCAAGGTTTCTTGCTCAGATCGAGTGGATTGGTCAATTTTAGTATTCATTAATATCCCTCCCTTTTAAAACCAAGAAGATACATCAACTTGGCTTCGTCATAGATCGTAAAATTTTCTTCACTGACTAATGTCCACGGTAATTTATCTAATGCTATCTGCATTTCACGGCGATAGTCTTCCCGTATCGTCAACAAAAAAATTCCGTCCTCTCTTAAAAGACCGAATAGATTGTTTAATACCTTAACACCAGCATGGGCATAAGCAAAAACTCCTGCTGCAATAATAGCATCAAAAGTTACTGAATTGTTAAAAATTTGGGAATCTTCTAAATTACAGTGATGGAGAGCCTTGTAAACTTCTCTCTCTTTAGCGATCGCCAGCATTTTTTCTGACAAATCAACAGCAGTAATATTTGTATATCCTTGTTGGGCTAAAGCTTCACCCACTAAACCCGTTCCAGCACCAGCATCCAGAATTGCGGTTTCTTTGTGAGGAAGCAGTTGGCTTAATGTTATTGCTATATTACCAGGCATAAAAAACCAATCTTTTCTGACATCTGTATCATAAGTCTTAGCCCAACCATCATACTTATTTTTTAATTCCTCAGTGCTTTGAGTATCACAAATCCCTGATAACCAAGGTCTTGCTTCTAAGAAATCTTTGGATTGTTCTTCGACCATTTTTAATTACGCACCTACTACTTCAACAACAGTATCAGGAGATAAACGTTCTATGTGCCAATTAGTTACTTCTTCTCCTGGTATCAAAATCGGACTCCCTGGGGGAACTTTCTTAATCCAACAACTACTAATTTTACCTAATACTTCCCCAATGGGTAACTTTTCTTTCCGGCAAAAGAAAGCATCTTTAGGTAAAGTATTTATTTGAGGGCGACGGGAAAAGTAACTGTCAGGTACAATCTGTTTTATGGGTTTTTCCCTCAAAATTGCTACAACTTTAGCCAGAGTTTCCCGCATAAATTGGAAATCCTGTGGATTGTGATGAAAAGAGAAAATTAATAATAATCCCTCCTCTCCTGCAAATTCCCCATCTATGCCATATTCATACAAAAATTCTGCTAACTCTTCCCCTGTCATGCGATCGCTCTTTAAATAAATTTTCAGAGGATCGGTAACTTGAGGATCGTAAGTTAAAACCTGACCATAACTATCTAACTGACTACGCAGGAGGTCGCACTCTTGAATAGCTTTGTCAAATAAAGCCTTGCCTGATTCAGAATACCCCCTTTTAATAGCATCTTCAAGACTCAGCATCAACAAATTACTGCGGGTAGTAGTTTCAAACAAAGGTAAAACCCCCATCACTTGTTCGGTGCTAAACTGGGAAGATTTAGGTAAATGTAACAAACCAGTTTGTACTAAACTTCCGGCATATTTGTGCATACTATGGGAAACTATATCTGCACCAACACTAATTGCCGATTGCCATTGTTCGTCAAGAAAGGGAAAATGACTACCGTGAGCTTCATCTACTGCTAGAGCTATCCCATGCTTCTGACAATAATTAGCGATGGTGGCAAGCTCGATAGTTACCCCTTCATAACTTGGATGAGTTAGTAACAGTGCTGATACGCCACTCGTTTCTAAAGCCGTAATTACCTCATCAGTAGTAGGCATCAGCGACTCAGAATCAATAAAATAAGGCTCTAATCCTGCTAAGATGATGCCGTTTATAGTGGAAATATGACTATTGAGGGCGATCGCCACTTTTTTATACTGAGTACCTAGTAAAGCACAAGTGGTTAAAACTCCTTGACTACCTCCTGCTGTGAGCCAGAAAGTATGTTTTGTACCATACAGCTTAGAGAAATGCTTCTCTATATTTTCAGTACGAGGACGAGTCAGAAATGGTGCATCATATTGGTAAATTTCTGCACTCAGACGATGACCATTACTTTTAATACCTTGATGAGCAGGAGTATAGAGGCTAATCTGAATATCCTGATTGTGGGATGCAATCAGCTTATAGGTAGAAGATACTTGATTCATCAATTTACAGCAAAATTGGCTTAAGTTGTGGTATGGGGCGAATTGTACTTTCTATCGTAATCCCATTCCGTAAAGCTAACAGTAATCCTGTCGCTTCCATATAGCTATTTACACGATATATTTTATGCCCCTGAGTTTCAATTTGTAATTTTTCAGGAGTAATATCGTAATTCGTAGTATTATCTTTCACTAAGATTATAGGAACCCCTTGGTCTAAAGACGCTAAGAAAGGTATATTTCCTACAGTTGTTTCTGGCATTACCACTGCGGAAATATTTTCAACAGATATCCTAGTTTCACCTGCTGCTAAAGGAGTATCAAATTTTACCGGGCGAGGAGAATTGATTAAACCATTTAGAGGAGAACAAACATAAGCACTGGAAATTAATTCGGCTCCATCCCTAGGATCTACTAATTTACCAAATCCTGTATGTTCCCACTCCAATAACAAGGGAGCATGGGCAGCAGTAAAAGGATAGAAATTAGTAGTCATGTGGGTCAGAATTGCTTCTGCACCACCCCAGGGATTGGCAATAGATTCTCCTCGGTATTAAGCTTGACGTACTTTGTCATCTACTTGCAAAGTGGTCATTAAAGCTACTGCCCTAACATCAGATTTTTCCACTACATCCAAAGCCTTCATCAACTCGTCCATCCCTTTAAATTCCCCGGAAGCATTTCCATACTGGGAATAGGTACATTCAGTTTCAACAGGACCACCTGTTACCACTACAGGGTCAATATTAATACCTCCTACAGCACGCAAGCCATTGAGAGCATTCAGAACATTATTTAAAAATCTTTCATCTTTGGGCTTTTCGATAATTGCTGCAATATTTTTGCGCTTTTCTGGAATTACCCCAATATTGCCCAGGAGCAACTGACAGATTAAATTACCTTCTAGGTACAGAACATTATCCTGAGCGAAATAGATATCTGATGCTGTAACTGCATTGGGATTAGTGATTAGATAGTCACAAGCAGTTGCTAAAAGATTAGTACTAGGAGTAGCATCTCCGGCAAAACCTCCTATTTCAGCTCTTACTCCTGTAGGAATAATACTAACTGCCACAAAAGGTTGGTTAGAAACCCGTTGACGAATATTAATGTCTAGTAATGATGGCTAAACCGGCTTTCTCTCAGTATCAATGAAACTTGATTCAAAAGTGAGAGTATCATCTTCAACTTTCGTTAAAATCAAGCGAATAGGAATACTAGGCAAGGCAAGGGCTCTAATTTTCTGGGGAATTTTCTGGGAAATTTTTCTCCATGTGCGCTGTTCTGGAGGGCATTGAATGTCAAAGTTTTTGGTATATATTTGAGGTATGAAAAACTATTTAGATATATATTTCTTAAGTACATTAATTTAAATTCCTTATTTTTGTATACTTCTTAAAGTTAGATTTATATTTAAGTAGGTAGGCAAAAATAGTTGTAAAATAGGGTAGTAGAGTACGAGGAGGAATATTTAGATTTTGCCTGCCTACTTAACTATGATATTTATGATATTAATGCATAGTAATTAATATAACTTGAATCCTATCTTCTTAATTGGTATTTTTTAATAAATATTAAATCAAATGAAATATTTAGGACTTAACAATTGACAATGACACAATTAAAAAAATGACAAAATTTAAGTGGGTACTTTAGTATATATTCATCCTAACTATGACACAAATAGCACCATTAGGTTCTTGGAACTCTCCCATAACTACTGACTTAATTCTATCCGGGGCAATTGGACTTAGTAGTATCACCATTGATGGTAATAATGTTTACTGGATTGAAGGACGACCTTCAGAGGGTGGACGAAATGTAATTGTGCGCTATACTCCAGATGGAAAGACAACTGATATTACTCCTTCACCTTTTAATGTACGCACCCGCGTCCATGAATACGGCGGTGGATCCTTCTTAGTGGCAGATGATACGATATATTTTTCTAATTTCAAGGACCAACGTCTTTATCGCCAAACACCAGGTACAGAACCTCAACCTTTAACCCCATCAGCAGACCTACGTTATGCTGATGCAGTAATAGATAAACAGCGCGATCGCCTAATTTGTGTTCAAGAAGATCATACAAAGGATGGGGAGCCTACTAATAGGATAGTTAGCATTAACCTCAAAAATGGAGAAGATATCCAGGTATTAGCAGAGGGTTATGATTTTTATGCCTCACCACGTTTAAGTCCTGATGGTTCCACGCTTTGCTGGATTAGTTGGAATCATCCAAATATGCCTTGGGATGGTACAGAGTTATGGGTGGCTCAGGTGAATACAGATGGTTTATTAGATGAAAATAAGTTCGTGGCTGGAGGAAAAGAAGAATCAATTTTTCAACCCCAGTGGTCACCAGATGGAATGTTATGTTTTGTGAGCGATCGCTCTTTATGGTGGAATATTTATCAAGTTTCAGGAATTACTGACAAGGTAAATTTAGATATATTGTATTCTTTAAATGCTGAGTTTGGAGTGCCACAATGGTTATTTGGAATGTCTACTTATACATTTACAGAAGCTAACAAAATCCTCTGCACTTTTTCTCAAAATGGAATTTGTAATTTGGCAACTATTGATACTACTAAAAAACATCTACAGAAAATAGAAATACCATTCACTTCTATTAGTTATTTAACAGCAAAAAATAACAAAGTTTGTTTTTTGGGAAGTTCCCCCACAGAAGCTAGTTCAATTATACAAATAAATCTATCTACAGGTGATATTAATATTTTAAAACGTTCTACAGATTTAAAAATTGATTCTGGTTATTTATCTATTCCTAAAACAATAGAATTTCCTACAGAAAATGGTAAGACTGCTTATGGTTTATTTTACCCGCCGACTAACAAAGATTACACAGAACCTTTAGGAGAAAAACCACCTCTTTTAGTTAAAAGTCATGGTGGTCCAACAGCAGCAACTTCTGGTAGTTTAAGCTTAAAAATTCAATATTGGACAAGTCGTGGTTTTGCTTTACTTGATGTTAATTATGGAGGTAGTACTGGATATGGAAGAGAGTATCGGCAAAGACTCAAAAATAGTTGGGGTATTGTTGATGTTGATGATTGTGTAAATGGAGCTCAATATTTAGCTAAACAGGGATTAGTAGATAGTAATCGCATGGCTATTTCTGGTGGTAGTGCTGGAGGTTATACTACTTTATGTGCCTTAACTTTTAAGGATGTATTTAAAGCAGGAGCAAGTTATTATGGAGTTAGTGATTTAGAGGCTTTAGCAACAGATACTCATAAGTTTGAATCCCGTTATTTAGATGGATTAATAGGACCTTATCCTGAGAAAAAAGAGATTTATAAACAGCGATCGCCAATTAATTTTACTGAGAGTTTGTCTTGCCCTGTAATTTTTTTCCAAGGATTAGAAGATAAAATTGTACCACCAAATCAAGCAGAGAAAATGGTAGAAGTTTTACAGAAAAAAGGATTGCCAGTGGCTTATGTTGCTTTTGAAGGAGAACAACATGGTTTTCGTAGTTCCGAGAATATTAAACGTGCTTTGGATGGAGAATTTTACTTTTACTCTCGTGTATTTGGATTTACACCTGCTGATAATTTAGAGGAGCTAGAAATTATGAATCTTTAGATTTTTAGGCTGGTGGAATAGTTGAAAATCTTTTTTCTTTGATTAGTCAATAAATTTTCAAGAGTTAGGAAAAATTATTGATATATTTACCTTTATTTATATTGGAATTTTTGAGTAGTTATTCGGGGTAAATTAATAATTTTGTCGACAAATATACTAAAGTTTTGTGGGGCTTGAATTTTCTATAACTAACTACAAGCCTCTTGACCAGCTTTCTATCAAAGACGGAGTTACCAGCTACTTTGGGTAAAATGTTCAATGTATCGTTCAAATCTTTATTATATTTGATATCTTGAAATAATTTGAATAAACTACTTTTGACTAGTTTACTCACATAGATATCATTTTTTTCTATAGATTTCTAAGAAAGAAAAAAATACTTTTCTAGTTGAACTATCCTCGGTTATGGTCACCTTGAACCTATGTAAAATGTTGTCAAGTTCTATTTCTTAATAGTATTAATACACAGGGCAAACTCATATAAAATTTCTGACTACTATAGTTAGTTTTTTAAAATTAAATAAACACTATATTGGAAAAGTCTATTGTTAACAAGTACAATAAACCATGATTTATTGATAATTACAACCGGTTTATTAACAATGTATATTTGCCCTGCATAAATGCATTTATCTATTGTAAAATTATGTTTTTTTTATGTTCCAAAAATTTCTCTTAATAACAGTAATTTCTAACTTCATAATATGGATATACTTATTAATATTTCGCGGTAATTTTTGGCTGGCAAACCAACAACTATTATCAAAATCAAAAACAAAAATTGAGAATACGGAAAATTTGCCATCAATTTATGTGATAATTCCTGCTAGAAATGAAGAAAAATTACTAAAAATTACCCTAAATTCTTTATTAAATCAAGATTATTCAGGGATATTAAAAATAATATTAGTAGATGATCACAGTAAAGATAATACAATCAATATAGCGAATTCTTTGGCTCAACAAGGTCATAATTCTACAAAGCTAGAAGTTATTTCAGCAGCAGATTTACCTAGTAATTGGACAGGAAAACTATGGGCAATTAATGAAGGAATTAACTATGCAAAAAAACAAACTCCAGCCCCAGATTATTTTCTATTAACAGATGCAGATATTGAACATTTCCCTACTAATATTCGCCAACTTGTTGTCAAAGCAGAACAAGAAAATTTAGCCTTAGTTTCTTTAATGGTAAAACTACAATGCGAAACAATAGCCGAGAAATTAATGATTCCCGCATTTGTATTTTTCTTTCAAAAGTTATATCCATTTAAATGGGTAAATAATCCCCAAAATACTACTGCAGCTGCTGCTGGAGGTTGCATATTAGTTCGTCATAAAAATTTAGATCAAGTTGGAGGAATAGAGGTTATTAAAAATGCTTTAATAGATGATTGTAATTTAGCTAAAATAGTTAAACAAAAATCCACAAATAAAAATATCTGGTTAGGGCTAACTAATGATACGAAAAGCCGACGTTCTTATCCTGATTTAATGAGTATTTGGAATATGGTAGCTCGTACTGCTTTTACTCAGTTAAATTATTCTCCATTCTTGTTATTAGTAACAGTAATAGGAATGAAATTAGTTTATTTAATTCCCTCATTAGGAATAATTTTGGGAGTTATTTTTGGTTGGTGGCCAGTAGTAGTGATCGCGATCTTAGCAAGATTATTAATATTTTTAGCTTACTTACCTATTATTAGATTTTATGGACTTTCACCAATATATGCCATGAGCTTACCCACTGTTGCTTTGATTTATATATTAATCACAATAGATTCAGCTTGGCGACACTGGCGAGGGCGAGGCGGTTATTGGAAAGGACGAGTTAATACCAGTATATTCTGAATAAATTCTATTAAATATAGTGGTATAGGTATAAATAAATTTTAGCAACTAAGTTTATATTATAAAGTCTACTATACTGACATTGGTCCTTAATGAAAAGCTTCAGCGGTTAGGCAAAAGAGAGTTTGAATTCGGTTATTTAGGGAACTAATTATACACCAAAAGTGACTCTTATAATCTAATTCCACTATAATCATTTAGGCTTGATAAGTATAACTATATTAGTATATATAAACTTATAGTCATTTTAAATAAGAATTAGACACTCTTTGGCACAATAATTACGAATAATTTCATCAAGAGATATGTTGATAGGTGAATACATTCTATCTCTTTATTAATGCATTAAAATCATGTTCTTTGCCATTTAAATGAAGAGAGTATTTTGGCAAAAATAATAATTGATGATCTCCTGCTTCTACTAATTCTCTAATAACCTTTTTT
>ENA-UENX01000359-UENX01000359.1-marine-metagenome-genome-assembly--contig:-NODE-359-length-21496-cov-144.795276_pt1 | contig 21496 bp, 17 predicted proteins | sample MGYA00237875_ERZ529327 | MGnify/ENA primary metagenome ERZ529327 (study PRJEB26372, sample SAMN05368347) | marine metagenome | biome: cultured habitat; feature: ocean water; material: water; isolation... | reverse complement strand
AAAGTGTAGCTTAAGTTTATGAAATTAGTATAATCTCTTGTAATTCATCCTCTATTTCAGCAACACCAGACTTTTGCCTTTAGCCACAGGAGAAGTCAATTTTTTTTATCCCACATTCCGTACTTCAATTTGTAACATAAAAACTCGTATAAAATCCGTAGCTTGGTTAAACTAAATCATTGAATCCTATTGACGACTATAATTTTCTTCAAATTGGGGTGACTTTTCCCCTTGGGAAATAATAAAAAGGGGAGGCCTAAATGCATGATTTTTGACTTATATATTTTATAGGATAAAATGTAGTATAAAATATAATTTTTTTAGTACTAGGCATTTAAGGCTGGGAAATTTATAAATACTGTTTGCTCCACATAAGGGACAAAAAACTCAGTCAAAGATTATTTTTGACTTTTGTAAAGTTTATATTGACTTTTGACTTGCCCTTAGAGTTATAACCCAAATCAGCAGCAACTCTATGAGCACAAGCAAAACCAGAAAATGCTACAGCATTTAAACCTTGACCAGGAAATGTACTATCTCCAACACAATATAAACCAGGTATTGCAGTACGATTAAATGGCATTCCTAATAAACCTTTTAATTTACGTTGAGGAATAGGTCCATAAGTTCCATCTGCACGATTTAAAAATCTTTGATGCGATCGCGCAGTGCCAACTTCCACATAGTCTAAACCTGCATCTAAACCGGGAAAAATATTTTCTAATCTCTCAATAACTCGCCCTGCTGCTGCCTCTTTTTTAGCTTCATATTCCTTTATACTTAGTCCTTGCCAATCTTTTATATAACTAGGTGTAAAAGTATGAACTATATGATATCCTTTTGGCGCCAAACTTGGGTCTAATAATGTAGGAATAGAAACAAAAATTGTACCTTCTACTGCTTCCATTTTTTCCCAATTTTCTAAGAGAATATGATGACATTCTGTACCCTGGGGAAATACAGTTGCTTCGACTCCTAAATGCAAGCTTAAAAAACTTGGTGATTTTTGATAATTACTCCGCCATTTCATCTCACTTGGGGGCATATTTTTCTCAGGGACTAACTTGCCAAAAGTATCCCATCTTGTAGCATTAGAAATAATTCGTTTACCTCGATAAATTTCACCATTAGTTAATTCCACTCCTACCGCTTTTTTGTTTTCGATAATAATTTTTTTTACACGGGCTTGATATTTAATTTTTCCTCCATTTTTCTCCAAACCTTCCACTAATTTCTGGGAAATTTTTCCCACCCCACCTTTGGGATAATTAATACCACCATAATGTCGGTCAGAAAATACCATACCAGCATTAATCATTGGAGTTAAGTTGGCCGGAACTACTGACCAACAATAACATTCCATATCAATAAATTTTAATAACTTAGAATCATTAATATATCGACGTGCAACATCACCAACATTTTGAGGCAAATACTTCAATAGCCCTAAACAAGAACCAGGATTTTGAAAAAATGATTTGGAAAGATATCGCAGTTCTTCTAAAGATAATAATTCCATTGAATTGAGACAATTAAATACTGCCCAACATTCATCATAAAATTGTCTAATTCCTTTCTTTTCATGGGGAAATATTTTAGTTAATTCTTCTATAAACTTCTCATAGTGTTGGTAAACTTTTAATTCTAAATTATCTGGTAAATGATAATGTATTTGTACCGGGTCAGGAATTGTTTCTAGGCTCACATTGACAGCATCTAAAGCACGAGTAAGTAAATTTGTTGTACCTTTCTTGCCAAAACCAAATATCATTGATGCACCAACATCAAATGTGTATCCTTCTCTTTCAAAGTAACCAGAACTACCACCAGGAATAATATAGCTTTCTAAGACTATAACTTTTGCTCCTTTAGCTACAAGTTGAGTGGCTGTAACTAAGCCACCAATGCCAGAGCCAATTATAACTGCATCATATTCAGGTATTGCTGATAATTTATCAGTTAATGAGGTAGATTGCTTAGAGACTGTCATAGTAAAACCTTTGATACTTTTCTTGATTTTAGTCTAGTGGTTATAATAGTGTTTAATTTGAAGTGTAAACTTGGTTAAGTATTAACTAATAATTAAAAAACTCATGTTAGTTAAACTCAATAGTAAAATACTAAAATTTGCCATAATCCACCAATACTTAACTCTTAATTATACCTTAAGATTTATTAAATTTATCAATACTTTCACTTTCTTTAATTTTAACCTATTCTTTTGTGTGAGATAATCAACATTGATTGTTATTATTATTAGGCACTCCTGTAACCAGAGAGATAGGCTTAAAAAGCTAACATTCTAATTAACTCAGGACTTACCCACCCAACAAAAAACTGGATTTATTGCTCTATATTGACTTTTTGTTCAACTCAGAAAGTTTTGTAGATTAAGTTTCTACATAAGTCCTAAAACTAATTTTTTTTACTTTTGTAATCATGGCTTTGCAACTTCGTGTTTATGTCCCACCCCATCCATTAGTCAAACATTGGTTAGGAGTAGCTCGTGACCTTAATACGCCTTCTCCTCTATTTCGTTCTGCCATAACAGAGTTAGGTAAATGGTTAACTTATGAAGCAATTCGAGATTGGTTACCTGTCGTAGAAACAAATGTACAGACTCCTTTAGCTGAATGTTCGGCTACTTTTGTCCATCCTCAAGCTCCCATGGTAGTAATACCTATCCTCCGAGCCGGTCTAGGATTACTAGAAGGCGCTCAAACTGTCTTGCCCTTGGCATCTATCTATCATTTGGGAATGGTCAGGAATGAAGAAACTCTCGAAGCTAATTGTTATTTCAATAAGCTTCCCTCCCAATTTGACTCGAATGTTCGGGTTTTGATTTGCGACCCAATGTTAGCTACTGGTGGCACAATTATGCAGGCAATGGCGGAATTAACTCATCGTGGAGTTGACCCTGCTGCTATAAGAATTATTTCTGTAGTAGCTGCTAAACCTGCTCTACAAAAACTGGGTAGCACTTATCCTAGCTTGGCTATCTATACGGCAACTATTGATGAGATTGTAAATGATGTTGGTTATATTGTGCCGGGCCTTGGTGATGCGGGGGATCGATTTTTTGGTACTTAGTGATTGGCCACTAAGACTTACCTAATCTTAATTAAATTTTGACATTAAATTTCATAATCTGTTATTCTAGATATATAAACATGTAATATAAGTAATTAGCTATTTGCTAAATATGAGTAATAAAGATAGTTTTGTGAGTGGTTTAATTGCGGGGGCAGCATTTGGTAGCTTGGCTGGTGGATTATTAGGAATTTTAATTGGAACAAGTATATCTGATGATCCTGAATTAGTAGAAAATCTATTAGATAGTCAAGATACAGAAAAACAAAAATCAATAACAGAATTAGACAGTACAGAAGTAGCTCATCAGAGTTTAGAAGCTCAAATAGCACAGTTGAATCAAGCAATTGATGAAGTGCGTCAACAAATAGACAATGTTAATGGAAATTTGATAAATACTGATCGATCGCTCTGAAGAAATTTCCACTAAATATCTAATAAATATCTAAATTTTAGAATATATAAAATTGTTCGTAATATACTGATTTTATAGCCATCTAAAGCGAAAAATCATTTGAATTGAATTATTTGATATTTTTAATATATCTATATGTATAGACTTTATATTAAATCCAGTATTTCTAGTATAGATAAAATATATTCCATTTTAGGAAAGTATTAAGTGTCTTACCATACTGATATTCGTATAGTATAAACAAAATTTATTATAACACTCCGAATCAAGCATATTCTATATCAGAGCTTAATACACCTATTTAACTATTACTGATTTGCTGATATTTATTGATATAAATTTATATATGCTGATATAGCTAGGGTTATCAAACTTAATTAATTGTGGTATAATTATACTATTAGGGGTACTTTTGTAGTATGAAATAATTTACTAAGCATTAAGTAACCGAATTGAATTAATACTCTCTGTTGCCCAATCACCTGGCCAACTAATTAAACTTCTGTCTGTGAGCGCCGATCCAACAAGGCGATGTAAGTACTTAAAAGCGTCTACAGGTTTTCTAAATTAGGTATTGGGAGATACTACCAATGCAAGGTATATCTTACTGTGAATTGTTAACAATTGTTAGTACTCATAGTATTGGTAAAGCTATGCTAATATCTATTGTATAATTATGTATTTGTAGTTTCACGAAAAATAAAAATACTTATGAGTGCTTCCATAGGAATATTAGTCGGGACGTTAACAACATTTATAAACATCTATTTGGTTCTGATGTTCATTCGGATTTTGTTAAGTTGGTTCCCTAATGTTAACTGGTATGATCCACCATTTTCTGTATTGAGTCAGTTGACAGACCCTTATCTAAATGTATTTCGTTCTGTTATTCCACCCTTGGGAGGTATTGACTTTTCTCCAATAATTGCTATATTTGCTCTCCAATTTGGAGCTCAATTTTTAACTGGATTACTTAATAGCTTGATTTTGCCAGTTTATTAATATCTACAATCTTTCATGAGAAAAAACTTTGGGGCAGATGATCAAAAGGTATTTATTCCTATAATTCTATCTGCCTTTAATCATTAAAATCCATCAAATTCTTCAATAGTTTGATCCCAACGAGCTTTACTAGGAAAACCAGATGATTTAAACTGCTTAAGTTTCAAGGGAGTAGGTAGATTTGCTGGTACTGAAACTCTAATTTCAAAATCGGTAGTACTAAGTGCAGGCACTTCTTCAATTGCTCCAAGTCTGGTACGATTTTGCATGACGTTATTGTTGTTAGCGTCATAGATACGGCCATAAACATCAGCATCATACACAGTTTTATTAGAAGTATTTTTGGCTTTCCCACTAATAATAAAACAATTAGCTGCCAGACTAGAACCACTGGTAATTGCCCCTTTTCCTATTTCTGTAGGGCAATCTTTATAGTTTAGATCGGAAACTTTAAGTTGAATTAATGCCCACGCAGGGCTACTCCACAACCAAATAGCTATTGTAATTAAGCCGGAGATAATAATATTAGGCAGGAATCGCGATCGCATATCATTAATTAATATTTAGACTGAGCATAATAATTTTAGCTTATATCAAAAAACTTAGCTATATTAGTGGACAAAAACATGATTTTGCTAGCCTTTCTTCAAAGGAATATGAATCACGCTTTGCTTCAGATATAATATTATAGCATTATAAAAAAGTGTTAGGATTTTGATAAAATTAAAATTCTTTAGAGGTAATAAGTGTTTACTAAATACTATGGCTGTTTGTTTAACATTTTTTGTATAGTCCTGTAATGCTAAAGTTATAAATATTAATTTTTAGTATATGTGTATGCATTATTATTTGATTTCCCTCTGAGAAAAAACCTAACCTGAATAATTTTTTCAGGAATTGTACCGCTCATACCATCAGTAGAGAGCGCATATAAACTTAGATATAGCGATCGCACTAGTTACTCAATGGTGCTATATCAATATCACTATACTCATTATAGTTATTAGCAATTAAGAAAAAAATGGCTAAAACCCTTATAGTTTAGCTTTATGGTATTTGTTTGATGCCTGATATCTTGAAAGTCTTATATAGTAAACTTTCTATCATTTGAATTTTTTCTATACCGGATTATTATAACACCTGATTACGAAATTTGTCAAGAGAAAAAGAGTTTAGCATGATTCGTAGCTATCGGGAAACACTATAAAATAAGGGGGAAGTTAATGAAATGTACGCACCCTACAAGAGCAACTGTGGGGAGCAAAGTCTGGAGCAGTGGGTGAAATATTAGGGTGGAAGAAGCGTTGAGGCTAGTACCTGAGTTCAGTAAGCTGTTTGGCGTATATAATAAAAATCAGGAAATCTATAGTGTGTATTGTCTCTTGTTAAAAATTAAATTTCAAGGGTTTTGATTAAAATATCAGGAATATTAGAGCATTTGGCGGGGATGGTAAATTACAGTTAAACACTAATCTCTCTTTGCTCTAAGTCTAAAGTCATCAAGTTTTTTTTACTTTACGCCCCTCTGAAACTGGTATAAATAGAAATTTATATGTCCACTTATAGTTTTTTTGAACCAGTCCTAATTATTTATTTAATCCTAAATGTTTATGCAAAGAATAGCGCATAACATCCACTGGTACAGACTGTTGTAACCATAGTTCTAAGGCAGCAGCTCCTTGTTGAACTAACATTTCTAAACCGTCAATAGCGATCGCTCCCCTCTCCTGAGCTTGCTGAAGAAACTTAGTAGGGTTAGGAATATAAATTAAGTCATAGACGATCGCCCCTGGCGACAATTTGTCAAAAACCTTCTCATCTACTGGAGACTCCTGAATGTTTGGGTACATTCCTATAGGAGTTGTGTTAACTAACAAATCTGCCTGTGAAATTAAGCTTGACAGTTTATCCCATTTATGTATTTTCAAACTTATGGCTAGAGGAGAATTAAGCCAACTTTGCTGAAAAGCAGTTAATTTTTCTATTGACCGACCAATAATATGAATTTCTGCAAAACCTAACTGAATGCAACCCGCAACAACTGCACGAGAAGCACCACCGTTACCTAAAATTACTGCTACTTTTTGATGCATATCCCAACGATAGGTTTGTAGTGGGGCCAGAAATCCTGCCACATCTGTATTTGTCCCCGTCCATCCTTGATGTGTTCTATGAGAATGTGTTTTATAAACAGTATTAACTGCTCCCACCGCCTGAGCGATATCGGAAACTTCTGATAATAGTGGCATTATTGTTTGTTTATGAGGGATAGTAATATTAAAACCCTGAACGCCAATAGCAGAAAATCCCGTAATAGCTGCGTTTAAATTTTCTGGTTTAATAGGGAAAGGTAGATATATATAATCAATTAAATTTTGTTGAGCTTGTTGAGCATTTATTGCTTGAATTGCAGCATTGTGCATTAAAGGAGACAGAGAATGTTCAAGAGGATAACCAATGACTCCTAATAATTTTGTTTTACTTGTAATCATTTGCGAAAATAAATTTAAACTGGTATTTGCTATATTTTAGTATATTTGTTGATATTTTGAAAATTCAAAAAAACTATAGCGCTAGAGTAAAACAATTCTGAGCATAATTACAATTGGCACTATGAATTAACACTACTAATACCAGTCCAGAAAATAATACTAACAATTTCTGGTAACTCCACTGTTTTTTTCCTTCCTTTGGATGTTTCAGATTTGGCCACAGGTAGTATGGGAGCTATCGTTTCCCAAGTAGCGATACTTGAGATATGTGAAATAGGCTTTGGGAGTTATGTACTCAATGTTTGACACCTGGTTGACTAGTTCCATTTTCTCTGTTTTACTTTCCCGTTGTTTGATTTTAATCTTTTTTTTACAGATACCGTCTAATGCATGGCTATAATTTGACTTTAATAGTGCTGGTTTAAATCATAAATTAAACATTTTATATTTTACAAAAAATTGGTTTTATAGCTTGATTAATTAATGTTTAAAAGAATATTCTTTCTGTATTAATAATTTACATTAAGGGATATTAAAGCCAATAATATAGTCAAAAGTATCACTTGATTTTCATTGAATTATCTAACATATTATCTAAAATTTAATATCAATTCAATAAGGGTTTAGATGATTTTTTTCTGTCAAATATCTCTTTTATAATTATTAAAAATTATTATAAGTTTCAACATAAATATAAATTAAAACTTTGTCTTAAATCTTCTCAAAAAATTTTTTTAGTTAAATTAATTGTCATACTATTTTTTTATATAGGTAATAAATGATTAAAAACTTCCATTAGACATTAGCAGATACTTATAAATTATCTTTAAAAAAAAATTTTTTTAGTTAAATTAATTGTCATACTATTTTTTTATATAGGTAATAAATGATTAAAAACTTCCATTAGACATTAGCAGCTACTTATAAATCATCTTTTTCCTGGAATAAACTACCTAATTAATGAAGACTTACTCTTTCTATTTCTAACTTTATAAATCCTACTTGCTATAGTAATTTTTATCTTATTTGAGATGCTCTTTATATATCCAATTTCACTATATTTTTTCCTGTTATTGTTTGACTAAGACGTATTTTATTCCTCCAAAAAAGATAATAAGCATGAATTTTAACACCTAATTTTTTTTCTTTCTCTCCATATAAAGTCATTAAGTTTAAAGATGGAGATGAAGATGTATTATTGACTTTAAAAACAGCTAAATCAAAACCCTAAACATCTCCTATATTTCAAGAACCCGGGTATTTCAACCTTGAGGTGGAGGAGTTTTTAGAAGTTTGAGTCATGGGATGCCTTCATGTATTTGATACTTTTTTGGTTTCCCACTCCAAAGTAAACTAGATAAACTGGCTTTTTTTTTGACCAAAGGTTTGGTCCCGATACTTAATACTCAAAACATTCATTGAGAGCTAATGAGGTGATTGCCTGATTAGTATATCTTTGAGGGCACAGAAGTATGATTTGTGCACGAAGTGCATCTTAAGCTTGTGATTTATCGGCCCAGACAAAAGATATAAGATGGGATCTTTCTTCTGCTTTCAGATTTACCAGTAGAGCTCGATGGGGCATTTTTTTATCTTAGTTATTCACAAGGAAACTATCACTTGAATTGGTATAATAAATATATTAACTTTTGCAACTAGACACTAGGTAAAAAACCATATCAAAAGTTGGGCTCATACTTGAGAAAAAACTATTTATGACTTACGCAATGGCACTAATTATAGTGAGCATGTCTTGAAAATGACAAAGTTATAAGTTATATATAACAGTAATGGCTGGGTAATATATTTATCAGATTAAAAAAAACATAAATCGACTTCTCTAAAATGCTGATTTGGAAAGAAGCAGGAGATAAGAGAATTTTTTATGAAGATGTTTAACTTCTATCATAATATCTACGAATAAACTTCAATCTGGCAATAAGGCAATTACAATTAAAGTTATTATTTAATTAAATAATGTTACAATCTGTTTTTTTTATGTAAAAATAAGACTGGAAACAGAATTTTTCGTTTTACTTTAAGTTATTGCTTACTCAAATATTCAGTTATTATTATAAGTAGAAAATCTGAGAACTAAAATGGAAAGAGGTTTATTATGGTTGCCCTTATTGGGTGTGTTTATTTGGCTCAGTTGGGCAGGTTGGAATGAGTATCAAAAGTTGGAAGCTTACCGTGTTTGGGCAAAACCTTTTGAGAAAGCTAAATATGATATTTATGCGGTATTGGGTCAGAATGGTGAAAGTATAACTTGGGGAAAACCTAAACGCAAGGAACCTGTAAATTTGGAGACATTTTCTTTGTCAGATGTGCGATCGCTACAATTATTAGTTAATAATAAGCTAGTAGATCTAGAAAATCTTCCTACTCGGGGTAAGGTAGTTTTGGAGTTTATTTTTTCTGATTCTAAAAATATCCAAGTTCCCTTTACAGATATTGATTTAGCTGTTAATTGGTACAAATATTTACAGCAAAAATTGTAGTAGTAGCATAACAGACCTAAAAATGTCTGCTTTTGTAGAACGAAGTGAAATCTAATCCTCAATTTGAAGATACTGAGCATTAAATTCCCTCCCCCACCCCTTGGGTTAATGCATATTAATTGAAAACTCTAGTTAGTAAAATAGTGGAGTTTTCTTTTGATGCTTGATGCTCATTGCCCTAGCTCCAGAAATTGATTTGCGTTACGATCGCTTATACGCTTATCTTCAGGATGATTTCACTTCCAAGGGGTCCAGTGTTGATTTAGCTCTAAACTGACTCTGTCCCTCTCCTGAAGCGAAACTGCTGCAACGAATCAATTTTGCTCCTGATGTACTCTTAATCAAATACGGCTTACTTCTCTTAATTCCTGAACATCATCAGGTTAAGCCACCAATATTATCCTATTATTTGAAACTAGACGACCAGATGATCCATTTTCTCTTAAACCAAAAGGGACTTGAAAACAGCTTAGGATTATATTATGGTATAAATTATTAACTCATCCTGCTATTGAGGAAAAATTTCCCATTCGGGATGAAATCAAGCAGATACTTCCTAAATTAATCACCCAAGCTCAAAATATACACCAGTATCTACTTATCTATTTCTCTAGCTTGCACCTTCCTGAGAAACGCTGTGGAGCGATCGCTCTTGCAGCTCAACTTAACAGGTAGTTATTAATTACCGACTTAGCTCAAGCTTTAGCAATTAAGCAAGATTTTGACTAACTGCTCAAATTATTATTTCGTGAAGCTTGTTTTCACAGTGATGGGAATATTCAAAATATTGCCTTAGCTGCTGCTTGCCTAGCTGCCGAAGCTGATAGTGCGGTAACGATGGAACATATTTTACAAGGAATTCAGCGGGAGTATCAGAAAATGTGTAAGGCATGAGATAATGCTCTGACGGGGTTATCAGCTAGTTGAAACCGACTTACCCAGAACCGCCACATCTAGTAGGTTTTAATGATCATTAACTCTCTACAAATAGGGAATGAATTGCATTTGCCCTCTACAGATAGGGTATTATCTAGAAGTCATGGATAAGTCCTGTAAAAGTTATATATAGAAAGGAAATAAGCAGATTACTAACTTAATTGAAGAACGTCAATGTCTCGTTACAAGGCTTTTCAAATTGATGAACTGCATCGCTATAACTACAATCTTGTAGGGACGCTTTTATGTAACGTCCCTACTGTGATATGGTGGCATGAAAACTGCTGTAAGCTTAACGGAAGTCGTGCATTAAGATTTTATCAGCTTACAACTTTGACGGCCCCAGTAATTTCAGAAAATTATTTGACATTTAAAGTATGAAAAATCCTACTATATTATGGTGGTTATGGGTTAGTCTTGATACTATGATTTTGGATTTAGAAGTAAGGGATACATCGGTTCAAAAATATGGTAAAATCAAGTTTTTTTTTGGTTCTTATAGGTAATATTTATCATACTAATATTCTATCTCAATTTGTTACTAAAAAGTAAATAAAAAGCTAATTCCTATTACTGCTACTAAGACTCCAAAAATTGACCTAATACTTATTTTTTCTCCCATTTTAACAGCAATAGGAATGATAAATATTGGACTTGTAGCTAAAAGAGTTTGGGCGATACCTGCGGAAGCATATTTGAGAGAAGTTTGTTGTAACCAAATACCTAAATAAGTACCACCAAAAGTTACAATAAAAATGTCTATTCTAAGTTTTATTGACCAATTAATTTTTTCTGATTTTTCCTGTCTGGTTCTCTGGAGAAGTAACAAAAAGACAACAATAATTATGCCTCCTATTAATCTGAATAAAGTGCTCCATAAAGGAATAATCTCTGAGAAAAGTAAAGCAAAACGGGAAAGAATTATACCAGTAGAATTAGCTATTGCTGCTAATATTGCCCAAACTATTCCTTGTTTGATATTAATATTACTAATTACTACACCAGGAGTTCTTTCTGAAATTACCCAAGCTACACCTATTCCTGTAATAAAAATTCCGCACCAAGCACCAAAGGTTAATTGTTCTTCTAAAAAAATTAAACTTAGTAAAGCGGTTATTGGGGGAGACAAAGTTCCCACTAAAAGAGTTCTTCTTGCACCCATATTTTTGAGGGCATAAAAAAATGCAGTATCTCCTAAACCAATGCCAATAATACCGCTTATTAAAAGTAAATTTATTGTAAATAAGTTTAGTTCTGTCTGAAGTTTGCCACTAATAATTAAAGTTAGAAAAATCAGAGCGATCGCTATTAAACCTTTGAATAAATTTAATTTTAAGGCAGATATTTTTTGACCAAGTAAGCTATAAGCTGCTGAAGATACTGCCCACAAAAATGCACCACTTAAGGCAGCTAGTTCTCCTTGAAAATTAGTAACCCATTGTTGCATAATTTTTGACTTTGGATAAGTTAAGAAAGAGGGTGAGTCCTAAAAGTGCTGTAATTCATTGCCTTTAGAGCAGAAATTACCATTGATAGATTTATTCAGGACTTACCCAAAGTATTAAATCATACTTTATTTATATTAAGTTTTGAGTGCTGAAAAAATGAAAATTCTTAATATATATGTTGGTTATGGCTAAATCCCATTATTATAATTATTTTGGTCAAGGGAACAGTGGCAATATTTTGCTCTCTTGCTCCTATCTTGCCTGTTTTTGATATTTTTGGGTCCGGCTATATTCTTGATAAATATTAGGAATTTCCACTTCCCAAAATAAACAAACTTAACAAGGTTCCACTATTCCATAAACTATGTAACAATATAGAAGACAAAAGATTACGAGACCTGGTATAAACTGCTCCTAAAATTATTCCCAAAACTGCCAAAGGTAAGACTTCAGAAATATTCAAATGTGCGATCGCAAATAAAAAACCACTGACAATAATTGCTCCCCAAATAGGCATATATTTTGTCAAAGAAGGTAACAAAAATCCGCGAAACATAACTTCCTCAAAAACTGGTGCTGCAATAGAAGCAGTAACAAAAAATAGACCTAAAGCTAAACCATCTTGCCCGTTTAAAGCAATAGGTAAAATGGGATTACTACCACCTTGACCTTGCCATAATTGTTGATTAATTAGAGATATTAAAATGACCATTGGTAAAGCTAAAAAATAACCACCTAAACCCCAGAAAAACCAACCACCACGTAAATCAAATTTAAACCAACCTTTCGGTAAGGGAAAAAACGACTTTAATGATAAATACAATACTAATAAACCACCTAGAGAAAACAAAATATAAGCACTAAGAATATACCCTGCTTGTACTCGCACTCCCATCATTGCAGGTTGCAAATTTGTGAAACTTTTAAAAACCTCTAATCCAAAAGGAACAATAATTTGCCCGACCAAGAAAAAACCGACAACAAATACTTGTAAAATTGTTTCACCATTCCAATTGACTTCCCAAGGTAAATCAGCATTTTTTAACAATAAAGATTCCTTTCCTAAAATTAACCATTGCACTCCTAAAAATATTAGTAATCCTACTCCAAATGTTAATCCTATTCCCGGCACACCGGCAATAATAGCTAACTTTAATACTGCTTGTTCTGCTATCTCTTGTTCCTGTTTTTGCAGTTGAGCTAAATCTTCTTCTCTTTCCTGTAATTTATATAGTTTTTTAAAAGCACTATAACGAAACCATCCATCTAAATTTTGTTCGATTAAATATTCTGCATTAGGTAAAATTTTGGCTGGTGTACTCCAGATTTCTGCTAAAACTTTTGCCGTTTTTCCTAAAGGTTTATTTGCAGTTTCTGACTCAGTTAAATTTTGCCAACTTTGCTGAGCTGTATTTATTTGATTTTTTTCTATTTGCAAAATACCAATATTAAGATCAAATTCATTAATTAACTTTTTTAACTGATTAATATCATCATTTAACTTTTTACTTTGTGCTGTTATTCCTTCCTCTAAAGATAAAATTTGTAAATCTTTTTCTTGTTTTTCCAATTGCTTTTGAGCCGAATCACGAGCATTTTTGTATTGTATTAATCCAATTTGCTTAGAGTCATTACCAATCAAAGTTTTACTAGCTAAATAAAAATTTTTACTATCTAAATCTTGAGGTTTCCATTCCCCAGCCTGCAACAATAAATTTGTCTGATATAACTCCAGACGACTTTGAATTTGTGGCTGAGTTACACTACTAATTAAAGAAAAACTAATATAAGCGATCGCTACAATAGTCAGAATACTTAAAATTAACTTTTTAATTTTCATTAATATCTCCGTTCTACTAAACTTATTCAACAGCTTTTTAGAGCTAGTTTCCTGCTTCTGTGAATCATCACTGAGCAAAGTCTGTAACCTTATTCTCTCCAAAGACTTAACATCGGTGATAACTCCACCTACTGATGTACGGGGCGAACATTCTCAAATATAGTCCATACTGTCAAGGGACGAATGGCCATTAACCCCTACCGACTTCCCCTTTAGAGGACTATCCTTTATAAACATCTTTCTTAACATAAAACTTGACAAAAGAAAAAAGTTATGGATCTACTATTAAGTGAATATTTCGGAACAGTAAATGTATTTAAAAATACGTTTTTTTTCTGCCGTATGTAATTGAGCGATCGCTTTTTTCCCACATCTCCCACTCTTATAGGGGTATGTTTTTAACAAATGGGTAGAGTAACTACCTTTATTCAGTATCAAATCAATCCGAAAAGAGTACTTTTTTTTATACAAAAAAATGGTCAAAAAATCCTCCCATACTTACCTCTTTTCCTACACTCCCCACACTCAAGGGCATAATTCTAAAAAACATACACTTGTAAAACCCCCCACTTCCCCACCTCCCTATCAGAAAAGGGTGTTAGAAGTTCCTGATTAGAGATAGCTCAGGGAGGTTTGACTTTTAAGTTCAGCTATTAAGACCTAAAACAGTGTAAAATGCACTCTGTCTCACAGTTCCAAATCAATCTATAATATAAATTATCGATGAGTACCCGTGTTATCCTTGTGCGTCATGGCCAGAGCACCTATAATATAGAAAGCCGAATTCAAGGTCGCCTTGATGCTTCAGTTCTGACTGAGACAGGCCAAAATACCGCTCGTCAAGTAGGTGAAGCTCTTCAAAGCCTAAAATTTGACGCTATTTATAGCAGTCCCCTACAAAGAGCAAAACAAACTGCTGAAATTATTCATTCCTATTTAGACTCTCCACCCCCGGTCCAAATCAAAGAAAATTTAAGAGAAATTGATTTACCTTTGTGGGAAGGAATGATGCGCGAAGAAGTGATAGAGAAATATGGAGAAGATTATAGTTTATGGAAAAGCAGTCCCCAGGAACTTTGTATGGAGGTTTCCAAACCAGAGGGTCAAATCAAGCACTTTCCTATATTATCTCTGTTTGAGCAAGCTAAGAAATTTTGGTCAGAGACTTTGAATAATAATGATCATAAAACTATTCTACTTGTAGCCCACAACGGTATTAATCGCTGCCTCATTTCTACAGCTTTAGGAATAAAGCCATCTTATTACCACTCTATTCAACAGTCCAATTGTGGTATTAATATACTAAACTTTACTCCTCCTTATTCTTCTTTTTCTGGAGAGAATGAACCAGGAGGACCTGTACAATTAGAATCAATGAATCTCACTACTCAGCTTGGTGAAAAGTTTCCTCAACCTAGAAGTAACCATCAAGGTCCCCGGTTGTTACTGGTGCGTCACGGCGAGACTGACTGGAACCGAGATGGTAAATTTCAGGGACAAATTGATGTACCACTTAATGATAATGGTCGAGTGCAAGCTAATCAAGCTAGGGAGTTTCTTAAGGATGTACATCTAGATTTTGCTGTGAGTAGTTCGATGTTACGTCCCAAAGAAACGGCTGAGATTATTTTGCAGCATCATCCAGATGTAGAGTTAAAATTATTGGATGGTTTATGGGAAATTAGCCACGGTCTCTGGGAAGGAAAGTTTGAGTCAGAAATTGAAGAGGGTTTTCCTGGGTTGTTGAAACAGTGGAAGGAATTTCCGGCATCGGTTCAAATGCCAGAGGGAGAAAATTTACAGCAAGTTTGGAAAAGAGCGCTGGTTTCTTGGAATGAGATTATTAGGTCGGTTTCTGGTGTTGGTATTGTAGTTGCCCATGATGCTATTAATAAGGCTATCCTTTGTCAATTATTTGCTTTGGAACCGGAACATTTCTGGAATTTTAAGCAGGGTAATGGGGCAGTTAGTGTGATTGATTATCCTGAAGGTCCAGATGGACTTCCAGTATTGGAGGTGATGAATATTACTTCTCATTTGTCTGGGGGTATTTTGGATAAAACTGCTGCTGGAGCTTTGTAGGAGTTTGGTCTCCAAACCGAAGGAGAGTAGGGTGCGTTTCACTGCGTGACATGAAAATGAAATGTAACGCACCTATCATTTAATATATTTCGATGCTACTGGAATGACTAATTTTTCTAATGATTTAACAATCTGTGGTAATGCACCATTTTAATTGATTGCTATACTTTGCATATACTAAAATGAGGTTTATATTTTCCCATATCATAAGAGAAAAGAATTATACTTTTCAAAAGCCACTATCTTTTTATGTTTCTTTTTCTTCTGTTTGCTTTGGAGTAGTGTTCCTAATCTCATAACATATAAACCTGCTAGCGCTCAAACAATTCATCGTTGCGAAGAAGATTTTAGAACCGACGTAGATTATTTTAAGGAGTTGCCAGACATTTTTTATCACGTAGTGCCAGATATTTCTGGTTCTTATGGAGGGTTCTTTAATCCCGGAATAAAAATGGCAACCTGTTTTGTCCCAGTTACCAGTAGAAAATGTTTTTACTGGGACCGAAGTAAAGAAAAATGGCGTCCTTGTGGTCAAGATTTTCAACACTTAGACCCTAATCATCCCACAAAATTGAGGTTCAGCGGTGATGGTGGAGTATTAGAGCGCAATGGAAAAAAATATCATGGATTTTTTCCTACATCAAAATTTTACTTTGATTGACAATTATGAAAAAGTCCTGTAAGTTACATTTTTGCTGACGCAAAGTCCAGAACTAGGTTAGGTTGTTTCGCTAATGGGACATGTTTCGGCTAAGAGATAAGTATAGGTTGGGTTGAGGTATCGAAACCCAACATTAGCAAGGTTTTATTGGGTTTCACTGTCGTTCTACTTAATCTACATTCTACATTATTCTGACTTGTATATAATTAATAAACAGCAAACTACTTCAACAAATCCGAATATTAGGTATAGGTTTGGTTGAGGTATGGAAACCCAAAATTAGCATAACAAGGTTTTGTTGGGTTTCACTATCGTTCTAACCAACCTACATTCTTCTGACTTCTATAGAAATGAATAGCAAATTACTTCAAAAAGTCCGAATATTAGACCCTGTTTACGACACAGACAGAGTTGCTGATGTTTTAATTATTGATGGAAAAATAGCCACAGTTGAGGAAAATATTTCCGAGTTTCCAACTAAAACAGATATTCAAGACTGTCAGGGATTAATTTTAGGTCCTGGTTTAGTAGATTTATATTGTCATAGCGGAGAACCTGGGTTTGAGGAACGGGAAACTATAGAATCTCTAATGCAAGCTTCTAAGGCAGGTGGTTTTACCAGGTTAGCAATTTTGCCGGATACTTTTCCTCCTGTGGATAATTTGTCTGGTTTGGCAAGATTACAAAATTTGGCAACTCAGGTAAATAATAATTCTACTTTTCCTCTCTTTTATTATTGGGGTGCTATTACTCAGGGTGTAAAAGGTAAGGAAATGACTGAGTTGGGGGAATTAGCTGCATCAGGTGTTATAGGGTTTGCTGATGGTTTGGCTCTAGAAAATCTTGGTTTGTTACGACGAGTTTTGGAATATTTGAAACCTCTGAATAAATCTGTTGCTTTATTTTGCAAAAATTCTGGGTTAGCAGGTAATGGGGTGATGCGAGAGGGGTATGATTCTATTCGTTTGGGTTTGCCTGGGGTTTCGACTATGGCTGAAACTTCTGCTTTGGCTGCTGTTTTAGAGTTAGTAGATGCTATTGGTACTCCGGTTCATATTATGCGGGTCTCTACTGCTCGGAGTGTAGAGTTAATTGCAAATGCTAAAAGTAGGGGTTTGCCTATTACTGCTAGTACGACTTGGATGCATTTGTTGTTGGATAGTCTGGCTATTGAGGGTAAGTCTCTTCTGGATAATTATTTTTTTCCTTATGACCCGAATTTACGTTTGGAACCTCCTCTAGGAAGTCAGAGCGATCGCTTAACTTTACTTGAAGGTATTAGGGATGGGGTTTTAGATGCTATTGCTATTGACCATGCTCCTTATACTTATGAAGAGAAAACTGTTGCTTTTTCTGAAGCACCCACAGGAGCAATAGGACTACAAATAGCATTACCTTTATTATGGCAGAGTTTTGTCAACACAGGACAGATGTCGGCTTTAGAGTTATGGAGATTATTAAGTACGTCTCCTAGCAAATGTTTAGGATTAATTCCTGGAGATATCAGACCCCAAAAGTCAGCAGAAGTGACTTTATTTGCTCCTCAAGAAACTTGGGTAGTAGAAAAACAAACTTTGAAATCTCGTTCTTTTAATACACCTTGGTTAGGAAAACAAATTCAAGGTCGTGTCCTAGAGTGGGAGTTTTAAAGGATATTATTTGTTATGAAGCACCTAGACATGAAGATATGAATTAAGGAATTCATTACCTTGAAATTGATAAAAACTTTTGATATTTTAAAAGTTTTTCAGATTTAGAGGTATTCAAGTTTAATCCCTTAATTCCCCCGACTGTAATTAAACCTTAATCTTGAGCTTTAAATTTCAAATTTTGATAAAAAAAATAGGGTCTGCAAGCATTCCCTGAGACAGAGGATAAAAAAAATATTCGCCATACACTTTTCTTGCCTTTGCCTTAGAGGGCTCAGTACTGATACTAATAACTAAAATGCTTCTTACTCGTATAATGGTAGTTCATCTATTGTACCAAGACTAGTAAAAGGCCAAAAGCGAAATATAGCTCGACCAATAATATTTTCATAAGGTACAAAACCCCAACATCGGCCATCATAACTATGATTACGATTATCCCCCATAACCAAATAAGAATTTGGAGGCACTTCCACAGGTTGAGAAAGAAATCTTTTATCAGGAGGGCAGACATCTATTCTTGTTTGTTGGTGATTAGTTTTTCTAGCTTCAAGTTCTGCTGGATTAGAATCTGAAGCAACATAAGTTTCTTCTACTATCTGATTATCTATATATACCTTTCCATCTTTCAATTCTACTCGCTCTCCAGGTAATCCAACTATCCGTTTAATAAAAGCATCTTTATACTGAGTTTTTAGTTCATTTGTTGGGTTGAAAACCACAATATCTCCTCTTTTCGGTTCTTGGAATTGATAACCCAATTTATCTATAATCAAGCGGTCATTAATTTGTAATGTTGGTAGCATCGAACCAGAGGGAATAAAACGTGCTTCGGCAACAAATTGACGAATTCCTATAGCTAAAATCACGCTAAGTCCAATAGTTTTTATTGACTCAATCAAAGGATTTTCTTCATTTTGATTTTCTTTATGTGTTGATTTTTCTTCTTTATTCATTATCTATATCAATCACAGAATTAATCTGAAAATACTGGTTTTATTTAACAGTTTTTTAACCCTTAATGATTCAGGATTTTTTTTAAGTACCCTGTCTAAGCATTGAAAATAGCCGAGAATTTCAATCATCTTAAGTTCATGTTGTATTATAGTGATATTTTGATTTTTTATGTTTTTGAGTTGATAGTCATAATAGGGATAATTATAACAATCCTAAAAAAATTGTGAAAAAAACGGAATTGAGTTTAGTCTTTTCATGCCATTTTTTTGTCCTCGGCTTGCAGACCAAAGCCCTACAATAAAATACTACAACCTATGGTTGGAATACTTTAGTAGAGATTGTGAATAAAAACTATAACGTCTTAGTTTTTGTAGTGCTTATAATTTAAAATATTACCATAGTCTTAATAAAAATAATATTATACGGTTTCTCTAGTTATTGAGGTATGGTTTTTTCGTATTTTCTATATTTCTGTTTACTGAATTACTAGCTCCTAGTCCTTTATCTTTAATTCCTAAAATAATATAATAAGTTTCAAACCAAATTTTCTTTCTCTAGTTTTCAAACCAAATTTTTATTATGGCTCCTATCTCTTCTTTGTTGATTCGTCGTGCCCGCATCCTTTTACCGGATGGGACATTTTTGATTGGTGATGTGCAAACTCAAGGCCGAGAAATTATTCAGGTTGCTCCAGAGATTTCATCTTCTGAAGCTCCAGAAAAAATCATAGATGCTGAAGGTTTAACTTTATTACCGGGAGTAATTGATCCTCAAGTACATTTTCGGGAACCTGGGTTGGAACATAAGGAGGACTTATTTACTGCTAGTCGGGCTTGTGTGAAGGGTGGTGTTACTTCTTTTCTAGAAATGCCTAATACTAAACCTTTGACTACAACTCAAGGAGCATTGGATGATAAGTTACGACGGGCAGAGCAAAAATGCGTGGCTAATTTTGGTTTTTTTATTGGGGCAACGGCAGAGAATTTACCTGATTTATTAACAGCTAATCCTACTCCTGGAATTAAAATTTTTATGGGTTCTATGCACGGACCTTTGTTGGTGGATACTGAGGAAAAGTTAGAGCCAATTTTTGCTAGGGGAAAAAGATTAATTGCTGTTCATGCTGAAAATCAAGCTCGAATTGATGAAAGGAAAAAACAGTTTGCTGGTATTTCTGATCCTGCTATTCATTCACAAATTCAGGATAATGAAGCTGCTTTGTTGGCAACTAAGATGGCTTTGAAATTATCTAAGAAGTATGAGCGGAGGTTACATATTTTGCATACTTCGACTGGAGATGAGGCTGAATTGTTGCGTCAGGATAAGCCTAGTTGGGTAACTGCTGAAGTTACGCCTCAACATTTGTTCTTAAATACAAGTGCTTATGAAAAAATTGGTACTTTAGCTCAGATGAATCCTCCTTTAAAATCTGCTGGTGATAATGATATTTTATGGCGAGCTTTGTTGGATGGAGTAATTGATTTTATTGCAACGGATCATGCACCTCATACTTTGGCAGAAAAGGGTAAAGGTTATCCGAATACTCCTTCGGGAATGCCTGGGGTGGAAACTTCTTTGCCTTTGATGTTGACTCAAGCTATTGAGGGAAGATGTTCTGTTGCTCAGGTTTCGAATTGGATGTCTACTGCTGTGGCTAAGGGTTATGGAATTCTGAAAAAGGGTGCGATCGCTCCTGGTTTTGATGCAGATTTAGTGTTAGTTGATTTAAATAATTATCGCCCTGTTTTAAGAGAGGAATTGATGACAAAATGTAGGTGGAGTCCTTTTGAAGGATGGAGTTTAACTGGTTGGCCTGTTGTTACTATTGTTGGGGGAGAGGTTGCTTTTAATCGTGGTGAATTTAATTCTGAAGTTCGGGGTCGAGCTTTGATTTTTTCGGAAATTGCCTAAACAATTTTGACAGTAATTTTCGGGATTTTTTTGCTGCTTTGTTGCACAAAAGATGAAAATGGACTAAAAATATAGTTATAGTACAAAAAATCTGCACCTATTTTAGATATGAGTAAGTCCAAGTCCAAATACAGAGTCAGTAACTGGTCTGAATACAATGCTTCCTTGAAACAAAGGGGGAATCTAACATTTTGGTGCTTGTGATGACATCATAGAGCAGTGGCTCAACCAAGAGAAAACTGGACATCGGGGGGCATTTAATACCTACAGTAACGAAAAATATTGAATCAATGGCTACCCTACAATCTCTGTTTAGCTTGGCAGGACGACAAACCGAGTGATTTTTGGAATCTATATTTGCCTTAATTGGGTTAGAACTACCAGTACCAGATTACACTACCTTGTCCTGTCCTCTAAGTAAATTGAATATTGAGATATAGTAGTTGAGGCAAAGATTAGGATGTAATGCTCGAAAAATCATCTAGGAAAGATTATGCCTTCTCCTTATAGCT